>Ga0102942_1000384_pt1 | contig 16536 bp, 13 predicted proteins | sample SalPon2_C_H2O_MG_FD_78171 | JGI IMG/M metagenome (GOLD analysis project Ga0102942, IMG submission 78171) | Salt pond water microbial communities from South San Francisco under conditions of wetland restoration - Salt Pond MetaG R2_C_H2O_MG | ecosystem: Environmental > Aquatic > Non-marine Saline... | reverse complement strand
GTTTGGACTGTTTGGCTACCAGTCCCGCTGAAGGCGACGGTGTGTCGCTATCCTGTTCGTGTGGGCTGTGACCGCGTTGTAGCGAGTCACCAACCGATGTCTGTGGCGATTCTCCAACCGGACTGGAACCACTTGTCACTGAGCGCGTGCGGATAGTGCTGGGAATGCTGGTAAGTTTGGACTGTTTGGCTACCAGTCCCGCTGAAGGCGACGGTGTGTCGCTATCCTGTTCGTGTGGGCTGTGACCGTGTTGCAGCGAGCCATCGATCGATGTCTGAGGCGATTCTCCAACCGGACTGGAACCACTTGTGACTGAGCGTGTGCCGACAGTGCTAGAAATGCTGGTGAGTTTGGACTGTTTAGCTGCCAGTCCCGCTGAAGGCGACGGTGTGTCGCTATCCCGTTCGTGTGGGATGTGACCGTGTTGCAGCGAGCCATCGACCGATGTCTGAGGCGATTCTCCAACCGGACTGGAACCACTTGTGACTGAGCGTGTGCCGACAGTGCTAGGGATTCTGGTGATTTTGGACTGTCTGGCTACCAGTCCCGCTGAAGGCGACGGTGTGTCGCTATCCTGTTCGTGTGGGCTGTGACCGTGTTGCAGCGAGTCGCCAACGGATGTCTGAGGCGATTCTCCAACCGGACTGGAACCACTTGTGACTGAGCGTGTGCCGACAGTGCTAGGGATTCTGGTGAGTTTGGACTGTTTAGCTGCCAGTCCCGCTGAAGGCGACGGTGTGTCGCTATCCCGTTCGTGCGGGCTGTGACCGCGTTGCAGCGAGCCATCGACCGATGTCTGAGGCGATTCTCCAACCGGACTGGAACCACTTGTGACTGAGCGTGTGCCGACAGTGCTAGGAATGCTGGTGATTTTGGACTGTTTGGCTACCAGTCCCGCTGAAGACGATGGTGTATCGGCATTCCGCTCGTGTGGGCTGTGACCGTGTTGCAGCGAGCCATCGACCGATGGCTGAGGCGATTCTCCAACCGGACTGGAAGCACCTGTGACTGAGCGCGTGCCGACAGTGCTGGGGATTCTGGTGAGTTTGGACTGTCTGGGTACCAGTCCCGCTGAAGACGACGGTGTGTCGCTATCCCGTTCGTGTGGGCTGTGACCGTGTTGTGGCGAGCCAGCAACCGATGTCTGTGACGATTCTCCAACCGGACTGGAACCACTTGTCACTGAGCGCGTGCCGACAGTGCTGAGAACGCTGGTGATTTTGGACTGTCTGGCTACCAGTCCCGCTGAAGGCGACGGTGTGTCGCTATCCCGTTCGTGTGGGCTGTGACCGTGTTGTAGCGAGTCGCCAACGGATGTCTGAGGCGATTCTCCAACCGGACTGGAACCACTTGTGACTGAGCGTGTGCCGACAGTGCTGGGAATGCTGGTGAGTTTGGACTGTCTGGCTACCAGTCCCGCTGAAGACGACGGTGTATCGGCATTCCACTCGTGCGGGCTGTGACCACGTTGTAGCGAGTCACCAACGGATGGCTTAGGCGATTCTCCAACCGGACTGGAACCACTTGTGACTGAGCGTGTGCCGACAGTGCTGGGGATTCTGGTGAGTTTGGACTGTCTGGCTACCAGTCCCGCTGAAGACGACGGTGTATCGGTATCTCGTTCGTGTGGGCTGTGACCGCGTTGTAGCGAGTCACCAACCGATGTCTGTGGCGATTCTACAACCGGATTAGTACCACTTATCACTGAGTGCGTGCCGACAGCGCCGGGGGGCTTGGTGATTTCGGACTGTCTGGCTGCCAGTCCCGATTGACTTGTCCGGTGGGTTATCGGTGAGAAACTGCCGCTGGTCCCGGCTGATCGGACCGCTGAACTGCGTTCTGAGTTTCGCGGGGCTGGAGGGTTCGAGGATGACAGTTGCGGGCGCCAGGGGGTATCTCCTTCCGTGGCTGATCGCTGTGGCACGTCGGGAGATGCAGTCATGGGGAGCCGCTGGACGGTCAGTGTCTGTTTCATCTGTTCACGCTGCCCGCTCAGATTGTCGGTGCCCCCATCGTCTTCGATGTCTATGTGGTGCGATTGAGATTCATGAGCCGTCCTGGAGTGAGTAATTGCAGGACCTCTCGGTTTCGTCCCGCCGACAGTCGAGCGTGCCTGCCGCTGTTGGATTGTCGGGTGATTTATATGTGGTGCCGCAACATCCACCCCTATCTGGTCTCTCGTACTAGAGTGACCGGTGCGTGGCACTGTGATCTCTTCTGTGTCTGCTACGGGTAATACCGGCGGGCGAGTGACTGACCTCGAAGACAGCGTGTTGTCCGCTCTACCCGACAGCGTACCCTCCGTCGCAGTCACACCGACTGTCGCTGCCGATAGTGGGTACCACTGTTCGGGATACTCAGTGGGTGGCTTGTCTGCATGTGTCTCGCTTTCCGGGTGCGCTCTCTCCTCGCTCGATCGCCTGCTGTCTTGCGACGCGTGCTGTCTATTGAGTAACTTCGGCAGTGACGGCGTTGACGACTTGGTAGTCCTTCTTGGATCCGTGACCGGTAAGTGCGATTGGAGTATAGAACGCTGTGGCGTGGCTGGCGCTGGCTGGTACTGTGTTACCCGTGCGACTGACTGAATTGGTGTCGTAGACGAAGGTTGTCCGGGCGGATGCAGATTTGACAACGCTAGTCGGTCCCGCACTGGATCGGCCGGTCGCAGACCCCGTGTGGCGCGTTGTCCGTCTGTGCCTGGCTCAAGCCCGCGATGTGACACGTGAGGCGAGTCTACCTTGGCTGTCTGGGGCGTGTGGTTAGCGGAACTATGCGCTGGTGTGTCTCTCTCCTCGGTCGGGGACGGCAGCCGCTCGTCACTTGTTCTCTCGGACGATGTGGCCGACCCCGTCGGGGATTCGACCGCTCCTGCCGCTGATGTTTGCCCGGATTTCCAGAGCGATTGGACCAGTGGCACAGTCTCCTTTCTCGGTGGATCGGAGTCGTCTGTCGCCAGGCCCGATGACTGCAGAGCCGGTGTCGTCGGTACGCGGTGAGCCGAGCTCGGAAGGGCGTTGCCGGCCCCCGCCGTCGCGGTGTCCAGTGGTGATTGTGGCGTTTTACGGGTGCTCGCGTCACTGGCTGCCGTTGACCCACTCTCTCTCGGATCTGGCGTCCGATGAGTGGCAGCCACGGACTGGAGCACAATTTGTCGAGGCGTGACTGACGAGGGGACCCCGCTCGCCCCGGCTGGTGGGTCGTCAACGCCACGGGACCCAGAACTGTCTTCCTGCGTCGCTGGGCCGTCTCGGACTGCCTGATCAGCATCGACCCGTCCCGGCCACGGCTGTAGCCTGTCGCGTTGCGGTGTGAGTGATACGTCACTCTGTTCGGACTGTGGTTGAGGTTCGGGAGTCTTCCGTTGCGCTTTTACTGTCTCAGTTGTTCCTCCAGTGAGTCGTGCGGGAGCGTGTGAAAGTATGGGCGCACGAACAGATGAGTCGACCCGTCCGGTTTCGTTAGCGGTGGCTCCGGTGGCACTCACCGTCTCCGAGGCTGCCGTGTTCACGACGGACGACAGGGGACGGAGCGAGCTGGATTCCGACATCGACAGCGTGGTGAGTCTCCTTAGGGGACCAGATGCAGAGCCGTCTCGTTCTCCTGTGCCATGGTGTGCTGGCGGACTGGATCGAGTGTCGCTTGGGTCCGGCGCGACGGGAGACACCGATGCGTGACGGCTTTGGTTCGGACGATCCCCATCGGTCTGTGATCGACCGACGAACAATACCCGCTGCTCGTCATCGGCGTGTGTCGAGTCTCGTGACTCGTGAATCACCGGCGTTCTGTCCGTGTGGCCGGAGTTCAGAACATCGGCTTGGTGTGTTGCGCCTTCGACAGGACCGGCCGTTGTTTCGACGTTCTGGCGGTTTACGTTCGGAGCTGACGGTTTCTGGGTTCCTGACGGATAACCCTCGGCAGCGGGTTGCCACGAGCGCTGTCGGTCCCACCTTCGAGTTACCAGTGTCTGTATCGCGTCTCCGGCACTCCACCGCTCATCTGTCGAGGAGTCCTGCTGCTGGACCGAGTCGGCTGTGGCGTGTGCTGTCGCGGCCGCCGTCGTCTTATCAGTCGAAGTGGGTGAACGGGATTCGAGCGGCGTAGACACAGTACGATCTTGCGTGGTCCCCGAAAAGCGATGTCGGTCATCAGCAGTGAGGCGATACGGTACCTGCTGTCGGACTAAAACGTCCGACCGCAAGCCGGATGTCGACTGTCGGTCGTCCGTTGTCCGGTTCGCAGTCATCGGTGAGTGCCCAGTCGAGCCACGCGTCTCAGGCAATTCATCCCGTGGAGTCACGGACGCGTCGGCTTCGAGCATCCTGACTTCAGTGGCGCTGTCGCCCACGGTGTGGCCGACTCCGGATGCAGTGTGCCCTACCGTGAATGGCGAGGGTGCCACTGATGACGACTCGGTCGTTTTGTCTGTTGCCGTCGAGAGCTGTCTGTATGCTAGCGGACGGCGACGTGATCTGGTTCGGGTGACCGTAGTGTCTAACAGCCCTAGGGGCGTCATATCGGCTACTGGTTCTATAATCGGGCTGTCGATGTCAATGAGATTAATCGGCTCCGTCTCGATAGCCACGATCGAGTGCCCCGTGTCCACGCTACCAATCGACTCCGTATCAATGGTCCCAACGGAGCGAAGCGAACGCTCTGTATCCAATACCCCCAATGGCTGTTCGTCTTCGGTGCTCATGCTCTGGCCCCTCGAATTGGTCCCGTTACCTGCGAGACAACCCGTCTGTCTGTGCATACGGGACGGATTCGGTACGCAACGTATCGATACTGAATCTCGGTATTACCTACCGTCGGACATAGTATAATGATTTCCGAATCTACTTGACAACTGTTGCAACATCTGATGTCTGGAAATCGGTTGGATTCCGCTGCGCTCAATGTCGGTCTGACTATGCTCGGTGGAACTGTGGGCAACGACCAGACTGTTGAGCGGGGTCTGTAAGCTCGCATCGCTGTTGTAACAGTGATCCGTGCTGGTATTTCCAGTGGTCAGCCAAACGACATTTTCTGATACGAGTGGCATTAATAGCTGATAAGATCCAGTTCTTCATACGTGAGTTCGATGAGCGACATCGCGATACCGCTGTCGTCGCTTGCGAGGTTTGGACCCTCCCATCGGACCGGATGCGAATTTATCAGCTTCCAGCCTTTTGTGGATATATCCTCTCTGTTCTTCATCGTGATCATGACATCGAACTGTGTGTTTTTTTGGGATGAGTTTACCGAGTTCGTGATCCACTTGATGAAATCGTCGTGTTTCGTCATACCCCGTTGCAGTTTTACATTCGAGTATGAGAGGTCGTTCTGGAACGTATGGGTGATGTCGTGAACCCCCCCTTCCTGATATTCTAATACGTCGGCGGTGACGCCGAGCCCATCGATGTCGTTGAACCCACCGATGGAGACACTGTTTATTTCTACTTTGTAAGTAAAGTTGTTGTACGGTTCATCGTCTGAGTGTTTCTGTGTGAACTGAACTGGGTCGCTCATCTGTTGAATTCCGACTGGGTTAGTCTATGAACGGATTCTCTTCTTCATCGTCTAGATCAATGACGGGCACATCATCCACCTCTGGGTCGACCGACGGGCCGGTTCCGACTGGTCCTTCTTCGTTCATCTGCTCGTTTATATTGCTTATCTCGTCGCACCAGCGCTTCCGTTCCCAGTGCGGTAAGGCAAGGACAGTCTCGTGTGCCCAGTTGAAGTAGTATGCGATGAACGCGACTTCCTCGTACAACCGGTCACTGGGGTAGAGCTCTATCTCGTCGCTCCGTTTCCCGTTTCCCGGTCTGTTTCGGCTCCGCTCGTCTCATCCGGCGTGACATCAGCAAAGTCCGTCCCCCCGTTGTTCACGTTCTCGTACATTTCCTGCAGATATGTGAGGTCTTGGACAAACAGCGAGCCAATTACCTCCGGAGTCACCTCGGAAACGGTACCGAGCTGTGTCACAACGCGGGATAGCAACACAACGGTCAGATACGACGAGTTCTCTTGGACTTTCGGATTGTTCAACGGCTGTATCTCGTCGGCGGCGGTCGCCAGTCGCATCCGACCCTCCTTGTGAACGTCGCCGTCATCGTCGACATAGCCCTGTGGCAGCGTGAACTCGAACTCCGTCTGTAGTGTTGAATCGGACATTTTCTCCCTAGACTGGCGCTTGATATATCAAACTTTGGGTTGTACAGCCGGCTGCGTGGGGGCGCTATGGCCGTTCACGCTTCATCTTCCTGGTATTTCGCGCTTCATCTTACGGTACTTTACCGTGATCCTCATCTTCGTCGCGTCGCCACCGGAGAACGACCCCTCAAACTCGCGCTTTGTGAGCATCGCCTCTTCGAACTCCCATCGTGCAATAGTTCTCTGATCGCTAGCTCTCTTTGCGGCAACGCTGATTGATGTCGCGTTTGCCCCCGCATCCCATGTCTTGAGCTTCTCCCACCACTGGTCGATCGTATTCTTTTCACCCCGTGCATATATCGTCATGGTGAACTCCCCGCCGTAGTCCGGTTGCTCTGCGTGTTTCGTCGGGTACCGCTTCTCGGACGAACCCGAGTTGTGCTCGACGACCGGTGTGGACATATCCGGGAGGTCGACCTTAGCGAACTGATCGACCTCATGGCCGCCCAGATCGACGACAAACATATCGCATGGCGTTGGCGTTTGTGTATTAACCATGTATTATCCCTCCTTTTGCTCCAGTGAATCGACTGAAATGACGAACTGTTCGTTCATCAACTCTGTTTTATTAGCATCCAGTGATGGTGTCTTGTACTCTTTCACCCAGCAACCGGTCATCTCTATTCGCCAGATTGTGCGGTCCTCTGAATTCTTGACAGCCAAGACTGCCTCCTTTTTGACCTCGCTGGTGTTTGCGGTTTCCCGAGCCTCTTGGAAATTCCGATACAACACCGTTCTCTGTCCTTCTACTATGTGGCGTTGGACAACCAAATCACCGAATTTGAGGAGGCCCTTTGCGTGGTGCTGTGGGCCTTTACCTGCCATATCGTGCGTGGTTGTCTCATACTTCTCGTCCGGCGGGTTTACATCGTGGACCGACGGGATAGTAATTCCCCCGAAGGTGAATTCGTAATACGAGCCTTTTACTAATTTTGTAGTTGTTGACATTGTCTTCTCCTAAGGTTTTTACTACGTGATTATGAACCCTGCGCGTCAGTCCACTGGCTGATCTTGAAGACGACGAATTCGGCCGGTTTCACCGGCGAAACACCGACCTCACAGATGAGCCGTCCGTTATCGATATCATCTTGGGTCATCGTCGAACGGTCACATTTTACGTAGAACGCCTCGTCCGCCGAGGAACCCTTGAGTGCGCCGTCTCGCCAGACTTCCGTCAGGAACTGCTCGATAGTCTGTTCGACACGGGCCCAGAGATCCTCGTCGTTCGGCTCGAAGACGACCCACTGGGTCCCATCGTCGATCGACTGTTTCAGATAGAGGAACAGCCGACGGACATTGATATACTTCCAATTCGGATCGCTCGATGTCGTACGGGCACCCCAGACACGGATGCCACGGCCTTGGAAATCGCGAACGCAGTTGATCCCTTTGGGATTGAGGATATTTTGCTCGGCTTTTGTCAGGTTGGCTTGGAGTCCCCGCGCGCCGCGGATTACTTCGTTTGCGGGTGCCTTGTGGATCCCGTTTTCCTGATCGCTACGGGCGTATATGCCGGCAATGTGCCCACCCGGTGGAACGAGTTCTTTTGTTCCAGTATTCGCATCGATGACTTCGATCCACGGGTAGTAGTACGCCGCATAGGTGGAGTCGACCGGCGTCTCCATCTCGTTTACTGAGCCAGGGTTCTGTGGTGCCTGTAAGAGCGCGAACCGTTCGGCCATGTTCTCACAATGAGCGACGACCGCTTGTGTCAGGCCGGGAACGCTATTCTCGTCGGGCGCGCAGACGATAGTGATATCATCGATCTCTTCGAACGCAGCAAGCCCGGTTCGCATACCCGGCGTGTCGTTGCCCTCATAGTCACTGAGAGTCGGTCCACTGGTACCGCCGTCAGTGGCAACATCATCGCTGTCACGGAGCTCTTTGATATCCGATTTTAGATCAGCTTTCCTCTGGCTCGTATTGATGTCGAGGGGCTTTGCAATCTCTTTCAGCTCGGCTTTCTTCATGTTGTCCAGCTTGTCGTCACTGGGGATGTACGGCGTATCGTCTGAGTTGTCCTCATCCGAGTCCGTATCCGCACTGTCCTCATCCGAGTCCGTATCCGCAGTGTTACTGGAGTCACCGCCGGTCGAAGGCGTCTCATTTTCGTCCAGGTTGAGCCAGACAGTCCCGTTGGCAGGTCGCCCCTCCCCTAGCCGCTTGATATCGATGAGGTTCGATGAACCTTCGAGGCGTTGTTCATAGTACTGGCTCGAACCTGCCTCTGCGGTTAGCTCATCGAATCGCTCTTCTGCGTCGGGTGCTGGGTCAGGTGCGCTTGCCCCCGGATTGTTCACATTGTCTCGGTCTGTGGACCAGTACCGGACAACGAGGTTAAACACCGTGTTATCCGCACTCGACATCGGTGCATCGGTAACCGTTATCGAGACGGAATTAGCCCATGCACCCGGTCCTTTGGCTCTGACGGTAAACACATCGTTTCCGCTCCCGTCGGCGACGGTTGCTGTTGCGACATTGTTCCGGTCCTCGTCGGTTATTCGTGCAATGAACGCACGGCTCCCGCCGTTGTCGAAGAATCCCTTGACTGCGTGTCCGAGGTATGACTCGTCAATGAGGCCTCCGTATTTCCGTTTGAAATCGTTGAAGTCTGTGACTAGCTGTGGCTTCTGCTGACCGCGTTCTGTCTGTCCGACAAAACCAGCCGTACTAGTACTTGTCCCCTCAACGGACTTGGAGTTACTTTCCGTCTCCTCTACGTAAATTCCTGGTGAAAGATACTCGGGCATTGTGGTGTAACGTCTTGCAACAACATAGAAATAAATATGTAAAAAAGGATTTTGCCTACACTTGTAGGCTGGTTCCGAGAGGACGAGAGGACCCCGAACACAACAACATACAGGTATTCGTCTTCAGTTAGGCCTCACGCCTCGGTTACACAGCGGTAGCGAGCGTCTCTTAATAGATCTGCCGTTCTGATGGGTCTTCCGTGCGTCTTTGATCAGCCGTCGCAGCAGTAGCGGACAGCCGAGGAACTCATACTGGTGGCTGTAACAACTGACGGCATTCGCCACCCTGGGATGGCGAATATCTTTACGAACGTACAGCCACCAGTATCACCCAGTTCAGAGGGAGGTGGCTGGGCGCGCGATGGAAAGGTTGCTGCCCAATGCTCCGGCGGGAACGCAGTTTCGCCACAGCCTGTTTGGCGACCACCGGTAACAGATCACGGCTCATACTGTTACTGTAGTATTACTAACAGCGACAATGATGCCGAATGTACCAGAACTTCCACGCTATATGTCCCGCTAGTATTGTCTCTTCGAACCCCGAAAGAGCAATTTCATTTCCCACCAACAGCGATAGGTCGTCGCCAGTTTTGTCGGCAAGAATTCTTCTCCCGGGACTTGTGACGGAATGATAGTAGCTGTCGGCACTCTCGCTGTGGACGCCGACGCCACGGAGCCGGTTGCTACCGTGATCCTCAACGAGTAAGCGCCACAGCGAACACCTATCGCCTCCTCGCTCCCTCGAAAAGTAGTCTCGGCAAGCCGCTGCAGTCACCCCAGTCTCTCTCAGCAAGACAGGTGGGTACGTAAGTATTGCACAAATCTGGAATTATAGACACGCAGACAGTGACTGTTGTACAGACATATTGAATTAGCATCACTATCCGTAACCTAAATATGTTCTACTGTCTGAGATTTTCCAATGGCTAACTACAGTGCAATCGCGCAGGTAAGCGAGGCCCTGATAGAGATGCTGCAGTCTCGGATCACACAGAGGGAAGATGTCGTCTCTATCAATCGTAATGAAATCGTCCTGACCTCGCCGGACAGTGTCGGGGATGATTCTGACACCCGCCTATCGCTCTATCTGTACCAGGTTGAACGGCATCAGCGTCAACAGGGCCGGACAATAACTGAAAACGACGTTCGGAAAGCGCCGCCGTTATCTCTGAACCTCCATTACCTGCTAACAGCTTACCCTTCAACGACTGGAACAAGTGATACGACAAACACAAGTGACCAGCACAACGCGCTCGGCCTAGCGATGCAAGTGCTATACGATAACTCGGTTTTCGAAGGCGACACGCTCGGCAACTCATTCGATTCTGAAGCCGAAATTACGATTTCGATGGATTCTGACTCTGAGGATACTGTACCGAGGATCTGGGACTCGTTCAGGGACGTTCCGCTATACCCCTCCATGACGTACGAGGTCGGTCCGGTACATATTGAGTCACTTCGTAAAGAAGAGATTCAGCGCGTAAAAGACCGGGAGCTGAATACGGATCAAAAGCGATAGCTGTCGCCTCCACAGTTGTCTGGCTGATGCTGCCGGCTGTAACAAACTGACGGAATTCGCCACCCTGGGTGGCGAATATCTGTACGAACGTACAGCCGCCACTATAACAGTCAAGATACCTTTTGAAAGCCGAGGACCTTCTCACATCACTTCTTGCCGTAGCTGCCTCTCTGCGTCACCTGTTCGAACACATCCTTGACGAGATCGTGAAAGTCGTCCTCGTCGCCGACAATAATCGGCGACATCGTCCATTTCGACTGTTTCCAGACCATCTGTGTCCCGTTAAGGCCATACCTTCGAGTTAAAGGCTTGAGCTACCCGTTTGTTCAAGATGAGGCATGATCTCTCTGGTTGGTGACCCTCACGACGCACCAGTTCAGGAAGATTCGGCGGTGATGGCCCAGAGCAAGCGCCAGATCTGCAAGCACTGACTGGGCGACCGACCGCTCCCCTCGACACCCGGCAGCGGGAGTAGCGTGATAACTTCTTCCGCTACGTCTTTTACGTCTACTGCCGAAAGGTACCCGTCTGGAGGGGGAATATTGAACACACCCAGATCCAGACAGTTTCGTGTGGTTAATTCGGCGATTCAACTCAACTGACTACGCTGGTTGGGAAGTACCGAAGCTGGCAGAGGAGTGGCGTCGGCAGTGGGAGATCAAAGCGAACGGAGTTGGTATACCGGCATCACAGGCACGACCGGGGCTGACCCAGTCAGCCCACGGCCAGCCCGATAGGCAGTGAGTGACAGCTATCGGCAGAGACTGTCGAAGTCCGGTTGATACCGTCTGTCCAGAGCGGTGAATCGAAACAGCCACCATCTACTCTGCGGTGGCGGCTGAAACTAACCGCCAAATCATACAGAAAGTGATTGTTTCGCGGCGTTCAGGCAGCACCCTCTCGACTCGTTCGGGAAGTAACGAGACTCGCTGTTACGGTGACCAACCCGTCTCAGCGATCGGTGCCTTTGCAAATCACCGCTCAAAGAGCCGGTTTACGTCGGATTTCGGTGTTCTCGTCAAGCTTCACCGAGGGTTCGGCAGTCTGAATCGGAACTAGTGTAAAGCTGTGGGCCTCCGAGCAGTTGCCGCTGCGAGCTCACATCGGACATAAGTTTACAACAGTTCTGCTGTATATTGTAGTGGGTAATCCATTACTCGTCCGCCTGTGCTCGTCAAATAGGGACATAAAACACTGACATATTACAGGAAGATTTATCTATTGGTAGGGTAAAAACAGGAGTGACTCCAGGTCAACCAACTGATGCTCCCACTCTGGCATCCTCATGTCCTACTGCGACCGGGAGTCGCTTTACTCTGAGGCCGAGACCTGACCCCTCTTGGCCTCTCTCACTTTCGAAGAGCAAACAGATACGACTATGTGTACATTTTATATGGTGAATTAAAAACAGAAAAAGGAATTCATAATAGTGGGGACGCAAGAATAGGTGGGTACGTCTTGCTAAATTTAATTACAGTTATCTTCGCAATCATAACTGGCGCTTTCGCGCTACAGATCGGTGAAACGCTTCAGCATAGTCCACTGCAAGCTACGTTTGGGGCACAATACAGCGCCCAAGAGTGGCATGAGCGGCCACACTGTCGACTCGGTAGCACAGACGGCGTCTGAACAGTCATTACGCCTCGGTATGGCGAGGCGACTGTCGCTGGATATCTCATACACACATCATCAGACAGGATACGGCGGTGGAGTGACTGCAGTTCCCTCGACGCGACTGACAGGGTGACACCGGGGCGATCAACTGTCACCGGAGCCAGTTCTGATTCGACAGTGTCACTGGTTTGCCAGTCTCTAGACAGAGACGCGACGACGATTCTGCTCATGTATTACGGCCAGCCAGGATTGAGTCGGTTTCAACAAACGGAACGATGTTCGAAGATTCGGTACGAACTGTGATGTGGGAACTGGTCACCGATAACTTTGTTCGAGTAACTGCCGTATCTCCTCCCGAGAGCGGTCTGTGATTACGTCTGGATCGTAGTCGATCCGCTGTTCCGGTGTATCACAAGTAAACGAATACACTGGCAAGACATCGGTAGGGCGGTGACCGTTTTCTCGGCCCTGCGTGTTGGAGAGCTCGACCCACGAGTACTGATCACCAGCGGGGACGAGTTCACCGATCAGCTTGACTGCCCCCTCTTTGCGGAGTTTTCTGAGGTCTGTACGCAGTGTTCCGGCAACAGAAACGTGGATATCTGTGTCTCCTTCGTTGTCCGACGTGTTCTTCGAGTCGTTCGTGTACAGCTCATAGACGATATTTTGTTTGTCAATCTGGACAGTCTCAAGATGATCGTACGCCCACTGCGAGGCAAACAGCCGATACAGTGGGCTTTCCTCCGGTGTATCGAGATGGTACTCCAAGAGGCTGGCTTTCCGAGCGTCCGTGTATGGTTTCAGCGTGTCCTGAATCTTGAGCTTCACAAGCAACGAAAGGCGCTTCATGAACTCCTCTTCGTTGACCGGCTTGATTAGATAGTCATCGATCTGTAGATTGATTATCTCGGGCTCAGGAGTGACACCGGTGATCATGACCGTGATGGCGTCTGAGTCTACCCCCAGTGTTGTCAGAAACTGTTCACCGTCCCCGTCAGGTAGTTTCCGGTCAAGTAGCACAATATCTATTTCTGGTAGTGACTCGCATGACGACCGGGCACTTTCGAGCGTGCTTTCGACCCAGGTCTCTACAGAGTGGTCAAAGAGCCGTTGTAACCAGAGCTGAAACAGCTGTGTTAGCTGTTCATCGTCTTCTACAATGAGCACACGCGTGACGGCCGATTGAGTTGTCGGAGTATCTTCCCCCCCACCTTTGGCCAGTTGCCCTACCTGCAACATGAAAATATTATATTCATTCTATGTACAAGTACCTTTCCGAAATTTTCATTCAAATGCCAAAAACTGGATTATACGGACCGTAACGCCTTGTTCCAGATAATGGAGATGTAGTGACAAGCTTCTAATTATATCGCAAGCGCCGTTTACAGAAGTACCGCTGTAAGAAATTTATCGTAGTGCGTATGATGGTACGCGGCAGCTCAAAGTGAAGCAAATTCGATCAGCTCAACGACCAATATCTTTAATATATAGCGTGTAATAATGTAAGCTGAAGAGAACCGAATTATCCTACTGTTCTGAGCAGTGGGCGTTCGGTGACAGTCTCACGAGCACATTGCCAGCTGGCATGCGAACGTGCAGTAGCGGAAAGTGAGCAATGGCGAAGCACCCACACAAACTGACCCCACAACAAAGTGTCCGCAATTATGTCCCCGGTACCCCCTCAGAAACAAGAGGACGAACGGTTCCCAGACCTTGCTCCTGGCAAGCAGTGTCTCGTCTACAACGATCCACTGAACTGTCCGCTACAGTATCTCCCAGAGCAGGCCTTCGAGCATTTGCTCATAGTAACGTTCCGGACACCCAGTGCCGTGCGTGAGTCACTGGAGCGACTAGATGTCGAGATGGATGGCATTGGAATCGTTCCACTGTCGGCGAGCAATGTCGCATCTGTCGAATCTCCCTGCCAGACCAAGGCTATCAATCCGTCAGACCCGACAGCACTGAGTGTCGCGTACACGGAAGCTCTTGACTGTCTTCCCGACGGTGATGGTTGGGTAGTCTGTGAGCGGATGGCACTACTTGAGATGTACCTGGAAGACGAGCTCGTCAAGCGCCTCATCAAACATCTTACTGACCGAGCAGCGGCGAACGGGTACCGGGGAATTTATGAGCTCGGTTTGAACTCTGCAAGCACGGAAACGATTCAAACATTCGAAGATACGACCGATCGCAGTGTGGATAGTTCTGTTGTGGATCTCAGTCTGCAGTGACCTGCACTTGTTGTGAGTGGGTTCCGACAGTTTGCTGTACAGCGAGAGAACACATCAAACGTCACTCCCGCTGCTGGGTGTCGAGGGGAGGAGTGGTCACCCATGGCCTGCCCGCTCAGCGGTGAGCAACAGCTTTCGTCAGATACCACCGAGATCCGGTTGCTATCGTTTGTTTGGAGCAATGAATTGGAACTGCCTCGATCGACTCCGCGGTAGCAGCAGAGGCTGATCGTCAACTCGTATAGAACCTAACTGTTTCGTGACGTTCAGGCAGCGCTCTCTCGGCTCGTTCGGGAAGTTCCAACATTACCACAACGGTCCGTATGAGATTGTTGACGATCGACGGCGTTGTCGTATGCAGGATCAATGTAGTATTATTACCGTGGAGTGACTGGTTAGGAATATGCGAATTGGCCTGATTTCGGATGTCCATGGGAATCTACCAGCGTTAGAGACGGTCCTGTCGGACATGCCAGACGTCGACACAATTGTGTGCGTCGGTGACGTTATTGGGTATAATCCGTGGCCGGCAGCATGTGTTGAACGAGTGCGTGACGTGGCGTCTGTGACAGTTCAAGGGAATCATGATCGAACGGTGCGCACGCCGGAAACATATCGTGGTAATCAAATGGCGTATGCCGGGCTCGAATATGCGTTGGAGGAACTGTCCGAAGACCAGCTCACGTGGCTCGACAGTCTGCCTCGAAAGGCAACTGTCGGTGACGACCGGTTCATGATTGTTCACGATCACCCGGAAATACAGGATCGGTATGTCATGCCACACATGTTTTCCAGTCTCTGGTCGTATGTAGAGGAATACGATGGTTTGGCACTCGGGCACACGCACGTCCAGCACAAGGAGGTCGACGGGGGTCGAGTACTGGTTAACCCCGGGAGTGTCGGGCAGCCGCGAGATGAGGACCAGCGTGCAGCGTACGCCGTGCTCGATACGGAAACAGTCAGCGTCGATCTTCACCGAGTCAACTATGATATCGACCGGGTTATCAACAAAGTGGAGGAGGTCGGACTTCCAAAGCGGGTCGGGACGCGACTACTGGACGGCTCTTGAAGTGGAGCGAACGAGGATATTGGCCGTGTCCCAAAGTCCTCTAGAGGTCAGCAGGAACTGACTCCCCTGCCGAAGGGACGCCTCTGGTGTCAATCAAGCGGTGTCACATGCACGCCACAATCGACGTGCTGTTCACGATTAGCATCGACAACGACAAAACGATACCGCTTGCCACGCTTGCCGAGTTCATCACCGAGCAGAACATCGAATCAGTCCTACTCGAACCGATGATCGAGAGCCTCGACGCGAGCCGCGTTGTCGAGCACCTCGTACATCTGATAGCCATCCGTCTTTAGCTAAGAAAGGAACCGCGTGACAGCGACGGCTTATTGAGGCTACTCTTCGAGAGGAATAAGGTGGCAAAAGCTGTGCCAACAGAGCCTCCTCACCGAGAATCATGCGTCGGCTCACTACACTGTTTCCCTCCGAGTTCCTCGAAGAGCACGCCGAGGAACTCGGCGTGGTCGAGCGAGAGAGCAAGCTCCAGATTCCCGTACTCGTGTGGGCGCTCGTGTTCGGCTTCGCCGCAGGCGAGAGCCGAACACTCGCTGGATGCAGACGTAGCTACAACTCGACAGCTGATGAGATGATCTCTCCCGGAGGCTTCTATCACCGATTGACGCCGTCACTCGCAGAGTACCTCCGCGACCTCGTCGAGGCCGCGCTCGACGAGGTCGCTATTCCTGACGCTATTGACGCTGGTATCGACCGCTTCAGGGACGTGATGATCGCTGATGGAACGGTGCTGCGGTTGCACGAGTTTCTTTCTGATGAGTTCGAAGCCTGTCACGAGGAGCAGGCTGGAGCGAGGCACCACCTGCTCCACAACGCCACTGATGAGACGATTGAACAAATCGACGTAACTGATAAGAAAACACACGACAGCACGTTGTTCAAAACAGAGTCATGGCTGCAAGGACGGCTGGTTCTGTTCGACCGCGCGTACTTCAAGTACCGCCGCTTCGCGCTGATCGACGAAAACGACAGCTACTTGGTAAGTCGGCTGAAGGACAACGCGAATCCGGAGATAACGGTGGAGTTACGGGAATGGCGCGGGCGCCATTCCCTTGGAGAGCAAGCAAATCTAGGACGTAGTTGATAACCTCTCGCGAAAGTACATCGACGCGGAGGGTGAAGCGGTGTTCAAGCGCGGGCAGT
>Ga0102942_1000383_pt1 | contig 16539 bp, 13 predicted proteins | sample SalPon2_C_H2O_MG_FD_78171 | JGI IMG/M metagenome (GOLD analysis project Ga0102942, IMG submission 78171) | Salt pond water microbial communities from South San Francisco under conditions of wetland restoration - Salt Pond MetaG R2_C_H2O_MG | ecosystem: Environmental > Aquatic > Non-marine Saline... | reverse complement strand
GGCCTCTCGAACCCACTTGAAGGACTCTCGAAGGAGTGGCAGGGTTTTCTGGTCCATTTCGCTGTTGCCCGGCTCGTTGTAAACGTCCCAGATGATGACCCGGTCGTCATCGCGGAACTCGCTGACGATATCGCGGACGTAGTCAGCCAGCTGGGGCCACGCCGAGCGGTCGACCGCGCGCTCGTGTCCTGGACTCGGCGTCCACTGACTGTTGTGTGTGTTCGGCAGTGGCTCTTTTTGCGGGCCGAGGTAGGGCTCGTCGCCCGAGAAGGCCACATCGTCGAAAAAGACGAACATTGTCGTCTGTCCGTGCCGGTCCGCAATCGAGAGGAACTCCTCCAGTCTGTCTTTGAGTCCCTCGGGGTCGTCCTCCCAGACGACGTACTGCAGGAACACCCGAAGCGTGTTCATCCCAGCGGCGTTTGCCCATGCGAGTTCCCGATCGATGGTCTCGGGGTCGAACGAGTCGGAAAGCCACATCTCGGTCGGGTTGACCGCCGTACTCGGCAGGTAGTTACACCCGACGAGCCAGTCCTGTTTGTCGTACCAATCCCATGCTTCTTCTGTGCTCCAGCGTTCGGTTGTCATTATTGTCGTGGTTGGTGTTTCGGCTGCGGATTATTCGGCTACGATACTCTGTGCGGGCCACCGATTCGTGTCACCACTCGGCGACGCTGCCGTCGTCGTGTCGCCAGACCGGGTTATGCCAGTCGACCACCTCCTCGGCGCGCTCGCGGACGTAGTCGGCGTCGATCTCGATGCCGAGTCCGGGGCCGTCGGGCAGATCCACGAAGCCGTCGTCATACTCGAAGACCGACGGATCGGCGAGATAGTCGAGCACGTCATTACCCTCGTTGTAGTGGATATCCAGACTCTGTTCTTGGATCAGCGTGTTCGGGGCGACGGCATCGACCTGTAGACACGACGCCAGCGCAATCGGCCCGAGTGGACAGTGGGGTGCCATCGCAACGTCGTAGGCCTCGGCCATCGCCGCGATTTTCTTTACTTCGGTGATGCCACCGGCATGTGAGAGATCCGGCTGGATGACGTCGACCGAGCCGTTCTCGAAGACCTGCTTGAAGTCCCACCGCGAGTACATCCGCTCGCCCGTGGCGATAGGGGTCGAGGTCTGAGCGGCGATCTGTGGCAAGGCGTCGTTATGCCCCGGCAACACCGGCTCCTCGATGAAGAACGGCTCGTGTGTTTCGAGCGCGCTGGCGAGCCGCTTGGCCATCGGTTTAGTGACCCGCCCATGGAAGTCAACACCGATGTCGACCCCCGGGCCGACCCGGTCGCGGACTTCGCCGAGACGGTCGACCGCTTCGGCGACAGCTTCTGGGGTGTCGACGCGGCGGAGTTCGGCCGTGGCGTTCATTTTGAGTGCCGTGAATCCGGCCTCGACTTTTTGTGCGGCGGCCTCGCCCACATCGGCGGGCCGGTCGCCACCGACCCACTGGTAGACCCGGACGCGCTCGCGGACCGGCCCGCCAAGTAGTTCGTAGACGGGTGCATCGAACTGTTTGCCCTTGATATCCCAGAGAGCCTGGTCGATGCCGGCGATAGCCGACATCAAGATCGGCCCACCGCGGTAGAAGCCACCGCGGTACATCGCCTGCCAGTGGTCCTCGATGCAGTGGGGGTCTTTGCCGAGAAGATAGCTGTCTAAGAGTTCCTCGACAGCCCCGCGGACGGTGTGGGCTCGCCCCTCGACGACTGGTTCTCCCCAGCCGACGGTGCCGTCGCTCGTCTCAAGACGGAGGAACAGCCACCGCGGCGGGACTTCGAACAGCTCGTAGTCAGTGATCGTTGTCATAGCTGTGTGGTTTCTGGAACCGACGTAGTGCTTCGTTCAGCGATGAGTCGTTCGAGCAGTACAGTGCCGACGGGGTGTTCACCGTGTGCTTCTCCAAGCTGGAACGTAGTGACACAGACTTGTCCATCACCAACTGAACGGGTGAGCAACGGACTCCCCCAGTTGGCAATCCAGCCCTGGACGTACTCGACGTGAATGTCGTCGTGGTCGGTATCGAGGTCCTCAACCAGCGCGTTCGGATAGATCCCCTCGAAGGCCCAGTCCAGCCGTTTGCTCCCGGTCAGATCCGTGATAAGGGGACTGTCGTGGGTGTACAGTGCCGAACAGAGGTTCCAGTCTTCGCCCCGGGGGAGTTCTCGATACTCGAAGAGGTCGTCTGCGGGCGTCTCTTCGTGGAGTCGCGGCATCAACAAGACGGTGCCGCCCGCCTCTGCATAGCCACGAATCGTCTCATCGAGCGTTGAGGCGACCGCGATATCCACATCGTCGGTCAGCTCGCGGGTCACCTCGTGCCGCGAGCCGATAAGCCGGTCTGCCACGTAGTTCTCTTGGACGAATACCGTCACGTCGTGGTTCGGTGTCCGTGCTGGCTTGACCACCGTCACCGGCACTTCGTTGTTCGCGGTCACTGACTCGGGGTCGCTTGCCGATTCACTATCGTCCGTGGACGCATTTTCGCCCGATGTCTCGCTGGTGAATGTGACGTCGAGTGTGTAGTGGCCAGTGTTGGCGGCCGGTGGCGTCAGTGCTTCGACCGTCCGCGGGCGTGATTTCGCATGGGCATCGACGGCGACCTCGAAACTCCCTTCATCGACCGCCTCACCGGTCGCGTCGGCGCGGAGCGTCCACGCGACAGTCCCGCGGTGGACATCGCGGCCGTCGTTGACCACTGTCACCGAGGCGTCTACCTCGTGGCCACCCCAGACGACGTGGCTGTCGAGATCGGCGACGACGAGTAGCTCGCTGTTGATCGCGGCGAACTCGTCGTGGAACGCCTTCTGTTCGCGGCGGTAGTCGAGAATCCCGTTGAACTCCCACTCGATGTCGCTGAACTCGGTGATGATGTATCCCGAGATACCGTTGTGGACCCGCATCTGTTCGATGACGTCCTAGATCGAGTGGTACTCCCGCCACTGCCAGACATCGGTGAGTTCTGCGAGATCATCGAAAGTTCTCGAAAGCATGGACTCTTCGAAGCGTTTCTCGAAGCCAGCGGGCGACCGCAGGTTCGATTCGAGGTGGACCTGCCGTTCGTTCACTGAGTCCTCGGAGCCAGTCAAAAACGGGTGGTTGTACCAGTCGGGTTCACCGCCGTAGAAGGCTTCGAGGGCCTCGGTGTCCGACAGTCCCCACATCCCGAACTCGGAGACGATGACGGGTGCAGAGTGGGGATCTGTGTGGGTCGCAGCGTAGTTGTCCTCGGGATGGAACTCCATTGCGTCGAGGTCCTCGCCCCACGCCGCTGAGCGGTCGGGGCTGGCGAAGTAGCGGTGGTAATCGTTGATGTCGGTTGCGACGTGAGCCCACCCGGAGTTGTCACAGATGAGCCGCGTCGGGTCCCAGTTCGTCGCCGTCTCGTAGAACTCCGCGAGGTAGGTCTGTTTTTCGGTATCCTCCCAGATGAACGGCTCGTCCTCGGCGTGGCCGATTCCCCACTCCTCGTTGTAGAGACTCCAGATGACGACGCTGGGGTGATTGAAGTCCCGGTCGATGAGGGCTTTGAGCTGTTGGCGGACCTCGGTCCGTGATCGCTCTGTGTACCGAGCAGGGTTGGCAGGCTCCTCCCAGACGAGGATGCCCATTCTGTCGGCGAGTTCGAGAAACTCGGGGTGAGCGGGTTTGATGTGTTTACGGAGCAGGTTGAAACCGAGTTCCTTGGCGATCCGGATCTCACGCTCGAAGAGGTCCTCATCGAGCGGCCGGTACAGCGTTTCGGGGTAGTAGCCTTGGTCGAGCGCGCCGCGAACGTACAGCGGTTCGCCGTTGAGATACAACTCGCCGTTTTCGCGTTCGATCTCACGCATCCCGAAGTAGTCGTCGTAGCTGTCGACGGTGTCACCATCAGTCGACAGTTCGACTTCGACATCGTAGAGTGCGGGCTGGTCGGGCGACCAGTAATCAGCGTTCGGGATCGACACCGAGAGCGAGGTCGGTGTGTCGGGATCGACCTGACAGGAGGCTTCTGCGATGGGGTCGCCGTCGCGTTCAACTCTCACTGTTGCGGCGAGGTCGTCGGGCGCATGGCGTTCGGCGACAGTCGTGAACTCCATATTGGCGGTGTCGTCGTCGAGATCCGGTGTAATCTTCACGTTAGAGACGCGGATCAGGGGTCGGGTTTCGAGGCTGACGGCCTGCCAGATGCCGCTGACCCGAGTGTACCACGGCTCGCCTTGCTTGCCGTGAGGAATCTCGCTGATATCTTCCGGGTCTTCGACTCGGACGGTGAGAACGTTCTCGCCGGCTTCGAGCGCGTCAGTGACCGGAATCTCAAAGGGGAGATACCCGCCGCGGTGGTCGCCGCACTCGATACCGTTGACGTAGACTGTCGCGTGATAGTCGACCGCACCGAACCGTGCGAACAGCTGCTTTCCGTCGGGGACCTCGTCGAGATCGATCGTCTTCCGGTACCAGACGACACCGGTATAGTCGGTTAGATCGTCGAGTTCTTGCCATGCGGAGGGGACCGAAACCGAAAAGCAATCATCGTCGGCAGGCCACTCCGCAGTGCTATACCACTCGTTGTCGATCCCGATATTCTCGGCATCTCGCCGAAGCTGCCACTGACCGTGTATCGGTCGACTAGAGCGGCCTGCGACGCTTTTCAGTGTGTTGTTAAGTCTCATACTGTGTGTATTGTACTTCGATTGGATTCTGCTGTAATAGGTTTTGAATGTTGGTATCTGGTACACTGTATCGAGAATCGCCTTAGACAGGCGATTCCGACACTGGCGTCGATGCGTCGGTTGGGTCGGGTGCGTCGAGGTCGTCTGCGAGGTACTCGACGTGATAGGAGAACGCCACCGCCGGGAACAGGAGGACGAACCCGATGGTCAACAGTGCCGTCACAACGGCGATGACGACGGTGACCAGTCCCAGCGCGAGCGCGGCCGCCGGCTCGCTGGCGGTCCATACGTAGGCTTCCTTGAGTGCGGAGCCGGGGGCATCGCCGTCGGCCATGGCGATAAACGTCGGTATCAGGGCAACGGTGAGATAGCTCCCGACGTAGAGCCCGGCGACCGCAAAGATCGATTCGAATCCCGCGAGCCTCAGGCCCCCGCGAACGGAGAGTGCTGCCGGGATGGCAAACACCATCGGCAGGAAGCTCAACAGTGCTGCGTGGCTCCCGTTGCTGCGGAGCACGCCCACAACATGGTCCCGGTCGAGGCGACCAGTTTCGCGGAGCGACCGAATGGCAGCGTACGCGCCGAGGGTTGCCGGGCCAATTGTGACCAACGGCAGCGAGGCAACGAACCACGCCACACTCACCACGACTAATCGCGCACTGTGGTCGTAGACGAACCGAAGGGTTCGCTTGTGCGTGGGCCACTCTTCACCCTCGCCCGCGGAATTCTGTGGCGGCATTATCCTGTCGTCCCCTGCATTTGGACCGCGTTCACGAGGTGTTCCTGTAGGATGAGGAAGACGATGAACAGCGGTGCGGCCGCGATAAGCGTCGCTGCCATCTCAGCTCCCGGTTGGAACACTTGGGTCGGCTGTGTGGTGACGATACCGACCGGCAGCGTGAACGATGATTCCCCCTGCAACACGATCAGCGGCCAGAGGAACTGGTTCCACGTGTAGACGAAGGTGTACAGCGACAGCGCGGCTATCGCCGGCTTCATCAGCGGCAACACGATGCGCAGATAGATCTGGACCGTGCTGAAGCCGTCTATCTTGGCGGCCTCGATCACCGAGTCGGGAAGGTCCTGGAAGAACTGCGTGAACAGGAACACCCCGATCGGAATCGCGCTGAACGGCAGGATCACCGCCAGCGGGCTGTTGATGAGCCCAAACTCCGAGATGATCGTGTACAGCGGCACCATGTTCGCGTAGATCGGCACCATGAAGCTCGCAATGATGATCGTGAAGACGATGCGTTTGCCCGGCCAGTCGAGTTTGGTGAGCGAAAACGCGATCATCGAGTCCAAGATAATCACAAGCAGCGTCGTCGTCGCCGCGATGACGAACGTGTTCATGAACCACTGGACCATCGGCGCGCCCTCCAAGACGACTTGGTACCACTCGAAGGAGATCTCCGGTGGAATCCAGTAGGGTTGTTGGGAGAAGGCGAACTCCTCGGTCTTCAGTGAGGTCGACAGCATGTACAGATACGGAACGAGGAACAGGAACGCCGCTCCGTACAACGTCGCGTACAAGCCGACTGTTTTCGGGCGTGGAATATCCAGTTTGGATTCGGTACTCATGTGTCACTGCCTCCGACGAACCTGTAGTTGATGAGCGAGACGGCAACCAATACGACGAACAGGAAGTAGCCGATTGCGGCCGCATAGCCGAATTCCTGTTGGCGGAAGGCGACGCGGAACAGATACATCACGAGTGTCTGTGTCGAGTCGCCTGGGCCGCCGTTAGTCATGATGTAGACTTGGCCGAAGACCTGAAACGAGGCGATGAGTTGGACGGTAGTCACGAACATGATCGCCGACCGCATCTGCGGCAGCGTGATGTCCCTGAACGCACGCCAGGTGCTCGCCCCGTCGATGCGAGCAGCCTCATACAGGCGTTCGGGAACGCCCTGTCTGGCTGCCAGCAGGATGACGAAGTTGAACCCGACAGTCCACCAAATCGTCGCCAGTGCCACTGCCGGCATAGCGAAGGTGAAGCTGTTGAGCCAGGCTGGCGGGTTACTCATGAAGAACTCCAGGTAGTAGTTGAGCGGTCCGTATTCGGGCGCGTAGAGTTCGGCCCACATCAGCGAGACGACCGAGACGGTCAGCACGTACGGGCTGAAAAACACCGTCCGGAGGAACCGCTTGCCCTTGATATCCTGGTTGACACCGAGGGCGAGTGCGAGACCGAGTCCCACAAGCGTCGGCACCGTCAGCAGGACGAAGAAGACAGTCGCCCGAACGGCCTTCCAAAACGTCGGATCTTGGACCATCCGGACGTAGTTTTCGGCGAGGATGAACTCCGATTGGGAGGGGTTGAACGCGTTCCAATCGAAGAGGCTCATGTAAAGCCCCTTCAACAGCGGATACAGCAGGAACACGCCAAAGACCAGCAGGTAGGGAATCGCAAACAGCATACCGTCCCGTGCTTCCGAGTCGACGGCATCGACTCCGGGGAGTCGACTCAGAATCGCGCCTGTGTCTTTGGTTGCCATAAGGTTCTCCTGTCGGTTGTCATCCTTGGAGGTTGTTCGTCACGTCAGCGGCGGCCTGTGTGATCCCCTCTTCGGGGGATAGCTGTCCCGAGTAAATCTGGGCAATCGCCTGATTCACCGGCCGTTTGTAGTTCTCGTTGTTCGCGGTACTCGGCATGTAGGAGAGTTGGCCGTCCTGTGCCATCTCAGAGAACGTCGAGAGCGTCTTCTCCCAGACGGTCGCACTCTGGAGATCGCTGGAATCAAGCACGCCCTCCGCGGCGGGCAGGTGGCCCGCGTCGGTCCCCCACAGCAGGCTGTTTTGGGTGATCCATTCGGCAGCCTCGACGGCGGCTGCCTGTTTGTCGCTGCTGTTCGGCACGCCGAGGGTGTGGCTGTTGGCCCACGTCTGGGGCTCGGATTGACCAGGGGCGACAAAGGGTTTCGCCATGCCCCAGTCGAACTCCTGTTGTTGGAGCGCGCCGAAATACCAGGTACCGTTGATTGTCATTGCGAGATCGCCCGAGCGGAAGGCTTTGGTCCCACGGTCGTTGGTCGCGTCGGCCTGATCCCAGTTCCACTCGTTGGCAATGTTGTGATAGAACTCGGCGAGGGCGATGCCATCTGCACCGCCGAAGGCGGCTTCCGTATTGTCGGCATTGAGGAAGTCCCCTCCGCGGCCGTTCTGCCAAGCGATGAACTGCCGGACGAAAAACCGGAGGTACGGATCGGGATTAAACGCCTGTTTGTCGGTTTCGGCTGTGATCGTGTTGGCGGCCGTCTGCAGTTCTTCGAACGTCGTCGGCGGGCTCTCGGGATCGAGCCCTGCATCCCTGAATATGTCTTTGTTGTAGTACAGTCCGTTCGGGTGGGTGTCCAGTGGGAGTGCGAGCCGGTCGCCGTCGAACTCGGTTTCCTCCCAAATGGAGTCGACGTAGGCGTCGCTGGTGCCGTCACTGACCATCCCACCCAACGGCAGGAGCGCGTCACTGAACCGCTGAATCTCGGGTGTGTGGAACACGGCGAGATCCGGCGCGTCGCCACCCGTCATCGACGTGAACAGTTTGTCGTAGTACTCGTCGAAGGGCTGTCGCTGCCGCTGGATCTGGATATCATCGTGTTCCTCATTGAACTGGTCGACGAGGCCCTTCATTGCCTCCCCGTCTCCACCAGCGAACAGAGTCCAATACTGAAGCGTCGTCGTTCCCCCCGAGCCACCAGTGGAGGTGCCACTGTCACTAGCACACCCAGCGAGACCAGCGATTCCGGCCGCGCCTGCCACTTTGATAACCCGGCGTCTACTCGTCGGAGTTGCCGCTTGCTGCTTGCGAGACATCACCAAAGGCACTGAATACGATATATTTAATTGTTTTTATTGTAAGACCTAACTGTTAGACAAACAAATATTCTCATCGCTTAACAGTCGTCGCATTTTACAGTTAGCTAACTTTCACGAAACAGTATCGAACTATCACTAAAGATAACAAGGTATATATATGGAATCGTGGAACGTCCTCACGGTAGCACATGAGCAGAGTAAGCTTCAGCGATGTGAAAAAAGTATACGGTGACGTGCTCGCCGTCGAACAGGTGGATCTCGACATCCAGGACGGCGAATTCGTCTCGTTGCTCGGGCCATCAGGATCTGGCAAATCGACCGTCCTTCGGATGATTGCCGGGCTCGAAGACATTTCAAGCGGGCAAATCAGGATCGGCGACCGGGTGATCAACGACATTCACCCGCGGGACCGAGGGATCGCCATGGTGTTCCAAAACTACGCGTTGTACCCACACATGACGGTTCAGGATAACCTTTCATATGGGCTCAGGCTGACATCCGACCTCTCGGATGATGTTATCGAAGAGCGCGTCGAGGACGCCGCCGAAATGCTCGGTATCAGCGATCACCTTGAGAAGAAGCCAGCCGGACTCTCCGGTGGCCAGCAGCAACGTGTTGCCACCGGCCGGGCCATCGTTCGAGAGCCCGAGGTGTTCCTGATGGATGAGCCGCTATCAAACCTCGATGCGAAGCTAAAAATGCATATGCGGACCGAACTCCAGCGGATTCACGACGAGTTGGGGACGACGACAATCTATGTCACCCACGATCAGGAGGAGGCGATGACGATGTCCGATCGGATCGTAATCCTCGCGGAGGGACACATCCAGCAGGTCGGCACGCCCGACGAGATCTACAACCGCCCTGCCAACCTGTTTGTCGCCGACTTCATCGGCAGTCCGGCGATGAACTTTTTCAATGTCGAACTCGACGGAAGCTCCCTTTCTGGGGAGGGCTTTACCTACCCAGTACCCAAAGACATTGCAGAATCTGTTCGTGACTCGACGACGAACTCGAAGCTGACGCTTGGTATCCGACCCGAAGACATCAGTATCACCGACTCGCCGACCGATCAGACGATTCAGGCGACCGTCGATGTCGTCGAGCCGGTTGGCAGCGACAACTACATCTACGCACAGGTCGCCGACCAAGACGTAACCCTTCGTGTCTCCTCGGAAGTCAAACCAACGCCTGGCGATACGGTTTCGATTCAATACGATGTTGGGAACATCCACCTGTTCGACACGGAAACGGAACTGAACCTATTCGCACACACCGAACGATCCACAACACAACCGGCCGAATCCGCCTCATAGCACCGCCACCGAACTATCGGTTCTCACACAACGGAGCCAGTCATTCAACGTAGATCGAGTTGAGTTCGATGATGTTTGCGGCTCCCTTGACTAATTCCGGAACCGCTGTCGTGAGTTGCTCACCCTGCATCCTACTTTTCGGGGCTGCGATGCTGACTGCTCCGTGAAGCGGGCTGTTCTCACTTGAGACGGCGGCTGCAACACACCGCATCCCCGGTTTGGCCTCCTCCATATCCAACGCATACCCCCGCTCGTTGGTTTCAGTGAGTGATTCGAACAGCCCCTCCCGGTCGGTGATCGTCTGTTCGGTAAATTCCGGCAGTCCATGCCGGTCAATGATACGGCTGACTTGCTCGTCGGGGAGTTCGGCGAGGATGGCCTTCCCAAGGGCACTACAGTGCATCGGTTCGCGGAGTCCGATCTCGTGTGTCGTCTGGATCGCCTCCTCGCCATGTGCCTTGTACAGGAGGACGTTCTGGCCGTGTTCCATCACGCTGAACAGGGCGAGTTCGCCGCTTTTCGCCGCCAACTTGTCGACCTCCTCGGCAACGATATCGAAAATGTTGGTGTTGTATTTGACTCGTTCACCGATATCGAGGAACTTGAGCCCGTTCTGATAGACACCATCACGCTCGACAACGTAGGCCAACTCCTCTAGCCGGTCGAGATAGGCGATGACTGAGGGCTCCGAGAGGGTTGTTTCGGCCGCGATCGCTGCGGGAGTCCCACTGTCGATATCGCAGAGGGCCTCGATGATCTCGAAGACCGGGTCGACTCCACGGACATCCCGCGCTGTCGGCCGGTAGGTGCCGTCGACATTCTGGACCCGGCCGCGCTCGACGAGTGTTGCGAGGTGACGGTGGACCGCACTCTTCGAGAGCCCGAGGCTTTCGGACAGTTCTGTCACACCGGCCCGGCCGTGAGTGTCGAGATAGTCCAGGATCTCGAAGGCGGTCTCGACAGCTTGCACTGTTCGTGGAGCGGTCGCATCTCGTGTGCCCGATTCCATAGCACTACATTACCATCGTTGATGATATATCTTTCCCAAGAGAGAACAGTGAAATATATTGTTCGCTGAGAACGAACGACTGTCAGTTCGTTCGCGGTCTAGGCCTCTGGTGGGATAGCAACCCTGCATTCGGATAGCCGAATCGGTGTGGTCAATCGCTCAGTGCTGAGTTGGGCCTGGGCTGTCCAGAACGCGAAGCGCGGCGGCAATCTGGCCTGCTGATACCGCAATCGGGTCGTTTCCCATAGGCCCATCCGGATCAGCTGCAACTCGACCGACATCCATGAGTGCGTCCTCCGTGGGATCCGTCACGCCGAGATCCGACAGTGCAGTCGGCAAGCCGACTGAGGCTGCGAACGCTGTCAGGTCCGCCAGCGTCTCGTCGGATGCCCCTTCAAGTATGAGTTGAGCTAGCAGTCCGATCATCACTTTCTCGCCGTGCGTCGCCGACTCGGCACTGGGAAGCATTGTCAACCCGTCATGGATGGCGTGTGCTGCAGCGAGACCGCCGTTTTCAAAGCCGAGACCGCTCAGCAGGACAATCGCTTCAGTGACAGCCTCGACGCTTTCGGTCACCGAGTCGACCGCCACTGCTTGCACCGCTCCTTCAGCGTGATCATGGAGCAAGCGGTGACACGTCCGTGCGAGTTCTCGACCCGCGTACGTCGGGCGGTCGTCGGTCAGCATCGTCCCACCGCTTTCCCACGTTGCGGTCGCCTCATACCACGTCGCCAGTGCATCACCGATTCCCGAGACGAACCAACGTGTCGGCGCGGCTGCGATGACGGCCGTATCCACGAGGACAAATTCGGGATGGTGGTTGTGGCGTTCGGCTTCAGCGAACGCGCCATCGTCTGCATAGATGATCGAGAGACTGCTGGTCGGTGAATCCGTCGAGGCGATGGTTGGGACCGTGCCAACAGGCAGTTCCAATCGGGCGGCGACCGATTTCGCTGCATCGAGGGCTTTCCCGCCGCCGATACCGACGATTATATCGACACCAGCGTCGGCTCCAGCGGCGGTCAGTCGGTCGATCGCTGCACCAGTGCATGCGCCCCCGAACTGGGCCCGCTCGTATGTTGCGGCAGTCGATGCAAAGCTGTCTGCGACGATCTCAGCGGTCAGGTCCCATACTGTATCGTCGGCGATGACGAATGCAGCTTGCCCATGTCGGGTCACGTGGGTCCCCAGTTGGTCGAGGACGCCCGCCGACTGGATATATCGGCTGGGTGCAACGAATGCTCGTGTCATATCTCTCGTTTACCCCCGAACGGTATGTAGTATCGGGTCCGTTTCGGTCGTGAGTATGGGGTGTGGGAGGCGTTTCGGTCGTGCATTCAAACGGCCGAGAATAGAGCGAACACCACTCTCAGGCTCCGCCCACACACTATTGCGAAGCACTCGGTCGGAGGAACAGTTACTTCAGGACACGTCCTCCCGTAGTGATATGGATACCGAGGAGAGCGAGGCAGACGAGGCCCAACCGAACTCTCGGAGCAAGGTAGCGGCGTTGCTCCATGAGTACGACCTCGAGGGCCTCGGCACCGAGCTGGAAACGCTTTGGACTGCGGATGATGAGGCCCGCCGGAGTCTTCGTGAGCTTGCGACGTATTTCAACGAACAGCTCCTCGCGTCGAAACTAGCGATGAACGCGACAAGCGTTCTCGACGGCGAAGTCAGCAATTACTATCGGCTGTTGACCGACGAAGACGTGAGCAGTGGGAAACAGGTCGCCGCCGAAAACGCGCTTCGACAGTCCGGAATCGACGTTGAGCAGCTTCGTGACGAATTCGTGTCTCGGCAGGCGATCCACACGTATCTTACAGCTGAACGGGATGCGACCTACGAGCCATCCACCCGGTCGGAAGAAGAGCGGGTCGAACACGCGCTTGAATCTATCGGACGGCTACAGAATCGGTTGGCTATGGTCTCCGACCAGCATCTCTCGCGGCTGGCGACGGCGAACCCAGCGTTCGATGGGGTGCAAGACGTCACGGTACTCGTCCAAGTCCAGTGTGACCATTGCGGGACACAGTATTCGATCACCGAGTTTCTCTCGAACAGCGGGTGCGGCTGCACCGAAGTGTAGCTCTCGGGCTGTGAGACGACAGTGCCGCAAGTGTTAGCAGTGAGGCAAGCACCGAACCAGAAAACTATGACAACTATAACGTCGTCATAGTTTTAGCGGCAACGTCTCAGTGGGCTGAGAGCAGTGTACAAATACCCACTCCGATGCTGTAGTATCGGTCTGTGACCATGACAACAACATCAGTGTCATACAACACTTCGAAGCGGATGCAGTCGCTGTGGTGTGGACTGGTAGCTCAGTTACCGAACAGTGCTGAGCTAGTTGTGCGAGCTAAGGAAATGAATACAATTTTAGCACTTCCATTCTTTGATTGAGTAATCAATGTCGAACTCCACTATCGAACGCCAAGCAACGCTCCAAGTTAGCAACGTTGGGGGAATCGACCGGACGACCGTGGAGATCGGTCCTGGAGTCACGGTACTGACGGGACGGAACGCGACGAATCGGACCTCGTTGCTCCAAGCATTCATGGGGGTTCTCGGGAGCGAGCACGCGACGCTCAAGGGGGATGCCGACCATGGTGAAATCACACTCGATATCGGTGGGGCGCAGTATTCGAGAGAACTCAGCCGGGAAAACGACGAGGTTCGATTCGGAGGCGATCCGTATCTCGACGATCCAACTGTCGCCGACCTGTTCGCGTTCCTGTTAGAGGGAAATCGGTGTCGACAGGCTGTCGCCCGCGGCGATGGTCTCCGAGAACTCATTATGCAACCGGTCGATACGGACGCGATTCAATCCGAGATCCGAAGCCTCGAAGCGGAGCGTGACGAGGTCGACGAGGAGCTGTCAACACTGGATTCACTCGCAGAGCAACTCCCCGAACTCGAAGAAGAACGCCAGCAGCTCGACGACAAAATTAACGAAAAAGAACAGGAGCTATCAGCACAACGCGAACGCCTCGCGGCGGCCGACGGTACAATCGAGGACTCTAGAGCCGAAAACGAAGAGCTTGACACCAAAATGGAGGCTCTCCAGAACGCGCGCGACGAACATACAGAATTTCAGCGGGAACTCTCTTCGGAACGCGAGAGCATCGACGCTCTCGAAGACGAACTCGCGGAGTTTGAGGCGACCAGTGAGGAGCTATCGGCGGTGCCAGAAGAGCGTCTCACGTCGCTTACCGGTGAGATCCAGCGAATTCGCGGACGGATTGACTCGCTGAACCAGACGATCACCGAACTCCAGTCGGTGATCCAGTTCAACGACGAATTCCTCGATGAGGACCATCCAGAACTCCTCGATCAGCTATCGTCGGCTGAGGAATCGTCAGCCCACACGATTACAGACGAACTCGTTGACGGGGACGAGGAGCGTCCATGCTGGACGTGCGGCGAGACGGTTCCGGCCACACAGATCGAGGCGACTCTAGAGACGCTGCGATCGATTTATCAAGACAAACGCGAGGACCGAACAGCACTACAGGACGAACTGGCGGCACTCGAAGAGGAGAAAGCAACACTCGAAGACAGACAGCAACGATACGAGCAGATAGAACGGAAGCGGAGTGAGCTACGGGACGAGCTCGCCGAGCGGCAGGATCGGGTCGAGTCCCTGGAAGCCGATCAGGAGGCGGCTGCAGCCACAATCAGCCGGCTCGAAGACGAGGTCGCAGAGCTCCAAGCGGCCGACCACAGTGAGCTATTGGAGCGACACGAGACGGTCAACCGGCTCGAATTCGAACTCCGAGAGCTGGAAGCCGACCGATCGGCCGTCGAATCAGAGATCAGCAGTATCGAGGGCCAAATCGACACACGGACGCAGCTTTCGGAGCGGCGAGAAGAGATCACCACGGAACTTGCGGACCTCCGTACACGAGTCCAGCGATTGCAGACCCAAGCAGTCGACGCGTTCAACGAGCATATGGAGACTGTCCTCGATCTCCTTGCGTACGACAACCTGGAACGGATTTGGATCGAACAGACGACGACCACCGTACGAGAGGGACGGCAGACCAAACAGCAGTCGCAGTTCGAACTGCACATCGTTCGAAGCACGGAGTCGGGGACGGTCTACGAGGATACGGTCGAGCACCTCAGCGAGAGCGAACGGGAGGTGACGGGAATCATCTTCGCGCTGGCCGGCTATCTCACCCATGAAGTCTATCAGACGGTCCCGTTCTTACTGCTTGATTCGGTTGAGGCAATCGATTCGGACCGGATCGCCCGGCTTGTTGAGCATCTGACCGAGTATGCAGACTACCTCGTCGTCGCGCTGCTCACTGAGGATGCGGCCGCAATCGATGAGAGACATGCTCGAATCCGATCCATATAATCGACATCAGATCGCTGTCGATGCTGGAATGCGTTTTGATACACGCGATGAAGCCCGCGATCTCGACCTACTGATCACACTCCGGTTACTGATTATACTCCGGTTACTGCTCACACTCCGGTTACTGCTCACACTCCGGTGGTCGTCGAGTACCTGCGACGATCGCTGTGCAGTGTTTTGAATGATACATACCAACTTTCAGTATAACCAATAAAATTGGTATATTTGACTCAAAACACGCTCACAAAGCTGTTCACGATACACCATCGGGAATACTGCTGACCAGTGATCGATCGCCCGAGTGAAGCAGAGAGAATGGAACAGTGGGTCGGGGTAGCGATCAGGGGTTCTGGCTCTACACGACCCTCGATTCGGCGATGAGAATCGCCCAATTCTTGATCGCTCCCAATTCCGAAACCACCACACAAGAAGAGCTATTGGGCGAACAGTGGCAATTTGTACGAGCAGTAGCAACAAACGAGAAGGTGAAAACACCGTGTTTCTCATTGGCGACGAAAGCGACCACGAAAGGACATGCCAGCGAGATCGCCGCTGCTTCGAGATCAAACAGTATGCAGACAAAAGAGACAATGTACGCACGCCGATACTGTCGCTACTGAACGCCGTCCGTATTGATAAAATATTTTGTATAATCCCCGATTAAAAGGAAATTGATATTTTGTTAGCAGCGGTATGAAGTCGATTCCGAAGTCACCTCGCAGTCTGTAGCCCAGCATGGCCATCCATGCTCTCACGTGTATCTACCACGCGCTCGGCGAGCGAGACTGCGACAGTGTAACCGGGGGCAGCGGTGTCGACATGCTCGTCGACCACAGCATCGTTCGTCGACTCATTGTGGCCTACTGGCGAGTTCAATAGCTGAATACAGCGTTCGATCGAGAGCGTCTACTCCTGTTGCAGGGGACCGCAACGCCGACATCGGCTAGGAACTCAGCGGCTGCAGCAACCTACACGCTACATCGACTACAGCCGCAAGCCTGCAATCGATCACGGCACCCAGAAATTTGGGTCAGGAAGTCCAGCAGTAGTGTCGAAACGGTCGATCGTGCAGTAGCGCGTGATTGGGGCGTCAGATTAACAAAACGGCAAGGAGAGTCGTATCGTCTGTCGCAGTAACGGTTGGGTCGCTGTCGAGGGAGCGTCGTCCATTGGCTTTCGGAGCGGGTGTTGAGAGCTCAGTTCTGTGACTGCGATCAGTAGCCGAGTGTGTCGCGGATGAGGAGTACTGTCGTACGGCCCTCCTCAAGCTCCTGCCGGAAGATGAGTTGTTTGGCGATTGCGGATTCGACGCCGTAGGCGTCTTGTGCGCGTTCGTTTTCGAGCGGATAGGCCACGTTTTCGAGGCGATCCAGCGCGTC
>Ga0102942_1000382_pt1 | contig 16562 bp, 12 predicted proteins | sample SalPon2_C_H2O_MG_FD_78171 | JGI IMG/M metagenome (GOLD analysis project Ga0102942, IMG submission 78171) | Salt pond water microbial communities from South San Francisco under conditions of wetland restoration - Salt Pond MetaG R2_C_H2O_MG | ecosystem: Environmental > Aquatic > Non-marine Saline... | reverse complement strand
GGGTGCAGATTAATGACCTGGAACCGGGCGCGTCGGCTATCGTTGATATAATAGATCCCGATAACGACAACGTGGTTCGAGAGGAGGGTATAGAAAGCGAGCAGCGAGTAACACATGAAGCGACTCAAGATGGTGATTATCGGGTGATTGTCTTTGCGAGGGGGACCATCTCTTACGAGATCTTTGTTGAATAGCACACCACCGGCCATATCTCGCAGGCTCACACATCGGGTCTAAACTGAGTTACCCCAAAATCTGAATCTATCTCAGCCGGAAGGCCGGTTTCCTCTGCTATCATTGCCCCAAGGAGCCCTATCTCTCCACCTCAAGGCGGAGGTCAGGCCGTCACAGCACACTTCGATGGCAGGTGTTTCGTGAGACGTCCCATTTTTTTACTTATATAGTGCATATTGCGATAGAAATTGATGGCGCTACTCGCCAAGGCCGAGCTCTTCTTCGATCGACGTCTCGTTTAACCCCGCGCGGATTACGGCTGGGTAGAACTGCTCGTTCTTCGGCAGTTGCTCGCCGTGCGCACGCTGCCACTCAACGTTGACCTCGGAGTAGCGGATGTCGAGCTCGTCGACATCATCGTCTGGGAGGTAGATCGTCCGGCCGTTCCAGTCCTCACGCAGTACGAATCCTTCATCGCCCGGAGCGAGCGTGTCGTTCGTTTTGCTCGTTTCAGACGTTTCGATCGTTTTGCTCGTTTCAGTCGTTGTGTTCGTATTCGTCGATTCAGTCATATCGGGAGACGCTGTGGCATCGTCGTCATCTGTGTTGATCGTTTCAGGCGTTTCGGTTGTGTCTCCCGTTTCAGTCGTGTTACCCGTTTCAGACGTTTCGCTTATTTCAGTCGACGCACCGAACCGATCGGCAATGCCGCCCATCTTCTCGCCGGTCTTCCCTAACTCCTCGCTACCGCTGTCTTCGTCGTCAGTCATTGACCTGCCCCACGAGCTCGCCGTCGACGGTCGCGGCGATCTCGGCAATCACCTCAGCCATGTCGCTGTCAAGTTCCTTGGCCGCGAAAATAGAGCGCTCTTGAGCAGCGATCGCCCGCTGGAGGTCGACCCGCTTGTACACATCGAACACCGGAATGCCGAGACCGTCCTCGAACTCTGTGTGGAGCTGTTCGAGCATCGCGTCGGCCTGCTTATTGTGCTCGACGCGGTTCGCGACGATGCCGAGGATCCGGACGGCACCGAAGTACTCGCGGACGCTGTCGATCTGCTTCTGCAGGCGGTCGAGACCCTGGACGGAAAGCGCCTCGGCGTATGCTGGGATGAGAACGCCGTCACTCGCCACCAAGGCGTTGTCGGTAAGGACGTTGATGCTCGGCATGTTGTCCACGAGAACAGCGTCGTAGCCGGTGCCAAGCTCGTCAAGCACCATCTTCAGCCGCTCTCGGGCCCGCGGCTCGCCGTTCAGTTCTCCGCCAGTACGGTCGACCATCCGCTCATTTGCCGGTAGTAGGTCGAATTCCTCACCCTCAAGTACGAGATTACCGATGTTGCCGGCGCGGCTAGGGTCCATAAGGAGCTCGTGGAGCGATACCTCTCGGTTGAGGTCGCTGTACGCATTGTCGTAGCCGAGTATGGACGTGAGCGCCCCCTCTGGCGCGAGGTCGACCACGAGGATATCAAGGCCGCGGTCGGCAAGCGCGCCGGCGACGTGGATGGTGAGCGTAGTCTTCCCCACCCCACCCTTCTGGTTGAGCATCGCGACGATCGCCGGCGTTTCGATCGTTTTGCCCGTTTCATTCGTTTGCGTCATTCTACGAAACGCTTGAAACGCGATCATATTAATTATACGTCAGACACTCACGACTCACTCACGCACAGTGTCGACGTCGACGTACATGCTGCCGTCACGCTGGTCCTTCTCGATCACCTATCTCGCCTTGAGGACTGACGCAGCTTTGGACACCCCGCCTGTGCCTGAGATGTCAACGGTACCGGGCGATATTGTCATAGTGGATCGAGGCATAGACTCGTACTCTGTATTCAGCACGTCGGTATGAGCGGCTCTGTTGATATCCTTTAGAAGTGATATATACTGACCGGGAGTGGTCAGTACAGGAGACTTGCGAATCGCTCAGTACAGAGATAGATACAGCAGGATGGACTTTCTATCAATTACACCATCTATTGATAGTCGCTAATTGGTCGATTCAATCAAGAATAGCCAGAAAAGTAACTCCGAGAAGCACAAATATCGTCCAGAGGACGGGGAGCGGGGTTTGATTTAGTGCCCCATACGACTGAATAAGAATCCCCAGTCCGCCCCCGATAACAACGAAAATTGGTAGGAGCAACTTCACCCGTTGCGGGTTGTTCCACGCCTCAAAATCCGTCGAAAGCAGGCGAGATTGGAGTTTGGTGCGTATATCCGACATATTTCGTGTGATAATAATAAGCTCAAGTTAAATATTTGCAACACGCGTATAATCACTCTTCAGCCACCAATTATTTCAGGAAAATTTATTTGAGAAGAGGAATTCAACAGAGCCAATAGAATCTAATATTTCTACGACTCATCTTGAGAGGTACATATTTAACTCAAGAGTCAATAAGTCATCATAAATGGGGTCTGCCTCACTCCTTGAATTTGCTAACGCACATCGACCCATCTATTTTAATCCAGAAATAGACCTCATGATATTTGAGGAGGAGGAGGACGAATGGACTTCGCTTTTCAAATCCTCATACTCCCTCGGGACACTCGTTGAAGCGCTCAGGATGAATGAATTAACAGCGGGGAATATCCGATTTAGAGACCCAGTTGCACGGGAGTATCTACAACACCTCAAAGAGACGGGGATTGATGACCAGCTTCATAACGAGGATCTGATGACCCGTGATCGGCTCGTAGCGTTCGCTGACGCAGGATACACAACAGTTGACGATCTCCTGGGAACAGCAGACCCGATCGATATTTCACGGGATACAGGCGTCGACCAGGATGTTGTCTCTAGTATTGCGACGAACAATCTTAGTGGATTCTCGTCAGGAAGTACATTTGGTGAGGCAGGTCCGTTACAGAAATTGAATCCCAAGGACTCGTTTACTGGATGGGAACTGGTAGAGGCATCCTCCAATCGGATCCGGTGGGTTTCAGCCGGGCGATTCAACCTCACAATTAGTCCAGCTCCAGACGGCAGTACTACCGTCGTGTGTAACGCACCAGAATCAGAACAAAATTCTTGGTATCGAAAAGGGTATTCAGTCAGAGCCGGCCCAGAAGAATCATTAACACCCGATGATGCGCTTAATCAGTCTCACGCGTGGTTGGAAGCAAATCAGCTAGAGTACAAAGACGACCTCGCCGAACTACCCCATATTGGGGCGTCAACCAAAGATTATCTGGCACTTGAATACGACATCACATCGAGAGAGGACCTCCGAGCGTTTGTGATAGAGCAACCTAGTGAGTTTGATGATGTCTTTGGTTCCCCTGGAAACGATCTTAGGGAAGCGCTAGAGAGTTAAGTCAATAATTGCCCACGATTGCGCGTCTTGTGGTAGTCAGTCACGGTTGATGTACTGCTGTTCCCACTCGGCGCGAGCTTCGATTTCACGAATCCCACGGGCAGTGATCTTGTATTGGTTCGTCCGTCCGTCCTGTTGGCTCTTCTCAACCAGTCCCATGTCGATGAGATCGTCAAGATTTGGGTACAGCCGCCCGTGATTGATCTCAATCTCGTAGTATTTTTCAAGTTCACTTTTGATGGCGAGCCCGTGTTGATCGTCGTCACCTGCAATGGTGTACAGCAAATCTCGTTGAAACCCTGTCAAATCTATCATACAGCAGCTGTTACACTCAAAAGTCGAAATACTACCGGTTCCTGATCGTGAATGTGGTTTTATCGACAGGAATCTCACGCGTCTGCTGCTCCACCTTGGAGCTGACAGCATCCTTTCTCACGAGACTAAGGAGCGGAGCCATCGCTGTAGCCGTTGGAATCGGCTTGGAGACGCAATCGCGTCCGGATCAACGTCACCTGCCAGCTGGATATCTGCAAAATGATCGTCGAAGACGTCGAACGCCTCTATCTCCTCGATCATCTCAATCAACTGTGTCCCGTTCACCAGCATGACCTCAACGTCGGGTGCAAGCTCGCGTGCCTGCCGCGAGAACGTCCCCGTGGTCACGATCGCCACTTGGTCGACACCGTCTTCTTGCAACCGGAGGCTCGCATACTGCTGGACCTCGGGGCTTCCAACCGTCGTTGAGGGTCCGTAGCGCTTGGCTTGGATCAACTGCTTTTCATCGCCGTTAACCGCGATAACGTCGATACCGCGATCCCCGGGTTTCCCGACGACACGTGTGTGCCAGCCGAGCTCGTCCCACACATCGCTGACGAACACTTCGAACGCCTCAGGATCCATCTGCTGCAGTCGCTGACGTAGGTACTCGTGTGTCGGCGACTGGTACTGCGCTGAAGACGCAGTCGTCTCGTCTTCTACATTATAGTCATTACCCATAGAGTAACGTACAACTTAGGAGATTGTCGTCACCACCGACATATCAGTACTGGGTTCGGTCTCTGTCCGTTCATTCGAAGGTTTAACCAACAAAACTATGCGTACGTCTGTAGTGTTGGTTAATCACGAGTTGAGCGCTAATGACCCCCGACCCGCCGACCCCACCCACAGAACTCCCGGCAGACGTTGTCAACGCGCTTACTGACTGCACGCCAGACCAGCTTCAGCAGGCTACACGCTATGCTGAGGAGCTCGCAGAGCACAAATCTCAGGAACAGCGTACTGATCAGGCGGTTGATGAGCCAGTTGATGATGAACGATCGACGGACCGCCCCAGCGGTGTGCCGTCGAAAGCCACGATTACGATCAAGGAGATCAACGACAATCGTTACTACTACTGGCAGTGGCGAGACGGCGAAAAAATCCGCTCACAATATAAGAGTCCAGTAGATTCAGACGAGTAGAGGGAACTGGCTGTAAAGAACAAAAATAAGTAACCCCCTCACCCCCCGTTTTCGAGTAGTAACTGTCGCGACTGACTGGATTCAGCCTCCGGATCTGCACTGACATTCCTCATGCAGACTCTGTATCGCCTAGTGGTCTGACATCACCGCGGTCAGCTGCTCATTACCGTCTGCCACTGACAGCAGCCTCGCGAGATCATAAGGACATGCTACATATACTGATTAACGACCAGCTCGTTGCCCAATCAAAATAATAGTCTCTCAAAAAGGCCTACCGAAACCACATATATCACATATTTTGTTCAGCGTCGATCAGCAGATCGACGCCATCTGGTGAGACAGATAGCTTGACTCCCTCAACAGTGAACTGGACGGTGAGACTCTCATCGGCGGAGTCGATGAGTTGTTTGAGTGCATCGACGTCAATGTATTCATAGAGCTGATACGTGTTGCTCTCGATCCCACACGCATCTAATGTCTCAACAATTTCGGCGAGGAGGCTGTCTGGGCCGCTCGGATTGCCTGGTGGCGGGGAATGCATAGGGACAGACAACGTTTCAATCTATAGATGTTTATATTTTGAGGCACCTAGATATACCTTGTTTCCTTGAGCAGTATCAGCGACACGTTTTTGAGACCGACTGGAGTCGCAACACCCTGTGTCAATTACACGTGCAACGTCTCTTGATACCTTCTAGGACTATTGGATTAGGTGCTTGAGGAGATGTTTTCATTGATTTGGCATCACACGGTATCGCCACTCTTGATTGGATTTCAGTCTATGCGGCCGCCGGCAGCCTCACGGGCAGAGGTGGACAGGCTACACCGGGTGATGAACAATACGACTCTCTGTGAGCAAAGCCAGTTAGTATCTTAACCAACAGCCAGCCCATGTAGCTCTGAATGTTGGTTAACCACGGCTGCTGCATCCACAGGCATACTCAGATGCGGAAGTTGGAGCCAACTGTTCTCACAGTAACACTTTTGAGGGTGATTAGCACATCGTACAGTATGTCTACACCTCCTAAAGAAAAGATACGGGTGCTCCATGTTGATGATGAGCCCTCATTCACAGACCTGACCGCAGAGTTTCTTGAACGCAGTGATGACCAGTTTACTGTAGAGACTGCCACCAGTGCTGAGGAGGCAGCGAAAAAAATCAACGATCGTCCACCTGACTGTGTAGTCTCAGATTATAATATGCCCGACATTGACGGGATCTCATTCTTACAGACACTACAAAAAGAGCACTCAAATATCCCATTTATTCTTTTTACTGCTCGGGGGAGCGAGACTGTTGCTAGTGAGGCTATCTCTGTAGGAGTCACTGACTATCTTCAAAAAAAGAGAGGCACCGAACAATACGAACTGCTAGGTAACCGAATTAAAAATGCGGTCTATGCTCAACGTGAGACTCAAAGAGCCAATTGGCAAGAGAAGTTGATGCGGCTTACAGAACTCGCGAGTGATTCTGGTGGGTGGGAACTCAATCTTGCTACGGATAACGTAGTGCTGACACCTGGTGCACAGCATCTACTAAGAGCAGAGTCTGAAAAAATACGGTTTGAACAGTTCCTAAACCTCTATCATCCCAGTGACGTGGATACAGTCCGTGAGGCGGTTGATACGGCTATCAACTCACGGACAAAAACAGAGCGTATGTGTCGGTCTGATCCAGCAGACAATGCTCTGAGACAGGTTGATCTAACAGTATCTCCCCTCTCTATTGACGATGGAGTGAGGTACGTTCGAGGCGCAATTACTGATGTTACTGACCGAAAGCAACACGAACAGAAACTTGTCCAGACACAGGAGCTCATGTCGGACATGACCAAGTTGGCTGATGTCGGTGCGTGGGAGTACGACTCGGAAGCTGATAGACTGGTAATTACAGACGGGGTCTGCCGAGTCTACGGTCTTCAGCTAGGCACTAACCTGTCGCTTGAGGAGGCATTCCAGTACTTTCACCCAGACGACCGCGACCAGCTCACTGAGCGATTCACTGAGTGTCTCGAAACGGGCCAACCGTACAGAATGGATGTGCGCATACACAGAGATGATGGGGAACAGCGGTGGGTTACGGCACAGGGGAAGTGCATCAAACGGCAAGACACACGCGTAGTGCGTGGATGCATTCAAGACATTACTGAGAAAAAAGAGCGGATTAACACACTTGAGCAATCCGAGACACTATTTGAAAATGCGCAAGATATGCTGTTTATTATCGATGTTCGTGATGATGAGTTTGTTGTCAAGCGAATTAATCCTGCGTATGAGTCAATAACTGGCATTTCAAATGAGGATATCCAAGGAAAGACACCAGCGGAACTGTTTGATGAGGCACGTGCAGAAACAATTGAGCAGAGGTATCGAAATTGCGTCGAGACTGGCAATTCACTTCGCTATGAAGAAACGCTCACCGAAGAGCAAGTTCCAAACAAAGACTCACCAATCGATGATGGATTGGTCTACTGGAAGACGCATCTTACGCCGGTCGAAATAGACGGTACTATTGAGTGGATTGTTGGAGCGACCCGCGATATTAATGAACAGAAACGGCGTGAATATGATCTTGAGCGTCGAAACACACGGCTTGATGAGTTCACACGTATCATTAGCCACGACCTCCGGAACCCATTGAACGTTGTCGGAGGGAGGGTAGAACTCGCTCGTGATGATTGCGACAGTAAGCATCTTCCCGCCGCAGCCAACGCTGTTGATCGGTGTCAAGCCCTCATTGATGATACGTTGACGCTGGCACAACAAGGCGAAGAGATCGGTACGATGAGCCCAGTCGTATTAGCGGATATAGCCGAACAGAGTTGGCAGACTACAATAACCGAGTCAGCAGCGTTGAGCGCTGAAACTGGCCAAGTTATTCATGCTGATGGCAGCAGCCTCCAGCAATTATTTGAGAACCTCTATCGCAACGCCGTTGAACATGGTGGTAGCGAAATAACTGTTCACGTTGGAGAGATGAAAAACGGATTCTACGTGGCGGACACCGGGGTCGGTATTCCCGAGTCTGAGTTAGAGATGGTTTTCGATGCAGGTTACTCTACAGCGGATGGCGGAACAGGATTTGGGTTGCGAATCGTCAAGGCGATTGCTGACGCACACGGATGGAATATTACGGTGACTGAGAGTGAGCAGGACGGAGCACGGTTTGAATTCAGTAATGTGAGCACAGTCGAGTGACGAACCCACGTGTCGTCTATTTCACCCTCATAAACCGGTAAAATCGGCACATACGATCGTTATTCAACACAGCAGGTTTAACAGCTTTTGAGGAGATTTATTAGCATAATTTATTTTATGATAGGTAAAAGGAACTACGCATGGAGGTAGTACAGGCGGCGTATATCGCGGTGTTTGGCCTCGCGACGCTGATTTTAGGCTATGGGGCTTGGCGAGCAACCGATATCGCCGAACGTGATACACGGCTCGGACTTGTGTCGGTGTTCGTTCTGGCTGGGGGGTGGACAGCGACAACTACGATTCAGTTTGTGATCGGCTCGGTTTCAGCAGCCGTCTGGCTACGGATTATTGGATTAATGATCGGACTTGCCAGTATTGGTGCGTGGCTATACTTTGCGTCGGCGTACGCAGGTCACGAATACCACCGTCGGCCCGCACTACGGCGTCTTGCGGTTGGACTGTACCTCGTCGTTGTCGGTATCAAACTCACTAACCCCGTATATAATCTCTATTTTATGACTTATGTCTCAAGCGAGCCGTTCACGCACCTTGCGTTTAATCCGGGCGTGACTTATTGGTTGATCTCCGGGGGAGCATACCTGTCGGTCGGGATTGGAACGGTCTGGCTGATCGAAGCTGTGACCGCCTCTCGTATCAAAGACTGGCGACTCGGCGTCGTTATACTTCTCACGGCTGTTCCCGCAGTGGTAGACATCGCTGTCGGACTGGGGCCCGTCCCGGCACAGTTCGTCAAGACGAGTTACGCCCCTCTCGGCATGGCCGTTTTCGCGTTAGGGAGCTTCGTGTTTTTGAATGAGACGTTTCGCCCGATTCCACGGTTCTGGCGGAAACAGGTACTCACGCATCTTAACGAAGCAACAGTCATCGTTGACGTTGATGGAGAAATTAGACACATCAGCTCTACTGCCGCTGAGACATTTGATGAACTCCGCGGGGCCACTGAGACGAGCTTTGCTGACATGGCACCGACATTGTACGAGTGTACCGTTCAAGACGATCCAATTTTTGAATGGGAGACAGATGATGGAACTCGGTATTACCGAGTGATTGAGACGGGATTGCCGGCCGAGCGGGTGGGCGCACACCGAGCATACGTATATACCGAGGTGACGGAGTCTGAGCAGACACGCCGCGAACTCCATCGCAAGTCCAGGGTGATGGATAAGGCACCGATTGGGATCACGATATTTGATTTACAGCAAGAAGACGATCCGCTCGTGTACGCAAACAATCAGTTCGATGAATTAGCGCAGAATGACTTGGAAGATCAGTCGGACCTCACCGCGTTGTCTTGTGATAATAAGGACTCAGAAATGGCCACAACGGTCCAGACAGCTGTCACAGAAGGTGAGCCGGTGACCATTGAACGTAGTGGCAACCAAGATGATGGCCAGGATGTCTGGAGAAAGGAAACATTTGCGCCGATTACCGACACAGAGGGTACAATTAGTGAATGTGCCGGTTTTCACCGGGATATCACCGAATATAAACAGAAACAGGAGCGACTCAGACAATACAAATCAGCAGTTGAGGCGTCGCCTACATGGATTTTTTGTATTGACACATCAGAGCGGTTTATATTCGCTAATGAGGGCTTTCGGCAGTTTTACGGGCTTGAACCAGGGCGAGTTCGTGGGACACCGATAGATTCGGTTGTTGAACGACGTATTCATGAGAAAATTAAACCTGCAATACAGCAGGCGTTAGATGGCGAATCAGTTGTTTTTGAACTTGAAACTGAGACCAGTACGGGTGGACGACAGCGCTTCGTGCGGGCTATCCTTTCGCCCCTGTGGGACGATGATGGAGGGGTTAGTGGTGTCTTGGGGTCGGTTCATAATCTGAGTGAGGTTAGGCAACGTGAGCAGCAGCTCCAGGTTCTTGACCGAGTGTTGCGTCACAATATAAAGAATACGATGAACGTTGTGAAAGGGAGAGCTGAGTTGATCGAACAACAGACGAGTGATCCAGACATAGTGAACACTGCTGAGACGATCTTGGAGCACAGCCAGAAGTTGATTGATATGGCTGGGGAAATACGACAGATCACAAACGTTCTCTCGGGGTCCCGAAATGGAGAGTTGACTGATCTTACACAGGCGGCCGAGTACGCAGTTTCAAACACTCAAGAAGAATTCTCTGAGGCAGAGATTACGCTGGAAACGCCGGATGAGCCAGTCAGCGTTCCACATGGAGCGTTCGAAACCGCAACCAAGGAACTTGTCGAAAACGCGGTTATCCATTCTGACCGAGACAACCCGCAGGTTTCGATTCGGGTCTGGTCAGATCGTGACGTATCGTATCTCGAAGTGAGTGATGACGGACCGGGCATTCCAGATGAGGAGCGCGATATACGGACTGGTGAAGAGGCGATTCAGCCTGTCGTCCATGGCTCTGGTCTTGGACTATGGCTGGTAAAAGCGATTGTTGAACAGGCTGGTGGGACACTCCAATTTGAGGATAATGAACCGCGAGGAACGACAGTAACAATGGTGTTCCAATCTTCTAACGGTCACAATCCGGTACGTTAGTGTTCACCTAGGCACATAATGATCTGTGCCTCACAAGTCGTCGCCAGCTCCCCCGATCAGAGTTCATCAATCTATTCTGATGACCCGTTGGTGACGAGCAAGTGATGCTGAGAGAAGGGCAAGCTGCCGCTGTTAGCAGCGGGCAGCCGCTGACGCGACGCAGTCTTCTGAACAGTCTTGATATTCCCCACCCGGATAGTGGTGGGCGCGATTGTCACCACTAAGATATGGCATTTCTCATCTTCACTGGGGCCGTTCAGTGGCCCGATATCACTGTCGTCGGCCCGTCATTATCGCCTGCTGATGACAATAGCTTCACAAGATCGAGGAGATACGCTACACATATCAGTTGATTAAATATTTTGTTGCTGTCCTAATTGTACTAATATTCGCTAAAATGCTGTCCAACTGGTACGCTAACATCTCATTAATCAAAACTATATGTCAGACCGTACTGGCAAAATAAACTCAACTAGTTTCCATATCAACACTAGTAAATTTGAATCGAGCTCCGCCGTCTTGTCCGTCAGTAATGTGCACGTTCCACCCATGTGCTACTGCAATTCGCTTAACAATCGTGAGCCCAAGCCCAGTTCCGTCGGTCGTTGACGTGTGACCGATGTTGAATACCTCTTGACGATCACCCGGCGGTATCCCAGCCCCGTCGTCTTCGATATAGAACCCGTCTTCACCAGTCCGTCCAACGCGGACGGTGACGCTGTCACCGCCGTGTTCAATTGCATTGCGGAATAAATTCTCGAAGACGTGACGAAGCCGCATTGAATCTCCACAGATTGTAAACTTGTCCGTGATTTCGAGTGTTGCCTCAGCAGTAGCCACCCCGTCCCAGCATTCCTTGACGAGACGTGAAACTAGAACCGAACTCACCTGTCCAATAGCTTTGCCTTGCTTGACCAAGTTGAGGGTATCCTCGATGATACTTTCTATCCGTTCCAATGCAGTCATGATCGTATCGAGATCCGCTTGAGAGTCGCTACTAGCCCGTTGTTGTAGCAGCTCGGTCCGCCCTTGAGCAATAGCAAGTGGGTTCCGGAGGTCGTGAGAGACGACACGTGCGAAATTATTGAGCTGGTCATTCTGCTGCTCAAGCTCTTTTTGTCTCTTTTTACGATCGGTAATATCCTGGACTATCCCTTGGATACCGACGAATTCTGTATCTTCATACTCTGGCTCTCCCTGCACACAAACCCAGCAGACATCAGTATCTCCTGTGCCAATCCGTACCTCCTGTTCGTATGGTTCCCCCTCAGCTATGAGGCGGTCGACTGCCTCTCTGAGCTGATCTCTGTCATCTGGATGGTATAAATCAATACTATCCATCAGTGTCATCTCAGTGTCTTTTGTCACTCCGTGGATACGGTACACTTCTTCAGTCCACTGTAACGTCTCAGATCGCAGGTCGAACCTCCATCCGCCAATTTGGCCGACTCTCTGTGCTTTTTGAAGGAACTGGCTCGTCCGTTCAATTTTTTGTCTTCGGTGCTTGCGTTCAGTCACGTCGCGGTACAGCCACAAGCTCGCCTCACGCTCTGATAGGGTGTATGGTACATAATCGCGCTCAAGTATGCGACCATCAGCTAACTCGAGTTCTTCGGCTTGAACGGGTTTTCGTTGGTTAATCCGTTCAGTGATGTCTGAAATAAACTCATCAGGGTGGGTGAACAGTGATTTGACATCTTCAGCTGCTACTGTACAGTCACGGCCGATGAGCTCATCGCCAGTAACTGGCACACCGAGTGTCTCCCCCATTTTATCATTTGCGATGAGTACGTCACGCTCAGCGTTTTCAACTATGATTCCCATTGGAAGGCTTTCAACGACCGTGCGAAGCACGGTATTTTTCTCTTGCAGCTCTTGTTCGCGTTTTTTACGCTGGGTGATATTAGTTGAGATACCGAGTACAGCGTTTCCGTCTGTCTCAACTGGGTCATATGGGATCTTTCTCGTCTCTAAAAGTCGTGTCTCGCCGTCAGCGGTGGTCAGTTCTTCTTCAGGAATGAACTTTGGCTCGCCAGCTTCGATAACGGCTTGATCATCTGCGTAAAAATGGTCGGCTTCCGCCTCAGATTTTGCGATGTCGGCATCTGTTATTCCTTCAAGATTATCGACCGTTGTTCCATACGCATCAGCGGTTGCCTCGTTTACTAAGAGAAATGTCCCAGATTCGTCTTTGACAAAAATGAGCTGTGGAATGATGTTGATGATCTGACGCAATCGGTCGCGGGTTGCCTGTGCACGCTCACGTTGGTGACGTCTCTCGACAGCGTTATGAATTCGATTTGCGAGGATAGTATACTGGTTGGACCCAGTTCCCTTTTGTACGTAGTCTGTGACACCAGCAGATATTGCATCACCTGCAACTGACTCACTTCCTTTACCAGTATAAAGAATAAATGGCAAGTGAGGATATTCCTCACGTACCTTATTCAGAAACTCAATACCCGTCTTTTCAGGCATATGGTAGTCACTCACTACACAATCAAAGCCATTTTTTGTAAGAATATCAATCCCCTCAGCGACACCAGTGGCCGTCTCGATGATAAGCGAATCATCCTGCTCTAAGAGCATATCGGCCGTCACCTCCGCAAAACTGGGATCGTCGTCAACGAGAAGTATTGAAGTCGCAGCTGGCTTGGTCATATTTGGATTTTCATTACGTATAATATAGTAGTATGGATATTATATTCTTTTGACATTTTATTTAGAATTTTTGTATATTGGCACGCTCTGTGTTTTGAGCAAAGCCGATATTCTCAACCTAGGTTGCGGCGCATGTGGCGGTCACCGGTGGTACAGTATTATCTGCCACGCTGGACGGTGTCCCCTCACTAGACGTGGTGTATCGAGTATCATAGCTTAGCCTCTACTAGACATATTGACCTGTATTATCGCGCTAGATCCTTGGTAAGTTGTTTTCTCAGCTTTCAATCTGTATCGTTGCCGGCAGCCTCACGGACGGATGGGGACAGGCTACACCGGGTAATGAACAATACGAGTATCCGTGAGTAGGACCGATCAGTATCTTAACCAACATTCGGTCTATTTTTATTTTTATCGTTGGTTAATCACAGCTCTTGTGTCTACCGAGTAGGGAGCAAACCAACAGTAAACTAGGCCGTGATTAATTGTTTCACTTGCAGAGAAGATATCGACTGTGAGGTAACTGCCAATCGCAAGCTCCCCTTGTTTAAGATATACTGGTTCGTATACATAGTATGAACAGCCGTCGCCAGTACCTGCTGCTCACGGGAGGAGCAATTAGCGGTGCTGGTGCACTACTCGGGACAGGAGCCTTCTCGAGTGTCTCTGCTGAGCGAACCGTTGCCGTCACCACGGCGGGGGACGCGAGTGCCTTCCTCGCGCTTCGACCTACTGACCGCGACCCAGCTACTACAGGCGTCGACAATGCGTACGTCACTACCGACTCTACGGACACAGTTCAACTCGTGATTGGAGATGATGACGGGCCCCGTGGTCTCAACCGTCGCGCACACACGACGATTCGTCGTCTTATTACGGTCAAAAACAATGGCACTCAGCCGGTGCGCACGCTGTCGGCAGGTATCGTCGATGGCCCGGCCGCTGCGACCCTTGATCTTGATTCGACGTTTTCAGTTGCCGTTGACACGCGTGATCCACCTGCCGGAGCTGTTGTTCCGAACGGTGGCAACCTGCTCTCGCCAGATGAAATCCCAGATGCGCTTGCCCCTGGCACCGAGATTACGATTGGACTTTCGATAGATCTCATTGGGGGTGGCACTGACATGCAATCTCTTCCGGCTGGTGCGTACACGCTCCGTATCGTGGCGCAGACGACCAATTCACGCACTGAGGACACGGAGTCTCCATCACCTGAAGATGCAGGTCCAGCGTCGACCCCACCGGACGCCGACGAATTCAATTTCACGCAGGAACGCGGAACCGTCGTCGAAACGAACGGATTCAACGGCGTCGAACCGGCCACTCAGGACGTTCGGTCGGTGACGATTCGCTACACTGGCACCCAGCCGGTCGCTCATGCCGACGTCGGGGTTACTGTCACCGACTCGGATCTCGACGTCTCGTACCCTGGGTACGATGTGTACAATCCGACCGATACTGGGTACGCGACGTATGCATCAGACCCATTCGCCACAGACGTGTCTCCAAACGATACACGTCGTGTCGTGGTGTTCGGTAAGGTGTACACGAGTGCTGAAGGGTCTTTGAGCGAGGATCCCTCGCATTTTCACGATACCGGGACGCTCAGCCGGCCACTTGATGCGAATAATCAACACCGGGCAGACACACTTCAACCTGGAGACATCATTAAGATTGTGTGGCGTCCGGGAACTGTCGACGCGACGGTACTCGCGTCATATTCTGTCGAGTGACATCCTCCCGTAATTAAATACCTGGTCGTTAAGGGACAGCTGATATTCTGTTCCGTCCGACGCGTCTGGGTAGGAAGCCGGCGATTTTAGCCGCGGGAGGATGTAACGACTAAAAGACAGCGGTTTGAGGGTATCATAGAACGGTTGGCATGGTTTTCCGATACCGGTTGAGAAAACTGCGTTTGCTACTTCTGAATAGCGGCGATAATATCTAGTTCTCAGACCGCGGTTTTCTGGGAGCCACTGAAGTGTGTGAATCGTTCTATGACACCCTATATTGAGCCAATTAGAACGATTTGGGGATGATGCTGTAGTCTAAGGGTCCGTCTCGGTCTAAGCCGAGTGCGTCACGAACCTCGGTCATGTAGCTCAGTTGATGATGCATCCAAGTAGCCAATCAAGACACATGTTTGCGGATGTCCTCTGGTGGCCACACTGAGACGGAAGCCTTCCCACAATACTGCCACAAAGCGAAGGTTTGTTTATCAAGACTGACGCCATTACTCATGGATGTTGGTGATGGAATTTCGCGGGTGGCGCAGGTCGCAAGCAAGTACTTTGTCGTCTGGGTGATCGCAGCGGCCAGTCTCGCACTCGCCTACCCGAATGTGTTCGTCCCAGTACTAGACTACGTTAATCCTCTACTCGGAATCATCATGCTGGGGATGGGGCTAACCCTCCAGCCTGAGGACTTCCAACGACTCGTTAATCGTCCCGTCGATGTTGGGATCGGTGCAGTCACACAGTGGCTTGTAATGCCGTTGGCAGCGTACGCGCTCTATCTGCTTTTCAACCTACCAGACGCCATTGGTGTCGGGCTCATCCTCGTCGGCGCAGCACCTGGTGGTACCGCATCGAATGTCATGACATACCTCGGTCGCGGTGATGTCGCACTCTCCGTTGCTATCACAACGGTGACGACACTCGCAGCCCCTATCGTAATGCCCGCGTGGACGCTATTCATTCTCGGGGAAGCCATTGACGTGACGTTCATGGAGATGTTCACGAGCATTGTCCAGATCGTTATCATCCCGGTCGTGCTCGGATTTGGGATTCGATACGTCCTTGACCGGTACTCACCAACGGCCGCAGAGATCGGCGTCGATGTCTTCCCTGTGATCAGCGTTGTCGCTATTGTTGCTATCGTTGCTGGCGTCGTCGGCGCGAACATCGACAATATCCTTACTGCAGGCGTGCTTGTGCTCGCAGCAGTCGTCCTTCACAATGGCATCGGCTTAGGCGCGGGCTACGGCGTTGGCACCGCCTTTGGTATGTCCACAGACCGCGTGCGGACAGCTACGTTTGAGGTCGGTCTACAAAACAGCGGGCTTGCGGTGGCCCTTGCGGCGTCATTATTTGACCCAGCAGCCGCGCTCATCCCTGCACTGTTCAGTGTTTGGCACAACGTCAGTGGCCCTGCGTTGGCGAGTTACTTCACTTGGAGCGACAGTCAGACCGCTAGCGGCT
>Ga0102942_1000380_pt1 | contig 16613 bp, 17 predicted proteins | sample SalPon2_C_H2O_MG_FD_78171 | JGI IMG/M metagenome (GOLD analysis project Ga0102942, IMG submission 78171) | Salt pond water microbial communities from South San Francisco under conditions of wetland restoration - Salt Pond MetaG R2_C_H2O_MG | ecosystem: Environmental > Aquatic > Non-marine Saline... | reverse complement strand
GCAAGGAAACGTTGATAAAGTTACGGCCGAGGTTAGCCACGCGAGAGAACACGTTGCAGAGGGACAGTTAGGGGCGGCAGTCGAAGCGATTGGTGGAAGGAGTAACGATATTCTTGTCGGTGACTCCCTCGCCGCACCGGGCTTCGACCCCAGTGACGAGGAGCGGGATGCGCTCGTTGAATACCTGTTGTTGGGCTCGCCGATGGTCGGTGAGCGATTTACCGTGTGTTTGCCTGATGCGGAAGTGCCGGGTGGAAACGGGAGTCTCGCTGAGGAAGTGACTCCCCAGCGGCTTATCGACTACGTGACTGGTCGAGCCGCTGCTGATGGGAAGGTGTACGCGTGGGGGAGAAGCGAGGTGGCAGAAACGGCACCTGATAACGGTGGGAGAGACTGTGACGATACGGACCCTGATATCCATCCGGGTGACGTGTGTACGCCGACACATCTAGCGTCTGCTGTGTCTGGACCCGTGAATACGGGTGGTGGTCTTCGCTCGGCTCAGGCGGATGCGACTGTTGCCGTGGTGAATGACCCGCCGCGGGCCGACTCGGGTCCGTCAGTCCTCGTGTGTCCCGTGGACGGTGAGGTGTACGACCCGTCTGACGACAGTTGGACCAGCGAGTGGGACTCGGAGTCAGGGCCAAGTTCGGAGACGCCTACTGTCGTGTGTCAGGTGATGGTACAACCACCGGAGTGTCCGGTGCCTGTCCGGGGGTTGTTGTACGTGAAGCGGTGTCGGAGTGACGACCAGCTTGTCTACACAGGTGGATGGGTTCTTGACGAAGCCGGGCTGTTCGAGGAGTCGGTGACTGCGTTGACGGTGGCTGGTGAGACGCAGGTGGTCGGTGTGGATGCTAGTGGGGTCGGCGACCATGATGGTGATGGGCTCGTTGACTTTGTGTCGCGAGGGGTGTCGAGGGGAATCGATAAGAAGGACATCCGGCGGGGGGCGCGGATTGATTCGGGTACGGTGGAGGAGTTGGTTGCGGCTGGTGTGTTGGCAGATGGAGAAGTGTATTGTTGGGGGAAGGTATCTTCCTCAAAGGCGGAGTCTGGTAGCTGTGGAGGGGATGAGGGAGCTGACGATTCCGTTGTAGTGACGCATTGTCCGTTGGATGCGCCGGTGCTTCACTTGGTGAACGCTGGGAGTGCGTCTAACGAGGTGAAATTCAAGGCGGGCGCAGAACTCTCGAAGAGCGTGAACTAACGTCTGGCTGGTCAGCGGCTCTCCCGTTGCTCCACCTTGTTCAATTCGATCAACAGCCGGAAGATCGCCTTCACGAGGTTCGCGTCGACGTCGAACTGTTCGGCGTTGTCCCCCGCACGCTCCATGACGGCCGCCTCCTGGGACTCGTCCGTCGTTGGTAGCCCCCGCTCGCGTTTGACCGCCGCGATGCTTTCGGCGACGTACGTCCGCTGGGCGATCTGTTCGACGATCTCCCGGTCGATGTTTCTGATCTCCGCGCGGAGTTCGTCGAGGTCCGCCTCGCTCGGATCGCCGCTCATCGTGTCGTTGCCCCGGTTCGTTGTGTCGTTGTCAGCCATGTCTCTCCCTCGCGTTGATTCCACGTGTCCGAAAGCGCCTCCAGCGCGTCCCGATCTCCGACGGCGGTGTAACTCGGTCCCGTCCCCGACAGCGAGGCGGCGGCCTCGGGCAGCGCCTCGACGATCGGGTCGGCCGGTCGATCCAGCGCCGCACAGAAGGCGAAGCCGTTGACGCACATCGCCCGGCGGAACTCGCCGTCGAGGGCCAACTCGCGGACGATGTCGGCCATCGGCGCGATGCGTCGACACCGCGTCACGTCGGCGTCGGCCGAAAAGCCCCGTTCGTCAGGCGTGTACACGAGAACGTCCCACTCGGGCTCCTCGCGGACGAGCAGCTCGTCCTCGGTGTTGTCGGTCACCGTGACGCCACCGAGCATCGAGGCCGAGGCGTCGTCGAACGCGCCCGTGACGGTCACGCCGGCGTCCCGGGCCGCCTCGACGCCGATCCGACAGGCCGCCTCGCGGTCGAGGTCGACCCCCAGCGCGTCGAGAGTCGCAAGCACCGTCGCGTTCGCGGCGGCGCTCGAACTCTTCAGCCCCGACGCCATCGGCACCTCGCTCTCCGTTCGGACGCGACCGCCCTCGCCGTCGCCGAACCGCTCGATACAGCGCTCGACGCAGCGCTCGATGAGGCGGGTGTCGGCGTCGGGTTCGCCGTCGATTTCGCCGCGCACCGTCCCCGTGTCGTCGAGTTCGACGGTCGCCTCTGTGTAGGCGTCGATCGCGAACGCCGATCCGTAGCCGTTCGCGAGCGCGTTCAACACGGTACCGGCCGCCGGGGCGGCTGCGCGACCTACCATCGTCTCACCTTCCCCGTGGGGGATACAAAGCGATGACGGTCGACGGGGACGCAGAGCCCCGGCACAGCGTGTCGCGTCGGGGCACAGGTCGGATCGCACGACGGTCGCTCACGCTTCGAGGAGTTCGACGAGGTTTCCGTCCGGGTCCCGGACGAACACCAACCGGGTCCCGCTGTCGGTCGTCCGCGGTTCGCTCAACCGATCGACCCGGTCGGGAAGCCCCCCGAGGAACGCGTCGACGTCCTCGACGGCAAAGGCGACGTGCGATCCGCCGGGTTGGGGTAGCGTCGCCGGCTCCCGTGGCGATGCCGCCGGCTCGTACTCGACGAGTTCGATCCGGCTCCCCCCGGAATCGAGGTGGACGAACCGACCGGAAACGCCGTCGCTTCCGACGACCGCGCCGAAGGCGTCTCCGGAGACCGAAAACCTGGATTCGACGGTGCAGCCCAACAGACCGGCGTAGAACTCGATCGATCGGTCGAGATCGGCGACGGTGAGACCGGTGTGGTGCGCTTCGACGCCGCTCGTCGGTGGGTCCTGTGACTCGGCCATACGGACTCCGGGGGCTGAATCGACAAGTGAGTATTGATCGACGGGGACGCCGGAGAAGTGCTCGCTAGGGGATTTGAACCCCTGTCATCGGCTCGAAAGGCCGATATGATTGGCCGGGCTACACCAAGCGAGCGACGTCACAACGTCGGGTTCGGCGGTGTATAAAACTGTCTGTATCGATCGGTACGTTCGGTTGCCGGCTCCCGATTTCGGCGGCGTCGGGCCGCGGGTCGCGGAGGGATTGCCGGCGGTGTGAGCGCCTAGACGTCGAAGACCACGTACGCCCGCCACCCGGCCCCGGCCCGTTCGAGCGTCATCTCGGAGTAGGTCACGGCTTTGATCTCCCTCGCGTCGACGTCCGACAGCGGGACGCCCCGCGCCGACGCGTCCAGACTCGGCCGGTCGCCCTCGGATACCGTCACCCGATGGTCGGTCGGGAGGACACCTCGGACGTCGCGCTGGTAGATGAGTTCGTCGAGGTAGTCGAACAGGAGCGCCTCCGACGATCCGGCCGACACCGACGTCTCGAAGCGGTCGCCCGTCCCGGGAATCGACTCGCAGTGAGCGGCCGACAGCCCCGCCGCGGCGGCCTCGAACGTCCGCGCCAGCGTCTCGCCCGTCGCTTCGACGGCGACGTCGGCAGTGTGTGCGACGAGCTTGAAGCTCATCGACCTGCGGAAAACGCTCGTCGGTTCGCCGTGGCGCCCATCGTCCGCTCCGAGGCGCCGCCCGGTCGAAAGCCTTGCGAAGGCCGATCGGGGTCCGGGCCGGTCCGGGGGCGCGGACCGCCGCGAGTGCTCCGACGGGCCGGTCGATCCGAAGCCGGTAAATCCGAGGCGCACGGCTGGTGGCCCATGAGCGACCTCGTGACGTTCGGGGAGACGATGCTGCGTTACACCCCGCCCCCCGGAGAGCGACTCGAGAGCGCCGATACCTTCTCGGTCGACGTCGGCGGCGCGGAGAGCAACGTCGCCGTCGCGGCGTCGCGGCTCGGAACCGACGCGGCGTGGCTCTCGAAACTCCTCGATACGCCTCTCGGGCGACGCGTCGAGCGGACGCTTGAGGGACAGGGCGTCGCGACCGACGTCGTCTGGACCGACGAGGGTCGTCAGGGGACGTATTACTACGAGCCGGGCGGTAAGCCGCGCGGATCGGACGTCCACTACGACCGGGACGGAGCGGCCATCACGACCGCAAAGCCGGGGGAGTTGGCCACCGATCGGATCGGCAGTGCGGACTGTTTTTTTACGAGCGGCATCACCCCGGCGCTCTCCGGAACGCTCGCTGACACCACCGCGACGCTTCTGCGGACGGCCCGCGGGGCGGGGGTCGAGACCGCGTTCGACGTCAACTACCGCTCGAAGCTGTGGTCGCCCGAGGCGGCCCGCGAGCGGCTCGCCGATCTGCTCGCGACCGTCGACGTGCTCTTCGTCGCCGATCGGGACGCCGAGACCGTGTTCGGACGGACGGGCGATCCCGAGTCCGTCGGACGGGGATTCAGAGAGACGTACGGCCACGACGTCGTGGTCGTCACCCGCGGCGCTCGCGGCGCCGTCGCGGTCACGGAGGCGGGCGTCGTCGAGCAACCGGCCTTCGACGCCCGGACGGTCGATCCCGTCGGGACCGGGGACGCGTTCGTCGGCGGGTTTCTCGCCCGCTGGCTCTCCGGGGGGTCGGTCGACAGCGCCCTCGAGTACGGCGCCGCGACGGCGGCGCTCAAGCGGACGCTGGACGGCGACATGGCGCTCGTCTCTCCCGGGGAGGTCGAAGCCGTCATCCGGGGCGACGGCGGGCTCTCGCGGTGACCGACGCGTGGGCGCGTGGGCTCACAGCTCGGGCGGGGACTCGCGGCCGATCGCGATCTCGTAGGCCTCGATGTCCTCGAGCGCGGCGACCTGCCCCCCGATGTCGACGGGGCCGTCGGCCCCCTCGATCGTGATCGCCGCGGTTTCGCGGTTCGTCCCGATCGAGATGTCGAGCACCCGGCCGCGGACCGTGCGTCGCTTCCCCGTCTCGACGTCCCGCCCCTCGACCGTCCCGTAGAACTCGCCGTCGGCGTCGGCGTCGCCGATGTCGCGGACGCAGCGCCGGATCGTCGCGTACCGGCGGGGGAAGGGCCGATCGTCGCGCGTCTCGCTCAGGGTGGTGGCCGAGGTCCAGACGACGGTGTTCATGAACCCGGAGATGAGAAACCCGAGCTCCGAGCGGTTGAAGATGACGCCGTAGCGGTCCTCCCCGTTCCGGAGGGCCTCGGGCACGGTGTACACGGAATAGGTGCCGTCCGCGACGGCGACGACGGGCGTGGTGACGCCTCGTCGCGCGCGGGCGGCCGTCGCCACCCGATCGTAATCGTAGCTCCCGGGCTCGGGCACGTCGACGGCGGGCGCGAGCAGGAGTTCGGTCGTGACGCCCGCCTCGCGGCGTTCGATCAGCTCCGCCTCGTACCGCCCGAGCAGATCCGGCGTCAACGACAACACGAGTTCGTACTCGGCCGTCGTGATGACGTCCTCGATGTAACGGAGGATGGTCTGTCGGGATCGAACGAGCGAGACGGCCTCGGAGTCCCGGGCCGGAGTGGTGTATCGCTCCGAGAGCGAGTCGACGAGCGCCGACAGCGTGGACTGGACGTTCACGAACGCCTCCTGTGGATCGACCGCCAGCACCTCCATCGGACGGGACTCGCGGATCTCGACGAGCCCGTTCTCGGAGAGGCTCCGGACCGTATCGTACACCCGCGGTTGCGGGATGTCCGTCCGCTCGGCGATCTCCGAGGCGGTCAACCGGCCGTGCTCGAGGATCGCGAGGTACGCCTCGATCTCGTACTCGCCGAAGTCGAATCTCGACCCCACGGCCGCGAGTTCGCGCCCGAGGTCGTCGTTCGCCATGCGGACACATCGCGCCACCCGCCTATAGCGGTTTTGACATCCGCGCTCGCCCGCCGACGCGCGGACGGCGCTACCGGGGCCCGAACTCGATCGCTTTCTTGATGTCGTCCGGCCCCTCCTCGAACGCCTGCTCGAACTCGCGGTGGGGGACGACCCCCGTCACGACGGCCTCGAGGAACGACTCCGGAAGCGCCTCCAGGCGGTCGACCGCCGCCCGGAAGTGGTCCGGCCCGGAGTTGACGCTGCCGACCAGCGCCTTGTTGTGCATCACGAGTTCCTTGTGGAGGCGGCCGCCGTCGAGTTCGAACGTCCACGGCTCGGGGACGCCCAAAAGCGCCGCGACCCCGTTCGGCGCGAGCGCCTCGACGCTCTCGAAGGCGTGTTTGGCGTACCCCGTCGCCTCGTAGATCAGATCCATCGGCTCGTGGACCTCGGGGACCGTCTCGACCGGCGTCTCCCTGGAGTCGACGTAGGTCGCCCCGAGCGACTCGACGATGTCGATGCTCGGGTCGGGGCGGTCCCGGCGGCCGAGACAGTACACGCGCATATCGTCGACGAGCATCGCGACGGTCAACAGCCCGAGCGGCCCGTTTCCGAGGACGAACGCCGACTCGGGCTCCCAGTCGAACGACGACCGTGATGCGTGGGCCAGCTCTAGCGCCTTCTCCGAGATGCTGATCGGCTCGAGGAGGAATCCCAGCTCCGCGATCGCCTCGGGGACGGGGACCAGAAACGCCTCGGGGCTCGTGAAGTACTCGCTCATGAACCCGTGGGCGCCGTCGATCCCGCGCTCTACGGTCTCCTCCGGCGGCGCCATGTCGGCTTCGCCCCGCTCGAAGTACTCGTTCGTGCCGCTCTCCGGCGGGCGTCGAACCGTCGGAGCGACCACGTCGCCGCGCTCGAACCCGGTGTCGTTCGGGTCCTCGACGACGCCGACGGCCTCGTGGCCCAACACGAGGTAGTCGTCGCGTTCGGGGAACCCGCCGTGTGTCCCGGCGATCACCTCGTGGTCGGTCCCGTCGACGCCGACCCGGAGCGTCCGGACCAGCGCCTCGCCGCCGTCGGGGGTCGGCTTCGGCACCTCGAAGAGCCGGGGACCCTCGCGCCCCCGCTCGATTCCGATAGCGTCCATACGCCGCGTTCGCACTGGCACTGAAAATATTTACCGGCTCTCGAGTAAATACCCCACGCGGGGACGCGAGCGCCGACAATTAATATGAACGCCGAACGTATCCCGGACATGAACGAGTACGACCTCCTGTACCGGCTCTACGAGGAGTTCGACACCGAGTCGCTGCGGGCCTATCAGGAGTTTGTGGACCTGTTCCCGCCGGTCGATTCGCGGGTCGCGCTCGACCACTGGGGGGACGCGAGCGAACAGTTGGACGAGCGGAAAGACGAGATACGGGCGGCGTTTCCGCAGGTCGGCGAGACGTTCGCCGCGCTCGCCTCGATGGCCACGCGGGAGCAGGCGTTCACGGCGTTGGACCTCTATACGAAACACGACCGCGGCGTGAACGTGCTCGTGCTCGACGTCGACGAGACCCTCCGGTCGGCCGGCAACACGGACAACGAGATCCCCCGCGAGACGCTGCATCTCCTGACGCGATTTCACGAGGAGGGGATGCCGATCGTCATCTGCACGGGCCAGACCCTCGAGAACGTCAAGGGGTTTCTCATCCAGGGGCTCGGCAACGAGATGGTCCACTCCGGCGACGTGAGCGTCGTCTACGAGGCCGGCACTGGCGTGTTCACGCCCGGCCACGGCGCCGAGACCAAACAGCTCCTCTACGAGGACCTCGACGTCGAGATCCGGGACATCTTCAGCCGGGTCCGATCGCGGGTGCTCCCCGACGCGCCCGAGTCGATCCGGCGGGGCTGTCACCTGCAGGGCAACGAGTTCAACGTCACGCTCAAGCCGAACTTCGAGACCGGGAGCCAGCGGGCCGAGTCGGTCATCGACGAGGGGCTCGTCTACCTCCTCGATCTCCTCGAGGAGAGCGTCGCCGACGTCCTCGGCGAGGAGCCGACCGCAACGGGGCGCTCGCGTGCCTTTTACGCCGACGCCGACCCCGAGATACGGGGCGTACTCGAGGCGAGCGGCGAGATGCCCGACGTCACTCCCGACGCGGTCCCCGACGGCTTCGGATCGCTGTTCGAACGCATCGACGTCGCCTACTACGAGGCCGACGCCGCCGAGATCGGGTCCCTCGAGTTGAACAAGGTCATCGGCGTCGAGGCGGCGCTGTCCGTGCTCGGCATCGACGATCCCTTCGCGCTCGTGATGGGCGACTCCAAGAGCGATCTGCGAGTGATGCGGTGGATCGACGACAACGACGCTGGCATCGCCGCCGCTCCGGATCACGCCTCGGAGGACGTCCTCGAACACGTTCTCGGGACCGACGAACTGGTCTTCGACCGCGGCGACGCCGCCGAGATGCTCAGAAGCGCCTACGCGATGCGTCGGCTCTCCCGGCTCTACGAGTGAACGAGGCTCGGCCGTCGAAACGCCGGATAACTAATTTACTCGGTTCCGAAAAACGAACACCACGCTTATGCGAGCGGCCGTGCAACCCCGTCTATGACGCAGACAGCACCGGAGCCGGGGGCCGACGATCCGCTCGGCGTGTGTGGCGTCGTGCCGCCGACGCTTACGGTGTTCGACGACCGGGGGCGCGTCGACGCGGCGGCGACGGCCGCCCACGCGGCGTTCGTCGTCGACCGCGGTGCCGAGGCCGTCTTCCCGCTCGGGACGAACGGCGAGTTCGCGCTGTTGGACGCCGACGAGCGGCGCCGCGTCGTCGAAACCGTCGTCGATGCCGTCGACGCGCCCGTGATCGCAGGGGTCGGGTGTCCGAGCACGCGGGCGACGGTCGCCAACGCCGAACACGCCGAGCGCGTCGGTGCCGACGGCGTCGTCGCCGTCACGCCGTACTACTACCCGATCGACGGCGAGGGGGCCGTCGCGCACTACCGCGCGGTGGCCGATTCGGTCGACGTGCCGGTCTACGTCTACCACATCCCGAGCAAGACGGGCAACGAGCTGTCGCTCTCGACGATCGAAGCGATCGCCGGGATCGACGGCGTCGCGGGCGTGAAAGACTCCTCGAAGAACGTCCCGTGGCTCGCACAGGCCATCGACTCGAACCCCGAGTTGACGTTTCTGGCCGGCTCCGATTCGCTCCTGTTCGCCGGGCTCGAGATCGGCTGTTCGGGGGTCGTCAGCGCCGTCGCCAACGCGTTTCCCGAACTCGTCGTCGACCTGTATGCGGCCTACGCCGACGGGGAGGAAGCGCGCGCCCGCGAGTTGCAGTCGACGGTCTTCGACGTCCGGTCGGCGCTGAAGCGCGGGCCGTACATGGCCGGGGTCAAGACCGCCCTCTCGTTGCGCGGGCCCGGCTTCGACGTCGGCGGGCTCCGGGCGCCGCTTCGGGGCATGGACGACGCCGGCCGGGCGGCCCTCGAAACTGAACTCACGGAGCTCGGGCTGTTGTAAATATTCACTCGATTTCGAGTAATTCCTCAACGTTTTATTCGCCGGGGCTGAGACTCCGCCTATGACACGGGATTATCGATCCCTCCAGGACCCGAACGCCGAGTACACCATGCGGAACCTCTCCGCCGAGACGATGGGGGTAACGGCGTCGCGAGGCCCCCGCGACGTCGAGATCACCGACGTCCAGACGACGATGATCGACGGGAACTTCCCGTGGACGCTCGTCCGCGTCTACACCGACGCCGGCGTGACGGGGACCGGCGAGGCCTACTGGGGCGCCGGCGTCCCGGAGTTGATCGAGCGGATGACGCCGTTCGTCGTCGGCGAGAACCCCCTCGACATCGACCGGCTCTTCGAGCACCTCGTCCAGAAGATGTCGGGCGAGGGATCGATCGAGGGCGTTACCGTCACCGCCATCTCGGGCATCGAGATCGCTCTCCACGACCTCGCCGGGAAACTCCTCGGCGTTCCGGCCTACCAACTGCTCGGCGGGAAGTACCGCGACGAGGTCAGAGTCTACTGTGACTGCCACACCGAGGCGGAGGCCGATCCGGCGGCGTGTGCCGATGAAGCCGAACGCGTCGTCGAGGAGTTGGGCTACGACGCGCTCAAGTTCGACCTCGACGTCCCCTCGGGCCTCGAAAAGGATCGGGCGAACCGCCACCTCCGTCCCGGCGAGATCAGGCACAAAGTCGACATCGTCGAGCAGGTCACGGAGCGCGTGAAGGACCGTGCCGACGTCGCCTTCGACTGCCACTGGAGCTTCTCCGGCGGGTCGGCGAAACGGCTTGCCGCCGCCGTAGAGCCCCACGACGTCTGGTGGCTCGAAGACCCCGTACCGCCGGAGAACCTCGACGTACAGGAGACGGTCACGAAGTCGACGACGACGCCCATCGCCGTCGGCGAGAACCGCTATCGGGTCACCGAGGAGCGCCGCCTCATCGAGAACGGGGCCGTCGACATCGTCGCGCCCGACCTCCCGAAGGTCGGCGGGATGCGCGAGACGCGCAAGATCGCAGACGTCGCGAACCAGTATTACGTGCCGGTCGCGATGCACAACGTCTCCTCGCCGGTGGCGACGATGGCGAGCGCCCACGTCGGGGCGGCGATCCCGAACGCCCTCGCCGTCGAGTACCACAGCTACGAGCTCGGCTGGTGGGACGACCTCGTCGAGGAGTCCGTCATCGAGGACGGCTCCATCGCCGTCCCCGAGGCGCCGGGGCTCGGCGTGACGCTCGATCTCGACGCCGTCGAGTCACACATGGTCGACGGCGAGACCCTCTTCGACGAGGCCTGATAGGGCGGCTCCGGGGCGCCGCAGCCGGCCGCGTCGCTCTCTCCCGTTGTCTCGGGCACGTCGCCCCGTTGTCTCGGGCGCGTCGCCCCGGTTCGGACGGGCCGCGCTGCGATAGGTACACCTTTCCTACGCCCCGGTGAAGCACGTCCAATGGTGGGACTGCTCGGCTCGCTGGCGCTTCTCGCCGTTGCGACGCCCGTCATCTGGCGGGGCAGCGAGCACTTCGAGCGGTCGGCGGGCCGGCTCAGCCGGCATTACGGGTTGCCGCTTGCCTTCCACGGCGCGATCGTCGTCGCCGTCGGCTCCAGTGTCCCCGAACTCAGCTCCGTCGTCATCAGCACGGTCGTCCACGACGAGTTCTCACTCGGCGTCGGCGCGATCGTCGGCAGCGCCATCTTCAACCTGCTCGTCATCCCCGCGCTCTCGGCGCTGTTCAGCGACGAGCTGTCGGCGACGCGCAGCCTCGTCCACAAGGACGCGCAGTTCTACATCATCAGCGTGCTCGTCCTGTTCATCGTGTTCGCGCTCGGGGCGACGTACGTCCCGGGCGGGACGAACGCCGAGGCGATCCTGACGCCGCCGCTTGCGGTGCTTCCGCTCGTCACCTACGGGGTGTATCTCTTCCTCCACCAACAGGACGCGAGCGAGTACGTGGCCGCGGACGCGCCCGACATCGACCGAAACCGCGAACTGGTCACGCTCGCGGTCGCGCTGGTCGTGATCGCCGTCGGCGTCGAGGGGCTCGTCCGCGCCGCCCTCTCGCTCGGCGAGATCTTCGGGACGCCGAGTTTCCTCTGGGGGCTGACCGTCATCGCGGCCGGGACGAGCCTCCCGGACGCGCTGGTCAGCGTCCGCGCCGCCCGGAACGACGACAGCGTGACCAGCCTCACGAACGTCCTCGGAAGCAACACGTTCAACCTGCTCGTCGCGATCCCCGTCGGCGTGCTCCTGTCGGGGTCGGCGACGATCAACTTCCTGGTGGCGATCCCGACGATGGGGTTTCTCGCGTTCGCCACGCTGGTGTTCGTCGTGTTTGCCCGGACGGACCTCGAGTTGACCGACCGCGAGGCCTACGGCTTCCTCGGGCTGTACGCCGCCTTCATCGTCTGGATGACGCTCGAATCGGCCGGGGTCATCGAGACCGTCCGGGGGATCTGACCGGGATCACCCGAGTAGCGCGGGGCCGAACCGGAGCGCCCACAGCGTCCCCATCCCGACGACGATCGTGGCGAGGACGTTCTCGGTCCGCCACGCGACCGCCGCGGCGACCGCGCCCGCGAGGACGCGATCGTCGAGCAGCGTCGCTCCCACCGTCGCCTCGACCGCGACGACGGAGGGGACGACCAACGCGGCGAGAACGGCCGCCGGGACGTACCGGAGCACGCGCCGAATCCGCGGGGGAACGGCGTCGATCCGTCCGAACAGGTAAATAAAGGAAAACCGGAGCGCGAACGTGCAGATTCCGATGACGGCGATCGCGGCCCAGACGCCGGCGTGGGACCACGCCGTCATGTGTCTCTCCACGTGTCGACGACGACGCCCGCGGCGACGCCGCTCGCGGCCGCGATCGGCAGATCGAGGTTGAGCGGGACGCCGACGGTCCCGACGGCGAGCGCGACCGCTCCGCCGACGAGACCGGCCGCCGTCGTTCCGGCGTCTTTCATCGCCGGGAGCAACAGCGCGAGAAACACCAGCGGCAGAGCGAACTCCAGGCCGAGCGCGTCCGGAACGCCGGCGCCGAGCACCGCGCCGACGGCCGTCCCGATCTGCCAGACGACCCAAATCGAGAGGGCGACGCCGAGGTAGTACGGGAGCCGCCCCCGGGCCTCGTTCGTCTCGTACTCCGCCACGGAGGCGGCGTACGCCTGATCCGTCAACACGTAGGCGGCCACCCCGCGCGCCCGGAGCGAACACGCCCGGAGATACGGCGCGAGCGAGGCGGAGTACATCACCATGCGGACGTTGATCACCACCGCCGTCCCGACGACGACGAGAAACGGGGCGTCCGAGCCGATGAGGTCGATCGCCGCCAACTGCGAGGCGCCCGCGAAGACGACGAGAGACATCCCGATCGCCTCCCCGATCGTCAACCCGGCGCCGATCGCGGAGATTCCGGTGACGAGCGCGAACGGCAGGATGCCGACGAGAATGGGTCCGGCCGTCCGCACGCCGGCCACGAGGTCCGGACGGAACCGCTCGGAGGACGACATACCACGTCCTTCGGCGAGAACGGCAAATCCCTATCGATCGATCGCCACCGGTCGCGGTTTCGGTCCGCGGGCGTTCTCGCCGTCGGGTGTGGGCGTCCCGACGCCGGCCGCTCGGCCTCGGGCGGTGGAATTATATTCGATCGAGCCGTATCCCGCGACAGTGAGTGTCACTATCGAACTCCGTGCGTTCGACGCGGGCGACGAGGAGTTCGTCGAGGACGCGTGGGCGCTGAAGGAGCGGATCCGACGCCGCGACGGGGTGCTCAAACAGCGTCGCGGGTTCTTCACCGACGCCTACCGGCGCTCGAAGGTGCTCGCCCTCGTCGAACCGGGGTACGACGACGAGTCGCTCGTGGGGTTCGCGTCGACGCGCCGGGACGGGTACATCCTCTTTTTGGCCGTCGCCCCCGAGTATCGCGGCGAGGGGTTCGGTCGCCAACTCGTCGCCGCCGTCGCCGACGAGCACGACTCCGTCACCTGTCACGCGCGAGCTACGAACGACGACGCGCTCTCGTTTTACAAACACCTCGGGTTCGAGGTCGAGCGCCGCGTCGAGAGCTACTACGAGGATTCGGGCGACGCGTACTACCTCCGGTTGGGGGACGGTGGCCTCGCCTCGAAGCTCTCGCGGTTCGTTCCGGGCAAGTGACGGGGCCGTCGCCGGGGAGACGACAACGCTTTCCACCCCGCCATCCGAACGCGGGGTATGGACGGTCGCACGCGCGAGTACCTCAAGGGCCGGTTCGGCGACCACTACCGCCGGACCGATGTCTCGCCGCCGCCGGCGGGAAACGAGCGCGAGTGGGGCTACATCACCTGGAGTTCGGGCGGGACGACGATGGTCCGGCACCACTCGTTGCTCGACATCGCCGGCGGCGGCGATCTCGGCGGCTTCCTGGCGAGTGAACGCCCCCGACACGTCTACTTTTCGGCGGGGCGGTACGACGACCCGGGCGCGGAGACGATGGGGGAGAAGGGCTGGCGGGGCTCTGATCTCGTCTTCGATCTCGACGCCGACCACCTCCCCGGCGTCGACCCGGAGACGACGAGCTACGCCGAGATGCTCGGGGCGTGCAAGGGTGCGTTGCGCCGGTTGCTCGACCTCCTCGAGTCGGACTTCGGTTTCGAGGACCTCGAGGTCGTCTTTTCCGGCGGTCGGGGGTATCACGTCCACGTCCGACGGTCGGACGTTCTGGAACTGGGACGGCGCGCGCGCCGGGAGATCGTCGAGTACGTCCTCGGGGAGGGGATCGAATTCGACGACGTCGTTACGACGCGGGCGGTCACCGGCAGCTCGGGCCGGCGGTCGCCAGCGCAGAAACGGACGCTGCCGGACGGCGGGTGGGCGGGCCGGACGAGCGATCGGCTCGCCGACTTCCTCGACGAGCTGATCGCGATGGAGGAAGCCGACGCGATCGCCCGGCTTCGGGAGTTCGACGGGATCGGCGAGGGGAAGGCGGCGGCAGTGCTCAACGCCGCACGGAACAACCGCGCGGAACTGGAGGCCGGCAACGTCGACGCCCACCCGGCGGTGTACGGCCTCGCGAGGCGTCTCTTCGAGGGCGTCGTCGACGCGCAGTCGGCCCCCATCGACGAGCCGGTGACGACGGATATCAACCGTCTCATCCGGCTGCCGGGGAGTCTCCACGGCGGGACCGGCCTCGCCGTTCGGCCGATCCCCCGCGGGAGACTCGAGGGGTTCGACCCGCTCGTCGACGCCGTTCCCGAGACGTTTCTCGGCAACGAGATATCGGTGTACGTCCGTGAACCGACGACGGTCGAACTCCGCGGCGAAAGCTTTAGGCTCCAGGAGGGAGTCCGTTCCGTCCCGGAGCACGTGGGCGTCTTCGCGATGGCCCGCGGGCACGCGAGCAAAGCAGGAGAATGAATCTCGACGAGCTACAGTCCGTACAGGCGCGCGAGCGCCAATCGAGCGACCTCCAGCACCTGCGCTCGTCGTTTTACCAGGAGGTCGGCGAGTTCATCCGCGAGCTCAACGAGGAGCGCGCCAGCGCCGTCGAGGACGCGGACGATCCCTTCTCGGAACCCGAGGTCCGACGGCTCACCGACGACATCGAGACCGCCGAGGGGACCGTCGAGGCGATCTACGAGCGCCGCGTCGGCAAGGTCGTCAAGAAGGCCTCCATCGCGGCGGCGGGGATGCCCGTCGAGGACGAGGGGTTGACGGCCGAGGAATCGGCGCTGTTCGAGTCGCTCGTCGCCCGGATCGAGGACAACCGCGACCGGGTGCTGTCGGTGCTCGACGGCGACGCCCCGTCGGTGTCGTGTTCGGTCGAGGGGACGGCCCCCGACGACTCCGGCGTCGCGTCGGACGGGGGCGCCGCCGACCGCTCCGGTTCCGAGGCCGCACCCCCAGATTCGGGGAAGGCTCCCGACGGCGCGGCGGGCGTCAGCGCCGCCGATCTGATGGGAACCGCCCCGCCGACCGACGCGGAGACGGCTGCCGCGCCCGAGGAATCTCCACCGACGACCCCCGACGGTCGGGGCGACTCGCCCGGAGTCGAGGCGGTTCCGCCCGAATCGTCGCCCCCGGAACCGGAAAGCGAGCCCGGCGACGACCCAGGATCGGGCGACGCCGCGCGGGACGGGGACTCGATGGCCGACGTGTCCCCGTCCGCCGAGCCGTTGGCGGGCGAGTCGACCGACCGCTCCGGGGCGGGTGATGTCCCCGGGATGCCCCGGACGACGGTTCGGATCACCGCCGACGTCGGCGAGATCGTCGGCGCCGACGATCGCGATTACGATCTCGGCACCGAGGACGTCGTCACGCTCCCGGAGCCGAACGCGGAGGTCCTCGTCGAGAAGGACGCGGCCGAACGACTGTAGCCCGGTCGCTCGACGCCATCGTTTTCGGCCACGGGATCCGTTCGAAGAAGGGACTTGGCGGGATCCGGCCCTATCGTTCCGAACGTACGCGCGGGCCGGCAGACCCGAGTTGCCGGCCCGAAGCGCAATTCGACCGAAAGTTCTCGATACGCTGTTGTTGCGTGGTTTTGAGAAAAAGATTTAAATACTAATAGAACTAACTCGTAGTTAGTATGACCGAATACACCCAATCGATCCGCGGCGAGGTCGACGGCCTCGTCCGCCGCTACGAATACGACGACGGCGCCGTCCTCGTCGCCGACTTCGGCCCCACGGAAGGGACCGTCGACGTGGTCGACGGCACCGCGATGGTCGTCGTCGACGGCGACCAATACGAGTTCGACGTCGGAGACGTCGACCGCGCAGTTATGAACAACGGGGTCGTTACCATCGAGACGGAGCGATAAACGAATGCGACTCACAGTCAAACCCCTCAAGCAGAAGGACGCCGGACGCGGCCTGGCGGCGATCGACCGCGCCGCGATGGACGAACTCGACCTCGAGAACGGCGATTACATCGTCATCGACGGGGGCGAGTCCCGCGCCGTCGCCCGCGTGTGGCCCGGTTATCCCGAAGACCAGGGCCGCGGCGTCGTCCGGATCGACGGCCGCCTCCGCGGCGAGGCCGACGTCGGCATCGACGACAAGGTCGACGTCGAGCCCGCGGAGGTCAACCCCGCAAAGGAGGTCACCGTGGCGCTCCCGCAGAACCTCCGGATCCGGGGCAACATCGGCCCCCACATCCGCGACAAGCTCAGCGGGCAGGCCGTCACGACGGGACAGAACGTCCCCTTCTCGCTCGGCCTCGGGCCGCTCTCGACGCAGAGCGGCCAGCGCATCCCGCTTCGGATCGCCGACACCGATCCGAGCGGTACCGTCGTCGTCACCGACTCGACGGAGATCACGGTGAGCGAAAAGCCCGCCGAACAGATCGCCCAG
>Ga0102942_1000372_pt1 | contig 16848 bp, 10 predicted proteins | sample SalPon2_C_H2O_MG_FD_78171 | JGI IMG/M metagenome (GOLD analysis project Ga0102942, IMG submission 78171) | Salt pond water microbial communities from South San Francisco under conditions of wetland restoration - Salt Pond MetaG R2_C_H2O_MG | ecosystem: Environmental > Aquatic > Non-marine Saline... | reverse complement strand
CTCGCGCCCTCGCCGAACCGGAAATCCACGCCGAGGTCCTCCGCGCGGGAGCGGACGATCCGCGTGACGTCGTCTTCGTACGCCGGGAGCGCGGCGTCAAGCATCTCGACCACGGTCACGTCGGCGCCGACCTTCGCGAACATCGTCGAGAGCTCCATCCCGATGTAGCCCGCGCCCACGACCACCAGTTCGTCGGGGACTGCCTCCGCGGCGAGGGCGTCTTTCGAGGCCCACACGTGCTCGTCGGCGAACGGGAAGCCGGGAATCTGGATCGGGCGCGACCCCGTGGCGATGATGCAGTCTTCGAACTCGACTGACTCCATCCCCTGGCCGTCGCCAGCGTGGGCGATCCGGGCGGTGTGGTCGTCTTTGAACGCCGCAGTCCCCTCGATCAGGTGAACGCCGTTGGCCTTGCACAGCTTCTCGACGCCGCTTGTCAGTTGAGTCACCACGTCGTCCTTCCACGCGGCCATCCCGGCCATGTCGACCGCGGGGTCGGCGTGGATCCCCATCGCCTCCGCGTTGCCGGCGTCGTGTGCGACGTCGGCCGCGGTGATGAACGCCTTCGATGGGATACAGCCGTGGTTGAGGCAAGTCCCCCCGTAGGCGTCCTTCTCGACGAGCGTGACGTCGAGGTCGCGCTGTGCGGCGCGGATGGCGGCCACGTAGCCGCCCGGTCCGCCACCGATCACCAGTACGTCGGTCCCAGTCGCAACGTCTCCCATTACCATCGTTACTCTAAGAGTAGCAGGTCGGGGTCGTGAAGGTACTGCTTTAGTTCGTTGGTGAACCGCGCGGCGATCGCGCCGTCGACGATCCGGTGGTCGACTGACGCCGAGATGGTCAGGATGTGCCGCGGGACGACCTCTCCCTCGTGGACGGCGGGTTTCTCCTTGATCTCGCCGAGCGCGAGGATCCCGGCCTCCGGGTAGTTGATGATCGGTGAGGCGTGCTCGCCGCCGACCGCGCCCAGGTTGGTGATCGTGAACGTACTCCCCTGTAGCTCCTCGACGGAGATGGTCCGGTTACGGGCGCGGCTCGCGAGGTCCTGGACCTCCCGGGCGATCTCAAGCAGGCCCTTCCGGTCGGCGTTCTCGACGACCGGGACCATCAGCCCCGCCTCCGTCGCGACGGCGATCCCGATGTGGTACTCGTCGTGGAGAACGATCTCCTCGGCGTCCTCGTCGAGTTCCGAGTTCATGTACGGCTCGGCCTTCAGCCCCGCCACGACGGCCTTGATCGCGAACGGAAGGTAGGTGAGAGAGACCCCCGAGTCGGCGGCGACCTCCTTGAGCCGATTGCGGGTCTCTACCAGGCCGGTCACGTCTACCTCGTCGTGGTGGCTGACGTGCGGCGCGGTAAACTTCGATTCGGCCATCCGGTCGCCGATCGTCCGCCGGATTCCGGTGTAGGGGATCCGGTCGCCGGGGCGAGGACCGGACGCCTCGTCGGTCGCGGCTTCGTCGGTCGCGGGGGTCGGCCCCTCATCGCGCGATGACGACGCCCCGGGTTCCGCCGACGGGTCGGCCGCAGACGCCGTCGGCAGCGCGGCGCCCTCCGGCGTCACCTCGCCGCCCGAGTCGGCGTACGTGCGGACGTCTTCGGGCGTCACGAACGCCTCGCCGTCGCGCTCCTGACTCGCTGGCACCGCATCGATGGCGACGCCGTCCTGCCGTGCGAGCGCCCGAGTCGCCGGCATCGCGAGCGTGCGGTCGCGGTCCATGCCGTCGCCCGACGGCGCGGGATCAGTCCGGTCGACGGCCCCACTCTCGACCGACGCGCCGGTGCCGTTCGCGCTGGGGTCGGCGACGGCGGTCCCGTCGTCACCACCGTCCCGCGGGGCGTCGTCGGTCTCCGTCCCGGAGCCCACAGCTGCGGCTTCCACGTCGCTCTCGGTGATCCGACCGCCCGGACCGCTACCAGCCAGCCCCCCCAGGTCGACGCCCCGGTCTCGGGCGAGTCGGCGGACGCGCGGCGGGGCAAACACCCGGCCCTCGGGGACCGCCGGGTCCGTAGCCCCGTCGTCGGGGTCGGGAGCGACGGCCTCGTCGGCCGTCGGGGTCGCTCCGTCGTCCTCATCCGTCTCGAACACGACGAAGACATCACCAACTGGCACCATCTCCCCCTCCTCGGCGCGGAGTTCCGAGACGACGCCGTCGTACGCCGAGGGGATCTCGACCATCGCCTTGTCGGTCTCCACCTCGGCGATGGGCTGATCCTCCTCGACGCGCTCGCCCGCCTCGACGAGCCAGGTCACCAGCTCCCCTTCGGCGACACCCTCGCCGACGTCGGGGAGCGCGAACTCGTTGATTGGCATCTTCGCTTCGCACCTCCGCCGCGATCAACATACGTCCTTCGGTGCTCCAGGGGATTGCATACCGGTCGCGACCCGAGGGAGGTCCGTTCATCATCGTCGAAAGTTATATTTGCTGGCTTGGTCCAACCGTGTGTATGGCACGCGGCACGAAACCGATCGGCGCGGTGGAGCGGGCCTTCGAGATCGTCGCGGCGCTCGACAAGCTCGGGTCGGCGGGCGCCTCCGCGGTCGCCCGCGAACTCGACCTCTCGAAAAGCACCGCGTACACGCACCTCCACACGCTGGACGAAGCCGGCTACGCGGTCAAAGAAGACGGGACATACAGGCTGAGCTGTCGGTTTCTCGAACTCGGGTCGAACGTCCAGTACGGGGTCGAACTCTACCGCCGGGGGAAAGACGAAGTAAAGGCCCTGGCGGCCGACACCGACGAGCGAACCAACCTCGTCATCGAGGAGGATGGACTGGGGACCTGCGTCTACACGACCGACGCGAAAGGGTCGATGGACATCCATATGGGCCCCGGAGAGACGTACCACATGCACGCCACCGGCACAGGAAAGGCCATTCTTGCCCATCTCCCGCAGGACCGCGTCGACGAGATCGTCGCCAAACACGGGCTGCCGGAGTTCACCGATAACACCGTTACGACCCGCGAGACGCTCGATCGCAAGCTTGCCCGGATCCGTGAGGAAGGGATCTCCTTCGACGAGGAGGAGACCGTCGAGGGATTACGATGCATCGCCGCGCCGGTCGTGGTCGACGGCGAACCGCTGGGCGCGCTCAGCGTCTCCGGCCCGTCACAGCGATTCAACAATGATGAACGCGAAGCCGAACTGGTCGAGGCGGTGAGGGAAGCCGCCAACGTCGTTCAGTTGAACTTCGTATTCTCCTGAGGCGGTCGCACCCTGGTTATTATTCGTGTCATACGTGTCGGCGTGCGGTTCGGAGCGCCGAGTCACCGACGTCTACACGCGGACTATCACTCCCGGAACCCTCCGATTCGTTCACCGTCGTTGAACGACTATTTCGGCGAACAGACGCCGCAGCGCTACCCTACCGCGGCGACGGTGACGACCCGGCGTCGAAGGAGGCTGCAGGGCCTCGACCCGAAATCAGCGACGTGGCGGGCTCGTACCCTCCGCCTGGGCGGTCTTGTCCGTTGGTCCGTCGGCGCTCCGGCCGACGCGTACCGCAGGTGTACTAACAGACGTACATATGTTACGCAGTGGTCACCAGTCGGGTACACCCCCGAGTCACCGATCAAGTACCGGGAACGATGGTATCCTTCCGCCGACTCTGAATCATATGACAGTTTCAGTATATAAATAGCATACTGTAGGAATATCTAGTATCGACGTGTTTGCCATCCCGGTGTCAGATATGGACGATACTGCGGCTCTATCGGTTCAGCATTCAACTACCTCGGTTAAGCAGAGAACGACGGACTCGAATGCATCGTTCGGAATTTTCGGTATAGAGTACATATGTTCGATACAAATACTAGTATCTGCACAAGTACGCTCAGTCACCGGCCACCGATGGGTCCCGGGTCGGGATCAGTCCCTGGGACATCAGCCGCCGTGAGATCACGACCAACCCGTTTTTGAACCCCTCTCCGAACACCGCGTGTTCGTTCCCGGTGGCGGGATCAATCGTACTGACCAGGATCGACGATCGATCCACCAGGAGGAGTCGGCCGATCACCACCTCCGAGTCCGAGGCGTTGTTCAGCCACCCGAGTCCGGAGACGAAGGTCCGGGCGGCGGGGATTGCCGACTGGACCTCCTCCTGGAGCGACTCCGAGACCACCCCGATCAGGAGGTCGACGCGGTTGTTGACGCTGTTGAGAGCGTCGATCAGGTTGGCAGTCAGCAACGAGGGATGTCCGATCACGAGCACGACTTCGTCGGTGGTCCCACTGATCAACTGTTCGGTTCGGTTTTCGACCGCGGCCGCGCCGGTCATCGACCACACCTCCTGGACCGGCTTTTCTTTGTCCGGCTCGACTTCCTCCATCCCCGCCAGGAGGTCCTCCAGCCGCTCGACTCTGTCCTGATACTGATCGCGGAGGGTATCGAGAGCCTCTTCCAGCGGCACCGCCCGGAACTGCTTCGGGCTCGTGTGCTGAATCTCTACGAGCCCTTGAGCCTCTAGCACGCGGATCGCGTCGTAGATGCGGGTCCGTGGCACCTCGGTGACCTCGCTGAGCTGTTTGGCCGTCCCCGTAGCGAGCCGCGAGAGGCCAACAAAACATTTCGCCTCGTACTCCTTCAGCCCGAGCTGTTGCAGTACGCTGATCGATTCGTCTAGGGCTTCGTCTGGTGTGTGGTCTGTGCTCATGTGTCCCAACCCAACCCAGTCCCCTGGGTTATCTACACATTCTCACGTGTACTCATAGACGTTGCCACTAACTCAGTTAATAAAAAACGTGCGGCGGCGACACCACAGCCGAGCGGTGGGCTTACTGCCGGTTTCGAGATCGAGGCCGGCCCCGGGATACGCGGCTCCCCGGCGGCGACGCCCGCTTGATCGACTGGGCGCGTTACAAGCGACTGATTTGGCTGATTTTTCGACGTCTGTGACTCTATTTATCACAAAAGTAATTTACGTGGGTGGGCACACCGGTCGGCTGCCACACGGTTCGGCGCTGTGTCCCAATCACAAGCCGCCGTGTGGCTGTGCGGTTACGACGCCGCATACAGTGTGACAGCTACCCTCGCACGCTGTCGACCCGGCCCTGTCGGGCTCCGGCACGGAGAACCCCAACTCGACCCGCGAGCGCCCCGACGACGAACCCGGTGAAATGCGCGACGACTGCGACGCCGGGGCCGAACGTCACGAGCGTCACCACCGTCGCGACGGCGATCAACAACGCGACCGACCCGCGTCGGCCGAGGCCGGCCCGCGAGAGGACGCCGCCGGCCAGGCGGTTGTCGGCGAGCACGTAGCCGACGCCCGCGAGAACCGCACCGCTGGCGCCGAGCACCGCGACGGGCGACCCGAGTGCCGCCCCGACCAGGAACTCCGCTCCGGCCGAGAGCATCCCGGTTCCGAGCACGAACCCGTGGAACCGCGTGCGGGTCGTCGACCGTTCGAGAAGCAGTCCGACCACGACCAGCCCGACGGCGTTGGCGAGCAGGTGCCCGAGCGTGGCGTGGGCGTAGACGGTCGTGACGACCGTCCACGGGCGCCGAAGCGGGGTCGCAAGCGCGAACCACTCAACTCCGAATCCCACGACTCCGGCGACCTGCTGGACGGCGAAGACGGCCGCGAACACGAGAAGGAGGTCGACTGTCGGCCGTCTCGGGCGGCGCATACACGAACTACCGGCGCCGCGGACAAAACTCCGCCGGCGCAAGGCGGGATCACGGAGTAGCGCATTCGATTCGATTACCGGTCGTCGGCGAGCCGTGGGCACTCGATCACGGGAGACCGCATCACTCGGTCACGTCGACCGTCTTCGTGTCGTCGATCTGGGCGTCCCAGAGGGCTGCGTACTCGCCGGATTCGGACACCAACCGGTCGTGGGGGCCGGACTCGACGATCTCGCCGTCGTCGAGCACGACGACGCGGTCTGCATCCCGGATGGTCGACAGCCGGTGGGCGATCACGAACGCGGTCCGGTCCTCGATCAGCCGGTCGATGCTGTCTTTGATCTCCTCTTCGGTCTCGGTGTCGACGTCGCTCGTCGCCTCGTCGAAGATGATGATCGCAGGGTCGTTGAGCAACGCCCGCGCGATCGCGATTCGCTGTCGCTGCCCGCCGGAGAGTTTGATCCCGCGTTCGCCGATCTGCGTCTCGTACCCGTCCGGGAGACCGGAGACGAACTCGTCGGCGGCTGCGGCCTCCGCGGCTGCGATCACCCGGTCGCGCGCCGCCTCGGCGTCACCGTCACCCCGCTCGGCAGCCAGCACCTCGCTGTCGCCGTACGCGATGTTTTCGGCGACGGTCCCCGAGAAGAGGTAGGGGTTCTGCTCGACCACCGCGATCTCCTCGCGGAGCGCCTGGAGGTCGTACTCCCGGACGTCGCGGCCGTCGACTGTCACCCGCCCCGCGTCGGCCGCAGCAGACTCGCCGTACGATTCCGATTCGCGAACGGAAGCTTCGCTCCCGTCGACGTCGTGCAGCCGGGGCACGAGCTTCACGAGCGTCGACTTGCCCGCGCCCGTCGCGCCCGCCAGCCCGATGGTCGCGCCCGCCGGCACGTCCAGCGAGATCGACTTCAGCACCGGGTCGCGGTCGTCGTAGCTGAACCACACGTTCTCCAGCGCCACGTCGCCGTCGATCCGGTCGGGAACGTACGGATCGTCGGGCTCGGTGACCGTCGGCTCCCGCCCCAACAGCCCGAACACCCGCTCGGCGCTGGACTTCGCGAGTTGGTACTTGTTGGCCGATCGGCCGATCCGGCGCATCGGCGAGTAGAGCCGGCGGAGATACAGGAAGAAGGCCGCGAACGCGCCCGTCGAAATCAGTGCGGCCTCGCCCGGCGGCGTGGTGATGATGGCCCGGCCGCCGACGAACAGGATGAGCACGAACACGACCCCCGTGAGAAGCCGGAGCGTGGCGAAGAACCCCCGTCGGATCCGCAGGGCCGCCACCTTCTCGTCGTGGTACGCCTCGCTCCGCGCTGCGACCCGGTCGCGCTCGAAGGCGTACCGGTTGAACGCCTTCACGACCGCAACGCCGCCGAGATTGTTCTCCAGCCGGGTGTTGAGCCGGGCGACCGTCTCCCGGAGGGACTTGTACCGTGGCTCGATCCACCGGAGGAACACCGCACTCGCCAGCCCGATGATCGGCACGGGCGCGAGGGCGATAACTGCCAGCGTCGGCGCGTAGTACCACAGGATGACCGCGATCCCGCCGACGGTGGCGACCACCCGGATGAGCTGTCTGAACTCCGTGTTGAGAAACTGCTCCAGCCGGTTGATGTCGCTGTTGAGGATCGACATCATCCCCCCGGTTTGGTGGTTCGCGAAGAAGTCCATCGAGAGGTGCTGGAGGTGGTCGTAGGTGTCGTTGCGGAGGTCGCGCTGGATCTTCTGTGCCGACGACTGGAGCAGGTACCGAGACCCAAAGCGGGTGACCGATCGGAGCAGATACGCGAGCGCAGCGATCGCGATCAGCCGCCGGAGGAACGCCAACCGGGCGGCCTCTCCGGTGATCGCGCCGCCGGGAAACAGTCCAGCCTCGGTCAGCAACCCGGGATCGGCCGAACCCAAGACGACCCGATCGATCGTCGTCGCGACGATGACAGGCGGCACCAGTCGGGCGAACCGCGTCAGCATCGCCGCGATCACTCCCAGCGTGATGCGCGGCCAGTACGGCCGGGCGTACTCGAGGAGTCGGCGTATCGGGTGGCCGTTCACGGACTCGCGGATGTCGCTGAACCCCCCGTCGTCGCTCACTGGCCCACCACCCGGACGCGCGCGGCACCGCCCGCTCGACAGCGTCGGACTTCGGCGATCATTGTGCGGATAACCGACCCGACGGGTCCGACGAACCCAAACCTGTTGTTTCGTCGGCAGCGGGCCGGGACCCGACCGCGGTCGTCGGGTGGCTATACATATAGCCCGCCGACCGACGAGCGTCGATAGCTGTAGTGACAGCACTTCCGGGGTGGGAGTGCAAGAGACGATGTATGAGCGCGCTACTCCCACAGCGGTCACCCGTCGAACGCTCCGGACACGAATCACGCGTCGTCAGCCTCGGGGACGCAGGCTCGGATGCGGTCTTTTCAGTCCTCTCCTCGGAGGTCGCACGGACGTTGCTGGCGGAGCTTTACCGCGATCCCGCAACCCAATCGGAGTTGGCAGACCGCGCCGACACCTCGATCCAGAACGTGAGCTACCACCTCGACAACCTCGTTGACGCCGGGCTCGTCGCCGTCGTCGACCAGTGGTACTCCGAGAAGGGCCGCGAAATGGACGTGTATGCCCCGGAAGACAGCCCCTTGGTGCTGGTCGTCGGCGGCCCCCCGGACGAGGAATCCCGTCCGGATCCGGATCGGCGACCGGTGGACGCCGCCCCACAGTTGGGAGACTGACTCCGGACCCGGATGACCGGACCACGGAACCGCGGACGTCGGGCGGCGAGCGGTTGCAGCGGCGCCCCCGGTAGTCAGTGTGTCACGCCGGCTGATCGAGCGACACAAGCCGAGGCACCGGCTACAAACGGGGACCCGTCTCCGAGCCATATCCCACTTCCGGCGTGGGTGCCGACGGACGGCGTGATCGGGTCACGTCCCGACAGGCAAGTGCTCGTGGTCGGCCACACGCCCACCGGATTCGCGCTCACCCTCCTCCTCGGGGACGCGGGGTACGATCCGGTACTCGTCTGCAGCACCGACCCCCCGGCTCGGTCGCGAGTGACTGCACTCTCCCCGGCGGCGGTGGAGGTGCTCGGGTCACTCGGTTTGGGGACTCACGTCACGAGTCGCGGCCGTCGGGTCGATCAAGTGACCGTCCGACGGCCTGATGCGGACGACGGCCGCGACAGGAGAACGACGGGGTCCCTGACGGGCGATTCCGGTCGAGCCCCCCCGATCGTGATCCAAACCCCGGTACTGCGTCGGATCCTCGGCGGGCGGGTTCCGGACCACGTCGCAGTCGGGGCGCGGAGGATCGAGTCGGTGGTGTCGGGGGACGGCGGCGTGGCAGTGACGTTCGACGATGGCGTCCGGGAGTGGTTCGACGTCGTCGTCGACGCGGGCAGCGCGAGCGAGTCGATCGGGCAGGGCGACCGGGAGATGGATTCGGTTCCGCTCGTGCAGTTCGAAACAACGCTCGACGAGAACGCGGATCGTCGGGGGATCGGCGAAACGTGGCGGCCCACCACCGTGGTGCAGCGATTCCCGGTCGCGGCCGGAGATCGACCGGTCCTCAGAATCACGACGTCGGTGACCGACGGCTCGATCGACGAGGTGCGCCTCCCGACCGGCAACGACCGCTCGGAGGTATGCCGGGTTCCTGACTCGGGAGCGTTCGAGCGCTCGCGAGTCCGTCAGGTCCGACTTGGGGAGCGCGACACTCCACGGCGGTGGTGGGGCGACGGTCGGATCGCGCGGTGTGGACCCGCCGCGTTCCCGGCCGTCCCCGCTACCGGCATCGGTCCGTCGCTCGGGATCACCGACGCACTCGGGCTGGTGTACGCAGTCGCACAGAACGGGACGGCAGTTCCGGACGCGATCGCGTCTTACACCGCCCGCCGGGCCCGGCGCGTCACGGCGCTACGGCGCGCAGCGACCGGGTTCGACCACCAGATTCGATTCTCCCGGACCCCCCCGTTGGGGTCGGTTTATTCGTTGCGGGCGGTCGCGCTCGAGCCGTATTTCGGCGGCGTTCCCGGTGCGCTCCGGGAAGTGGGGGGCGAATAGCGCGGTCCGGGTCATTCGTCGGTCCCGAACAGCAGCTCGAAGGTTTCGCGCTCGGCGATCCGGAGGTGCTTGTTGAACGTCGGCTGCGTGATATCGAGCCGGCTTGCGACCTCGCTGCTGTCGTGTTTTCGCGGCCACTCGAAGTAGCCGGCCGACAGGGCGGTCCGGACGACCTCCACCTGTCGGTCAGTGAGTTCGGCCCGGAGTACGCCACCGAGCTCTGCAGGCGTCCGCCCCTGTCGCCCCCGCTGCCGTTTGGCGACGAGTTCCAGCGAGGGGGCGACGTCCCCGAGCCGCTCGGCGAACGAGCGGACGTCCGACTCGCCGGGCACTTCGACCGCGATCGTGGTTCCGTCCGGCTCCGCCGAGGCCTCCCGGAGCATCCCGCCGTACTCCGCCAGCGGCGCGCCGAACCACTCGTCACTTCTGGCTTCGACCAGCGTGGCATCGTCGTCGGCGACCACCTCGACCGATCCCGGCAGCGTCCGGCGGGCGATCTCGGCCGCGTCGTCGGGCACGTCGCCCTCGAAGCTGAAGAAGACGCTCACGGGGCCGTCCTGGCGTGCGACGGTCCGCTGGAGGGTGACTTGGCACCCGGCAGCGGCGGCCGCGCGAGCGAACGGCAGGCTCTCGCCCGAGCCCTGAAACTCCAGTTCGACGGTCTCGTCCGACTCCAGTGCCCGGCGGCGCTCGATCGCCGCCAGGGCGTTCGCGATCGACGTACCCAGCTGCGAGAGGGTCTCCCGTTCCCGTTCGCCGAACGAGTTCGGCGTGTCGGTCCCGACAGTCAACACGCCGTGGGTGACGCCGTTGTACGTCAGCGGGACCGCACACAGGGACTGGTACCCTGCCGAGAGCGCCCGCTGGCGCCACTCGGACGCTGGCCCGCCGCCCACGAGGGAGTTCGCCGCCTGCACCGTACCGGTGCGCCACGCGTCGACCGCCGGGTGAGGGTCGGCCTCCTCGTCGCCCGTCCGAAGCCGCATCTCGCTGACGTGCTGTTCCGGCGCACCCACGACGGCCCGGGGAACGATCTGGTCAGACCCCACCTCGACGCCGCCGATCCACGCGAGGTCGTACGGCCCGGACGCCGCAAGTCGGTCACACACCGCCCGCTCGATCTCCCCGGGAGCCGTCGCGTCGGTGATCGCGGCCTCGACCTGGTGGGTAAGCCGCGCGATCCGGTCCAATCGGTCGGCACGCTCCGTTTGCGTCCGGAGCTGCTGTTCCCTGTCGGCTACCTGTTGTTGCCCGCGGAGGTGAGTCAATGCCGCCTCGAGCGTTGCGGCCAACACGTGCGCCGTCTGGACGGACGCCGACCCCAGCGACTCCGCCGGCGACCCGACGACCAACACGCCGTGAGTTCCCAGGGGGATCGCCCGCCACGCCGCGAGAGACTCCAACCCGTCCATCTCCGCGTCCGTGTCGGCAGCCACCGCCTCACCCCCGGCGTCGTCGGATCCGACGACGGTGCGCGACGCGAACGCCGCCCAGACCTGGCCGTCGTCGGGGCCGACCGGATCGGCCCCGACTGTGTCGGGGAACGGGCCCGCGATCGCCTCCGGTCGGAGGACGCCGTCGCCGTCGTCGTAGAGGAACGCGCCGACCGCGGGAAGTTCAAGCGTCTCCCTGGCTGCGGCGACCGCCGTCCGAGCCGCTTCCTCGGGCGAGTCAACGGTTGTCAGCTCCTCCGTGGCGTCGTCGAACGACGCGATGCGCCGCTCGCGTGCCTTCCGGTCGGTCACGTCCCGGTTGACCGCGATCCACCGGTCGACCCCGCCCGCCCCGTCCGAAACCGGGTAGCCGCGGACGCTGATCCACCGCACCTCGCCGTCGCGGTGGCGGACGCGATATTCGAGTTCGTAGGTGTCCTGTGGCTCCCGGTCGGGTTGAGTGAGGTCCGCCAGGATCCGGTCGTACTCCTCGCGGAACCACTCGCGGTCGTCGGGGTGGATCCGATGGATAAACGCCTGCGGATCCTCGTAGACCCGGTCGATCGGCAGGTCCCAGAGCTCCTCGAACGACGGCGAAGCGTAATACACCTCGGATTTGTCCGGCGAGGACATGTAGATCGCCTCGTCGACCCGCTCGGCGATCATCCGGAGGTTGCGTCGGGTTCGCCGCTGCTCGGTGATGTCCCGGCTGACGATCACGATCCGTGGCGGGCCGTCCCTCCACTCGATCGGATAGTACTCCGATCGGACCCACCTGATCTCCCCGTCGGGGCGTTCGATTCGGTATTCGGTATCGTAGCTGTCCGCCGCCGTGCCGGTCGCGACGTCCTCGGCGATTCCCTCGACGAACGCGCGGTACTCCGCTCTGTCTCCGGGGCGGATGGTGTCGAAAAAGCCGTTCTCGTATCGCTCGCGGAGCGTGTCGAGCGGTTGTCCCCAGATCTCTTCGTACCCGGCACTCAGGTAGTCCGGCCCCCGCGTGGTCGTGCTGAGGTTTGCCGCCGGCGTGATGTACACCGCCTCGTCGATCCGATCTAAGACCTCACCCAGGCGACGCTCGATGCGGCGGCGCTGTGAGATGTCGCGGACGCTCGCAAGCACGCGCTCGTTCCCGTGTATCTCGACGACGCTCAGGTGAACCTCGATCGGGAAGGTCTCGCCGTCCGCGTCGCGGTTCCGCCACTCGAAGAGCTGTGCGCCCTCTTGACGGGCCGCGTGGATGCGCTCGGTCGCGCGTTCGTAAGTGTGCTCGGGCGCGGTGACGACGTCGACGGTTTCGCCGACCAACTCGTCGCGTTCGTACCCGTGCATCTCGCAGAATCGGTCGTTGACGTCGAGGATCTCGCCGGTTTCGGGGTGGTGGATCACGAGCCCGTCGGAGACGCTCTCGAAGATGCCGCGGTACGTCGCTTCGAGTTCCCGGTGTTCGGTCACGTTCTCCACGATGCCGACGAATCGAGTGTCGCCGTCGGGGAGAGCAACCGGGTAGCCCGTCGCGCGGACCCACCGGATCTCGTCGGGGTCGGGACGGATCCGGTACTCGAATTCGTACCGGTCGTCGGGGTCGCCGCGGTCGATGTCGTCGAGCATCGCGCGGAACTCCGCCTCGAAGGACTCTCGATCCCGGGGGTCGATTGCGTCGACGAACCCGCGCGGGTTCTCGTAGAGCCGCTCGACCGGTTCGCCCCAGACGTCCTCGTAGGCATCGTTGACGTAGAAGACCTCCGAGAAGTCCGGCCTCGAGAGGAAGATCACCTCGTCGATCCGTTCTGCGATGAGCCGGAACCGTCGCTCGCTTTGCTGAAGCTCACGCCGCTTTGCCACGCGATCCAGCGCGGTCGCAGCGTGCCGGGCCAAGACGCGAGCAGCATCCCGCGTGACATCGTCGACGCCACCCGGTCCCGCGGCGCCGGCACCGAGGACGCCGTGGTCTCCGAGGGAGACGAACACGCCACCGACCGCTTCGGGGGCGGCCGGAGCCATCTCGGTATCGACGGCTGCGACTGTCCCCCCGTCGTAGGCGGCGTACGCGGGGTCGGACTGGTCGAACGTCACCGGTTCGTCGGGGGCTGCCTCCGACGCCCACATCGCGGCGTCGCCGGCAACCGGACGCAACTGGTCGGCGTCAGTCGCGAGCCAGCAGGCCGGCGCCGCGAGGTCCAACACCGACTCGGCCGCCTCGACGGTTGCCGCACACACCGCCCGTTCGGTGTCGGCGTTCTGTATCCTGTCTGTGGACTCGTGGAGCCGCTGGACGAACCGTTCTCGGCGCTTCCGTTCCGTGATGTCCGTATACCAGACGTACGCCTCGGTCTCCGATTCGTCCCCGGAATCGGGTGTGAAGTGGATGCCCCGGAGCAGGAACTCCCGGGGCCCGTCGGCGGTCAGCCGCGTGGCTTCTATCTCCAGCGGTTCGCCCCACTGCACCCGATCGCAGATGCGACCGTGGTCCACCCGGTCCGCCTCCGGAACGAGCGTCTCGACCAGACTCTCACCGACGACCGTCTCCGCCGGGAACCCGAACACCTCCTCGAAGGCCGGGTTGACGCCTCGGATGATCGGGTCGCCCGCCTCGAATCGGATCCGGGCCACCGGATCGGGGTTGTTCCCGAACAGGACCGACCGACGCTCACGCTCACCGACGGGGTCTCGATCCTCCACGCCGGGCGCCATCGATACGACCCGCCGGGCCAGCGCGTCCGGGTCGTCTTCGAGGAGGGTACACGGAAGCACGTCGCTGATACCCGCAGACAGGGCGTCGGAAACGCGGCTCCCCTCCCAACCGTCGGTCAGGATGGCTGTTGGCACGGTCGGGGGCTGCTGCTCCACCCGCGTCGCAGCCGCGATCACGTCGACCCCCTCGACCCGCCCGTCGAGGACCGCACAGTCGAACCGCCCGGGGTCGAATCCGTCGGGGAAGTCAGTGGGTGCGACCGGTTCGGCGGCGACGGCGCGTCCGTCGTCGTCGACCCACCCCGAAAGGACGTCCTCGACCCGCCCGCCTCCCACCACCGCGATCCGAAGCCCGCGCGGTGTTGCCGAAGACATACCAGCTATACCCCGTCCATCGATGTAAATCGTTGGTGTCGTGAGGCCGGTGTGCCGAACAGTGAACATCGGGGATGGCACACAAATCAGTACCGACGAGTAGTGTCACTTTGAGCCGCTGAATCGTAAGCTCGGCCCGTTTCGTGTACTGTTTTGAGGCGTGACTGCGGTCGAACCCTGACGCATCGACGCCAACAACTCCGCTCGTTGGACGTAGCGTCGCAGAGAGAGTCAATATAACACGCCAGACGGCCATATCAAGCCGGTTGAACGCCTTACAGAGCGTTGCTGGCGTAGGAAGTTCGACTAATCCAAGAGCTCGACGGATGCGCAGCATCTCGATTAGTTCGTCGAGCAGGCCACGATCGGTCGTGTTTTTTCCGAACGTTGAGACACACCAGAACAACGTGCTGCGGGAGTGTATAGCGCTGATTGGAGAACTTCGAAGAGTATCGAGAGACGGCTCGGCGTGCCAGATGGGTCGCCTTCCCAGTAACACGGAGGGTCTGTGACTTCGGGAGGGCCTTCATCTCGTGGAATCACAGGACGAACGCGTAACTCTCTGAGTATTTCAACAGAGCCAAACGCCACTATATCGAGGTCGCAGGCGTCCCGCGTGTCACCGTCGTCGGTGACTCGTGACAGCCTTCCGTCGCAGCCGCCGGCGACGCGCCGCGCGACCGGGCACTGGGTTTAATAGCGTCTCCCGTTTGAATCTATGTAGAATGGATGGCGGGACATCGGAGCCTGACGAGGCCGCGGAGACCGCCGAAATCCGGGACGTGTTCGATCGGCTCTTCCGGGACGGCCGGACGAACGCCGTGATCGCGTGGGTGCTCGTCGCCGTCCTGCTCGGCGTGTTCGGAACCAGCGCGCTCCGCACGGACTACCGGTGGGTGCTCTTCACCGCCTTCGTCGCCGTCGTCGTGCTGCTGCCGCCGGTCGCTTACCGGGAGTGGCGAGTGATGCTTCCGTGGGAGCTTCTGGTGTTGTCTCTGCTCCCGATCCTGGTGCGTGGGCTCGTCGGCGGGACGCTGGGGACGTTCGCAACCTACCTGTCGTTGGCGGGGCTTGCGCTGCTCGTCGTCGTCGAACTCCACACGTTCACGACCCTTCGGGTGACCCACTGGTTCGCTGTCGTCCTGGTGGTTCTGACGACGCTGGCCGCGGTCGCGGCGTGGACGGTGTTCCGGTGGAACGCCGACAGGTTCCTGGGGACGAGCTACCTAGTGGACAACGAGGCGCTCATGATGGAGTGGCTCTACGTCACGCTCGCCGGGGTGGTGTCGGGGCTGCTCTTCGACGGGTACTTCAGACGACGGGATCAGTGGCTTTGGCGGGCTATCCGTCGGATGGTCCGCCGATGACGTTGCTCCCCCGTCCGTCGATGCAGAATCAGAAGCGACTCACCCGCGGGATGCAGATGTCTCTGTTAGGACTCATCGCGTACGGTATCGTGGTGGTGGAGCCGAAGGCGATCATCAACGGCGGCGTCACGCTTCTCATCACGTTCGTCCCTGCGATGTTGAAGCGGAACTACGACCTGCCGCTCGATCCGTGGCTCGGGCTGTGGATCACCACTGCAGTGTTCCTCCACACGCTGGGATCCGCCGGGCTCTACACCCGCATTTTCTTCTGGGACAACATCACCCACGCGATATCGGCGTCACTGATCGCGGCGGCGGGGTACACCACGGCTCGCGCGGTCGACATTCACAGCGACGAGATCCACGTCCCGCAACGGTTCGCGTTCGTGTATATTTTCGTGGTCGTACTCGCTTTCGGCGTGGTCTGGGAGCTGTTCGAGTTCGGCCTCGACGTGGTCGCAGAAGCGACAGGCGTCGCGATGCCGCTAGCCCAGCACGGCCTCGACGACACGGTCCGCGATACGATGTTCAACTCTCTCGGCGCCCTGATCGTCGCGATCTTCGGGCAGGCGCATCTGACCGGCGTCGCGCAGTTGGTCCAACAGCGTCTGCTGGCTCCCGAGTGACGAGGGCGGGCTACGACCCGCTCCCGTCGTCAGTCGCCGCGACGACCAGCCGCCTGAGCCCCCGCCGTAGCCGACCGCCGGCTGCGGGCTGTGTGATCCCGAGCTCGGTCGCCACCTCCTCGAGGGTCGCACCCCGCGGTTCGTCGAAGTATCCCGACTCCAGAGCGACCCGCAGCGCCGCCTCCTGCTTCGGGGTCAACCCGGTGTTGGAGCCGACGGGCGTTGCGTACTCGGTCACCGCTTCGAGCGTGAAGTCGATCCCGTTGTCGGCGGCGTACGTGTGCAGCCGTGCTAGCCCCGACCGAGCGGGGAGCCAGACGCGGACCGTCCACGCGGTGCCGTCGTTGGTCCACTCCCGCGAGACGCCGTCGGCCGCCGCAATCGCCGGCGAGAACAGAGTCGCCTCCGACGTGTACGCGAAACTGTACACGGACTCCGTGTCGCCGGCGACGACACGCTCGAAGTCCGCGACAGTGTCGTCTCGCCGCAGGCCCGCCTCGAACCGGTCGAAGTCACCCGACCGGACCGTGAACAGGTACCGATCGGAGTTGGGGACGGTGCCCGCGCCGGCGACCGGCCGGACGGTCGCGGTCGGGTCGTAGCCGACCGCCTCCGTCAGCGCGAGCGTCGGTGACTCGACCCGGATCGTGGCCGTGAGGTCGCT
>Ga0102942_1000371_pt1 | contig 16857 bp, 19 predicted proteins | sample SalPon2_C_H2O_MG_FD_78171 | JGI IMG/M metagenome (GOLD analysis project Ga0102942, IMG submission 78171) | Salt pond water microbial communities from South San Francisco under conditions of wetland restoration - Salt Pond MetaG R2_C_H2O_MG | ecosystem: Environmental > Aquatic > Non-marine Saline... | reverse complement strand
GCCTCAAAGCCCACCGCTTCGACGTCGCGCGGCGTCAGGCGGGCAGCGTAGGCATTTAGCCCGGGTTCGGAAACCCGGTCGACGAGCGCTGTCAGTTCGGCTTTCCCTGTCGGAGGGCTTGGCGGGCCGACGGTGCTGGCCGGAACTGTCGTCTCTGGCGCGACGAAGGATCGAGCCGAATCGGGGAACGCGGCGTGGGTACCGATCGCGCCGCCTGCCTCGCCGGATCGTTCAGTGCCCATCCGCCGCAGTTCGAGCCAGTTTTGGATCGCTTCCGCCAGTGCGTCACGGGCGGCGGCTGCCGGATCCAGTCTCGCCGCCGACCCGGCGGCGAACCGCGGCCACTCGCCATCGCGGTGGACGCAGGCAGCGATGACGGGGACGTCGATGTCCTGTGTGAGCAACAGGACCGTCGTCGAGAGCCCCTCGCTTTTCGCGCGGTCGGCGAGCGTCTCGAAGCGCTCGTCGTCGACGGTCAGCCCGATCGGCTCGTACGTCGAGTACCACGCGAGCATCGTGGCGTCGCGCTCTATGACTTCGTAGAGCCCAGATCGGATCGCCTCCGGACCACCGTTTCCGAGCCCCAGCCCGGTCGTGATCGCCGGCCGAACCGTCTGCTCCGGCGGCGGGAAGACGACGAGTTCGGCCGGCACCTCGAGCGACTCTCCGGTCCCGAGATGCTCGGCGGCGTGCCAGTAACTGACCGATCCGTCGTCGTTCCCGTCAGGCTGGACGAACTGCGCTGGATCGACGGGTGACTCCGGCTCCGTGCGAAACGCCCCGGTCCGGTAGACAGCGGCGCTGTATCGTTCGAGCGCCTCCCCGAGTGCTTTCATGAACGCCGGATCCCAGTCGAGCCCGACCCCGGCGGCATGGTCCGGCACGTCACCGTCGGAGAAGGGTGCGTTGGCGAGCGTCGCGAGGTAGTACGGAACGGGGAACGACTCCAGTTCCCCGACGGACTCGATGGGACCGACCCGGTCGTCGAAGGCGGCTTCGGCAAGCGAGATCGACTCCTCAAGCGACCGGGAAACCGCATCCCGTGGCAGCGTGTGTCCGCTTCCGGACCGGTCTGTACACGCACAGTACGGGATCGGAAGCACTCGCCGCTGTGCGTACGGAAGTTCGATCACGCCACCGAGTATCGTCGACTCTTGCCCCGAGACGAGTCCGGCGAGTTCGCGACCCGCGACAGCGCCGGCGAACCGCGCAGTCGACGCCTCGCAGTGCCCGTCGTCCGTCTCCGGATCGCTCGCTTCGATCCGTCCACGGAGACAGTCAGGACACGCTGTTCCGGGTGCGTACCCCGAAACCGCCGCATCGACACCGTCGACCGGCTGGCCGCCGATACCTCCGAGCTCGACACTGACGAGCGGTGTATCGGTCTCACGGGCACGCTCGGCCGCCCGCTGAAGCGCTGTCGCCTCCACCTCCGTAACGAGGACCGCGATGTCGGATCGACCGACAGCATCGATATCGATGGCTGCTGGTTTCGCTTCGGTGTCCGCAAGCGCTGCGCGGATCGCCTCGACGGCGACGCCGCCGCCGGCCAGACCGACCGTCGTCACGGTCGGTCACCGATGGCTGGAATCCGGGATGTTCGCTCGGTCATACGTGTCTGTCCGTTCGGTGACCGATAAAAGCCGTGGAGCGTCTTCACCCAGCGATTCGATCATGGGTCGAGCATCGACCGGGCAGTGTTAACGAATTCCTCTGTATCGACTCCTTTGAGGCTCTCATCGGCGATTTTGAGTCGGAGTCGGGGCCGACCGACGTCGATCGGAACCTTCTCCGTATCGATCAGGCCCGCCTCCTCCAGTCGGGATTTGGTCCGTGAAAAAGTGGCCTTGGAGGCGATCCCGACGTCCTCGCCCCACTTCGAGATGTCGTACAGTAGATCCTCGTTTTTTCCAGCGACGAGAAGCGAGATGGTGACTTCGTCGAGGTTCCTCCCGCCTTCGGTCCCGGTATCGAGCGCCGACAGGACAGCGTCGAAGTCCCCCGCAGTCGATTCACCGAGGTCGGCCTCGAGTGTCTCTCGAACCCGGTCGAGCGACGGCGTGCGCAGGGTGTACGGTTCGGCGCTCTCCCAGGCGGACTCGAATCGATCTCTGGCGTCCTCGATGAACGCTACGTCGTCGGTCGTCAATCCCCCAACGCGCCCGCCGGCGTGGACGACCGCAACAACGGATCGTTCGGTGAGGACGAGTGTGTTCGTCCCCTCGTGACAGCTCCGAACTTCGAGTCGGCCGGCTTCGACGTGACCTGCGGCCCGTCCGGCGACAAGGAAATTCTCCATAACGGTCTTCAACGTCTCGGCGTCGGCGAGCAGACGGACTGACGGCGTATCGGGGTTCAGAACCTCGACGAGGGCTTCGATCGTCGGGGAATCCGGGGCGATGACGAGGGGGGATCCATTCTCGACATCGAGGGCTTCGCCGAGCACCTCCGCTACGGATCGCCCCATAATATTTGATTCCATCAGCCTACATACAACTAAAGCGTTGAATGTATTTAATATTAGTGGAGAAATACCTGCAAAACACTGCTATTCGGGACGTAGATTTGGCCTCTCGACGTCTTACGCCCACAGCGGGGGATTCTCCGGAAACGGGTAACTTCTTGTCCTGGCGTCCCTCACTCCCGGTATATGGAATACGAGCAGGTTCGAGACACCGATCCGGCGGTGGCGGACGCCCTCGTCGGCGAACGAGAGCGTCAGGAGGACACCCTCGCGATGATCGCCTCGGAAAACCACGTCTCCGAGGCCGTTCTGGAGGCCCAAAGTTCCGAGTTGACGAACAAGTATGCCGAGGGCTACCCCGGTGAGCGATACTACGCGGGCTGTGGCTACGCTGACGAGATCGAGGAACTCGCCATCGAGCGTGCCAAAGAACTCTGGGACGCCGAGCACGTCAACGTCCAGCCACACGCAGGGACGCAGGCCAACATGGGCGTCTACCTCGCCATGCTCGACCCGGGCGATAAGATCCTCTCGCTCGAACTCGAGCACGGCGGACACCTCAGTCACGGGCATCCAGCGAATTTCACCGGCAAGACCTACGAGGTCGAGCAATACGAGGTCGACCCCGAAACCGGATACATCGACTACGAGGGGCTCCGTGAGCAGGCCGAGGAATTCGACCCTGATATCGTCGTCTCTGGGTACTCCGCGTACCCGCGGGAGGTCGACTTCGAGCGAGTACAGGCGGCTGCCGACGCGGCTGACGCGTACCACCTCGCCGATATCGCTCACATCACCGGCCTCGTCGCCGCCGGTGTCCACGAGTCGCCGGTCGGCGTCGCGGACTTCGTTACCGGATCGACACACAAGACGATCCGCGCCGGCCGCGGTGGCATCATCATGTGTGACGAGGAGTACGCCGACGCGATCGATGCGGCGGTCTTCCCCGGCGCGCAGGGCGGCCCGCTCATGCACAACGTCGCCGGCAAGGCGGTCGGGTTCGGCGAAGCACTGACGCCCGGCTTCGAGCAGTACGCCCAGCAGGTCGTTGACAACGCCGAAGCGCTCGGCGAACGCCTCGAAGAGCACGGCTTCTCGCTCGTTTCCGGCGGCACCGACACGCATCTCGTCCTCGTCGATCTCCGGGAATCGCACCCGGACACGAGCGGTACTGTCGCCGAGGAAGCCCTCGAGGAAGTCGGGATCGTCCTCAACAAGAACACCGTCCCCGGCGAAACACGGTCGCCCTTCAACCCCTCGGGTATCCGCGCCGGAACGCCGGCCCTGACGACCCGTGGCTTCGACGAGGAGGCCTGCAAACAGGTCGCGGACATCATTTATCGGGTCGTCGACAACCCAAACAGCGAGGACGTCAAGACGGAGGCGGCGGCGACGGTCTCCGAACTCTGCTCGGAGTTCCCGCTGTACGACCGAGAGGACGCTCTCGTCGACTTCGAGTAATCGCTTCGTTTCGATCCGCTCCAGCCTGGCCGGGTCGACACCATCGAGAAACCGAAAATGTATCAACTCCTCTATCGTCTCAAACGGCCGCTCAGGTATGTGATGGCCGTCCTGTACGTGATCGCAGGCGCCATGCACTTTCTCGTCCCCGAGGTGTACGTTCAGATCGTTCCGCCAGTCCTCCCCGGACCGCTCACGCTCGTTTATCTGTCGGGTATCGCCGAGATCGCGCTCGGACTCGGGGTCCTCCATCCCCGAACCCGCCGGCTGGCTGCATGGGGACTCATCGGGCTGTTGATCGCGATCTTTCCTGCGAACGTCTACATGGCCACGAGCGGCGTCGTCATTGAGGGCACACCCGGCGGCGGCGACCCCTCAGAAATCGTACGCTGGGGCCGGCTGCCGCTGCAGGTTATCCTCGTCGCGTGGGCGTGGTGGTATACACGCCCGACACCGGGTGGGTCCGCCGAGTGATCCATGGACGCGTCCCGAGCGTCGACTCCTGAGTGCTGGCACACACGCGACCGTTTTTTATATACCCCGGAGCCCAACGAGCGGCCATGAGTACCTTCGTGGTCGTCGGCGGTGACGCGGCCGGAATGTCGGCAGCGAGCAAAGCGAAACGCGACGATCCGGACCTCGATGTCGTCGTCTTCGAGAAGGGTGAGTGGGTCTCCTACGGCGCCTGCGGGTTACCCTACTACATCAAAGGTGAGATCCAGACGCTCGAGGAACTGGTCTCGGTCACGCCCGAACAGTTCCGCGAGAAACGGGATATCGATCTCCGGACGGGCCACGAGGTGGTCGATATCGATCCTGACGACCGGGTCGTCACTGCACGGAGCGATGACGGCGAACTCCGACAGTCCTACGATCACCTCCTGATCGCGACCGGCGCGAAGGCGATCGTGCCCCCAATCGACGGCGCCGATATCGAGGGCGTCTACACGCTCGGTTCGATGACCGACGGGAAAGAACTGCGAGATTTTGTCGCCCGATCGCGGGAGGAAAGCCCGCTCGAACAGCCCGACAGTGGTCCGGCCTGTCACTTCCTCGAATCGTGTGAGGGAGCAGTCGGGGTCGTCGGCGGCGGCTACATCGGCATCGAGATGGCCGAGGCGCTCGCGGCCAACGATTTCGAGGTCCACCTCTTTCAGCGCGGCTCGCAGGTCCTCAAGACGTTCAGCGGGGCGACGAGCGAGCGCGTCGCCGAGCATCTCCGCGAACAGGACGTCGCGCTGTATCTCGATTCCGAGGTCGAGGCGTTCGACGGAACGGACAGCATCGAAGCGGTGCGAACGGCCGACGAACGCGTCGAAGTCGAAATGGCGCTTCTCGGGACCGGCGTCCGTCCCCGAACAGAACTCGCCGAAGACGCGGGGATCAAACTCGGGCCCACGGGCGCGATCGCGACCGACGAATACCGCGAGACGAACCGGGCGGACGTCTACGCCGCCGGGGACTGCGCCGAAGCCGAACACGTCGTCACGGGCGAGCCGGCTTACGTCCCGCTCGCGCTGACTGCTAACCGACACGGTCGTGCGGTCGGGCAGACCGTCGCCGGAACGCCGGCCATGGGCGGTGGGGTAGCCGGCACGGCAGCGGTCAAGGCCTTCGAAATCGAAGCTGCCCGGACCGGACTGATCGATCACGAGATCGCCCGGAACGCCGGTTTCGACCCGGTCACGGAGACGATCAAAGCGAAATCTAGGGCGGGATACTATCCGGAAGGCGGAACGGTTCGTGTTACCCTTACCGCTGACCGGGATTCGGGTCGGGTGCTTGGCGGTAGCCTCGTCAGCGAGTACGGTGAGGGCGCGGTTCACCGGAGTCACGCCCTCGTCGGCGCGGTAACGGAACGGATCACAATCAGCGAGCTTTCGAACTACGACCTCGCATACGCGCCGCCGTTCAACACCACGTGGGATCCGATACTGACGGCGGGGAAGGTCCTCGACAGTAAACTCTGAGCTCGTTCAGTCCGTGGCTGTCGAAGAAGGACCCGAACGATTGATACGTCCAGCGCGCCGCCACTCCGGTAATGACGACACGCATCGACGGTAACGCCGTCGCCGCCGACATCCGCGAGTCACTCACCGACAGCATCGACACGCTCGACTCGGAGGGCGTCACGCCGGGACTGGCGACCGTACTGATGAGCGACGATCCCGCGAGCGAGACGTACGTCTCGATGAAACAGCGCGACTGTGCGGAGGTCGGGATCGAGAGCAGCCACGTCGAACTGGAGACCGACGCGCCTGCCGACGAACTCTACGAGACGATCGACGATCTCAACGCCGATCCGGAAATTCACGGCATCCTCGTCCAGATGCCGCTCGTCGACCACGTCGATACGCGCCGGGTTTTGCGCAGCGTCGATCCACTGAAGGACGTCGACGGTTTCCATCCGGAAAACGTCGGACGGCTCGTCGCAGGACACGATCGGTACCGGCCCTGTACGCCCCACGGTATCCAGAAGCTCCTCGAAGCATACGACGTCGAAACCGAGGGCGCAAACGCGGTCATCGTCGGCCGCTCGAACATCGTCGGCAAACCGCTCGCAAACCTCCTCCTTCAGAAGGCCGAGGACGGCAACGCGACGGTGACGGTCTGTCACTCCCGAACGGAAAACCTCGCCGAAAAGACCCGGGACGCCGACATCCTCGTCGCTGCGGCCGGTCGGGCGGGGTTCATCGACGGCGGGATGATCGGTGAGGGCGCGACGGTCATCGACGTCGGCGTCAACCGTGTGGACGCGGACAACGAGAAGGGGTACGAACTCGTCGGCGACGTGGCCTACGAGAGCGCTGCCGAGCGGGCCGAGGCGATCACTCCGGTCCCCGGCGGCGTTGGCCCCATGACGCGGGCAATGTTGCTGTACAACACGGTGAAGGCAGCGAGTCTCCAGACCGATACTGACGTGACGCTACCCTGAATGTCGCTGTCGCCCGACGAACTGGCTGAACGCTACGACGATCCGTTCCGGAAGAGCGACCGAATCGAGGTCTCGGACGAGCGATTCGATCGGGGGATCGAGCGCGGCGACGACGGGGCGTGGGGTGTCGGGGCGCTCGTCATCGAGGGCGGACAGGCGCTCTTCGTTCGCGAGGGTGATATGTGGCTGCTCCCCGGCGGACGACTCGAACCGGACGAATCGCCGGCGGCCGGCGCGAAGCGGGAACTCAGAGAGGAGACCGGGATCAGAATCTCGATCCAGGGGCTCGGTGCGATCGCGGAGCAGACATTTACTCGAGCGGGAACTGACGAATCCTATGAGTTCTACTTCGCGACGTTTCTCGGATCACCACGCGATCCGGACCATCCGAGTGAGGTCCACCCGGCCGATAGCGCGATCGACGAAGTCGCCTGGCGTCGCGGGGTACCGACCAACACCTTCGATCGCGATCTCGTGACGCGGCTCGTCGAGACACATATTTGAGTACCAATACGTGGCCAACGCCCCTGTGTCCTGACCGCTTGCCCGCGTTCCGTCGAGGCGGTTGTGCGACAGCCGGAACGTGACATGAAGTGTCGCCCGCTCGCTATCCCGTTCCCGAGCGATTGAGGCGTTTCGAGGTCGACAGCTTCGGTTCAGGGATCCCACCGGGCTGTACCGGGAGCTCTAGCTCAATGCGTCGAGTCGCTTCTCGGCTCGGACGAGTGCACCCTCGTCACCCGCAGAGAGATAGCGGCCGAGCGCCCGCGCTGCGGCGACCAGGCGTTCGGACTCTTCGGTGGCGACGTCCCCCTGAAGCGCACGGATCCGTTTGACGTGGCTCGATAACCGCTCGATGGTATCGTCGACCGCCGGGTCCGGGTGTTCCTTCAGGTAGGTCCGAAGATCCGAACGATATTCTTTCACCGCATTCGCGTACGCGAGTCCACGCAGTGCCCGCATGGAGCGGGGTACCTCGTCGACGGACGGTCGCTCACCCTCGTCGGCCCGAAGCAGCACGGTGAAGTACAACTCCTCCTCGTCGTCGGTGTCCATTCGGCGAGTCAGCTCACCAGCGACGGACCGCAGTTCCATCGCTGCCAGATACGTGTCGTCGAGGTCACGGAGCGTTCCCCCATCGATGAACCCATAGCCACGCGTGAACGCCCGACTGCGGTCGCTCGCCCGCTCGGCGAGACGACGGAGCGGTTCCGATTCTACGCGCGTCCGGACCGGCGTCAGATCGAGGGTCGCCGCTGTCGCGGTGTGTAGTGACCGGTCTTCGTCGGTGCCGACGCTGTTGAGGCGGCCACACGCCGGACACGAGATCGACCCGGTGTCGTAGTACGACCACCGATTGCCGCACGCCTTGCACTCCCGCTGGCCGCGGATCTTCATACGACAATCTGAGGTATGCGGCCTGAAAACACTCCCGGCTGTATACCCGGATGACAAAGCTTCATTTCCCCGCTGGTCCAAGGACAAATATGCGTGACGAAGAGGAAATCCGCGAACAGTACGAGTTTCTGAAGGACGAACTGGACGACGAAGACATGAACCACGAGGGCGTCAGACAGATGTTCACGTATTATAAACGGGCTCTCGGGTGGGTTCTCGAGGAGGAGTATATCTAACGTCGCCAGTCCGTACTGTCGGACCGGACGGACCCCATCAAAAAGCGCCGTGGTCCGGTACATTTATACACCGCTAACCTCTTGTGTCAGGTGACGCTTCGCTTGGAGGGCCGAAGCGTCAGCGGGGACCAATTCAGGGCGGCAAGCGTCCGGCCGGTCCTTTTCATCCGGCCGGTTCGCTTTCCTCTCTCGCTGAACTGATCACCGACAGACAGCCGTCCGCTCGTCCATCGAAGCGATCGGCCTTCCAGCGGATCGGCAACGAGAACCACTCCGGTAGTCGGCCCGAGAGACCGGATACTCGCGGATGGTCGCGCTCCCGATAGATCAAATCTGTTAATTGAGAGGTGTGCTTTCGGGACGGCTACGATCCGGAACAACTCCCGTCCGTATGACACTGTTCCGACGAACTGTCATCGGGTAGATTCGACGAGTCATGGCTTCGAACCGCAGTATCGCGATCACATACGTCGGATCCGATATATTTAAATTAACACGACAGTAATTTATTAGCAGATCTGACCGATGCACGACCTAACAGGTTTCCAGCGCGATCTACTGTACGTCATCACCGGACGCGACGACCCTCACGGACTGGCGATCAAAGAGGAACTAGAGGACTACTACGAAAAGGAGATCCATCACGGTCGGCTGTATCCGAACCTCGATACGCTCGTCGAGAAGGGACTCGTCGAGAAGGGCCAGCGGGACCGGCGGACGAACTTTTACACCCTGACGCGGCGCGGCCGTCGTGAAATCGATGCCCGCCGTGAATGGGAAGACCAGTACGTCGAGATCGAGTAACGCAAACGGCTGTTGCTCGCTTCGGAACGGCCGTTCGCCGATGACGTGTCGGCGCTGTTTTGAACGCGCTGTCGGCGACAGCCGAACAGCTGCTCAACCGAGGCCGAACCTCTTTCGGACAGTGTGCCGATAGGCCGTGTATGGCCGCTGATCTCGACGAAAAGACGGATCGCTACGAGACGCTTCTGGCGGCGGCGCTCGACGCCGCGGAGGTCGCTCCACAGGACGGGACACCGCTGCACGAAGCGGCACTGGAGTGTCGAGAGATGGCCGAATCGTACCTGAAGGACGGACGGCACTTCAGATCGGAGGACGACACCGTCAACGCACTCGCGTCGTTCTCCTACGGCCACGGCTGGATGGACGCGGGCGCACGGCTCGGACTCTTCGAAGTTCCGCCGGACGTCGATCTGTTTACGAACGCTTGAACGTTCCCCGGTCCCGCGATCGGGGAACTCATACCGGCCGCGATCCAACGTGCAGTATGCTCGAGGAGTCGGCGCTCGGCGATGGCTGGACTGTCTGGAACGCCGATGCCGAGCGGGCGATCCTCGCCTATCGGCCGGACGTCTTCGACGGATCTGCGTTCCCTGCCCCGTGTATGCCGACTATTTATCTCGCCCGGGGCCGCCGCAGTCGCCGTCCCGAAGGGAACCGAAACCTCCCGCCGGACGCGCCATGGCTGGTCAGACTTCGCTTGGAGCCCGAAATCGACCGCAAACCCGACGCCTACGACACTCGCTCGGACGCGGTCGCGGCCGCGGTACGGCTGACCGAGCGCTTCGCCGACGGGGGGATCGACTATCGGTCGTTGTATCAGGTCCCCCGCGAGGAGTATCTCGAGAAACTCGACGAACTGACTGGGAGTCCGTAGCTTTATCGACTGCCCTTGCAAAGCCCCTTGTATGTCGTGGGAAACCGTCGATCTCGAGTGGAGCACCGACATCGCAACCGTGACTGTCGATCGCCCCGACGCGCTCAACGCCCTGAACGTCGAGACGCTGGAGGCGCTGGGTGAGGCGGTCGCCGAGGCGGAGGCGGGCGATGCTCGTGTACTCGTACTCCGGGGTGCCGGCGAGCAGGCCTTCATCGCCGGTGCGGATATCAAGTACATGAAAGACCTCTCCACGGAGGAGGCACAGGCGTGGGGCGAACTCGGCCACAGTGTCACCGACGCCCTGGAGCAGTTTCCCGCTCCGACAGTCGCCGTCGTCGACGGCTACGCGTTCGGCGGGGGGTGTGAGATGGCGATGGCCTGCGACCTGCGGATCGCCAGCGAATCGGCGCTCATCGGCAACACGGAGATCGACCTCGGTATCATCCCCGGCTGGGGTGGCACCCAGCGACTTCCGCGACTCGTCGGCGAGGAGACCGCAAAGCGGATGATCTACCTCGGGCAGCGTCTCGACGCCGAGACCGCCGAAGATGAGGGGCTCTTCGGTGAGGTCGTCCCCGACGAGGAAATCGACGACCGGGCGGCCGAACTCGCTGCCGAAATCGCCACGAAACCGGCGTTCGCGCTCCGGGCTGCAAAGCAGGCGATCGCCCAGGGGTATAGCGATCCTGCCGGACTGGATTACGAAAAGCGCACGTTTGCCGGCCTCTTCGGAACCCCGGACCAGCGCGAAGGAATGACAGCGTTCGTCGAAGACCGCGAGGCGGACTTCGAGTAACGGGCGCGATACACCACTGAGCTCCTTTTGGGCGACTGTTAGCTCATCCCTGTCCGACCATCGAGTCTTCGTCCTCCCACTCGCGCTCGCGGAGCTCGTACTTTTGAACCTTGCCGGTCGCGGTCGTCGGCAGTTCTGCGACGAACTCGACACGTCGAACGGTCTTGTAGCTCGCGAGATTATCCCGTGTGAAATCGGTGAGTTCGTCGGCGGAAATCCCGGGCGAATCCGGATCGCCACTCTCCGGAACGACGAACGCCTTGGGCGTTTCGCCCCACTCCTCGCTCGGGGCGGGGATGACTGCCACCTCCGAGACGTCCGGGTGCTCGAAGAGAGTGTCCTCCAGTTCGATCGAGGAGATGTTCTCCCCGCCGGAGACGATGATGTCCTTCTTTCGGTCCTGAATCTGTACCATGCCGTTCTCGTCGACCGTCGCGAGATCACCCATATGGTAGTAGCCCTCGACGCGGTCGTTGAACGCTTCCTCGGTCGCCTCGGGCTTTCCGAGATAGCGGTCCATCACCTGGTTCCCGCGGACGACGATCTCGCCGATCGTCTCGCCGTCTTCCGGGACATCGTTCCCGTTTTCGTCGACGACGCGGACATCGGTCCCGAGATAGCCCATCCCCTGGGTCTTCTTGACGGCGAACCGGTCGTCGTCGTCTTCGAAGTACCGGCGGGCGTCCGACGTCGTGACGAGCGGGCCTGTTTCGGTCGCTCCATAGACGTGTTTGAGGTACCAACCGAACTCGTCTTCGACCGTCCTGATGGTCGCCTCCGGTGGTGCGCTGCCGGCGGTCGCGACGCGGACATCAGCGGCCCCGGTCGTCGATACCTCATGTGTATCGTAGTAGTCGAGCAGCATGTTGAGGACAGTCGGGGCGGCACAGAGATACGAGACGCCTTCGCCGTTGATCGCCGTGAAGATCGATTCGGCGTTGATGCCGCGGGTACAGACGTGCTTGGCCCCCATTCCAGTGATCGCGTAGATGTGGCCCCAGCCGTTGACGTGGAACATCGGCAGCGTCCACAGATAGACGTCGTCGTCGCTGATCTCCTGGTGGACGGCTACCAGATACGCGTGCAGTGTCTCGGTGCGGTGGGTCCGCATCACGCCTTTGGGGTCTCCCGTCGTCCCCGACGTGTAGTTGATCGTGATGACGTCGTCTTCATCCATCTCCGGCCGGTCGTACTCCGGGCCGGATTCGTCGATGACCGTCTCGAAGTCTTCCCACTCCCCGTCGACCTCGCCGGCGTCGTTCGTGATGAACACCTCCGTCGGGACGGAATCGCGGACCGATTCGATCTTTTCGGCGAGTTCGTAGTCGGCGAAGACAGCGGTCACCTCGGCATCGTTCAGGATATACTCGAAGTCCTCCGGCAACAGCCGGTAGTTCAGCGGCGTGTGAACCGCCCCGATCTGCATGATCCCGTAGGCTGCTTCGAGATGATAGTGAGTGTTCGGATCGAGGACGGCGACCGTGTCCCCTTTCTCGATACCGCGGGCCTGTAGTGCGGCGGAGAACCGGTCGGCCCGATCCCCGAACTCGTTGTAGGTGAACCGCTCGCCGGTCGTCGCGACGACTGCTTCCATCTCGCCGTAGTCCCGACGAGCGCGGTCGAGGAACTCCGTTGTCAGTAGTGGTTTTCGCATACTTCGGTCTCTACGCCCCCCAGTAATAATAATTAAGAATCATCTCTATCGGACCCTCCCACTGTGGAATCGGTTCACGCGCTATCACGACACTCCCAACGGAAGAACTATTCACTGTCGCCGGGTACTGCGTGACCATATGCCACAGCCAGTGATCGCAGCAGTCGGGTCCTCGTCCGTCGGACGGACGGATCTTCCCGGCAGAGATCTGTTCTCCATCGCGCTTGAGGAAGCCTTCGATGGATTACCGGATCCTGCAGCGCTCGCCGACGCGCTGTACGTCGGCAACCAGTCAGAACAGTACGAACACCAGATCATGCACGGGACGCTCCTCGCCGAGTGGGCCGGTCTCAGGAACGTCCCCGCAGAGCGCGTCGAGGGATGTGCGGCCGCAGGGGCCCTCGCCCTCCGGCACGCGGTGAAAGACGTTCGGAACGGCGACCACGAGGGTGTATTGGCCTGCGGCGTCGAGAAGATGACTGCTGGCGGTACGGGGGGTGCCACGGACGCGCTCTCGGCCGCGTTCGATCGCGCGATCGAGCAGCGATCCGGGGTGACAGCCCCAAGTCAGTACGCGCTACTCGCACAGCGATATCTCCACGAGACCGACGCGACCGAGACGGACATGGCTGAAATCGCAGTCAAGAATCACTCCAACGCCCTGAAGAACCCGAGGGCCCAGTTCTCCGAGACGATCGATGCCGAGACAGTACTCGATTCGCCGCCGGTCGCGCCCCCGCTGAAGCTCTATGACTGTGCCCCGGTCGGCGACGCGGCCGCGGTTACCCTCGTCACGACCGCCGAGGTCGCCGATGATCTCGGCGTCCCCGCGGTTGCGGTCGGCGGCACCGGCGCAGCCGCGAACAACATCGCCGTCGCCGAACGGAACATGACCGAGATCGAGGGTGCAGCCATCGCTGCCGAAACAGCCTACGAGCAGGCTGGCATCGGTCCGGAGGCGGTCGACATCGCCGAGGTCCATGACGCGTTTACCGTTTCGGAAGCGCTGCTGTCCGAGGCCGCCGGATTCGCACCGACCGGACGGGGCTATCAGAGCTATCTCCCGCCCGAGGAGCGCGACGGGGGGTGGACCGACGTCGAACTCAACACGAGCGGTGGGCTGAAAGCCCGCGGCCACCCGATCGGTGCGACCGGGATCCTACAGGCGATCGAGGCGTACGAACAGCTGACCGGCACGGCCGGCGATCGGGCGGTTTCCGGCGCGGAGACGGCACTCCTGATCAACGAGGGCGGCGTCGCGGATGCGGTCACCGTTGCGCACGTTCTCACGACGGAGGTGGCACGATGAACGAACCCAGCGACCGACTCGATGCCGACAGCCCGCTGACGTTGCCGGGATTCTTTTCGGCGCTCGCCGACGGTGAGCTCTTGGGTGGCGTCTGTGCCGACTGCGACGAGGTGTTACTCCCGCCGCGGCCGGCCTGCTACAACTGTGGGGGGCGGAACGTCGGCGTCGAAACTCAGCCCAAGACAGGCGCAATCTACAGCTACACGGCGGTTCACGCGCCGCCGCCGGCGCTGAAGGCGAACGCTCCGTACACGGTCGCGGTCGTCGAACTCGATTCCGGCGGCCGGCTGACCGGACGGGTCGATGCCGACTACGATGCCGTCGAGATCGGCGATTGCGTCGAACTCCGAACCAGATCGTTGACCGAGGACGAACGGTCGATCGCCCTCGAACACGAACTCGAGTGGCCGGTACACGTCTTCGAACTCGACGCCGACAGTCGGTAGCGACTACCCGTCCCTCGATCCGTCCCCTCGACGACGGGCTTAACACACTGCCGAAAAAAAGGACAGTATGTCGAAGGTCACGCTCATCGGTGAGACGCTCGCGGAGGTGGGGACGGAGTTCGTCTACCGCGGCGAATCCTCCGCCTGCGAGGGCTGTCCGTACCGTGAGCAGTGTCTAAACCTGACGGCCGGGCGCCGGTACCGCGTGACCTCGATCCGCGATTCGGGCACGCTTGAGTGTGCCGTCCACGCCGCCGGAGTAACAGCTGTCGAAGTCGAAGCGGCGCCGGTGCTCGCGAACGTTGCCTCGAACGCCGCCTACGCTGGCAGCAAGGCCGAACTCGAGGGGGCGTGTCCGTACACCGAATGTCCGAGCCACGAATTTTGTGAGCCCCAGGGGGCCGACTTCGACGAAGAGTACCAGATCACGGAGGTCGTCGGTGAGCCGCCACACGACCACTGCATGCTGGATCGCGACCTGACACTCGTCGAGTTCGCGCCCGAAAGCGATTAGCCGTTACCGGCTTCCACGGTTGGTCCGCATCGGATCGTCTACACTGGATTGCGACGGTTGCTCGCCGTCGAGCCGGCCGACCAGGCTCCCGGCGTAGCCGAAGACGTTCCGGTAACCGTACGCAGACAGCAGGATCGGGTAGAACGGGTACTCGGCGACCAGCGGTTCGCCGTCGGCCGCAGCGAAGCGTTCTCCTTCCGGGATCCGTTCGAAGTTCTCGGCGAAGACTTCGTACTGTTCGGCCGCCGGTTTCGGGATTCGTTGATCGAGCCGGAACACCGATAGTGGATGGTGGCGGGGGGGCTCCGTGTCACCCGAGAGCACGCCGACTGCGACGAGGAACTCTCTCGAGAGTCGCTCGGCGTGCTCCGCGGCCGCCCTCGAACCCTGATGTCCACACTCGAGCTCGACCACGTTCGGATACGAAATAAGTCGCCCGCCGCTGTAGCCCGCCGTCTCGACGAGCGCCTCGACCGACAGGTACGGGCAGACGGAGCGGGCGTATCCGTCGAGTTCTTCGACCAGTGCAAACGGCTCCGGGTGTGACTGTGTCGAGTGCAGCGAGAGGATCTCACAGCCCCGAATCTCCGAGAGTAGCTCATGAGCTAGCCGTCCCTCGTGAGTGTCGGCCTCGGGCGATCCGGGGAAGGCCCGATTGAGATCCTCGTCTATGTATCTGACGTCCCGATCCAGCGCCCGTTCGTTGGCTACGATGAGCTTGATCGGTCGCTCGACCGAGAGGTCGGACTCCAGAAGTGCCTCGATCGCGATCACCCCGCAGGGTTCGTCACCGTGAATGCCCCCGACGATGGCGACCTCCGGCGTTCCATCACCCAGCGTCTCGACACGCATCTACCGGGAGATAGCGTCTCCGGCGGTATGAACCCCGCGTTTTCGCGACCCTCTGGGCCGTCGAGAAGGGTGCTCGCTTTCGAACTCCTCCGTTTGCTTTGGCCTGATGGGATAGACGGATATTCCTGTCTGGAGGTCGAGCACTCGATCATGCACCAACCGATAGACCGACAACCGCGACCGGTCGGACGGGCAGAGACATGAAGCCGGAAAACGTCGACGCCATTGTCGACCTCACCTATGGAGTGTTGATATTCGTCGCTATCGCCGTCATCTTCGTCGTCGGAACCAACGTCGGTATCGCGTTCGGACTCGGCGTCTTAGTATCGTATGTCATCCACATCGTCTGGAAGATGTCCCGGTACGATCCCGACTGGATGACGAGAGAGGTCGCCGATCAGGTCGAAAAGACGGTCAGTAACACGGTGAGCCGGGAGGTCGAACGGACCGTCGACGAGACGGTTGGGGACACGGTGAGCAAGCAGGTCGAGGCGCAGGTCGAAGAGACCGTCGGCGACACGGTGAGCAGGGAGGTCGACGGCGTGGCCGCGGAGGTCGGCGATACGGTAAGCAAGGAGGTCTCCGGAAGGGTCGAAGAGACGGTCGGTGACAAAGTCGAGGAGACGGTCGGCGAAAAAGTCGAGGAGACGGTCGAGGAGAAGGTCGGGGAAAAAGTCGAAAAGACGGTCGAAGAAGCGGTCGGCGAAAAAGTCGAGGAGACCGTCGAGCAGACCGTTGGCGAAAAAGTCGAGGAGACGGTCAAGGAAACCGTCGGCGATGAGGTGACTGATGCCATCGAAACGGCAGAGTCGGATGCGATCGAGGCGGACGACGACGCGGATCCGGAAGACAACTGATTCGGATTGTCGTCCGATCCACCCGCCACTGTCCCGTCCAACCGATGTCGTAATTAAACGATGGACGGGCTGGACACCGCAGGATGGTGATCCGGTCGATCTATCCTTCGCGAAGCTCGAATTCGATTCGTTCGGTTTCCTCGCCTTTCGAGGTCACCGTAGTGATCTCGATCCGGCCGATCTCGCCCAGCGACTCGACGTGGGTGCCGCCGCAAGGACACATGTCGAAGTCGGCTATTTCGACCACCCGAAGT
>Ga0102942_1000368_pt1 | contig 16919 bp, 18 predicted proteins | sample SalPon2_C_H2O_MG_FD_78171 | JGI IMG/M metagenome (GOLD analysis project Ga0102942, IMG submission 78171) | Salt pond water microbial communities from South San Francisco under conditions of wetland restoration - Salt Pond MetaG R2_C_H2O_MG | ecosystem: Environmental > Aquatic > Non-marine Saline... | reverse complement strand
CGTAGGGGGAAGTACTGGAGTGCGCGAGCCTCTGGGAACGCTCCGCCGCCGCCCATCCACTCATACGGGCCCGCGGGACACCGAGTCTCGCGGGCTCTTTTCATTTCGAACCGCCCGCAAGCACCGACGTTCGGGTATTCACACCCGAGACCGCTACACTTAACAGCCGAAACGGAATAGTTTCGGATGCGCCAAGGTGGCAGAGTTCGGCCTAACGCGTCCGCCTGCAGAGCGGATCATCGCCGGTTCGAATCCGGCCCTTGGCTTTTCTTCTGACGTGTCACGACTCGCCTTCAGTGTCGTAGCTCCACTGGGTCGTCTTCACGCACAATGTAGCCAACAGGTACACCTTCGGAGACGACCTACCAGTGGGTGTGGCTCACGACCGTCTCCACGCCCGGAAGCCGACCCACGACATCGACCGATGGTCCACCGGGACCGTCGAATCGATCGAGCGACGGGACGGCCACTGCATAGTGTCTGTCGGGACCGACGACGGCGACACGGTCGAACTCGTCGTGACACTCGCGGTTCGGGACCTGTTCTTGCGTCGCTTGGCGATCAGCGAGAACGCATCGCCAGTCGGCGAGCGCGTCTGGTATCGAAAACACGGCGGCCCGGAGTGAGTGCCTGTCAGCAGCGCGGCGTTCGGGGCGCGCGAGTCGGATGCGCCCATCGTAACGGTGTCCACGCGCCGGCTTCAGGGGAGAATGGCGCGGCCGACGTAGACCTGCCACCCGTCGTCGGTACTCCGGTGGGGGTACGCGTCCGGTGGTTCGATCCCCCACCCCCGGAGCTGTGAGTCGATGCCGTCGACGATCGTGGCGACGAACGAGCCGTGTTCCCGCAGCGTCGGCGCCGGGGTCCCCTGCTCTAGCCTGAACGTGACAGGGGCCGTTCCCGCGTCCAACGCCGTCCGGTCGCAGTTGACTCGCATCCGGAAGTCGCCCCGGAGACGCCGATCCAGCGTCGTCGGATCGTCGACCAACGTCGCCCGCCCGAGGTGGTCGATTGCGGCGAGCACCGCGTCGGGGACGTGGTTCACACCGCCGCCCCCCACGGGAGCGCCGCGTAACCGGACGGCCGATTCGACCGATCGAGCACGTGCCGCCCCCCACCCCAGCCGGGGACACTGCACGACTCGCGGTCCCTCATACGACGCGGACGCGGTCGGTGACCCAACACCCGTCGAACCGCCCGCCGGACTGCTTCGAGACGCCGAACTCGTAGGTTGCCGTCCGGCCGTCGGGTCCGGTGAGGGTGACGCTCTGTCGGGCCTGGCGGCCGTTGCGCTCGAGCGCCTCCCGGACGGCCTCAACGTGGTCGATCATCGGCGCGTACCGTGGCCCCTCCACCATCCGGACGAATCGGGCGAGCGGACCGGTCTGACGCCGGTTCGCTGGCGAGGCGAGATTGTACGCCGTCTTGATGCCCGCGTTCGGGATCGGATCGTCGTTCGACGCAAGCGCGTCGAGTTGGATCCCGATGACCCGCTCGGGACCGTACGACGGGTCCGGCGTCGGGAGGTCTTCGACGGGATAGTCCGCGTCAGCCATATCGTAGCCACGGGACTGCGGGTGAAGTCGTTGTCGTCCGCTCCGCCGGCCTGCTGGCACCCCCGATGGCGACTCACGTTCGGGGCCGGGATACCCGCACCGACGGCCGCGACGCCCTTCACGACCCCGAGTGGACCACATCAGTACCGTGAGGCGGCGACGCGGTTCATCCCGCCCAGATCCGAACACCGTCGGGAGTTCCGGCGCCGGCCGCGATCCGGCCGTCGACCTCAACACCGACGACGTTCGTCGTGAGCGGCGCGTTCAGCGACAGGGAGCCCGCTGGCTCCGTGCCGCCAGCAACTCGGCGGACGGCCGTCAGACTCGTCCGGGCGGTCGTCGGAACCAGCAGCTCCGTTTGCCCGTCGGCGTCGACGTCCGCGGCCACTGCCTGGTCGAGATTCCGCGAGCCGTAGGTGTGCGTCGCATACCCCGTCCGCGTGGCTCGGATTTCGAGCCCGTCGTCGGTCAGTCGGTAGTACTCCAGTGTTCGGTCGACGTGCGGCTTTCTGACGACGGCCAGCTCCGTCGTGGCGTCGGGGGCGAGCGGCGCCGCACACAGCCGGTGTCGCCACCCGGGGCCGTACACCGGACCGGTCGCCAGTTCGGTGCCGTCCGGCGTATACGCCCGAATTCGGGCGCCGTCGTCGGGCGTCGCGACCGTCGTCACGACGACCGGATCGCCGCCGAGGTCGGCGACGAGCGGGAACAGCCCCTCGAACGCAGCCGGCGGGTCGAGCGTGACCGTCACGTTGACCTGCGCGGCCGGCACGTCTACGACCACCAAGCTGCTTCCCTCCACCGTGTCCCCGAGGGCGCCGTGGCGATATCGGCCGGTCCGATCTCCGTACAGTACGTATCGGCCGCCACCGAGCGCGACGGGGCGGGCGTCGCTCGGCGCTGCGACGGCGGTACGCGTCGTCGCCCCACTGTCCTCGGTGACGACGGTCCAGTACGTCTCCCGGGCCCGAGCGAACCCGAGGAGCCACCCCGGCGTCCCCTCGACCGGGATCTCGACCGGCGTCGCGCCCACGACGTCGCCGCGGCCGTGGAGTATGCGGTTCCCGCTGGGCTGTTGATGCGTGTACGCGTACGTCGCGCCCGGCGGCGGGGCCGTCGGCTCGGCGGTCGGCGTGTTCCGTGGGCCGCGCCTGCCGCACCCGGCCAACGTCAACGCGCCCGGAGCGGCTGCCAGCAACGCCCGCCGCGACAACGCCATCGGCCGCACCTACGCCCGACAGCGGCAAAACGGTGCTGCTCGGCCGAACCGGCGGGCGTGACGTTCGGGCACCGGGACCGACGGCGGCGCACACCGGTTGCGAGGGGAACGTCCGCGACACACAGGGCGTCGAACCCTTCCGACGGGAGCCGAGAGTGTCACGGGTGCGGTATGTCCTCTTGATCCTCGATGATCGCCTCCTGCATCTCGCCGACCCTGACAAAGTGACACAGTGGGTTCCCGGGGTAGACAACCGGGTTCTCGAGGACGCCGGCGACCAGTCCGGTGAAGGGCGCGTCGACGACGGTTGCGTCCCGCTTGAACGGGTTCGTGATCCGACAGATCGGGTCGCCCTCGTGGACGAGATCCCCGCGGTCGTGGTGCATCTCCACGAGGCCGCCGGCGTCGGCCCGGAGCCAGGTCTTCTCGTCAGCGTCCGTGATCACGGTCCGCCACCCGGGCCACCGCACCGACGCCTGCTGGTGGACGCCGTACTCCGCGAACACGCTCCGGACGCCGTCGAGCGCGTAGTCGATCAGATCGCGCTCGAAGCGGTGGGCCTCGCCCATCTCGAGGGTGATCGTCGGGATCCCGTCGTCGGTCGCCGCCCGCCGGAGCATCCCCGACGCTCCCTCTCCGGCCACAATCAGGGTAGCGCCGAACGCGCGGGCCAGTCTCGCGACCTCCGGGTCGTCCATGTCCGCACGGACCTGAAACATGTTCGTCCGACCCCGGGTCGAGGTGTGGAAGTCGAGCCCGAGGTCACAGGGCTCGATGAAGTTGTGGTAGATCCGGTGTGCGATCCGGTTCGAGCTGGTGCTGTCGCGCTTCCCCGGGAACGCCCGGTTGAGATCCCGTTCGTAGATCGGGAGATACCGCTCCTGGGCAACGAACCCCTGGACGTTGAGCACGGGGAGACACACGATGGTCCCGCAGATCTCCGAGCGATCCCACTCCTGTGCGACCTCGCGGACCACCTCGATGCCGTTGAGCTCGTCCCCGTGGATCGCCGCGGAGAGAAACACCGTCGGGCCGGGCTGTGGGCCGTTGACGATCGTGACGGGCGTTCGGACCGGATCCCCGAGGTAGGTCTCGCTCACCGGGAACCGGAACTCCTCGGTCCCGCCGGGTTCGACCCGGCCGCCGTCGAACGTGAACGCCCCCGACCTCTGCTCGGCCATACCCGTCCCTACATGCCGGTGGCACATCAACCCGACAGGTGGGTTGTGACTGACTTGCACGCGCGCCGAACCCGTAATACCTGACGGCCGCGACAGGGAGTAGAGCGATGACCGTCACGTTTCCCCCGCGCCCGCCGGTCGACGACGCCGAGGGAGTCGGCTCCGGTCCCGTCGACCGGGAGGACAGCCGATACCGCGTCGGCGTGTTGAGCCTACACAACAGCACGGAGACGAAGGCGATCCTGAACGCCGTCGAGGCGCTCGGCCACGACCCGGTGTGGATCCGCGAGGAGAACCTTCGGTCGTGGATCGCGGACGGCGACCTCCGGCTCGAGCCCCGGGTCGACGTGGTGGTCAACCGACTGCTGCTCACCAAGAGCACGGACCCCCTCGAGGACCTCCGCCTCGCCACCCTCTACGAGGAGACGGCACCCGCGGTGAACCCAGCGTGTCAGGTCGGGGAAACCCTCCACAAGCACCGGACCGCGGCGACGCTCGCGCGGGCGGGCCTCAGGGTGCCGGACGCGTACTTCGGCCGGTCGCCGCGCCAGGTCGAGACGTGGCCCGAGCATCTCCCCGCCGACGCGGTCCGGAAGCCGACGATCGGCACCAACGCCCGGAATATGTCGGTCGTGTCGCCCGGGGAGCCCGTCGGCCCCGTCGCCGGCGGCGAGCAGTCGTTCTTACAGGAGTTTCTGAGCGACGGGGGCCGCCCCTCCGACGTCCGGGTGTACGTGGTTGGCGGTGCGGTCGTGGGTGCGATGCGCCGCCACGCGCCCGAGGGTGAGTGGCGGACGAACGTCGCCCGCGGCGGCGAGATCGAGGACGTGACCGGGGAGTTGGGGGCCAAACCCCGGCGGATCGCGCGGACGGCAGCGACAGCCACCGGGTTAGATCTCGCCGGCGTCGATCTGATGTCGGCCGGCGGCGGGTGGCACGTCCTCGAGGTCAACGCCACGGCTGGGTTCCGCGGGCTGTTCTCCGCGACCGGCGTGTCGCCGGCGCCGCACATCGCCCGGCTGGCGATCGAGCGGGCCGGCGGGAGCGTCGACGACAGCCGGGTGGCCGATCTCGAGTCCACACTCGACGACTCCGTCCCCGCGTGCAAACCACCGCTTTCGGAGGCCGGGGGCGACGGCAGCGTTCTGGGATACACCACCCGGGTCCGCGTTGCCGGGCGGAACGGCGTGGAAGCGGCGGTCGCCAAGTCCGACACCGGCGCGGAGCGGACGAGCGTCGACACCGACCTTGCGGGTCACATCGGCGCCGGCCCGGTGGTTGGGACGCCGCAGGTCCGGTCGGGCGTCGGCAGCGAGGCTCGGCCGCTGGTCGAGATCGACCTCCGGGTCAACGGTGGGTGGCGCTCCGTCACCGCTAGCATCACCGACCGGTCGGGAATGTCACACGCCGTCCTACTGGGACGGGATGTGCTCGAATCGTACACGCTCGACGTCGCCCGGACGGTCGAGGAGTGAGCGCTGTGGCCACACTCCGTCCCCGTCCTCGTCGGTATCCCGGCCGGTGCTACGAACTGTGGCGTCACGTCCCGGGCGGGGTGTGGGTATGAGTGTCGAGCGACGCCGCCGAAGCCCCACAGCGGAACCGACGGGCGGAGGCCCGCACACACGATGGCCGTGACCAGACGCGCCGTCTTGGAGCACCTCGTGCGGTCGAGCGACGCCGAGCGCCGGGAGACGACGACCATCGAGGCGCTCGCGTCGGCGCTCGACACCGACGAGGCGGCGATCGAGGCCCACGTCGATAGGCTCGCGTCCTGCGAACTCGCCCACGCCCACGCTGACGGGCGCGTCAGGGCGACGATCACCGGCGAAGAACTCCTCAGGCTCGATACCGACGATGTCGTGATCGTCGATCCCCCGGCCGGAGAGTCCGACGGATGACTCCCTTGGGGTCCGTCACCGGTCCGTGCGGGAGACTGTCAACGTCCCACCGGGGTGGTCCGCACGCCGGGCGCGGATTTATGCTGCGTCGTGATAATTAATCCCCAAATGGAGCTGAACCGCTGATGTCGGACACAGAGGCTGACGCGTCGGCCGCGGGGTCCGAGGAGGTACAGTACGATCCGGAGACGAGTCGGTACGACATCTTCGAGTGCTCCGACTGCGACAACGTCGTCCTCGTGGTCGGCAGCGACGACCCGCCGATGTCGTGTCACGACCAGCCGATGGAGCGGGTTCGAAGCGTCGAGATGTCGGTCAAGTCCCCGGACGTCAAACAGGTGCTTCTCCAGGCGTTCGGCCTCCCGAAGGCGGGGCTGGATATCTGTCTGTGCGTGATCGGCGAGGGTCCGCTGTCGGCGAACGAGGTGGCCGATACGCTGGGGTACGACCGGAGTACGGTTACCAGATACCTCAACACGTTGGTGGACCTCGGCCTTCTCCGTCGGTCGGAACTCAACCGGGAGGGCGGTGGCGTCGTCAACGTCTATCACTCGGTTGACCTCGAACGGATGCGGCGGGAGACGCTGGTCGGCTTCTACGTGTGGGCCGGCGAGGCGGCCTCGCTCATCGAGGAGGCCAACCTCACGAAACGGGAGTATCTCGAAGACAACCCCGACCGGGAGCTGCCGGAGATCTTCTGGGACGCGTTCCCCGACAGCGACGACTGATCGGTGCGGGCCCCGCCTCGGCCGCGGTTCGCAGAATCGCCCACGACGAGGCGTGAGCCGCCCGGACGCGCTCGGGCTATCGTGTGGGGGTAGCGATCTTTTTTCTTCTCCCCTCGTCGTCGGTCGACGTGCCAGATGGAGCCTCGGAAACGACGGGTGCTGGTCGTGATCGCGCTCGCAGAGCTTTTGACGATGTCGCTGTGGTTCAGCGCGAGCGCCGTCGCCCCGGAACTGGCCGCCGAGTGGAGGCTGACCGCCGCCGAGTCGGCGTGGCTCACCATCGCCGTCCAGTTGGGGTTCGTGGTGGGCGCGCTCGTGTCCTCCGCGCTCACGATATCGGACGTGATCGCTCCCCGATACCTCTTTGCGGGTTCCGCCGTCGCTGGCGCCGCCTGCACCGCTGTCATCGCGGGCGCGGTCGAGGCAGCGGGGCCGGCTATCGCCCTCCGGTTCCTGACGGGGGTCGCGCTCGCGGGGGTCTACCCTCCGGGGATGAAGCTGCTCGCGGGGTGGTTCGAGACGGCCCGCGGGTTCGCCATCGGCGTGCTGGTCGGCGCGCTGACGGTCGGGTCGGCGCTCCCGCACCTGCTTCGTGCGGTCGGCGGCGTCGGGAACCCGCGGGTCGTCCTCTACGGCGCCGCGGGCCTGGCGACGGTTGGGGGGCTGTTGGCGCTCCTGATCGAACCCGGGCCGTACCAGGCGCCCACCGCGCCGTTCGACCCCGGCGCGATCGTGCGGATGGTTCGGGACCACGGGACGATGCTGGCGAACGGCGGGTACTTCGGCCACATGTGGGAGCTGTACGCGGTCTGGACCTGGATTCCGGCGTACCTCGTCGCGAGCCTGGCGGCGGGCGGCGGCGGGGAGTCGAGCGGCACAGCGTCGCTTCTGGCGTTCGCCGCGATCGCAATCGGCGGCGTCGGTGCAGTCGGTGCTGGGGTGGCCGCAGACCGACTCGGGCGCACGACCGTCACGAGTGTGAGTATGAGCACCAGCGGCGTCGCCTGCCTCGCCGCCGGCTTCCTGTTCGGCTCCTCGCTCGAAGTTTTGGTGCCTTTCGTGCTGATCTGGGGGGTCGCGATCGTCGCCGATTCGGCACAGTTCTCCGCGGCGGTCTCCGAACTGGCCGAAGAGTCGTACGTCGGCACCGCGTTGACTCTCCAGACAGCCATCGGCTTTCTCCTCACCACGATCTCCATCCAACCGGTGCCGGTCGTCGTCGACGCGGTCGGGTGGCGGTGGGCGTTCGCTCCCCTGGCGGTCGGTCCCGCAATCGGGATCCTCTCCATGATTCGGCTCCGCGGGCTCCCGGCGGCGACGAAGCTGGCCGGCGGCCGGAAGTGAGCGCTGGTCACACGCGCCCACCGGTTTGATAACTCGACACGCACTACCGTTCTGGATGGTCGAACCGCCAACCGACTTTCGCGTCCCCAGCGACAAGGACGCCATCACGAGCACGCCGGCCGGACAGAGCCAGCACGTCCTCGTCACCGCGAATCGGGACGCCGACAATCCCCGCACGCCGCACCAGGGAGCGCCCGTCGAGGAGACGTCCGCGTTCCGATCCGACGTAGAACTGTTCTACGACCTCCACACGATGGTCTGGGACGCGGATCTGGGCGAGACCCACGACGTCCGTAACGACGCGGTCGGTGGAGCGGGCTACACAGCCGCAGACGAACTATACTTACTCCGTTTACACCTGCTCGCAGGCGTTTCGTTCCGACACACGCCCGCCGCAGCTATTTATCTTCACGCGCCGTCACGCGGCGTATGAGTGACGACGCAGACACACACGAGTACGAGGTCGTCGTGGTCGGCGGGGGTCCCGCCGGTATGACCGCGGCGCTGTACAGCACCCGACTGGGTCACGACACCGCGGTCGTCAACCGCGGCGGCGGCCGGGCGGCGATGATGCAGGAGGTCCACAACCTGTTGGGAGTGACCGAGGAGACAAGCGGCGCGGAGTTCCTCAACATCGGTCAGGAGCAACTCGAGGGCTACGGGTGTGACGTCCACCGGGATATGATCACCACCTGTTCGCGGACCGACGACGACCGGATCCACCTCTCGGGGAACGCCGGGAGCTACGCCGGAGAGCGGGTCGTCCTGGCGACGGGGTTCAGCGACGTCCGCCCCGACCCGCCGCTGCCCCGCACCGGCCGGGGGCTCCACTACTGCCTCCACTGCGACGCGTACATGTTCGTCGACGAGTCGGTGTACGTGATGGGCCACGCCGAGAGCGCCGCCCACGTCGCGGCGCTGATGTTGAACTTCACCGACGAGGTCGACCTGCTCACCCGCGGTCACGATCCCGAGTGGAGCGACGAGACCGATCGGATGCTCGAGAACCACCCCATCGACGTGATCCACGAGGATGTCACCGGAGTGCAGAACGGCGAGGACGGGTGGCTGAAGGCCTTAGAGTTCGAGGACAGCGAGGGACGGGGTCCTTCGGACAGCCGGACGGAGTCCGGCGACGGCGTGGTCCGGGAGTACAAGGGCGGGTTCGCGATGTACGGCGCGGAGTACAACAACGGCCTGGCCCGCGAACTCGGGTGCGACATCAACGAGGACGGCTCGATCGACGTCGACGACCACGGCCGGACGTCAGTGGACGACGTCTACGCCGTCGGCGACTGTACCCCCGGCCACAACCAGGTCCCGGTCGCGCTTGGCCAGGGCGCGAAGGCCGGCATCGACGTGCACTTTCAGCTCCGTGACTTCCCGCGGGACCCCGACGCGATCGACGAGCAGGGCCCGGTCCGCTCGGAGGCGGTGCCGGGGATCCCCGACGCACTCCTCGAACAGGCGGTCGACTTTCACACCTACGGGGAGTGAGGCGCTGCAACGAACCGCACGAGGGGGCCATCCCGCCGGCTACTCGCGGTACGAGCAGTGGAACCCGGCGACCCGTCGGTAGAACGCCGGCAGGACTTCGGTTCGGATGTCGGCTTCGGATCGGCCTTCGAACTCCTCCCGGGTGAGTACCCGAGCGTCGTCGATCGCCGCGGCGACGTGGTCCGACAGCCCCGCCGTGCCGTCGACCCGATCCAGGTACGTCCGAACGAACGCGGTCTCGATGGCCTCGAAAAGGCCCGCGTCGGGTTCGAACTCCCGATAGCCGGCGTCGAGCAGCCGGTAGTAGGTGGCCGACACCAGGTCTGCGCCGTCGTCGACGCCGTGATCGCTGAACGAGGACGTGGTCGTGCAGTCGGCCGGCCGCCGGTCGGGCAGTGGGTCGCTCATACCCACCGTTTGGGTCGGTTACAATAAGTAACCGCTCTGTGTGTGCGCAACGATCACACGACCGTCGTGTCCAGCGGTCACTCGGCTAGTTCGACCCAGTCTGCGCCGGAGAACGGCGTCTCGTACTCGACGTCCAGCCGGTCGTACACCGTCGACGGGATCCCGATGTCCGCGAGGTAGAGCGCCCCGTCGACGGCGTCGAGTCCGGTTTTCGGGAGCGCGAGCGTGACCGTCCTGTCGGAGTGGACTCTGACCCCGTGGGTGTCGCCGGTCGTGGCGTCCATCCCTGAGGGTACGTCGAGAGAAACCACCGGGTCTCCGGTTCCGTTCATCCCCTGCACGTAGTCGGCAGCGGGTGGTCGCACCTCCCCACTCACCCCGTAGCCGATGAGGGCGTCCACGAGGACAGTGGGCTCGTCGGCCCGGGAGACGGCTCCTGGGTCGGTCGCGACGGCGACGTCCATGGCGTCGAGGATCCGACACTGGTGGGCGGCCGCGCCGCTCAGCTCCCCGGGAGGGCGGTCGAGGACGATCCGGACCGGGACGTCGCGGTTGGCGAGGTGACGTGCACACGTCAGCCCACCGCCGCCGTTGCCGCCGTTGCCCGCCACCACGACGACGCGTCCGTCCTCGTGGAGGTCACGGACGTGCCACGCCAACGCCCGCCCGGCGTTCTCCATCATCTGCAACAGCTGGAGCCCGACCTCCTCGACTGCGACGTGGTCGACCGCACGCATCCCCGCGGCGGTGACTGCCGGCACCTCGTCGCCCGTCGGGGTCCGGAACGTGTTCCGTGTCATACGGGGGTATTGTGAACTACTCAGAAATAGCCCGGGTCCGGACGGATCGAGCGGGGTATAAATCTTCTGCGCGGGTGGGCGCCGGTTACACACGGGGTGGGGGTTTACTGCGTGGCCGGGCCATTCGCTGGGTATGACAGCCGATTCGCCACCGGGCGCCGAGGGAGAACTGGAGTGGTACAAGGCACTCGACCACGGCGAACTCCCCGAGGGTCGGGTCACGGCGGTGAGCTGCGGCGACACCACTGTCGCGGTCACCCACTACGACGGCGAGTACGCCGCCCTCGACAACGACTGCCCACACCAGGGCGGCCCGCTGGGCGAGGGGTCGATCGAGACCGGACAGCTCCGGTGTCCGTGGCACGGGTGGGACTTCGACCCGCTGACCGGCCAGACGCCCGGGCCGCACGACGACTGCGTGGAGACGTTCCCGGTCGAGGAGCGGTCGGACGGCATCTACGTCGGATTCCCCCGGGAAGAGCCCCACGAACGGACTGTCTCGGACGTGATCGCCGAGACGTTGGTGAACTGGGGCGTCCGCCAGGTGTGGGGGATCGTCGGCCACTCCAACCTCGGGCTCGCGGACGCGCTCCGACGGGAGGCCGAGGCTGGCAACCTCACCTACTACGGCGTCCGTCACGAGGGTGCCGGCGCGTTCGCGGCGTCGGCGTACGGGAAGCTGACCGGCCGCCCGGCGGCGTGTTTCTCCATCGCCGGCCCCGGCGCGACGAACATGCTCTCCGGACTGTGGGACGCAAACGTCGACCGCTCGCCCACCATCGCGCTCACCGGCCAGGTGGACTCGCAGGTCCTGGGGACGGGGAGTTTTCAGGAGGTCGACCTCGCGGCCGCCTACGGCGACGTCGCCGCGTTCGAGGCGACCGTCCTCCCGGACAGCCAGCACGCCGAACTCGCCACCCGTGCGGCGAAGACCGCGATCCTCGAACGTGGGGTCTCGCACCTGATCTTTCCCGACGAGATCCAGACCCGACCGGCAGCAGGCGTCGCCCCCGGCGATCCCGACGGCCGGATCACCGACCGCGACATCACCCCGCCGGAGGACGCCTTGCGGGACGCGGTCGAGCTGCTCGAAACCGCCGAGCGGCCAGTGATCGTGGTCGGCCACGGCGCCCGCTTCGAGATGGACGGGATCGTCGACCTCGCCGAGCGGTTCGACTGCCCGGTCCTCACCACGTTCAAAGCGAAGGGCCAGATCCCCGACTCCCACCCGCTGGCGGCGGGGGTGCTCGGCCGGAGTGGGACGCCGATCGCGAGCCACTTCATGAACGAGTCGGACCTGCTCGCGGTCTTCGGTGCCAGCTTCTCGAACCACACCGGCATTGCGGAGTACAAACCGATCGTCCACGTCGACTACGACGCGATGACCCTCGGGAAGTTCCACAGCGTCGACGTGCCCGTGTGGGGCGAGATCGGCGTCACCGTCTCCGAACTCCACGACCGCCTCGCCGACGACGTCGCGGCTGAGAGCCAGCGAGCCGAACTCGACGACCGATGGGAGATCTGGCGCGCGGAGAAGGCCACCCGCCGGGCGGAGGCACCCGAACGCGGGCTCAACTACGCCACCGCCTTCAAGTCGATGAGCCGGCTGATCCCCGACGACGCCATCGTCCCCGTCGACGTTGGGAACAACACCTACGCGTTCGGGCGGTACTTCGAGCCCGAGGGCCAGTCGGTGTTGATGTCGGGCTACCTCGGGTCGATCGGCTTCGCGTTCCCCGCGGCGCTGGGGGCGTGGGCGGCGACACAGGAGCCCGACTCGCCCTTCGCGGGGCGGCCGGTGGTGTCGGTCTCCAGCGACGGCGGGTTCGGCCAGTACGCCGTCGAGTTCACGACTGCAGTGAAGTACGATATGGACCTCACTCACGTGCTTTTCACCGACGACGAACTCGGGAAGATCAGCAAGGAACAGCGCACCGGCGGGTGGGACGTCTGGCAGACCGACCTGGTCAACCCCAACTTCGCCGAGTTCGCGGAGAACTGCGGGGGCTACGGCATCCAGGTCGACGAGGAGGCGGGTCTCGACGACGCCTTGGCCGACGCCATCGCTCACGACGGCCCGGCGCTCGTAGAGATCCTGACCGACTCGAACCCGGTGTGAACCCGCGTCGGCACCGCCGACGGCCGTGGTCTGTCCTGGCCACCGCGGGGCGGCCGTCGCGCGGTACTGACCTACTCCTGTGCGCGCTGCATCTCGTAGCTCAGCCGGTGGGGCATGATGCTCAGCGCGCGAACGATCGCGGCGAGCGCAAAGAAGATGCCCACGAGGATGTGGCCGACGCCGCCGAGTTTGAGCCACAGGAGCGTCGAGGGCCACTTGTGGATCGCCGCCAGCGCCCCGTTGACCGCTGCGCCGCGCGTCCCGCCGCTACCGCCGGCCAGGCTGGTGTCGGGGAACTGCGTGAAGTAGCTCTCCAGTAGCGGGTGAAACTGCGACAGCTCGAAGAAGATCGCCGCGCCGATGAACAGGTAGCCCGCGGCGACGAACACCGCTCCCATCATCAGCATCTTCTTGATCGATCCGACGGTCGATTCGATCTCCGCCATCGATACGCGATCCGGGTACTCGGTTGCCATACCTCCACTGACGCGGGGTATATACATAACATCGAAGCGAGTGTGGGAACGGACTACACGGTCGCGTGAGCGTTCTTTGTGTTGGCATAAATGCACCCGTGTGGGCAATGCACGTGTGGTTCCCGGGCGTACACTCCCGGGGCCGACCGTGAGGAGCACACTAATCAGCGCGGAATGACACGTATGAGTATGACACACGCACCGGACGGATCCGACCGCGGACAGAGGGACAGACCACAGCCAGGGGATTCGACGAGGGCCGCGACGTCGGATCGCACACACCAAAGGCGAGACCGATGAGTGCGGACGAGGCTCGTGACCCCCAGCGAGTGGCCACGTGGAGCGACCTGCCGGACCGCGAGCCGCGACACGCTCGAATCGAGGGCGTGGACCTGGTCGTCGTCCGGTACGACGGGGAGGTCTCGGTCCTCTATGGCCGGTGCCTCCACCGGGGGGTGCTGCTCGGCGACGGCCACGTCGACGGCCACAACCTCATCTGTGGGGTCCACGGATGGGACTACCGGGTCGACACCGGAATCAGCGAGTACGACAACTCCGAGGTCCTGGCGACGTTCACCGCGTGGGTCGACGAGGGCCAGGACACCGTCTACGTCGACGCCGCGGAGGTTGCGGCGTGGGCCGACGACACCCCCCAACCGTACGCGGACCCCGACGACGGCGAGGCCTCGGACGGAGCGATGCGCGCCACCACCGACGACGTGGACGGTGGCGCGGTCGACCCCGCGTTCTACGGCGAGTACGACGACGAGGCCGAACCCTACTCCCATTACATCCAGAAACTCGCCCAGAAGGGGCCGGAGGGGATCGGCGAACACGGCAGCGTGTCGGCGATGGGCGTGCCTCGAACGGAGCTTCCGGGTTGGGAGGACCTCCAGATCCTGACTGCACAGCTGGCGCGCACCCCGCTCGACGACGAGGCGCCGGTAGACACCGAACTCGTGATCGGCCCGAACGCCGAGAACCCGCTGACTCTCGACATCCCGATCTTCGTGAGCGATATGAGCTTCGGCGCGCTGAGCGAGGAGGCGAAGGTCGCGATCTCGACGGGCGCGGAGCTGGCCGGGACGGGCGTCTGTTCCGGCGAAGGCGGGGTGCTCCCCGAGGAGCGGGCGGCCAACTCCCGGTATTTCTACGAGTACGCCACCGGGAAGTTCGGGTGGGACATCGAGAAGGTCCGGCAGGTCCAGGCGTTCCACTTCAAGGCGGGCCAGGGCGCCAAAACCGGCACCGGCGGCCACCTCCCCGGCGAGAAGGTTCAAGGCCGGATCGCGGAGGTCCGCGACCTCGAACCCGGCACCGACGCGGTGAGCCCCTCCCGGTTCGAGGACCTGGAGACGCCTGCAGAGTTTGCCGCGCTCGCCGACCGGGTTCGCGACGTCGGCGGTGGCATCCCCATCGGGTTCAAACTCTCCGCCCAGCACGTCGAGGCGGACATCGACTTCGCGCTGGAAGCCGGCGCGGACTACCTCATCCTCGACGGTCGCGGCGGTGGGACGGGCGCAGCGCCCGACGTGTTCAAGAACAACATTTCTGTCCCGACGATGGCGGCGCTCGCCCGGGCCCGCCGCCACCTTGACGCCCGTGAGCGCTCGGATGTCACGCTCGTCGCGACCGGGGGGCTCCGGACGGAGTCGGACTTCATCAAGGCGCTGGCGCTGGGGGCCGACGGCGTGGCGGTCGCGAACGCAGCCATGCAGGCCATCGGGTGCTTAGGAATGCGGGCGTGTGACTCGAACAACTGCCCCGTCGGGATCGCGAGCCAGCGGGAGGACCTCCGAGACCGAATCGTCGTCGACTCCGCCGCCGAGGGGCTGCAAAACTACTTCCAGGCGAGTGTGAAGCTTATGCAGGTGATGGCCCGGGCGTGCGGCCACGACAGCCTCTCGGGGTTCGAGCGCCGGGACCTGACCACTTGGAAGCGGGAGGTTGCGGAGCTGACCGGCGTGGAGTACGCGGGTGTCGGCTCCGGCGGCGGCGCCAGGGATCGGACATAAACTCATCGCCGGCGTGCGCGGCGGCGCGCGAGCAGCGACACGGTCTATGTACTGGCCGTCCATCGTAGCGTATGGAGGTCGACACCAGCCAGCCCGAGCCGGAACCAGCCCGGAGCGACGTCATCCCGGAGTCGTACGCGGTGTACGTGACCGCGACGTGGATCCACGTGTGGCAGTACCGCGCCACCATCGCCGAACCCGACGGGGCGTGGCACTTCGTCGAGACGCTGGATCGGGCGAACGACCCGAAGCTCTCGATGGACCACGCCTCCCCGATGCCCGCCACACCGGACGGCTATTGGATCTACAGTCGCACGTACGACTGTGAACTGGACTGCGAGTAGGAGGATCTGATGGTGGCACTGATAAGCGTCGTGGCGGTGGCGGACAACGGCGTGATCGGGCGCGACGGCGAGCTCCCGTGGCCGTCGATTCCGGCGGACAAACGCCAGTACCGCGAGCGGATCGCCGACGACCCCGTCATCCTGGGCCGGGTTACCTTCGAGTCGATGCTCCGTGACCTGCCCGGGACCGCACAGATCGTGCTGAGTCGATCCGAATCCGAGTTCGACGTCGAGACCGCACACCACGCCACCGACGTCGACAGCGCGGCCGCGGTCGCGGCGTCACTGGGTGCCGAGCGCGCGTACGTGATCGGCGGGGGCGGCATCTACGACCTCTTTCAGCCGGCGGTCGACCGGATGTTCCTGAGCCGGGTCCACGGCGAGTACGAGGGCGACGCGTACTATCCCGAGTGGGATCCCGACGAGTGGGAACTGGTCGACGAGGTTGCGTACGACCGGTTCACCCTCGAGGAGTGGACACGGCGGTAGCGAGCCCGAAAACGCCGACGCACGCTCTCGGTGCCGCCGCTCGGATCTGCCGGCGTCGCTCCGCCGGCAGTCACGCCAGAGTCATCTCCCGTGGGGCGTTCCCACCGCCGGACGGAGCCGCCGTCGAGACGGTGGGAAATCCGTGATCGTCGCTGCGGTCTCCCAGCCGACTGCGGCTGTGTCCGTACAGTACCCTCCAGAGAAACGATAACGGTTAAACGCCGCGTGGTCAAACCCCGAGATATGCAACGACGCGCCGCGGCGATATACGTCGCACTCTTCGTCCTCATCGGTGCGGCCTCGTACTCGCTCATCGCGACCGCACAGCAGCCGACCGTCGAGTTCGACGACCCCGCACGCGAGCTCGCGCAGGGCGACCAACTCGACGTCGGGGGCCAGACCTACACGGTCGCGAGCGTCTCCGAGACCGGCGGGGAACTCACGTACACAAACGAGTCGGACCGGTACACCGTCACGTGGGAGAACGACTCCACACAGACCGTCGACGACGAGGAGTGGCGGGTGGTCGTCGAGGGCGACGACTCCCCCGAGGTGACCCTCCGTGAGGCGATCAACGAGACTGCGATCCTCCAGAATGATCCCGACGCGAGCGAGGAGACCGTCGAGCAGAACGGCACTCGCTACGTCGTGCTCAACAACTCCGAACTGGTGCCCGCCTCGGAGTACTTCCCGGAGCCGGAGACCCGGACCTACGCCGAGGGCGACACTCTCGACTACCAGGGGAACACCACCACGGTGGACTCAGTGACGGCTGACGCCGCGGAGCTGGCGTGGACCGCACCGCGCACGAACACTGTGGACGTCGAACACGCGTCGAACGT
>Ga0102942_1000361_pt1 | contig 17004 bp, 16 predicted proteins | sample SalPon2_C_H2O_MG_FD_78171 | JGI IMG/M metagenome (GOLD analysis project Ga0102942, IMG submission 78171) | Salt pond water microbial communities from South San Francisco under conditions of wetland restoration - Salt Pond MetaG R2_C_H2O_MG | ecosystem: Environmental > Aquatic > Non-marine Saline... | reverse complement strand
CGTCGTCGGCGACCGCGTCGAGGAACGCCCGCTGGCCGGCCGGCGAGGTCGAGTTGTGGTAGTACGGGAGCGTGACCAGCCCCGCGTCCGCGCCGGCCGCGTCGGCGACCCGGAGTCGGTCGAGGGCGCCCGAAACGGTCGTGTCCGCCGCGCCCGCGATCACCGGGACCCGCCCGTCGGCCGCCTCGACCGTCGTCTCGACGACCGCGCGGCGCTCCGCGTCGGTGAGGCTGGCGAACTCGCCCGTCGTCCCGCAGGGGACCATCCCGTCGAGGCCGGCGTCGACGAGCGTCGAGACGTGGCTCGCGAGCGCGTCCGCGTCGACGCCGCCGTCGGCGTCGAACGGAGTCACGATCGGCGGCGAGACGGCGCCGTAGGGGAACTCGAAGTCGGTCATGCGGGTCGGTTCGGAGGGGCGGAAGAAAGGTGTTCGTCCCGCGACGGTGCCTGCCGGAAGCGGGCGGCGCTCTCAGTCCGCGGCGACGGTCTCCCGGTCGGCGACGCGACGGGAGCGACGACCGCGGTACAGGCCGAACAGCCCGACGCCGAACGCCCCGAGGCCCAGCAGGAGCACGAGGAGGTCCACGAGGCCGCCGAGCCACGGGATGAAGCCGATCGCGGCGACGGCGAGCACGCCGAGCAGGAGCGCGACCCACCGGTTCGACCGGTCGAGTCGGCCGAGGACCCACGATCCGAGGGCGTACCGGCCGTAGACGGAGCCGACCCAGAGCGCGACGACGTACGCGCCGATCCCGACGAGCGCGAGCGGGATGCCGACGAGCGTGAGCGCCACGAGGACGAGCAGGACCGGGGTTCCGATCAGCACGGCGCCCCCGACGACGCCGCTGGTGAGCGCGTCCCCGCCGACCCGGTCGGCGACCTCGCGCGAAAAGCGGGGGAACGCGAGCAGGAGGACCGCCCCCAACGCGAGGTTGGCCACGACGCCGTACGCGGTGCCGACCCACGTCGGCACGAAGTCGGGACCGACCGTGACGCCCACGTCGCCGCGGAGGCCGGTGTCCTCGACGACGCCGCCCGCGACCGACGCGTCCGGACTCTGCGTGAACGTCTCGGCGTCGTATCGGAACTCGCCGCCGACGTCCGCGTTCGGGCCGATCGCGATCGAGTCGGCGCCCGCCCGCACGTCGCCGCCGACCGCGCCGTCGACGCTGACCGACCCCCCGCCGACGTCGAGCGAGCCGCCGATCCGGCCGGTGTCGGTCAGTTCGAACGAACCGACGCCGGCCTCGACGTTCCCGCCGACCGTTCCGTCGATGCTGAGCGTCCCCGCGGCGGCGCGGACGTCGCCGCCGACGCGACCGCCCTCGGCGACGCGGATCGACCCGGCCGCGCCGGAGACGTCGCCGTCGACGGTGCCGCGGACGACGATCGCTCCGGCGACGCCGTCGATCCCGTCGACCGTCTCTCCCTCGTCGACGACGATCGTGCCGGACGCGCCCTGAACCGACTGGGCCGTTGCGACTCCCGTCGCGAGCGGGAAGAGCAGCGCGACGACGGCGAGGAGGGCGACGATGCGACGACGGCGAACCGCGTTGGAGGTAGCGTCCATGGCGGGGATATCAGTGTCGAGGAATATATGTTTATTTATCAACTAGATCGGGGATCGGGACCGGTCCGACGGTTCGCGGGCGACGGTCGGCGGGCGAGCGACCGCCCTCCGTGGTCGTCGATTCGCCCCGCGGGGACGGCGGGTTCTCCCGCCGGTGACGGCCGGGCCGGTATCCGACGCCGGACCGCCGCCCGTCGGCCCGAGCCAGCGGTACAACTATACTCGTTCGTTGCCACGTACGTATGGAATCTACTATGGAGATCTCAGAGAAACTCCTCTGTCTGTTCAGCGCCGACGTTCGCGAGGAAGACGGTGAGTACGTCATCGACGTTCCGGACCGCGAGGTCGAGACCGGGTCGCTGGAGCCGGGCGAGACGTACCGGGTCGCGCTCATCTCCCGTGCGGCGACCGGAGCGACCGCCGAGGCCGACGACGACCCCGACGTCTCCGCCTCCCGAGCCGACGACGGGCCGCAGCCGCCGGTCGAGCCGGGCGAGATGCGGTACGTCGAGATCGAAGACCTCGGCAAGCAGGGGGACGGCATCGCTCGCGTGGAGCGCGGCTACGTGATCATCGTTCCCGACACGGAGGTCGGCGAGCGGGTGAAGATCGAGATCACGGAGGTCAAGTCCAACTTCGCCGTCGCCGAAGTCGTCGAAGAGTCGCCGTAACGCCGGCGGCCCGAGGGGGCGGTCCCGACGGTCGCGAACCGCGCGCCGTCGTGGCTTCTATGTGCGACGCCCCCGTACCGCTGTACATGAGTTCGATGAGCGTCGTCGCCGAACGCTACCCTCGGCGATCGTGTCGCAGATGAGCGTTCGACTGTCGGTCGCGGAGGCCCCGGCGTCGGTCGGGGACCGTCGAATCGGCCTCTCCGCGTCGGTGCTGGCGGACCTCGGCGTCGAGCCCGGCGACGCCGTGAGCGTTCGCGGCGGTCGGCGGACCGTCGCGGTCGCGGCGCGCGTCGACGGGGACCCCGGCGGGGCCTGTCTCCCCGAGCCGATCCGACGGAACGCCGACGCCGACCTCGGCGAGACGGTCACGGTGGAGCCCGCCGACGCCGCCGCGGCGTCGGCGGTCACCCTCCGACTCGACGAGTCGATGGACCTCACGCGCGCGGCGTCGGCCCTGCGCCGACGCCTGAACGGGACGGCGGTCTCCGTCGACGACGAGGTCGAGGCGACCCTGCTCGGCGGCGCGCTGGCGCTCACGTTCGTCGTCGAGGAGGTGACGCCCGCTTCGCCCGGGATCGTCGGCGAGGAGACCGAGATCGACGTCGTGACCGACGAGGGGACGGCGGCGGTGATACGCGACCCCGGGGCCCTCGACGCGGACCGGATCGTGCCGGCGGCGACGTTCCGCGACCTCCGGGAAGTGGTCGGGACTCGGCTCGACGGCCGGAAGTCGTTCGCGGCCGCCGGCCGCCCGACGACGCTCGGGGTCCTCCTGCACGGGCCGCGCGGCGCCGGGAAGACGACGCTCGTCGAGGCGGTCGCGGCCGCGGTCGACGCGACGCTGATACGGGCCTCGGCCGCGCGACTGCGCGGCGAGAGCGCGGGCGACCGCGAGCGACGGCTCGACCGCGTGGTCGAGGCCGCCCGGGACGCCGAGCGGGCGGTCGTCCTCCTCGACGACCTCGAAGTCCTCGGCGAGGACGGCGCCGCCGCGACCCTCGGCGACCGGCTCCGCGACACGCTCGACGAGCTGCGGGCCACGCACGGGACGGTGGTCGTCGGAGTGACGACGGACGAGGAGTGCGTTCCCGCGGCGCTGCGACGGGGCGGCCGGTTCGACCGCGAGACGGAGCTCGCGCCGCTGAGCGTCGAGGACCGACAGGCGGCCTTAGAGAGCGTCGCGCGGGACGTGCCGCTCGCGATGGACGTCGACTTCGCGGAGACGGCGACGCGGATCAACGGGTTCGTGGTCGCCGACGTCGCGGTACTCGTCGACGCGGCGCTGGAGCGGGCGGTACGCCGCGAGGGGCGGACCGCGGTGCGACAGGCCGACCTCGACGAGGCGATGGAGTCGATCGAGCCCGGCGGGCTCCGAAACGTCGCCGTCGACGTCCCGTCCGTCTCGTGGGACGAGGTCGGGGGGTTGGAGGCGGCGAAGCGCGAGATCGTCCGCGCGGTGTACTGGCCGCTTGAGTACGCCGATCGCTTCGAGCGCGCCGGCATCGAGCCGCCCTCCGGCGTGTTGTTGTACGGTCCCCCCGGCACCGGGAAGACCCTGCTCGCCCGCGCCGCCGCCAGCCTCAGCGACGCGAACTTCATCTCCGTGAACGGCCCGGAGCTGCTGAACCGCTACGTCGGGGCGAGCGAGCAGGCGGTCCGCGACCTGTTCGCGACGGCGCGGGAGAACGCCCCGGCGGTCGTCTTCTTCGACGAGGTCGACGCCATCTCCCCGAAGCGCCGCGGCGACGACACGGGCGCCGGCGAGCGCGTCGTCTCGCAGTTGCTGACCGAACTGGACGGGCTCGAACCCCTGACGGACGTCGTCGTCGTGGCGGCGACCAACCGGCCCGACTCGATCGACACGGCCCTGTTGCGGCCGGGCCGGATCGAGAAGGCCGTCGAGACGCCGCTGCCAGACGAGGCCGCTCGCCGGGAGATCCTCGCGATCCACGCGCGGAACACGCCGACCGGGCCGGGGGTCGACTTCGACGCGCTGGCCGAACGGACCGCGGGATACAGCGGTGGCGACCTCGCGGCGTTGGTCCGCGAGGCGGCGATGCTCGCCATCGAGGAGACCATCGTCGACGCCGGAACGGGCGCTCCCGCGACCGACGAGATCACCGTGACCGTCGAGCACTTCGAGCGCGCGCTCGCGGAAACCGCGCCGTCCGTGAGCGAACGCGAGGAGCCGCCGACCCCGCCGAAGGAGTGAGTTCGGCGATCGCGCGACTATCGGCCGGACAACTATCGGCCGGACGTGAGACGTCCGTAGTCGGACGTGAGGAGTCGATGGCCCCGCTCGATCGTCGGGGCGATCGGGGGCGTCGGGGCCGCCGCGTTCGGCCCGGGGATCAGCGCTATTCGCGCTCCTCGTGCAGGTTGAGGATGAAGTAGATGATCCCGAACGCGGTGACGAGTTCGACCGCCGAGACGAGCCAGAACGCGGTGGTGAAGTCGACCCCGCGGCTCTCGATCGCCGGCAGTGCGAACAGCGCGACGGCCGCGATGACGAAGCAGACGCCGATCCCGACGACCGACGTGGTTTTCAATACGGCGACAGGTTCGTGAGAGTCGTCGGTCATGTGGAGTAAACGGGTGTGAAAAGGAACTGCGGCGGTTCTGTAATCGATACGAAGTGCGGGAGTCCTCAGTCGGCGGCCGACGCCTCGCCGGCGGACGGCTCCGGCGCCTCGGTGTCACCGAGGATGGCGCGGCTGCGCAGGAGGACGAACCCGAACCCGACCTTCGCGGTCACGTCGAGGACCATGAAGGCGAGCGTCTCGACGCCGAGGCCGACGACGGCCGCGCCCTCGGTCCCGACGATCCAGAGGATCGGGTAGGCCGTCCAGAGGACCGCCACCAACGCGGTGAGCGTGTTGAACGTGCTCTGAACCTCCTTAGAGCGTTGTTTCGCAGCGCTCCGGAGGCTGGTCAGGAGGTAGTACAGCACGAAGATGAACGCGATGGTGCTGACGAGCCACCACGTGTAGCGGGCGAGCATCGTCTTCGACAGGGCGCCGATGAGGCCGGTGACGATCATCAGCGCGTCGACGCCGATGAGCGTCCCGATGGTGACGCGGTCGACCTTCGCGAGGAGCGCGAGGTCGAGCAGGAGCAACGGCGTGGTGAACAGCCAGTCAGCGTACCGCGCGTAGTAGATGTCGAGCGTTCCGCGGCCGACCACTTCGACTTCGGTCAGCCCGACACCGAAGAACATCGACAGGTACGCGGCCGTTGCGATACCCGGCACGAGGATCGTGATCGCGTAGTACTCACGGGCCTCCGTGTCCGTGACCCCCCAACCCTTCGCGATGAAGTAGAAGGTCCCGATGAGCATGAATAACGTCCCGATGCCTAGCCACAATGTTTCGGGCCGACCGTCGCCGAGGAGGTCGAACCCTGCCTGAAGTACTGTCGGATCCATACGCAACTCAACGTATGGGATATGCTATATTCAACTTCAGTACCGCATAGTAAGGTATGCCGTCGCGCTCCGGCCGACGGACGCCGCCGCCGCCGCGCGAGAGCGGACCGAACTGGGACCTCCGACCCGCCTAAGCCCCGATTCAGTCGACGGTAGGACGCTCTTTATCGAGTGCTCACTCGTTAGGGTGTTGCTACTACCTTACTGGTGACCCGAAAGTAAACCCTCATGGCGTGCGTAGGACCTGTATGGCGAACGACGAGACAGATACAGAGACCAAAACGGCGGACGAGGCCGAAGCAACGACTGAGCAGGAGACCGAGACAGAGGCGGCCGCCATCGACATGGAGGCGCTCGACACGTACGACGAGACCATCGAGGAGCTCACCGAGGCGCTGGAGGAGCGCGAGGAGACCATCGACGATCTCCAGTCCGTGGTCGAGGAGCAGTCCGAACAGATCGAGAAGCTGGAGAATCAGTTCCTCGACCTGTCCGCTCGCGTCGCGGACGGGCGGAACCTCGGCGTCTGTCCCGAGTGCAACGGGCCGACGGAGAAGCAGTCGCGCCTGTTCCGGAGCGACACGATCGAGTGTCTCCGGTGTGGCGAAGTCATTCACACGTACTGACTCGCGCGCGAGCGAATACGCGCGGTTCGTTACCGGACGAGCGGAGCGACCGCGTCGGCGGAGACGGGGCGGTCAGTCGTCGGCGGCGGTGCGGGCGTCCCAGTAGGAGACCGACGCCACGTAGTCGCCGGGAATCGTGTTGCCGACGAGCTCGTCGAGCGCCCGGAACGGCTTCGCGACGGGGCCGGGAAGCTCGCGGTAGAAGCCGTACGGGAGCACGAAGTCGTGGTCTTCGCCGGCGAGGCTGAGGTCTGCCGCCCGGAGCATGTCGACCACTTGCTCCTCGGTGTAGAGCCGCGACCCCATCGGGAGCAGCCACGTGTACAGCGTCCGGAGACTGCGTCTGTTGAACGTGTCGAAGAACACCTGATCGGCGCTCACGCGACACAGCTCGCGCGCGAACGGTACCGGGTCGTCCATCAGGTGGAAAAAGCGCATCGCCACCACCGAGTCGAAGTGGTCGTCCGGGAACGGGAGCCGCGACGCGTCGCCGCGGACGAACTGCACGCTGTCGGAGACCCCCGCGTCCGCCGCGTTCTCGCGCCCCTGTTCGAGCATCTCACGGGAGATGTCTATCCCGACGATGTCCGCGCCGCGGTCTGCGAGCATCGTGGTGAAACGACCGGTGCCGCAGGCGACCTCCAGCACGCGCTGGCCCGCTTCGATCGGTCCGAGCGCGGAGAGGACCGCCTCCTTCTCGCGCCGGTCGATAAGCTCTCCCCCGCCCGAGAACCGGACGTCCTCGTACTCCTCCGCGACCTCGTCGGCCTGGTACCAGTCCTGTCCCTTCACGTTGTCCGTACTGCACGCCCGACCGACAAAACCGTACTGGATGCGGTCGGGGGACGGCGTCGCCGTCGGCCGGGCGGCGCGAGGGGCGCCCCCGCCGCTGGGCCGGAGCTGCTCGGTCGCCGAGACGTGATATTAACACATTATATTATTCCAATCAGCTTCCCCAATATGTAGCTAACCTTTACCAATAGGCGAGGGGTTTGAGCAAGCATGAGTACCAGTCCAGCGGAGACCGCCGAGCAAGACCGCCTTTCCGAGAGCGAATATCGCGACCGCTTACGCGAACTTCCCCCCAGCGCGAAGCTCGTCGCGAAGGTGCTGGAGAGCGACTCCCCCCTCTCGCAGGGCGGCCTCGCCGAGGAGTCGCTCCTGCCCGACCGGACGGTCCGCTACGCGCTCAACCGCCTCGAAGAGGAGGGCCTCGTCGACTCCCGCTACAGCTTCAAGGACGCGCGCAAGCAGGTGTACTACCTGACCGTCTGAACGGACCGACGACCGCGTCGTCGGACCGGATCGCTCGGCGCGACCGCACGGAGTCCTTTTTAATCCCTCGTCTCGATATCCCGGAGTATGGAACTCTCGGTCGTCGTACCGACACTCAACGGTCGAGACCGGCTGGCCGCCTGTCTCGACGCGTTGGCGACGCACGCCCCCGGGGCCGAGGTGATCGTCGCCAACGGCCCCTCCGCGGACGGGACGACCGGCATGGTGCGCGACCGCGACGACGTCGACGTGCTCGTCGAGATATCCGACCGCACGGTCAACGTCGCTCGCAACGCCGGCATCGAGGTCGCGACCGGAGACGCGGTCGCGCTGGTCGACTACGACAACCGGATCGGCGAGAGCTGGCTCGACGCCGTCCGAGACGGGCTCGCCGACGCCGACGCCGTCACCGGACCGGTGACCCCGATCGGGCCGTCGGGCGGAGGCGAGGACAGGGGTAACGCGGCCGCCGACGCGGCGGCGACCGAGGGCGCGGACGGCCGGTCCCCGGAGGCGGCCGGCGCGGACGAGGCCGGCGAAGTCGACGGTGACGGGGCCGACGCCGACGACGCGGACGAGGCGGGCCCCGAACGGCGGACGATAGCTGGGCGCGACGTCACCTACTTCGCGGGGGGAAACGTCGCCTTCCGGCGGGAGACGCTCCGGGACCTCGACGGCTTCGACGAGTACCTCCGGACCGGCGGCGCGCGCGACGCGGCGCACCGGCTCGCGCGCATGGAACACCGCGTCGCCTGGCGGGACGGGCTCGCCGTGACGAAGGAGCTCCCGAGCCCGACCGCCGCCGACGGGGGGCGCAGCGCCCGCGAGTGGGGGTGGAAGTACCGGGCGCTCGCGTACCGCCTGCTGAAGAACTACGGCGTCCGGCCGACGGTGCTGGCGCGGATCGGCTCGCACGCCGCGACGGACGCGGTCGGGGCGGCCGCCGACGTGGTCCGGGGCGAGTCGACGCCCTCGCAGTGGGTCGCGACCGGCCGCGACGTGCTGCTCGGGCTCACCGGCGGCACGTCGGACGGGCTCGTCGCCCGGGGCCGCGACCGGAGCCCGTCGCGGAACCCGAACGGCATCGAAGAGCGCGCCGACCGCGCCGTGGCGAAGTACGACCGACGGACGGAGTGACCCCGCGTCTTTTAACCCCTATCGTCGTCTACGGCCGGTAACGAATGGGACTCACGAAGCGGATCATCCCCTGTATCGACGTCGACCTCGACGACGACGGGGACGCGGCGGTCTACACGGGCGTCAACTTCGAGAACTTGGAGTACACCGGCGACCCGGTCGAACTGGCGAAGAAGTACAACGCCGCGGGCGCCGACGAGTTCGTCTTCCTCGACATCACCGCGAGCGCGGAGGGGCGCGAGACGATGCTCGACGTGGTGAACGCGGTCGCCGACGAGTGTTTCATCCCGCTGACGGTCGGCGGCGGCATCCGCACGAAGGCCGACATCAAGGAGACGCTTCGCGCGGGCGCGGACAAGGTCTCGATCACGACCGGCGCGCTGGAGCGTCCGGCCCTCATCGAGGAGGGCGCCGCGGCGTTCGGCAGCCAGTGTATCGTCATCTCCGTCGACGCCCGCCGTCGGTACGACGACGCCGGCGAACGCTTCTACGAGGACGAGGACGGCGAGACGGTGTGGTTCGAGTGCACCAAGAAGGGCGGCCGCGAGGGGACCGGCATCGACGCCGTCTCGTGGGCGAAGGAGGCCGAGGAGCGCGGCGCGGGCGAACTGTTCGTCAACTCCATCGACATGGACGGGACGAAGGACGGCTACGACATCCCGCTGATGACGGCGGTGTGCGACGCCGTCTCCACGCCCGTCATCGCCTCGTCCGGCTGCGGGAGCCCCGAGGACATGTACGAGGTGTTCACCGAGGCGAACGCCGACGCGGGGCTCGCCGCCTCCATCTTCCACTTCGGCGACTACTCCATCGAGGAGACGAAGGAGTACCTCGACGAGCGCGGCGTCCCGGTCAGGCTGTAGAACCGTCGGCCGTACCACTCGGGCCGAGATAATATCCGGCAACAACACCCGTTGTTTCCACTGCTAGCGATCGAAAGCAACAGCTATTATGTCATGCCGGTCGGACTGTGAGGTATGTCCACGTCATCACCGCGTGTCCGTGCCGAGCCACCCGAGCTCGTCTGCAAGCGGACCGACGACGGCTCTGGAGACGGGGAGGTGACGTTCTTCGAACGGGACCGCGATCCCGACGAGCGGACGACGCGGTGGATCACGGTCCGGGAGGCGGACTGCGTGCCGCGCGACGAGTGGCGGTAAGGCGGCGTTTTCGTTCTGATTTCTCGCGGCGTCCAGACGGTGAGCCGCCGGCGAGAGTCGCGGACGCACCCGCTCGCGGTCGGACGCGACGCGGAGAGGCCAGCGGCCTCCGACGTCAGTCGTCCGCGGCGATCGGGTCCGTCGAGAGGAGCCCCTCGCTATCGAGCAGGGCGACCGTCGCCAGCCGGATGGCGTGCGGCCAGCCGAGCGGGGTCGCGCTGTCGGGCGTCCCGTCGTCGAAGAACTGCTCGGGGAGGTAGCTCGTCGGCTCGCACAGCGACCCGCCGGGGGAGACGTGCGCGAGGAGGTCGCGGGCGCGCTCCGCCAGCCGGTCGGCCCGCGGGTCGTCGTGGGCCGCGAGGAGGACCGCGAGCTCGGCGCAGGCGTTCGCGCCCCACGCCGTCGAGACGGTCCACACCTTCTCCGAGAGCTGGCCGGCCTGCCGCCAGGCGTCGCCCTCGTAGCGGATCAGTCCCGAGATCGCGTCGCTCTCGTGCGCGAGCCCGTCCACGACCGTCTCGACGTGCGAGACGAGGCGGTCGAGCCGCTCGTCGTCGACGGCGCCCTCGCCGACCGCGTTTGCCTCGCCGCCGCCGAGCGCGTCGAACGACCGATGCGCGGCCGCCAGCGACAGGGTCGAGGAGTCGAGCCGGTCGTCGATCGCCCCGTGGGGCGTCTCGCGGAGCGCGTAACAGCCGCGTTCGGGCACCCACAGGTCGTCGAGCGCGTCGTACACCCGGTTCGCCTGGTCGCGGGCGTGACCGGCGAGGTCGTCGGGCAGGTCGACGGCGTCGAGGTCGCTCCCGGGCGCGTCGTCGCCGTCCGTTTCGGCTCGGAGGGCGGCGTCGAGGCCCTCCCCGTGAAGCGCGAGTTCGCTGTACGCCTCCAAGAACGTCGCCGCGGTGTGAGCGAACCGCCCGGCGCTGTCCTCCCACGCGTTCTGGCAGACGACCGGTCGGCCGTCGTCCGCCAGCGTCTCGTCGAGGCCGGCGAGCGCGGCGACGAGGGTCGCGTCGAGACCGGCGACGTCCACGCCGGCCGCACGCGCCTGCGCGAGGTAGGAGATGGCGCTGCCGGTCTGGTCCGCCTGGTAGTCCACGTCGAGGCCGTCCTCGATGCGGGCGTTCGCCCACCCGGGCGCCAGCGCGCCGTTCCGCGGCCAGACCCGGTGGGGCCACGAGCCGTCCGGCCGCTGCGTGGCGACGTACATCGCCGCCGAGCGCGCGTGCCAGTCGTCGAGCCCGATCCCGAGCCGGTCGTCGGCGCCGAGCAGGAACGCCGATATCTCCGCGTCGTCGCGGAACCACGTGTAGCCGTACCCGCCGGAGGTCGCGTAGAAGGGGTCGAAGTCGGGGCCGGCGATGCGGAGCCCGGACTCGGCGGAGAGCAGCGAGAGCACGCGGAGGTCGGCGACCACGGCGTCGCGGGCGGGCACCGACGCGGGGACCGAGGGCGTCGTCTCGCTCGCGGCCGCGGCGAGGGCGTCGACGCCGTCGAGGTCGGCGAACAGCTCGTCGAGCCGGCCGCGGGCCGCCTCGCGCGTCGTCTCGGCGCGGTCGGTCAGCAGCGACGCGACCGTCGCGACGCCGTCCTCGAACGGGACGTGGACGATGACCTCGCCGGAGAGGCGCTCCTCCTCGTAGCGGTCGCTGTCGCGGTTTCGGGGGAGGTTCGTCGGCGCGTCGTCGAGGAGTTCGGGGAACGTCGCCGGGAGCTGGCCGCGGAGGTCGGTGAGGCCGGTGTCGCTCGCGAGGAAGTCGTGCTCGTCGGCGTGGTACACCTCGACCGCGTCGTCGTACCGGAGCTGGCCGACGCGGTCGTCTCGGCCGTCGGGCGCGAACCGCGCGTACGCGACGAGCGAGAGGTCCTCGGGGTCGACGGCCGCCTCGTCGTCGGAGTGGGCGTCGACCGTCACGCGGGTGAGGTGCGCGTCGTCGATCGTGGCGTCGTGGCAGGTCACGGTGGCGACCGGGGTCTCGTGGACCGTCTCGATCAGGGTCGTGTCGCCGACGTATCGCTGTTCGGTGGGCGTCTCGTCGAGCCAGGTGACGTCGTCGCCGACGGCGAGCCCGATCCGGGAGCGGACCAGTCCGGTCCGGCCGGTGAGCGGGTAGCCGAAGTCGCGGAGCTCGCCGTCCTCGCCGACGTGGACCAGGCGACCGTCGCCGCCGGAGAACCGCCCGGCGACCGTCCGGCGCTCGCCGGCAAACCGGGTGTCGTGGCCGGTGTTGCGCTTGTAATCCTCGAGCGCGTCGCGTAGTTGCATTGGGCAGATACACGCCCCCTCGGCGTATGAAGTTTTGGTGTAATTATTATTCATATGTTCGTAGGACGGAAACCCTCAAGCCGAGGGGCGACCGGGTACGCCCATGCACGAACCCGGACCGCCGCGGACGGCGAGCGTCGGCGAGTCGGTCGAGCTGGCGCCGCGGTCACCGGATCCGGACGGAGCGTACGAGTGGACGGTCCGCGACGCGCCGGCCGCGAGCGCCGTCGGCGCGGGCGACGGGCCGGTGGACGAGGGCGGGACGGGAGCGGCCTCGCCGGTCCTCGCTCACGGCGCGACGCGTCGGTCGGACGCCCCGGTCGTCCACCTCCGCCCCGACGCGCCGGGGTCCTACGCGCTGACGCTCGACGCGCCCGACGGGACGCACCGGCAACGCGTCCGCGTCTTCCCGGACGAGCGCCGGGAGGCCGAGCTCCGGGTGCCGGCGGCGGACCTCCCGCTCCCCGACGCCGACGTCGACCGCGTCTCGCTGATGTGGGTGCACAACGAGCGCCGCCTCGCCCGCGACCGGCCCGAGCGCGACGGCGACGACTAGGTGCTGCAGGCTGGCGTCCCGCCGGGGCGACACGGGTTCAGCTTCGTCGCCAACGACGACCCGAGCAACGGTCACGGGAGCGTCGTCGAGGTCCCCGGACCCGGACGCCCCCGGCTCTCGGTCGACGCACGCGTCGTGGGCGGGTCGGCCAGCGGCGACGGCGAGTCGGCGGTCGTCCTGACGGCCGACGCCACCGCGCCACCCGCGGTGGGCCGTCGCGAACGGGACGGCGCCGACCGCGGCGCTCCCGTCGACGTCGAGTTCCTCGTCGACGACCGCGACGCGGACCCGGAGGCGGTCGCTCGGATCGAGTCGCTGGCGGACGGGTCCGCCCTCGCGGTCCCGCTCGCCGAGGTCCCCGACGGCGCTCTCGACGACGGCGGTCTCCGGGTCCACGCGGTCCCGCACGGCGAGCGATACGGGGCGGCCGAGACGGTCCGGATCGAGCGCGCGGACGGAGACGGCGGTGACGAGGGGAGATCGCTCGTCGTCACCGATCCCCACGCGCCCCCCGAGTGGGCCGCCTCGCCGACGATATACGAGGTCTTCGTCCGGTCGTTCGCGGGCGACACCCTCCCGACGACGTTCCGCGAGATCGAGCGTCGGGTGCCGTACCTGGAGAGCCTGCGCGTCGACGCGCTCTGGCTGACGCCGGTGCTCGCCTCGCCGACGGAGCACGGCTACCACGTCACCGACTACTACGAGACCGCGAGCGACCTCGGCTCCCGGGAGGCGTTCGAGTCGCTCGTCGAGACCTGCCACGACGCCGGGATCCGGGTGATCTTCGACCTGGTGATCAACCACACCTCCCGCGACCACCCCGCGTTCCAGCTGCACGCCGCGGGCGTCGACGCGTACGCCGACCACTACCGGCGGGCCGACGGCGACTTCGACGTGACCGACACCGACTGGGCGGAGCTCGCCCCCGGCGACATGCCGGAGTACTACTTCAACTGGCGGCGGATCCCCAACCTCAACTTCGACAGCCCGACCGTCCGCGCCTGGCTGCTGGACGTGGTCGACGAGTGGGCCGGCGTCGTCGACGGCTTCCGCGCCGACGTGGCGTGGGGCGTCCCGCACGGCTTCTGGAAGGAGGTCGCCGAGCGGGTCCCGGACGACTGCCTCCTGCTCGACGAGACGCTCCCGCACGACCCGTTCTACGGCGAGGGGGAGTTCGACCTCCACTACGACACCTCGCTGTACGGCACCCTCCGCGACGTGGGCGCGGGGTCGGCCCCCGCGGACGCGGTCGCCGAGGCGTTCGACCGCGCCGCGTGGCTCGGCTTCGACGACCCGGCCGACCAGATGCGGTACGTCGAGAACCACGACGAGGAGCGGTACCTCGCGGAGCACGGCCGGGACGCCCTGAAGGCCGCCGCCGCGACCGTCTTCACGCTCCCCGGCGCGCCGATGATCTACGCCGGACAGGAGCGCGGCAACGAGACGTACCGCGGTCCGATCCGGTGGCACGACGGCGACAACGACCTCACCGCCTTCCACCGGCGGCTCGCCGCCCTCCGCGAGCGAGAGCCGCTCCTGCGCGAGGGGCGCGTCGCGTTCGACGACCCCGCCGCCGCGCCCGTCGTCGACGGCGACCCCGAGCGGGTGACGGCGTACCGCCGTTCGGCGACCGGTGACGGCGGATCGGGCGGCGGCCCCGCGGACCGCGGCGGGGACGCCCTCCTCGTCGTCGTCAACTTCGCGAGCGATCCGGCGGTCGTCGCGGTCCCGGAGTGGGCCGAGGCCGACCTGTTCGCGGACCGCCCGGTGGACGGCGAGACCGAGGTCGACGCCGTCGCCGTATTTAAATAACCGGACGGCGGCCCCGGTGGACGGCCGCACCGCCCCGCGGCCGAGCGAGGCGAGGCTCCGACCCCTATAAGTGGGCGCCTCGTCCTCTGTTCCGTATGGACGACCGGACGCTGAACGATCTCCTCCGCCGATTCGGGCTCTCGGACAAGGAGATCGACACGTATCTCAGTCTCTTGGAACACGGCGAGGCGAAGGCGAGCACCGTCGCGGACGCCGCGGGCGTGTCGAAACGCTACGTCTACAGCGTGAGCGAGTCGCTCGCGGACCGCGGCTTCGTCGAGGTGAACGACCACGTCGTGCCGACGACGATCCGCGCGAACCCGCCGGAGGAGGTCATCGACCGCCTCCGGTCGGACGTCGACGCGATCCGACCCGGGCTGGAGGAGCGCTTCTCGCGGGTCGAGCGCCGGGCCGAGCAGTTCGAGGTGATCAAGTCCCGCGTCACCGTCGTCAAGCGGATCCGGTCGCTGCTCGCGGACGCCGAGTCGGAGGTGACGCTGTCGATCACGGCCAAACACCTCCCCGAGGTCAGGGAGGCGCTGGCGGCCGCCGTCGACCGCGGCGTGCTCGTGCTCCTCGTGATCTCCGACGCCGACGACGGGCTCGACGTCGACGGGCTCGGCGACGTCGCCAGCGTCGTCCGGACCTGGAGCGAAGCGATGCCCACGCTCCTCACCGTCGACTCCGCGGCCGGCGTCATCGCGCCGCCCGAACTGCTCCGGCGGTCGGAGACCGACCGGCAGGCGATCCGCTTCTCCCAAGAGCAGCTCGCGCCCGTCATCGTCGGCTCGTTCCTCGGGAACTACTGGCCGGCCGCGAGGGAGGTCGCGACCGCCGACCCGGCCGCGTTGCCGGTGGAGTACGCGAACTTCCGGCACACCGTCCTCCAAGTGACCCTCCACCGCCGAGCGGGAGCGACCCCCCGGGTGACCGTCGGCGGGCGGTGGACGGAGAGCGACGAGGCCGCCGAGCTCGTCGGCGAGGTGGTGGAGGCGAAACAGGGGATGGTGGAGCCGACGAACAACGAGTTCCCGGTCCAGCACTCGCTCGTCGTGGAGACCGACGAGGGGCCGGTCACCGTGGGCGGGAAGGGCGCGTTCGTCGAGGACGTCGAGGCCGAACTCGTGCGGATCGAGTCGGCCCGTCCGGGCGACGACGGCGAGTCCGACACCGCCGACGACGAGTAGGTCGCACTCAGCCTACCCCCGGTCGCGGATCGGCGCGCTCGTCAGGCCGGCCGGTTCGCCGCCCGCGGCGGCCCCGACGCGGAGCCGCCAGCCCTCCCCGACGGCGTCGACGCGGACCGCCGCCGGAGGGCCCGACCGGCCGCCGTGCCGGTACAGCTCCAAGACGATCGGGAGCGTCGGGAACCGACCGTCTCGCGGGGTCAGCGCGTATCCGGACAGCCGGACGGCGACCGGCGTCGACGGGCGCCCGGCGTCCTCGGCCTCGGTCGCGTAGCTCGAGACGACTCCCGCCCCGGCGAGCCGCTCGAACGCCCCGGCGACCGGGTCGGCGTCGGGCGGGGCGGGCAGTCGCGAGGCGGCGTCGGCCAGCACCGCCGCCTGTTCGGTCGGGTCGAGCCCGCGACGGAGCTCCGCCGCCATCGCTTCGAGGAGGCGGAGGCAGAGGTCGTCCGGGTCCGAGCGCTCCTCCGCGAGCGCGAAGTACGCGTCCATGACCGCCGACTCGACGGCGTCGTGGTCGCCGGCCGACAGCGCCTCGAACACCGCGGCCGCCGCGTCGTGGCAGAACGCGACGAGGTCGCGGTCCGGACTGCGCCCCCGCTCCGGACCGGATCCACCGTCCTCGGGCGACCCGTCCGCTCGGTCCGCGTTGACGACCGGATCGGAGAGCGACCAGTCCGCCGCCTCGGCGGCCGAGAACCGCCGCACGTCGTGGCCGTCGCCGGCGAGGCGGCGGGTGTCGGGGTCGGCGGCGTCCGCGCTCCCGCCGGCGTCGACCCCCTCGTCGTCCGCGTACTCCTGTCGGACGATCACGTCGTAGTACGGGACCCGCGGGTCGTACCGGCGGAGCGCGTCGCGGTACTGCTCGGTGGCGCGGGCCGCGGCGCGCGCGGCGGCCCGGCTCTCGAAGCGGAGCCCCGCCGCGGGGACCGGTCGGTCGCCGTAGCGGGCGCAGACGAGCGAGAACTCGCCGTCCGCCGACGCGAGCGCTTCGACGTGGTCGCTGATCGACGCGAGCGTCGTGCCGATCACGTCGCGGTCACGCTCCACATCCGGTCACTCCTCCAGGCTCGGGTGCGTTTCCTGCGGGTCGGGGTGGGGCTCCGCGAACCGCTCACGGGCCGCTTCGAGCGAGGCGGCCTCGCGTTCGCGACGCTCGGCTTCGCCGATCTCCTCGCAGCCCGGCGGCACCTCGCGGCCGCGGTCGGTGAAGTACCCCTCGGGCGCCACCCAGTCGTGGTAGAACGGGGCGTCGTCGTCCTCCAGCAGCGTGACCGCGACCTCGGCGCCGTGGCCGGCGCACACCGCGGCCTGGTG
>Ga0102942_1000359_pt1 | contig 17077 bp, 14 predicted proteins | sample SalPon2_C_H2O_MG_FD_78171 | JGI IMG/M metagenome (GOLD analysis project Ga0102942, IMG submission 78171) | Salt pond water microbial communities from South San Francisco under conditions of wetland restoration - Salt Pond MetaG R2_C_H2O_MG | ecosystem: Environmental > Aquatic > Non-marine Saline... | reverse complement strand
GAGTTCTCTACCTCCAGGTTTTTCCGGGCCTTTCCCACGAAGCTGGAGATCTTCTCCTGTTTCCGGGAGCTGATCGAGTTAGTATTTTCTACGTGGTCCCAGTGGGTTATACCTTTTTTCCAGAGTTTCTTCTCCGTCTTTTCTCCTACTCCGGGTGCGAGAATAAAGCTGTTTTCAATCCGCATCTAGTTCACTTAAAGAAAATAAGAAAGGTAATTGGTAAAAATCATACTGACCGAGAAAGACTTACTGAGAAGCCTTTACGTCGTCGGCCTGTACAGTCTTTCTGCCAGCGTGCTGAGCGTACTCTTTAGCTTCTCGTGCTCGGTCGCTAGCGTACTCTTCCAGTTCATCTCTTAGTTCCTCTACTGCGTCTTCGGAAACTCTGGAAGCTCCGGACTGTTTGATGATTCTCTTTACAGGTGCTAGTGGTAGTTCTGCCATGGTAATTGTCACCTCCTTTAGGAAAAAACTATATCTTCTACGATAGTAATTGTTCGAATCCCTATAAAAACCTTAGGTATAATCCGGGCCTTATTCTGTTATTAAGCCCTCGTAAAACCGCGCATCAATGCTAGGCCGGCAAACATAATTCCTAGATTCAAATCAATGCTTAGAGGCCGCTACATTTTCAACTACCTATTTCTTCTAACCCTAAACATGGATAGGCTTGATCTGGGCCTTAATCAGGACAATGATTTCTTGGATGATCTGGACAGGTACTTAATTTTTCGACGGTAAAACCGGTACATGGAGATCGAAACCCAGATAGTCGATGCGGACTACAGCATCCAAGACGAAGAAGTATATATCAGGATGTTCGGAAAATCCGGAGAAGATAACCTAATCGCCTACGACCACAGTTTCAGGCCCTACTTCTACGTGCTTCCATCCGAACAAGCAAAGAACACAGAAGAACTTCAGGAAGAGATAAAGGAAGGAGTATTTAGGGACGACGGCGACAAAATACCGGTTACCGGTACAGAAATAGTTGAGAAAGAAGTAGGCAAGGAGATGAGGGCCGCAGTCAAGGTATATACTACGATACCGGCTAATGTAACTAAACTCAAGAATGAGATATGGGATCTCCCGGAAACAGAGAGATGCAGAGAGTTCGACATACCTTTCTACCGTAGATATCTCATAGATAAGGGAATAAGGCCTGGGAAAACAGTAAAACTATCTGGGGAAGAAGTAGAGGCCTCAGAGTTCGATAAGGCTCTTGAAGTCGCTGAAGTAGACGTTGGTGTCGATGAGAAAGAACAGGAATACAGTTCAATGGCCTTCGACTTGGAGGTTTACAAGGATAGAGTTATAATGGTCTCATTGAAGTCAGAGAGCTTTGAGAAAGTTCTTTCGCTGGCTGAGATTGAGAGGCCTTTCGTCGAGTACGTTGAAGACGAGAAAGAGCTGCTTGAACGGTTTGTCGAGATAGTCCGAGATAGAGATGTCGATATACTTACAGGGTATAATACCGATGAATTCGATTTCTCGATTCTTAGAGAGGCTGCGGAGAGAAACAACGTGACTCTGGCCCTTGGAAGAGATGGGGAGAGAATGAAGTTCAACAGGAGAGGCCGGTTCTCAGCTGCCCGCCTGAAAGGCCGGATGCATATTGACCTGTACCCTTTCGTCGATCACGTGCTTTCTCCAGGCCTTGACGCAGAAAACCTTGATCTGGACTCTGTGGCAAAGGAGATGCTTGGCGAGGAAAAGGACGACATGAAGTGGGAGGAGATGAAGGAATCTTGGAAGAACAGGGAAGGCCTCGAAGAGTTCGCCGATTACTGCCTCAGAGACTCCGAACTCGCGCTGGAACTTGCTGACGAAATCGTACCACAGATCATGGAGCTTTCAAAAATCGTCGGAATAATACCTTTCGATACCTGCAGACTTACCTACGGCCAGTTGACAGAAAACTTCCTTCTCAGAGAGGCCTACCAGAGAAGTATTCTCGCACCGAATAGGCCTTCACAGCAGAAAAGAACTGATAGAAGAAACGAAGGAGCATACTCTGGAGGGTTCGTATATACTCCGGATTCAGGTCTCTACGAGAATATCGCATTGTTCGACTTCCGATCGCTGTACCCGACAGTGATGGTCGCCCATAATATCTCACCGGATACCTTGGACGTCGAAGGCTGCGAAGACGTTTTCCAGCTGGAGGATTTCGACTACGAGTTCTGTCAGGATGAGCAAGGCTTCTTCCCGGAGCTGATCGAAGGCCTTGTAGAGGAGAGATACGAGATAAAGAACGAGATGAAGGAGAAAGATACGGGGTCGGCCGAGCACCAGTCGCTTTACAACCGGCAGCAGGCTGAAAAGATTCTGGCTAACTCTTTCTACGGCTACCTAGGGTATAACGGCGCTAGATGGTACTCTCGAGAGGCCGCGGAAGCTACAACGGCTATGGGCCGCAAATATATAGAGGATACTATTGATACTGCTGAAGAGCTCGGCTTCGAGGTTGTATACGGGGATACAGATTCTGTATTTCTCAAGAAGGAGGATATCAGGGAAGAAATGGATGAGTTCCTGGATATAGTGAACGACGATCTTCCGGAGTTCATGGAACTGGAGTTCGAAGGTTTCTTCACAAGAGGCCTTTTCACCTCGACAGAGTCCGGAGAAGGCGCGAAGAAGAAGTACGCGTTGCTTGATGAGGAAGGCTCGATGAAAATTACTGGTTTCGAGCAGGTAAGGAGAGACTGGAGTCCTATCGCAAAGGAAACTCAGAAAAAAGTACTGAGAGCTGTGCTTGAAGACGACGTGGACAAAGCAGTTAAGATCGTGGAAGATACTATCGAGAACCTTCAGTCCGGAGAAGTACCTGTGGAGAAACTGAAGATATACACGACCTTGACCAAGCCTCCGGAAGAGTACGGGTCGACAGCACCGCACGTAGAGGCCGCTAAAAAGGCAAAGAAAAAGGGAGACGAGATTCCTCCAGAAACAACTATTACTTATGTTATTACTTCCGGAGGAGGCAGCATTTCTTCACGTGCCAGACTACTGAAGTATGCGGACAGTTACGATTCAGAGTACTACGTCGAAAACCAGGTGATACCGGTAGCTCTCCGTGTTCTGAAAGTATTTGGATATACCGAAGATCAACTAAAGGGTAAAGGAAAACAGAGCGGCCTCGACAGATTCAGTTAATAAGTGTGGACTGATTCGTCGAGAGCATCTTCACAGGCCTCTGAAAGAGCTTCCGGGAACGTAGGGTGCGCGTGAATAGTATGTGCAACATCGCCAAGATAGGCCTGCATCTCAAGAGCAAGAGCGGCCTCTGCAATCATGTCAGATGCTCTTGGGCCTACAATCTGAGCTCCTAGCAGTTTTCCATCATCTCTTGCAACTACACGTATAAATCCATCCGTTTTGGTGGTTGTCAGGGCTCTACCGGAGGCTGTGAAAGGAAATCTACCGATCCTTAAATCTTCGTATTCTTCACGGGCTTTTTCGGCGTTAAGGCCTACCGTTGCTACCTCGGGATCTGTATACATGGCTTTTGGAATGTACTGGTTGTCGAAAGCTGATTTTTTCCCTGAAATTACTTCTGCGGCGACCTTACCTTCTCTGTATGCTTTGTGAGCCAGCATAGGCCGCCCGACTACATCGCCGACGGCGAAAATGTTCTCGTCAGTGGTTCTCATCTGCCGATCTGTCTGGACAAAACCGTTTTCTACCTCAACATTGGTGCTATCTAGTTCCAGACTCTTGAGATTTGGTCTCGTGGTTCTTCCCGCGGCTACAAGAATATAGTCTCCTTCAATCTCAAGCTTTTCGCCTTCCTGATCCGCTACCAGCACAGCTTTATCGTCCTCGTATCGGACTCCCTGGGCCTTAGCAGAGGTATATATCTCATCTCGGTAATGGTCGGATACTTCCTGCAACTGGTTGACAATCTCTTCATCGAAGTTTGCAAGGACACGGTCTCGGGCCTCGATGACTTTAACTGTTGCACCGAACTTGCTGAACTTGGTGACTGCCTCCATACCGATGTATCCCCCGCCGACTACCACGATCTCATCAGGAACTTCTTCCAGGTTAAGCAGTTCTCGCGAAGATATAACTTTTTCTCTGTCGAATTCCAGGCCTGATAACTCTACAGGAGAAGATCCTGTCGCAATTATGGCTTTTTCAAACTCAATCTTATCGGTACGGTGTTCTTCCTCGACACGGATAGAGTTGGAATCAATGAACTTGGCCTCTCCCTTCTTGTACTCAACGTTTTCATGCTCCAGCATTCTTTCAACGCCGCTATCAAGTTTTTCAACTATCTCATCCTTCCATTCCTTTATCTCCTGGAAATCAATGTGCTCGCATTCTGCCTTGATACCGATCCTGTTCCAGTGCTGGATATCATCGTGGAATTTTGAAGCATGTATAAAGGCCTTTGCCGGTATACAGCCCCGGTTTAGACATGTTCCGCCGATTTTCTCTTTATCGATGAGAACAACGTCTTGACCTTCCTGCGCAGCTCTTATAGCTGCAGAGTATCCTCCCGGCCCGGCTCCGATAACTACAAGGTCTGTTCCTGTCGCAATGTCGCCTACAACCATCTACAGATTCACCATCAGCTCCTCAGGATTTTCAAGGTTTTCAACCAGGTCGTTCATGAAATGTGCTGCGGTTGCACCATCTACAACACGGTGGTCATAGCTCAGTGAAAGCTTTACTGTTGTTCTCGGCTCTACTTCTCCTTCAACGACTTCTGCAGTCTCTCCTATCTTTCCGATTCCAAGTATGGCAACTTGCGGATAGTTTATGATAGGGGTAAACTCTTCTCCCCCTATAACACCAAGGTTGGTGATGGAGAATGTTCCTGGTTGCATCTCCTCTCTATCAAGTTCTTCATCTCTGGCTTCTTCAGCCTTCTCAACTATGTTCTCTGCCAGCTTAACCATGTTTTTATCGTCAACACTATTTATTTTTGGTACCAGAAGACCTCTATCAGTGTCAACAGCTATATTAAAGTCATAGAACTTCTTACGTATAACTTCGTCTTTTTCTTCATCTAATTCTGCGTTGAGATCAGGGTAATCTTTCAGGGCATTAAGAGAGGCCTTCATGATGAAAGGCAGGTATGTAAGGTGTGCATCAACCTCATTCTTTACTTTATCCCTTAAATCTGCTAGATCCGTGATATCTGCTTTCTCAACATGGGTCACGTGTGGCGCAGTGAAACGTGATTTCTCCATCTTGCTGGCGATGCTCTTCCTGAGGCCGGTCATCTGCACTCTTTGAACTTCTCCACGGTAATCCTCTGACCTCATAGTCTTGGTGGTTTTGTTTGTCTTCTCAGTAACTTCTTCGCTACCTTCTGCTGTCTTAACTATATCCTCTCTGGTAATCTTGCCTCCACGGCCTGTTCCCTCCACCCTTTGAATATCGATATCTTTCTCACGGGCCAGTTGTCTAACGGAAGGGGTAGCATTCACTTCTTCTGAATCTTGTCCAATTGCTTTGCTCTGGCTTGAATTTCCTCCTTCTGCGGCCTCAAGCACGTCTTCCTCTGTAATCCTTTCTCCCGATTTGATAGTGGCCGGATCGACCCCCTTCTCCTCCGCTAGCTTTCTGACTTTTGGCAGAGCAAGTATATCCTTCGAACTCTCCGAAGAATTATCGGAATCATCCTCCTTAGAGGCCTCGTTTTTCTCTTCTTCAGGAGTTTCTTCGACTTCCTCTACTGAGGCCTCTTCTTTCTGCTCGGAATTGTTATCTGATTTCTTCCTTTTTCCGGCGCCCTGTGTCTCGAGTTCCATGATTATATCACCGACTTCTACGCGGTCGCCAGGAGAGGCCATAAGCTCTTTGACTGTTCCATCAGCTGGTGCCGGGATCTCTACTACCGCTTTGTCTGTCTCGGCCTCTCCGATTACCTGATCTTCCTCTACATCGTCGCCTGTCTCCACGTTCCATTCCAGGAACTTGCCTTCTGTTACTCCTTCGCCGGTGTCAGGGAACTCGAATTTGATGGTTATCACCTAGAAGTTGAGAACTCTTTCGAGGCCTTTCACTGCTTTATTTTTGTTTGGCATGTAGAAGTCTTCAAGAGTGTAGAGCGGGTAAGGGACATCTGGCGCTGTTACTCTTTCTACAGGCGCTTCCATCTTCAGTATCTCGTTTTCCTGTATTCTTGTGGCGATCTCTGCTCCAAAGCCGACGCTTTTTGGTGCCTCATGCAGTACCATAGCTTTTCCAGTTTTCTCCACTGATTCATAAATTGTATCGAAGTCCGCAGGATAAATGGTCCGCAGATCTATTATCTCAACGTCTGCATCGATCTCATCTGCTGCATCTTCCGCGACCGGAACCATTGCCCCCCAGGCAACCAGTGTTACATCTTCTCCTTCCTGAACTATCCGGGCCTTTTCAAGATCCACTTCTTTCTCTGTATCTACCTCCTCCTTGAAAGCTCTGTAGATCTTTTTAGGCTCAAGGAATACAACAGGATCATCCATCTGAATCGATTTACGGAGCAGAGAGTATGTATCCTGAGGGGTGCTTGGAATCACAACGTGGAGGCCCTGAGAATGTGCGAAAAATGTTTCAGGGCTTTCCTGATGGTGTTCAAGTGCGGAGATTCCGCCTCCATAAGGAGCCCTTACAGTCAGAGGCACGGTATAGTCGCCACGCGATCTAATTCTCATCCTGGATGCATGCTCCTTGATCTGGTAGAAAGCTAGATATGAGAAACCGGAGAACTGCATCTCAACTACAGGCCTGAAATCATACAGACTCATGCCGATAGCTGTGCCAGCGATACCTGACTCAGCCAGAGGAGATGAGAAACACCTATCCTCTCCAAAATCCTCTTGAAGGCCTTCAGTCGCGCGGAAAACACCTCCGTCCTCTCCGACGTCTTCTCCATATGCAATTACATCTTCATCTTCATCCATTTCATCGTGTAAGGCTTGATTGACAGCCTCTACAATATTAATCTTTGATTTAGTCATTGCTCGAAAACACCTCTTTTTTGGCCTTTACCGGCATCTGCGATCCTCATCATTCGTCCACCTCTTTTCTGAGTTGCTCTTTTTCTTCCTGTAAGAGCTCAGGCATCTCATCGTAGACATAATCAAATAACTCGTCGAACTCAGGATCTTCAGCCTCTAAAGCCTTCTCTGCGGCCTCATCTACTTTTTCCTCAGCCTCTTCCTCAAAGGCCTTCATTTCCTCGTCCCATATGTCGTGGTCTTTTAAATATTCTCTGAATCTCTCGAGAGGATCTTTCTCCTTCCACTCCTCAACTTCGTCTTCATCTCTGTAACGCGTAGAGTCATCTGAAGTAGTATGATCCTCCAACCTGTATGTTATAGCCTCTACAAGCACTGGCTCTCCTTTACGTGCTTTTTCCAGAGCCTCTTCCACGGCCTTGATCACTGCGAGAAGATCGTTGCCGTCTACCTGTATCCCATCGATGCCGTATGCAATCGCTTTCTGTGCGATCGTCTCAGATCTGGTCTGATCCTCTATCGGCATAGAAATAGCGTACTGATTGTTCTGCACGAAGAATACCGTGTGCCCGCTGAAGACTCCTGAAAAGTTCAGGGCCTCGTGGAAATCTCCCTGACTTGTCGAACCATCTCCTGTAAATCCCAGAACTGCGTTATCATCATCTCGTTTCTCCATTGCCATTCCTAATCCTGCGGTATGAAGATTCTGAGTTCCAACAGGAACCGCAACAGGCAACGTATTCAGTTCAGAGAGATCTCTCTGCCCGTTAGCATCACCCATCCATCTCCGAAAAATCTCGTCAAGAGGTGCTCCACGCATGATGAATGCAGCTGTCTCTCTGAAAGAAGGAACTATCCAGTCATCTTCCGCTAGAGCAAACACAGCTCCGACCTGGGCTGCTTCCTGGCCTTTGTGCGGAGCATATGTCGATATCTCTCCACGCCTCTGAAGCGAAAAGGCCTTTTCATCAAATTTTCTTGCAATCATCATTTTCCTGTAAAGCTCTCTGTACTCATCCTCGTCAATCCATGGAAAATCGTCCTCATCTTCAGTTCCCATCACTTCAATACGCTCTACAGAACCAGAATATACTTCATCCCGCGCCATTATAATTGACAAAAGGTCTTCGGCCCTATATAAAAAATCGTTTGCGACCGGGCAGTGAAATTAAGGATAAGAAAATTAGGGGAAAAGTGGTGGTTACTCTTCTACCTGGATCTTTACTTCGTCTCCTGAGAAGTACTTATATGCTGCGTATATTGCATTTGCGATTCCTATAGTCCACCATCCTAGGAAAATCAATATCAATAGGTGAGTTCCTGCGCTACCGAATGTTCTTTCTTTCATCATCGCGCTTCGCTGGCCCTGTGATTTAATGCTGTATCCTTGAGTGACATAGTCGTCAATAACCTTTTCCATCTCGCTCTGGCCGTCTACACGTCTTATTCTTGCCATGATTAGCTTGTTTAACCTACTAATAAAAACTTTGTCGCTTTTCCCCGATTCTAACATCTATTTAGTTACTACGCGGTAAACTCAATAACCTAAATAACGGCGCCGAGAAAAACTAAGGTGTGAATCTTAACAAACTTTTCAAGCCGGAAAAGATCGCCGTGGTAGGGGCCTCGAGACACAAAGGAAAGACAGGCCATGAAATATTCGATAATCTCATCCACAGCTTCGAAGGCGAAATCCATCCTGTAAACCCTAAAGCCGATGAAGTCGAGGGAAGAAAGGCCTACAACGATATACCGAAAGGAACTGACCTAGCGGTTATCGCTGTGCCTTCAAAGATAGTACCAGATGTCATGAAGGATGTAGCGGAAAAAGAGGTAGAGGCTGCAGCAGTAATATCCGCAGGTTTCTCCGAAACAGGAAATAAAGATCTTGAAGAGGAAGTTCTTCAAGTTGCAAACAGCAACGATATCTCGCTTCTTGGGCCTAACGTTTTAGGACTGATAAATACTGAAAACTCGATGAACGCTTCTTTCGCATCTAAGATGCCGGAAACTGGCGATATATCTTTCATGAGTCAGTCTGGAGCCTTCTGCACTGCTATACTTGATTACTCAAAGGCTGAACATATCGGTTTCCGACACTTCGTCTCTCTCGGCAACAAGGCCCAGCTGAATGAAGTTGATCTCTTGAAGAAGTGGCGTAAGGATGATACAGAGTCGATCATATCGTATACGGAAGGAATAGAGAACGGCAGAGAGTTTATGGAGGAGGCGGAGAAGACTTCGCGCAAGAAACCGATAGTGATGATAAAGTCAGGCCGTACAGAGAAAGGAGGATCTGCTGCATCATCACATACCGGTTCTATAGCTGGCAGCTATCAGGCATATAAAGCTGCGTTCCGGAAAGCAGGTATTGTAGAGGCGGAGTCTAGCAGAGAGCTTCTTGACCGCGGCCGTGCATTCTCATACCAGAGCCCTCCAGAAGGCGATAGTATTGCGATAGTGACGAATGCAGGAGGCCCAGGAGTAATCACTACTGATGAGATCTCGCAGCGAGGCCTTGAGCTGGCAGAGTTCTCTGATGAGGTCAGGGAAGAGCTGGAGGAGTCGATGCCGGAAGAATCTGCTGCTCATAACCCTCTGGATGTTATAGGTGACGCAGGACACGAACGTTATCGTCAAGCGTTGAAGACTGTTCTGAAAGATGGGAACGTGGATGCCGTGGTCGTCCTCTTGACTCCTCAGGCCAATACTGAGATAGATAAGACTGCGAAATCGATAGTGGCAGCAGAACAGGACTCAGATAAACCGGTGTTCGCCTCCTTTATGGGAGAACAAGACGTTGAGAGCGGTAAAAAGATTCTCGAGGAAAACGATATCCCGGAGTTTGAGGACCCTGTAGATGCTGTTAAAACACTGAAGTCGATGCATAATTACAGAGAATTCCTTGAGACAGATAGAACATACAGGGACGTAGATTATGGTGGTAAGGCTGCGGAAGAAGCTCTGGAAAACTATAGCGGGTATGCTGACGGCCACAGGCTTTTCGAGGCCTATGGATTTGATCTTCCTCTTACACAGGTCGAGGCCGCGCCTCGTGATGCGGAACAGGCTGCTTCACAGGTAGGTTATCCTCTGGTAATGAAGATTGATTCTCCTGAAGTATCTCACAAGACCGATGTCGACGGTGTCAAGACAGGCATAGAGGCCCGTGAAGAGGTTCAGGAAAGCTTCAGAAGTATAATAGACAACGTACACCACAAGAAAAACGGCGAGGTACCAATAAACGGTGTGGTGATACAGGAAGAAGTCGAAGGCCTTGAGGTAGCGCTGGGAATGAAGCGTGATCCGCAGTTTGGCCCGATGATACTTGTCGGACTAGGAGGAATCTACATCGAGGCACTGCACGATATCTCGTTTGGGATCGCACCGATCAGCGAGGAAGAGGCCGAGCAGATGATAGAAGAACTACAGAGCAGCGATCTCTTCGAAGGAGTTCGTGGAGAGGACCGTTCAATGGAACCTGTTAAGGAGGCGATTATCAGGCTTGGAGAACTATCTCTGAACCATGAGGATATCTCTGAGATAGATATCAACCCTCTGATCCTGCAGAAAGAAAAGGCCTACGTAGCTGATATAGAGATAGAGTTCGATAAGTAAGTTAGGGGGAACTCTATGGTGTTTTCTCTGGTAGAGGCCTGTAACCGGCTTCTCTAAACATGATGTCGTACCTGTTTTCCTCTGGGTACCAGTCAGCCTCTATCCGCGGATCTTCTATTTCCAGAATGTCGAAAATTTCATCTACAAAGGAGCCTACGCCTGGTTTTTCTGAACCTTGCTCAAACGCTACATGGAGGTAGGCCTCATTTCTTGGCTCATTGATATCGATACTGGCTCTGTACCGCCCCTCGTAGTTCTCGTTGAAGAACTCGCTTATTTCATTCTCCAGATCTTCAAACTTCATCAATCCAAACTCTGTACTCAAATCATAAATCTTTTTCGCTGTCCGAGTTACTTCCCATTACAGACGCTTTCAGGGAGAAAATTTTTCAGGGCCTTCTCTGAGCTTACTTCTAAATATTTCAATCGCACAACTATGAGGCCTGGGATATCCTTCTATGGCTTCGAACTAATCCCTTAGACCTGGTTTCTTGCTGTATGTTTAACCTTTGGCCGCCCGAGTTTTCAGTACGAAGAGGGCCTGAAAAATTGTACTTAATTATGGAAGTAATACTCTCGCTGTTTAAATCAGCTCACGTACAGACAAAAAGTTTTAGACTATGCTGATTAAATTATCCTTATGGTAAACAAAAGGGAAGCTCTCGAACTGCATAGTAAGAACCCCGGAAAAATCTCAGTGGACCCCTCGGTAAATATAGAAGGGAAAGAAGACCTCGCACTTGTCTACACTCCAGGAGTCGCAGAACCCTGCAGGAAAATATCAGAGGACCGCGAAAAGGCCTATGAATATACTTCAAAAGGCAACCTTGTCGCAGTAGTCAGTGACGGTTCTGCAGTACTCGGCCTCGGCGATACAGGCCCAGAGGCAGCAATGCCGGTAATGGAAGGTAAAGCCAATCTGATGAAGAAATTCGGCAAGGTAGACGGATTCCCGGAAGTCATCGATGTCGAAACAGGCGATGAGATAATCGAACACGTCGAGAGAATGGAGCCGAATTACGGCGCAATAAATCTGGAGGACATCAAAGCCCCAAGATGCTTCAAAGTAGAAGAGGCCCTGAAAGAATCTCTTGACATCCCGGTGTTCCACGACGATCAACACGGCACTGCAATAGTAGTCGGAGCAGCCCTGAGAAACGCTCTTGAACTCGCAGGAAAAGATCTTGAAGATGTAAGAATCGTGATCAGCGGTGCAGGAGCAGCAGGCATAGCAGTCGCCAAATACCTTCTCTCAGCCGGTGCAAGAAAAATAGTGCCTGTTGACTCTTCTGGAATACTCAGGTCTGACGACGAGAACAGTTACAAATCAGACCTCGCTGAGAGAACCCTAGCCTCTGAAGAACAAGGCGATCTAGCAGACGCTATGAAGGACGCAGATGTATTTATAGGCCTTTCAGCGCCAGGAATAGTATCGAAAGAGATGGTCGAGTCCATGGCTGATAAGGCGATTGTCATGGCTCTGGCTAACCCTGAACCGGAGATCTTGCCTGAAGATGCGAGAGAGGCCGGAGCTTTAATCACTGCAACCGGAAGATCAGACTTCGACAATCAGGTAAACAACTCTCTGGCCTTCCCGGGAGTTTTCAGAGGAGCTTTAGATGTAAAGGCATCTGATATAAATGAGGAAATGAAGATCGCAGCAAGCGAGGCTATCAGAAAGTTTATTGAGCCTGAGAAGGATAAAATCGTGCCCGAGACTCTGGACAGAGAGCTGGCCATGGAGATCGCTGACCGGGTTTCAGATGCTGCTGTCGATTCCGGAGTCGCCAGAGAATAGGTTTTTCACTTTTCTCTTCTCTTTATAATTTCATGAATGAAGAGGAACGCGAAAACTACATCCGATCCGGTGAAGTTATCCAGAAAGCCAGGAAACATGCTAGAGAACTAGCAACGCCGGGCACCAATCTTAAAGATATAGCTGAAGGCATCGAAGCGGGTATAAGAGAGGAAGGTCTTGAGCCAGCTTTTCCGGTCAATCTCTCGATTAATGAAGAGGCCGCGCATTACTCGCCGGGAGTCACAGAAGATCGCGTTCTGGATGAAGATGATGTCTTAAAAATTGATATAGGGGCTCATTCCGAAGGATACATTGCTGATACTGCTCTTACTGTGAATCCTTCTGGCAGCAAAGATGAAATGATCGAAGTAGTTGAAGAGGTTCTTGAGGAAGCTCTTGAGTATCTGGAGCCGGGTATTACTGTGGCTGAGTTTGGTGCTTTTGTTCAGAAGCAGATTCCGGATGAGTACTCTGCTATCAGAAATCTTACAGGCCATTATCTTGGAAAATACACTCAACACGCTGGTGTATCAATCCCTAACGTTGACAACGGTTCCGATCATGTCATTCAGGAAGGGGATGCTGTTGCCATCGAGCCTTTCCTGACTGATGGATCCGGAAAAATCAAGAATGGCAAACAGGGCAATATCTACAAGCTGGAGACTGATAGAAATGTAAGGGGCCGGCATGAAAGAAAGCTTATTGGAGAGATAAAGGAGTTCCAGAGCCTACCTTTTAGTTCTCGGTGGTTCGATGATTTCGGTGCACGGCAGAAAATGGCCTTGAATAAACTTGTTCAAGCCGATGTCTTGCATTCCTATCCGGTGCTTAAAGAGGTTGAAGAGGGTACCGTGGTTCAGGCTGAACATACTGTGCTTATAGGAGCTGGTGACGATGGTGAGAATATTGTGACTACCCGTCGTTAAATCCTGCAGGCCCGGGCTCCTAAATTGTCTATGATTTCGGTATTTGAGTCTGGGAAGGTAGTTGCATTATCAATAATTGAGACAGGAGAATAAAGAACGGGAAAGGAAAAGAGGTTTAGAATAAATGAGCCTGACTATGCATAGTAGTCGGGAATATCTTCCTCTTTCTCTAGATCCCTCATCCTCTCAGTCATCTTGCGGTAGTGATCGACGTTTTCATCCGTTGCAGTAGGTCTGGTGTTTTTCATGGCCTCCTCAAAGTCTGCCATCGTAACCTTGTCGCTTTCAGTATCCGAACGTAGAGCATTCATACCGGCTTCTCTGCAAACGGACTCGATATCGCTGCCTACGAATGTGTCGGCCTCCTGTGCAAGTTGATCGAGATTTACATCGTCTGCAAGAGGCATGTCATCTGTATGAACACTGAAGATTCTTTTACGGGCCTCTGTATCTGGTATCGGTATTTCAACGCTGCGGTCTACTCTTCCTGTACGCATAATCGCTGGATCAATCATGTCAGGTCTGTTGGTTGCTGCAATGACTGTTACTCCTTCAAGGGCCTCTATTCCGTCGAGCTCTGTCAGCAATTGGTTGACTACGCGGTCTCCTACTGCGGAGTCCGAGCTACGGCCTCCTCTTCTTGGCGCGATTGCGTCGATTTCGTCGATGAACAGGATGCATGGTGCGACCTGGCGGGCCTTCTTGAAGATTTCTCTGACGGATTCCTCTGATTCTCCGACGTACTTCGAAAACACTTCTGGGCCTTTAATTGAGATGAAGTTGGAGTCTGATTCGCTGGCTACTGCTTTTGCAAGCATGGTTTTTCCTGTTCCGGGCATTCCGTAAAGCAGGATGCCTTTTGGAACGTCTATTCCCATGCGTTCGAATCTTTCGGGGTATTTCTGCGGCCACTCCACCATTTCTCGCAGCCTTTCTTTTGTATCTTCGAGTCCGCCGATCTCTTCCCAAGAGGTATCCGGTACCTCTACCATGACTTCTCTCATCTGTGATGGCTCTACCATTCTCATGCCTTCTATCATGGCGTCCCTATCTACTACGAGCTTCTCCAGTACTTCGCTTGGTATCTCTTCATCCATGTCGATTTCCGGTAGAACCCCACGGATAACACTCATAGCGGCCTCTTTACAGAGAGCTTCAAGGTCGGCTCCGACGTATCCATGAGTCATATCGGCTATATCGTCAAGATCGATGTCATCGTCCATAGGCATGTTTCTCGTGTGGACCTGCATGATCTCTTTACGGCCTTCGCTGTTGGGAACTCCGATTTCGATCTCTCTATCGAAACGACCTCCTCTACGCAGTGCTGAATCGATTGAGTCGGGTCTGTTGGTTGCTGCGATTACTATAACGTTTTCTCTTTCCTGAAGGCCATCCATCTCACTGAGTAGCGTTGATACTACTCTGCGTTCTACTTCTCCGCCGGAGTCGCCTCTCTTCGGTGCAATTGCATCGATTTCGTCGATGAAGATGATGGCGGGCGCTCCTTCCTGTGCTTCCTCGAATTTCTCTCTTAGTTGTTTTTCTGATTCGCCATAGTACTTGGACATGATCTCCGGGCCGTCGATTGAGAGGAATGTTGCGTCGGCTTCGTTGGCTACGGCCTTCGCGAGCAGTGTCTTTCCGGTTCCTGGTGGGCCGTGTAGTAGCACACCGGAAGGTGCGTTGATTCCGAGCTGCTGGAATACTTCCGGGTGTTTGAGAGGTAGTTCGATCATTTCTCTGACTTTCTGTACTTCTTCGTCGAGGCCTCCGATGTCTTCGTAGGTTACTTCTGGGACACTTACTTCTGTCTTGCTTGGTTCTACTGCTTGCTGTTTCATTTCGATCTCCGTTGCGTCTGTGATCTTGACTGCGCCTTTCGTCTTGGTGTTTACGACTGAAAGCTTGAGGTCTCCGAATCCAAACCTCATGTTGTCGGCGCCTCCTCCCATAAATTCATCGAAGAGGCCTGGTGACATGTCTCTGTTTGATCCTGGTACTACGATGTCTCCTTTCATCAGGATGCGGCCGCCCAGTCCGCGTTTGAAGTAGTTAGGGTTGGATACCTGCATCATTACTCCTTCCTCCGCCGGAGCCAGTACTACTTTATCTGCTTCTTCTACGTCGGCCGGCCTTACTTTTACGCTTTCTCCAAGACTTGTTCCTGCGTTCTTTCTCATGTAGCCGTCCATTCTTGCTATGCCAAGGCCTTTATCTGCAGGATATGACCTAGCTACTACTCCTGCGGTTTCCCGGTCTCCTTCTACTATCGCTCCGTCTCCTTCTCTGACGCCTAGTTCCTCCATGATTTTGCTGTCTATCCGGATCACTCCTTTGCCTACGTCCTGTTGGGCGTTTGGAGGGACTTCTCCGACCCGTAGTTTTATTTCGTTGTTGTTATCGTCTTCTGTCATTTTGTTGTTCACCTTCGTCTTCTGGTTGGATCTTCTGGATTATCTCGGTGTCCTGAATAAGGACCTTGAAAACATGATGTGTAACCTTCCTGCCCCACTCCTTGAAGTATTCCTCTACCCGTTTAACATCCTGGTTTGAGAGGATAAATACCGAGTCGTCAATCCTGACGTTCGGAATTTCATCCATAAGGCCTTCCTTCTCGTACTCGTACTTCTTACCGTTACGTTTTACAGTCTGCTTGTAGCCAAAAAGTCCGCGGTAGAACTTGTTTCTCTCATACACGGATTTGAACTTCTCGCGATCCGTATTATAAGTTAGTAGAGAGGCCTCTTCTGGCATGTATAGTTGAGGGTTCTTTAAGTTTAAAACAATTTTTGTTTACGTCAGTAAAAAATTAGTTTTTCCTTCACAGTAACGATAAAAGATTTCCAATCAGATCTGTTCTGTGAAAGTTGAAAGAGTCTCCAGCCAGTGTGAATCCATCGACCGACTTCTGAACGGTGGAATAGAGAAAGGTATAATCACCAACTTCTACGGAGAATCAGGAACGGGCAAGACCAACGTATGTATACAGGCAGCCACAACAGTAGCAGAGAATGGAGGCAAAGTAATCTACATCGACACCGAAGGAGGGTTCTCTCCTGAAAGATTTGAACAGATGGCTTCGGAAGAGGCCCTTGAAAACATGCTGCTCCGAGATCCTGTAGACTTCGAACAGCAGGAGGAGGCAATAGAGGCCCTTGCAGATGTAGTCGAATCAGAGGATGTCGAACTGGTTATAGTTGATTCGGCGGTCTCACTCTACCGTCTACAGGTGAACGGAGAGAATGCCTCTGAGATCAACCAGAGGCTTTCCAGACAGCTATCAGAACTCTCAAAGATCGCAAGAACACACAACATCCCGGTAATAATAACGAACCAGGTATACACCAGCTTCGACGACGATGAACTGGAACTTGTAGGAAGAGACGTACCGAAGTACTGGTCGAAGGCCTTACTTGAACTCTCACAGAAAACAAACGGAACCCGCAAAGTGAAGGTCGCGAAGCACCGCTCGATAGCCGAAGGCCGATCCACACAGTTCGAGATAACAAACGACGGCCTGGAAACACCGGAGAACAAAGGCCTTTTCTAGAGAATTGTGAAAGATTTAACAGATTGGATTTCTATAGATAGTTTCATGCAGAAAAGAGGTACAGACAGATGAAAGTTGCACTTCTAGGCCCTTCAGGAACCTATACACATCAAGCCGCAGAAAAATACTTTGACAATCTTGAAACACAGTTTTGCTCAACTATAACCGATGTATTCGAATCAGAGGCCGAAACCAAGTTTGTACCGATAGAAAACTCGCTTGG
>Ga0102942_1000358_pt1 | contig 17086 bp, 18 predicted proteins | sample SalPon2_C_H2O_MG_FD_78171 | JGI IMG/M metagenome (GOLD analysis project Ga0102942, IMG submission 78171) | Salt pond water microbial communities from South San Francisco under conditions of wetland restoration - Salt Pond MetaG R2_C_H2O_MG | ecosystem: Environmental > Aquatic > Non-marine Saline... | reverse complement strand
TGCAGTTATCTCACAACAATCGGTCGCTGACGGCGTTCCGGTCGAACGCCTCGACGGCCGATGCGACGCTGTCGAACCGGAACGTCACTTTCCGCCCGGCCGACGACGGTTTCGAGGTGGCGGTCCGCCGTGGGGACGAGACCATCGCCACCGGCCCCGTCCCCGAGAACATGTCGAGTGCGACCATTGGTGGCCTCACCTTCGACCGCAATCGTTCGCGGCTCTACGCCGGCGCGAACGGGACGCGAGTGCCTATCGCCGTGGCGCGAGGGGCGTGAGAACACGGTTGTGAAGCTCTCGATATCGTTCGGTACTGACCGTGGGGCTGTGGCGAAGCGTAACCAGACAGTGAGCGTCCACCCGGCAGAGACGGTACTCAGGCCCACTCGATGCGGTACAGTTCGGCGGTAATCGCCCGACTAGCCTCGTCGTGAAACTCGAACTGGTTTGGGAGGTCGAACGCCGCGGCGAAGGCGTGGGTTACATCGCCACCGTGGTCGGCGGCGAACGCTTCGACGAACTCCTCGCTGCCCTCGTTGTGCAACGAGTAGGAGACGCTGGCGATCTCGGCGGCGGTTTCGAGGAAGGCCCGGTCGGCGTGTTCGTTGCCCGACTGCGCGCCGAAGGGCGGGTTCATCACGACCGTCGTGTCCGCTGGCGGACACAACGGCGCGCGGGCGGCGTCGGCCCGGACCCACGACACCGACGTGGTCGACCCGACCTTACGCTCGTTGTCTCGGGCGGTCGAAAGCGGGTCGGGGTCGATGTCCACGCCGACGACGGTGTCGGGGCCCCGTAGCGCCGCGCCCAAGGCGAGCATCCCCGTCCCACAGCCCAAGTCGACGACCGTGCGGTCCTGTACGTCGCCGTGCAGGTCCGCCCGATGGACGAGGTGGGCGGCCAGTTCCGGCGGCGTCCGGTACTGTTCGAGGTCGGCCCGAGGGTCGGAGAAACCGGCGACGACGCCGAGTTGCTGGGCGAGGGCGCTCTTTGTCTACATCACCGTGGATACGCCAGAAGCATTGAAAAACCTTTGCACATGTTCGATAGTTATTCGGTGCGCGGAAGCTCGATGACGAAGGCCGCACCGCCCGAATCGCTGTCCTCTATCCAGATGCGCCCGCCGTAGCTCTCGACCATCGAATCGACGAAGTAGAGGCCGAAGCCGGTGCCGCTTGGGCCGGTGCCTTTCTCGCCGCGGTCGAAGACGCGACGGCGGCGGTCCGGTTCGATGCCGGGGCCGTCGTCAGCGATACGGATGGTCACTGAGACGTCTTCGACCGCCGCCGTCACGTCGATGGTTACGCCGTGTTCGACGGCGTCATCGGACCGTGTCCGACTGTCTGTCGAGCCGTGTTCGACTGCGTTGAGAAAGAGGTTGCTGAACACGTCTTCCAGTAGTTCGTCGGCCACCACTTCCACATCGCTGACGTGGTTGTTGACCGTCGCCGCGTCACTCATCGACCGGGCGCGCTCGGCCGCGTCGTCGAGCACTTCACCGAGGTCGCGTCGTTCCATCTCGGTCAGCCCTTCGCCGGCGAGCAGTTCACTCACCTGCCGGCCGCGAAGCTCCGCGGCGTCGTAGCCGTAGAGCCGTTCGGCTGTCGGATTCGCGTCGAGAACAGCCCCGTCTTCTGGGTCGTGGACGAGAATCGCCTCGGTCGACCCCGCGAACAGGTCCGTAGCCGACGGGAGCGGGGACCCGTCGCTGTCCGGGCGGTTGTGCATGGCAACACTACGACGACCACGAATATTCAACGTTCGCCGCCAGTTCTTCGGAATTGAAATGGCGACAGGCAGCTACCACGTGCCGTGGAACGTGTCGAACGAGAGCGAGTCGAGCGGTTTCTCGCCGACGGCGATCTGATACTCGCCGGGCGTGAGCATCGGCTGCTTGAACTGCGGGCCGTCGTCGGTCGTGATGCGGGGACAGCCGGTGTTGACGTAGGCGTCCATCCCGAAGTTCGTCAGCCGGTCGGGCGTCACCTCGTCCATCGTGATGAGGTAGGCGTCGTCGTTGTTCTCGACTATCTCCTCGGCCTGGTCCCAGCGGCCCTGCCCGATTTTCGTACAGAAGATGATACCCCACGTCTCGGCGTCCATCGCGCGGTGGACGGCTCCATAGCGCTGTTTCATGAACTTCTCCGTGTCGGCGATGGTGATGACGTTGTTCACCGGGTCGGCGATGATGACGTTCTTCTCCGGATGCTCCATCGCCAGCCCGAGCGGGTGGAACTTCCCGCCGCCGACGTAGAGAATCTGGTCGGCGTCGACGTCTGCGCTGGCGTAGTTACAGCCCAGCACCTGCCCCTCGTGGGTCAGCCGCTCGTCACCGCGCTGGGTGTGGACCGTGTAGCCGCGGTCTTCGAGCCACTCGCGCATCTCGCCGAACTTGTTCATGTGCTGGGCCGTCGTGACGAGGCCGACGTCGGCGTCGTCCTCTGGGTCGGCGAGTTCCTCCTCGTAGGCCTGCTCCATGATGGGCGTGACTTCGACGTTGGAGAAGAGGGGGACGTAGATTATCTTATCCGACTCCTTCATCGGAGAGTGACCGAAGTGGACGAACACGTCTGTCCGGCGCATCATGTACGTATCGAGGTCACAGGCGCCATAACACGGCTGCCCGGAGATGAGGACCCGCGTGTCGTCTGGCAGTTCCTCGCGGAGGTCGTCGGCCACGGCGGGGCCGCGTCGTTTCAGGCCCTCGGGGAACTGCAGCCCGACTTTCTCGGCGTCCCGTTCCTCGACGGCCTCGACGATACGGTCTAGCTCGTAGTCCCACTCGCGGTCGTGTTTCAGCGAGAGGCCCGTGTTGCGGAGGTCGCCCTCGGTTCGCTCTTGGCTCATTGACCCCCGATACTGGCTCGGGCGGTAAAACCTCCGCGCTTCGGACCCGGGGAACCGGGACGCATATACCGCACCAGTCCTAACGACCCGGTAATGAGTATCGAGAGCGACACCGCCGCCGAAACGGAGACCGTCGACGTGAACGAACTCGCGACCGAACTCGGTGAAGCCATCTCGGGACTGCCCGTCTACCAGCGCTTCCTCGAAGCCAAGGCGAAGGTCGAGAACGACGCCGACGCCCAGCGGGCCATCAAGGAGTTCGAACAGCTCCGCGAGGAGTACCAACTGGCCCGCCAGACCGGCCGCGCGACCCAAGAGGACCTCCGGAAAGTGCAGGAAGCACAGGAGGACCTCCACGATATCTCCTCGATGAGCGAGTACCTCGAAGTCCAGAACGAACTGGAACTGCGCCTACAAGAGATAAACCAGCTCGTCTCGGACGAACTCGCCGTCGACTTCGGTGAGAAGGCCGGCGGCTGCTGTCAGGACTAGCGGACTCCCGCCGCGACGATACCGACGCGTGCGGTCGAAAGCCCTTAGCCGTGGCCGGTCGCACTCCCCGGTATGACAGTCGACTCCGATTGGGACGATTGGCTGCTGCGCGCGGTCGAAGACGCCGACCCAGACGGCCTCGCTGTGTGGTATCTTGGCTGTAACGGCTTCGTCGTCAAATCCAGCGGCGGCGCAACGGTGTTCATCGACCCGTATCTGGGTATCGGGGACCCGCCCCGAACCGTGCGGATGGTGCCGGTCCCCTTCGACCCCTCGGAGGTCACAGAGGCCGACGCCGTCCTCGGGACGCACGAACACACGGACCACGTCCACGGCCCCTCCCAGGCCCCGATTCTCGCGAGTACCGGCGCGACCTACTACACGACCGACAGCGGTCACGATGTGATTCGAGCGGAAGCGTGGCTGAAAAACTGGTCGGTCACGGACGACCAGTTGGAAGAAATCACCGAGGGCGACACGCTCGAAATCGAGGACCTCACCATCCACGTCGAGCCGGCCAACGACCCCGACGCGGAACACCCGGTCTCGTTCGTCTTCGAACACGAGTCGGGCACCTTCTTCCACGGCGGCGACGCCCGTCCCGGCGCGTTCGAGTCGGTGGGCGAGTCCTACGACATCGACGTGGGCGTGCTCGCGTTCGGCGCGGTCGGAATGATTCCCGACTCGGAGACTGGCGAGCCACAGCGCACCAAGTGGTACAGCGACGAGAACATGATTATCGAGGCGGCCAACGAACTCCAACTGGACGCGCTGGTGCCGAGCCACTGGGACATGTGGAAGGGCATGACCACGGAACCGACGGTGCTTCACAACCACGCAAACAGCTTCGACTACCCGAAATCGCTACGAATTGTGGAGATCGGCGACCGAATCGACCTGTAATTTTCGTCACGACGGGCCGCCGAAAAGACTCAGAAACTGACCCGAGCGAAGTACCTTTATTATCTGCGGGGTATGGAGTACCATACATGAGTGACTCGCAAGCGTATGAGGAGATTACGGTCGCCTCGGACGGGATTACCGTCACCAAGCGGTTCGAGGCCGACGAGTTTCCTGTCCCGGCAATCGCGTTCAACGTCCAGTCTAAGCGCACCGAGGCGGTGAGCCTCCGATTGGTCGACAGCGTCCCCGACGACGTGGCCGTCGAGGACTTGGGCTTTCACCCCGAGTACGGTTCCGAGTTCTGGGATATCAACGACAACGAGATTACGTTCGAGAAGGAGGTCGAACCCGAGGCCGACTACACGACGGTGTACGGCATCCGGGCGACGGGCACCGACGACGTCGAGAAGTTCCTCACCGAGCCGCGAATAGAGAACATCGACCCGCCGCTTGACGAGGACGAAGCCGACCTCGTCGGTGACGACGGAAACGCGGTCAAAGACGTCATCGCCGGCAACTCAGATAGCGTCCCCGGACTGGAAGACGACGGCGGCGAGGACATAGAGACACTTAATCTCAAAGACCCCAACAGCGACGGCGTCGAAGCTGCCGACGGCGAGGCGGCGGTCGACGGCGATGGCGATGGCGACGCAGTCACCGATGCGGACGTCGAGACGGGGACCGTCATCGCCGCGATGGCCGACGAAATCCGCCAGAACAACGTCTCTGCGAGCGACGTGAAACTGCTGAAACGTGCACTCGACGCGGTGTCGGACGACACCGACACGGCGGGTGGCGTGAACTCTGCCCGACTCCAGCGCATCCAAGGCGACATCGCCGACCTCCGAGCGTACACGGACGCTATAGAGGAGTTCCTCGAAGAGAACGGCACCGGCGACGAGATGATAGCGGAGTTCAGCAACCGGTTGGACTCTTTCGACACCCAACTGGACCGGTTCGAGGGTGAACTCGACGAGTTCGAAGACGAGGTCGGAAGCGCGAAGTCGGCGGCCCAAGCCGCGAGCGAGGGACTGGACGAGCTCGGCGGCGAAGTCGGTTCGCTCGGGGACGAACTCGACGATGTGGAGGAGACCGTCGACGCCATCGGGAACGATATCGACGGGCTGGACGCCGAAATCGAGGACGTGCGCGAGGAACTCGGCGAGGGCGAAATCGACGAACGCCTCTCGGGCCTCGAAGAGCAGATTGCCGAACTACAAGAGTGGCGCGACCAGCTCTCCTCGGTCATCGGATAATCGAACTCGTTTTATTCGCGCCTGCAGTTGTGGCCGATAATGACGACGACCAGAGTGGCCGTCCCGCGCAAAGGCCGGCCCCTCGAAGCCGTACTGGAACGGCTCGCGGCGCGGACCGGCGGGACCGAGTTGGCCGACGACATCATCTCGACGCTGCGCTACGAGAAGTCACTCACCAAAGGCAACCAGACCGCCGACGAGGACATCTACCATCGTATCGCGTCGTACTCTGCACTCGACGACCCCACCCGCCCGGAGTACACGCTCTTGCGTGATGACCGCGAAGGGATGCCTAGGCGCGTCGTCTTTGACAGCGTGACGGTGCCAACCGACCACGGCGACGTACAGCTAATCGGTCGCGAAGAGCCCTTCAGAGCGCTTCGAACCCACGAGTTCGCGCTGGGCTTCGACAGCGCCGACCTCGTTTTGGAGGAGGTCGTCCAGTTGCGCGACGACCCGCTTCGAGCCATCGACGATATCAACGACCGCATTGACCCGTTGGACACCGACGTACGGGTCGTGACCGGCCTCGGAGATACGGTGTATCACACGCTGCTGGCGACACCGTCGGTCGTCGACACGCAGGGCCGACCGCTCGACAGGGCGTTCATCGAGAACTATGCCGGCGAACTCTGTATCTCACCCCGGTACGAGCGGCTCGTCGAAGCGGTGTTGGGAACGGCGGCGCTTGCCGACATCACCTTCAGCTATCCCGACAGCGGGGCCGAGGAGGAAGCCGACATCGCCGACACCGGTATCGGCGTCTATCTGACCGTCACGGGGTCGACGGCCCGGGACCACAATCTCGAACTGGGCGAACAGCTGTTCCCGAGCGAGACAGTGTTGCTCGAAAACGCTGGCGAGCGGACCGAAACGACTCGACAGGTGGCGGAGCTATTCGCCCGACCGGAGGCGACAGCGCTGCAGTCGGTCTGAGCCACCGCCCACGTACGCCATATTTGTCGGCAACCACGGAGACTATTCACCAGCCGCGGGTGTGCCTACATATGGCAGACACCGTCTGGGTTGTCCGACACGGGCAACGACAGGACAGCGTCGACCCGAACTGGGAAGCCAACGCCGACCGGGTCCACGACCCCGGGCTGACCGACCTCGGGCGGTGGGCGGCGTGGCGGGTCGGCCGCCGCTTTGCCGAATCGGGACGGTCGTTCGACGCGGTGTACGCCTCCCCGTTCCTCCGGACGGTGGAGACGGCCCAAGAGATCTGTCTCGAACTCGACACCGAGGCGCGGCTCGAACCGGGGCTCGGTGAGCACCGCAACGACGAGTGGTTCGATGCCGAACCGGAGACGGTGCAGCCCGAACGACTGGCCGACTGGTTCGACACCGTCCGCCTCGACCACGAGCCGCACGTCGTCCCCGAGTTCCCAGAGAGTCAGGTCGAGGCGATGAAACGGGCCGGACGGGCCGCCCGGCATATCGCCGCCGACGAGTCAGGAACCGTCCTCCTCGTCGGTCACGGCCTCACTATCGGTGGAGTCACGCACGGGCTGGTGGGCTCGGCCGACGGCGTCGACGCGCCCCTCTGTGGCCTGACGCGCATCACACGAGACGGCGACGGCTGGACGCTCGATTTCTCCGGGGAGACGTCACATTTGGACGCCGAGTGACCCGCGACCGGTGAGAGAGACCGTCCCGACTACTCGATATCGGGCGCTTTCTCGTCGGTCCGGCCCGGCAGTTCCAGTTCGATTTCCAACTCCGGGTCGCCGACGCCGTCGAAGTCTATCTCCAACTCCACCGGCTCACCGAACGCGAAAGGGAGTTCCCACTCCTCGTCGACGATGGTGAGTTCGTCGTCGTCACGGAGCTGCTCGCCGAGGGTGATGAGGAACTCACCGGCCTCGTTGGCGTCGAGGCGGTACACCTGTTCGAACTCCCGTCCCGTGCGAATAGTCGTTCGCTCTTCGGACTCGCTCGTCTCTGAATCGGGCATACTAGTTTTGAGTGACTCGATGGTAACGTGGTTTGCGGTGTCACTTTGCGGAGCCGACACCGTCCAGCGGGGTACTCGACACGCTCGGACGCACAGATTGGCGCGCTGAGAAACCAGCGTGAGAGCCGAGCCAGGTTGGCCCCCGCTTCAACACCTCATCCGACGAGTCCGGAAAAGACGCGCTGTTCGATTTTTCGGAGGTGTTCACTCACGGTCGCGGTTGCCACATTGAGGTGAGTCGCAATCTGCTCGTGGGTCGTCCCTCTGGGCGTCTCGTAATACCCCCTCTCGACCGCTATAGAGAGTATCTCCAGCTGCCGTTCGGTCAGTAGCGACGTGCGGTCTCTCTCACCCGGCTTGCGCTCTCCCTTCCTAACGAGAGTTAGTCGGATGTCCGACGGAATCTCTTCCGTAACGCGATGGAGGGGTTGCTCGTCGCCACTCATCGTAATTCTGAGTCCCTTCTCGACGTGCATTATCGGCGTCTCGAACACGACTCCGTGCGTCCGTGCGAGCGAGAAAAATTCGCGTACCGGTTCGATAGGACGACCCCGGATATACACGAGCCCGTCCTCACCGTCCGGAACATCACAAGAGATGACGTCTTGATGGTCCGTGAGGTACGCTCTCACTTGAGCGAGATTACCCCGAAGGCGGTACAAGAGGACGATTGTCCCATCTTCGAGAACGGTAACGTAGTGAAGCGACTCACGGCGTATCGATGAGTCGTGTGCGAGTAACTGATTCGCTGGATGGAATCCGCCGTCAACCGTGATTTCCAGCGTAATCGATTGCATGATTCTAACCCCACACCCACGAGTATATAAACAAGCCTTTCTGAGAGAGGCAGCACCGACGTGTGCGTCCCGATTAAACTGCCAGCCGTCTCATGACAATCCAAAGTGCAGTCCGACACCGACTGAGTCTCGGACGATACGACAGATGGGTAACGGCTGGTTTCGCGGGAAGTGTCGGTATCTTGGTCGCAAATCTCGTCAGTCAGGCGCTGTTTTTCCGCGTAGGGCGCGAGATTCTATTCGACTCAGATATGCAGAGCGACAAAGTAATCGCCGTCATAACTCAAATAGAGCCGCTGCCGATGATGGTGACGGACCCGGGTTTGTACATGCTCATCTCGTTGTTCATCGGTGCGCTTCACGGCGGTATTTTCGCGTACGTACGGGATTCGCTCCCAGAAAACACCGTCAAGGGTGGGCTGGCGTACGGGGGAATCCTCTGGGCGTTGATGGCCCTCTATTTTGAGTTTCACGTTCCGTTCAACATGTTCGGTGAGCCGCTCCCGCTTGTCGGACTGGAACTGTTCTTCTGGGTCTTCGTCGTGAGCACTGAAGGACTACTCATCAGTACAGTATACGACAGATTTCACGGTTCGCCATAACAGAGTGGTCTCACGACCTGTATCGAGTGGTCAGTCTGCGAGAAACCGTTGCGAAGTAGTCCGCTGGACGAGAAAATCGAGCGATTATCACTGATGCACCCACGCTCAGGTGCCTGCAATCGATATATCGATATATGGTTTACAGGTTCGAAGACAGACATAGGCAATAGTGGATAGTGACCAACGTATCAGAGCAGCGAATAGATATTCGTCTCGTATACGTCCCTGACACGGGTTCCCCACTCGTGCGTGTACGTGTCGATGACATCCTGTGCGACGTCGCCGCGCAGGTACTTCACGATGCCGCGGTCCCCGGTTCGGTCCCGCAGATGGGTGGTGAAGAAATGCCGGAAGTAGTGGGGCGTGACGTTCTCCTCGGCCCCGCCGCCGTCACGGTACCACCCGTACGCCCGTGCGTACGTTTCGACGGTGTGGTGGACCATATCCGGCGTCAGCCGTTGTCCCCAATCCCCACTAGTCGAGACGAACAGCGGCCGTGCTTCCGAACGCGTGTCCGGACGAATTGCGAGCCAACGCCGTAACGTTCGAGCGAGTTCGTCGTCTACCGGAACAGTCGTCGCCCGCTTGCGCTTGTTCGAGGCCGTCCGCTCTTCACCGTTGACGACGGCTCCACGGCTCGGCTCAGTCGAGACGTACAGCGAGTCTCGCCGTCCGTCCAACCCGCCGCGGACGGGCACGTCGGGCCGCGGCCCGGGGTCAGCGAGGGACACGTCCCGCAAGTCGAGATTACACAGTTCGCCGGCACGCATCCCCGTCTTGAGCAGCGTGAAGACGACTGCGCGGTCGAGGGGATGAGCGATGTCCGCGACGAACGACCGCATCGCCGGGATACCGATTTCCCGCCGTGTGGGGTCCGTGTTGACGGACTCGTCCATCTCTTCCATCACCAGTGTCATCGGGTTCGCCTCGAACGTGCCCACCTGATTCATGTAGGCGAAAAACCGGTGCAGATACGATGCATACGTCGCCACGGTGCTTCCGGCATGTCGGGCTCGAAGGCTGTGGACGTACGCCATACAGTCCCTGTGTGAGGCCTCCTGTACCGCAGTCCCATCGAGATGTGCTTCGAAGTCTCGGAGGACGCGCTCGTAGGATGCCCGCGTCCGGTCGCTCTTGCCGTGATACGTGATGTCTTCGAGGAAGTAACCGACTGGGTCGACCTCGGTGTCCGCGGAATTCATTCGTCCAACACGTACCCGCCGTGTCGGCCGCTGTAGCGAACCCGACTCGCCGACTGCAGCTCCTGCAACGTCTCGTCGAGTCGCTCCTCGATATCGTCGGTCAGCGCCGCCACCAGTTCGTCCCAGTCGTAGTGAGCGCCGTCGGCCAACACCTCGACGACACTGTCTTCGAGGCTCTGACCCCTAGGGGTTGCGTCCGGAGTACGAGGTCGCTCGGACCCGCGTTCGTCGTCAGAATCCGTCGATACCGCCGAATCAACCGGCTCGAAGCCGCTACGCCCGGCTTGGACCATCGTCCGAACGAACTCGCTCTGGCTCATGCCCAAGTCCTCGGCATGGGACTGCCACTGTTCTTTCTGATAGACCGGCACGTAGGTGCGTACAGACGTCCGCTCGCTCTCGTCAGTCGTCATATCACCGCCGAAGTTCGCCGGGAACTTCAGTGTAGCCCTATCCCTGCAAATAAGTATATTTATTTGGGTATGCGAGCCCACGAAATGCCTCGTCTGGTACCATCCTTACATATAAAATTCAGCAATATTTGCATGGGCGTTCAGCAATTCCACGCACACAAATATACTTTTCATTCCACGATACCGAGAAGCGTGTGCGAGTGTTCCTTCGGAATCTGCGCTCCTGGCACTGTAAAAGCGTCTCACCGTGTCGGGTCTGATTACCGCCCGATACCCCCTGAGAAGACCGGGCAGCCCTTCGAATCAACAAACCAGTGCGCTTACTGCCGAGGCAGGAGTGAGACACTGCCTCGCGCGTTACGGGCGGTCACGCGTCGACCGCTGGGGCGCTCCCGTGTGTCCCTCGTCGGTCACTAGTCAATTGAGCACTCGTGGGGCCACCGCTCAGAGTTGCTCAAGCAGCCAGTCCGCGTCGATGTTGGACTCTGACACGGAGACTGGTCTGGTTTCCGCTACGCGTGGTCACGACTGGATACACGGTGAGCGGCGACCAATCTGATTCCATCGGCCAACAGCCGTTTCACATCCGTCCGGCTCGAACATGTCGAACCTAAACACCGTCCCGGTACCGCAGGTGTGGCGCTTGCGGGACGTGTTGATACCGTGACGGCGGGCGAGTGCCGACGACGGACGGCACGAAGCGACGGCCGCCTATGACAGGCCTCGGGGATATCGAGGCGCGGTTTCAGCGTTGTCTCGGACGGCGTCGCCGACCCGGCGCAGTTTGACCGAGAGTAAACGTACGAGGCCGCCACAAGCGCTATTCAGTCATCTCACCGACACACTAACTGGTTGACAGCACTGATGTGCGCTCCGAGCGGGTCTGGATACGCTCGCTACGGCCTCCATTGATGAGCACGGGGATTGCAGACCACTCCCCTCGAAAGGGTCGGCTCTGTGACCGCTACGGCGAGGACCAGGTCGATGGGTGCCGTGAGTCCGGAATGGCAAGGACCAGAAGGTAGCCTTCGAGGCCGTCGCGGGTTGGAGACGGTCTACGGGCCGGCGGCGGACGACAGCATCTGGCAACGGAGAGACCCCGATACGAGGGAGTGCCCGGGGACGTTGGTATCGTCTGCTATCGGGTGGCTACCGACGGGGCCGTCGCGTGGACGGACGCAATCGGCGAATTGGGGGCGGACATACAGTCCCAGACCGTCGCGCCGATTCGACTGGCGTCCTACTCGGCGGGTCGAAGAACGGTGATATCTGATGCGTTGCATACGGTGAGGACGGTGGTCGTGGCAGCAACAGTCCCTCACGACATCGAGGCCTACCGACCGATGCGCAGCACTGCCGGGCCGATAGAGACTACACCGTCACTGCCACGAGCCGACGTACATAACACCGCGCCTCGTCTCTCGGCTCTGACCGAAGCCTCGACACCCCACTACACGTGCTCGATTCGAACTACGAGAGCGACTCTGCGACCGCTACAGGAGTGGAGGAGTCGCGAACGGGGCAAGTGGAAGTCATCGCTCGGGTGGGACTAGCGATTTCGGGATTGGCCGGCCGCAACGACGACTCCTCGTCGGCGATGTAGACCATCATACGACCGCTGGTGGGGCCCACCTGAGATTTCTCCGGGGATGTTCGTCGTAGCCACAAGCTATACTTGGTGACATATCACATTATTTGTGACGTCTCAACAGCACCACATAAATCATATAATGCTATATCGAATAACAACTCGAAAACCGAGTCGATTCGTCCGAGAGAAGAGGCTTAACCGGCGATACGTCTGCGTTCGCCGGGATTTATATCGACCCGCCGACGAGGGGGGCACATGTCTGACCTGATTACGTTCGGCGAGACGATGCTCAGGTTCTCGCCGCCCGACGAAGTGCGTCTGGAGACCGCCGACCGGTACGACGTCCACGTCGCTGGAGCCGAGTCGAACGTCGCCGTCGCTGCCCAGCGACTAGGTCTCGACACGGTTTGGCTATCGAAGCTCCCCGACTCGCCGGTCGGCCGAAAGGTTGCCGGTGAGCTGCGAAACCACGGTATCACTGTTGACGCCGTCCGGGACGACTCTCCGGAGGGTCGACAAGGCACGTACTACTTCGAGCAGGGTCAGCGCCCCCGGGGGAGCGAAGTGGTGTACGACCGCGCACGCGCGAGCGTGACGACGGCGACACCGTCAGAGCTATCCACCGAGCAATTCGGAGAAGCGTCGTGTTTCCACACCACGGGCATCACACCGGCGTTATCTGAGACGCTGGAATCGACGACGGCAGAGCTGCTCAAGCGAGCCCAAGACGCGGGTGCCCTCACGAGCTTCGACGTCAACTACCGATCGAATCTCTGGGAGCCGGACGACGCCGCCCGCGTACTGACCGACCTGTTTCCGGATATCGACCTGCTCGTCGTCGCAGAGCGGGACGCGAGAACGGTACTGGACGCGGAGGGTGACGCGGAGACGATAGCTCGTGACCTCGGCAGCGAGTACGGATTCGAGGCGACCGTCGTGACACGTGGCGGTGACGGAGCACTGGCACTGGTCGACGACACCGTCTTCGAGCAACCGACCTACGAGGCTGCCGACGCCTATCCCGTCGGCACCGGTGATGCCTTTGTCGGTGGGTTCCTCGCCCAATACCTCCGAGACGCGTCGGTGCCAGACGCACTCTCGTGGGGGGCCGCGGCGGCCGCGCTCAAGCGGTCCGTCCCCGGTGATATGGCCGTCATCTCGCCGGCCGAAGTGCGCGAAGTCGTCGCGGGACAGACGGAAACTCTCTCCCGGTGAGCGTCTGATAAGCTTCTTATCCCTCCGTTCGGTACGGGGGAGTATGATTCAGGTACCCGACCAGTGCCGCCCCCTGCTCGCGGAGGGACGGTCCGATGCGTAGCGCGAAAATCGTCTGTACGCTCGGACCGGCGAGCGAGTCCGTCGAGGATATCACTGCACTGGCCGAGGCAGGGATGTCTGTCGCCCGGCTGAACGCGAGCCACGGCTCGCCGGAGCATCGCCGGACGATGATAGAGCGTATCAAGCAAGTCGACGAACAGACCGACTCGCCGGTCGCTGCCATGCTGGACATGCCGGGCCCGGAGGTCCGAACCGCACCGATACCGGAGCCGATAGCGCTCGACGAGGGAACGACGGTTCGGTTCGTCGTCGGGGACGACGCGACCCCCGAAGAGGTCGGTCTCTCGAAGTCGATTACGAGCGCCGAACCCGGCGACCGTGTCCTACTGGACGACGGCCGTATCGAGACGACAGTGGAACGCGTCGAAGCGGATGTCGTCTACGCCCACGTCGAGAGCGGTGGCGAACTGGGTGCTCGAAAGGGCGTCAACGTCCCGGGTGTCGAGCTTGACCTGCCGACTATCACCGCGAACGACCGGCAGGAAATCGAAGTCGCCGCCGAGATGGAACCGGACTTCGTGGCCGCATCGTTCGTCCGAGACGGCGATGCCATCTACGAGATCAACGAGGCACTGGAAGAGCGCGGCGTCGATATCCCTATCATCGCCAAAATCGAGCGGGCGGGTGCGGTCGAGAATCTTGACTCTATCATCGATGCCGCCTACGGCGTGATGGTCGCACGCGGCGATTTGGGCGTCGAGTGTCCTCTCGAAGACGTCCCGATTATCCAGAAGCGAATCATCAGGAAGTGCCATCAGGCCGGTGTCCCAGTCATCACCGCGACGGAGATGCTGGACTCGATGGTTCACTCCCGTCGACCCACACGAGCGGAGGCTTCAGACGTCGCAAACGCCGTTTTAGACGGCACCGACGCAGTCATGCTCTCCGGGGAGACAGCCATCGGGGACCACCCTGCTCGCGTCGTCGAGACGATGGACCGCATCGTCCGTGACGTCGAAGACAGCGAAGAGTACGCCGAGTCCCGCGAGCAGCGTATCCCGAACGCCGGCGACACCCGAACCGATGCGCTGGCCCGGTCGGCCCGGTTTCTGGCTCGAGATATCGGTGCCGACGCGGTCGTGGCCGCCAGCGAGTCGGGGTACACCGCACTCAAAGCCGCGAAGTACCGACCGTCGATCCCCATCGTGGCTTCGACGCCGAGCGAGCGAGTCCGGCGGAAACTCGCCCTCTCGTGGGGCATCATCCCGGTCACGGCAGAGTACACGACACAGGGAGCCGACGCAATTATCCAGAGCGCTGTCCAGTCCGCACTCGACACCGACGCCGCCGAGGGCGGCGATACGGTCGTCGTCCTCTCCGGGATGATGACCGAACTGGAGGGCATGAACACGGCCAATATGCTGAAGGTCCACGTGGCCGCCGAGACGGTCGTCAGCGGTCGGTCGGTCGTCGAAGGACTTGTGACCGGTCCGGTGTACCACGTCTCGGACGGAGATATCTCGGACGCCCCCGACGGAGCCATTCTGGTCGTGCCCGAAGAGTTTGATGGAGAGTTCAGCGGCGACACGAGCCACATCGGTGGCATCGTCGATGCACACGACGGTATGACGAGCTACGCCGCCATCGTCGCCAGGGAACTCGCCATCCCGATGGTGTCGGCTGCGACGCTGCCGGACCGCATCGGCGACGGTGACGTACTCACGGTAGACGCCGAACGCGGTGTCGTCTACGAGCAGTCGCCGGGCCGCGAGCAACTTGCCGAGCGATAGTCCGAATCTGAGCAATTAAGTAGCCAAAGAGACACCGTCACAGTACATGGGCGCATACGCTGGGGCCGACCTCGGTGCGACACACATCAGGGCTGTCGTTGGTGACGCCGATGGAACAGTACTCGCGTCGTACAAACGCGACACACCGCGAGGGCCGACCGGTATCGCCGTCACGGAAGCGGTGTTGGGCGCGCTACGCGGTGCCTGTGACAACGCGGATGTCGAACCACAGGACATCGTCGCGGCCGGCATCGGGTCGCTTGGCCCACTCGACCTCGCCGACGGGGTCGTCGAAAACCCCGCGAACCTTCCCGATACTATCAACCGCATTCCACTGACCGGGCCGGTCAAGAAACTGTTCGACACCGACCGAGTCTATCTCCACAACGACGCGAACGCGGGCCTCATCGGCGAGCGATTCTACGCCGACCGCAACCCCGACGATATGGTGTACCTGACCATCTCCTCCGGTATCGGGGCGGGTGTAGCCGTCGACGGGAACGTTCTCAGCGGATGGGACGGCAACGCCGGGGAAGTCGGACACCTGACCATCGACCCGCACGGATTCATGACCTGTGGCTGTGGCCACGACGGCCACTGGGAAGCGTACTGTTCCGGCGACAACATCCCTCACTACGCGCGACAACTCCATCGCGAAGACCCCGTCGAGACTGCGCTGCCAATCGAGACGAGCGGCTTCGACGCCGCCGACGTGTTCGAACATCACGGTTCTGACGATTTTGCGACTCACGTTCTCGAACAGATTGCCCACTGGAACGCCATCGGCGTGGCCAACATCGTCCACGCGTACGCCCCGCTGGTCATCTCCGTCGGCGGTGCCGTCGCCATCAACAACCCAGACCAGGTGTTAGACCCGATCCGAGCACGCCTCGACGAGATGGTGATGGCGAACATCCCCGAAATCCAACTGACCGAGTACGGCGACGACGTGGTCGTTCGCGGCGCGTTGGCCTCGGCGCTGACCGCAGGAACTGGCGACCCCACCAAGGGTCACTGAGCTACCGTAAATCGTACAGTCGACGGAACACCGTCGGCGGAAAACGCGGTTCGACGCGACTGGGTGGTCGCCCCTGTCCGCCCTGCGTTGCCGATTGGACGCGGTCGACGACGCCGGCTTCCGCCATCTCGTAGAGGAAGCGCTTGACCGTTCCCGGCGAGAGGTCAACGTTGTCCGACCCGCTGATAGCTGCGGTGGTCGCCGTCACTGATGACCGTTCTTTTGGCCCGAGGTCGACCAGTTCACGGAGTACCGCCTGTCTGTTCGCCGGCAGCGCGAGCACGATACCCAACGAGATACAGGGTACGGGCATCTCCTCGATAGCCGCCTCGACGTCGGCCCCTATCAGTTTAGTCCGCCCGGCCTCGTTAGCGTGGTCCGTCGCGATAAACAGCGCCGCCAGCGCGTTGTGGGCATTTCCGTCGGCCCATTCCGCGATATCGTACGCCAAGTCACGGCCCAGCGCTTGCTGTGCAAGGCCAGTCGACGCCCGCATCATCAACACGTCGACGAGCATCTGGCGCTGGTATGGTTCGACTCGTATCGACTCCGCTGCGGGTTCCGTGAGGTCCGTCATAGCCGGGTCGATGCGTCCGATGGCTAACCAACTGACGCTGTCGGGAAGCCCCGAAAACAGCGCCAGTAGGTCTTCTTCGTGGATACTGCGTGCTTCCCCGACGTGGTCTACGGCCACGACAACGCCGACGTTGGACCCGGCCAACTCCTCTCGGAGGCGTGACCGGAGCGTCTCGGTGCCGATACCGTGTTCCGGAACTGTGTCTTCGACAAGCGAATCGAGAACCGCGTGATAGAACGCAAACTCGCTCGTCGTCACGCGTGCGTCGACGTAGACGAACGACGGCGAAATCAGCTGCTGTGCGCGCGTCGTGGTATGTATGACGGTCTGTGTCTCTGTCGGCAACTGCTGGAGGTGTGCAAT
>Ga0102942_1000356_pt1 | contig 17128 bp, 11 predicted proteins | sample SalPon2_C_H2O_MG_FD_78171 | JGI IMG/M metagenome (GOLD analysis project Ga0102942, IMG submission 78171) | Salt pond water microbial communities from South San Francisco under conditions of wetland restoration - Salt Pond MetaG R2_C_H2O_MG | ecosystem: Environmental > Aquatic > Non-marine Saline... | reverse complement strand
CCGCCCAGCCCGAAGAGGACGAGCGGCCCGAACTGCGGGTCCCGATTCATCCCGACGATCGTCTCGACGCCGTCGTCGAGGTCGACCATCTCCTGGACCTGCACGCCCAAGATTGCGGCGTCCGGCTGGTACCGGCGGGCTCGCGAGACCAGGTCGGCGTAGGTGTCGGCCACCTCGCTGTCGGCCACGCCGATCTCGACGCCCCCGACGTCGGATTTGTGCAGGATGTCCGGGCTGACGATCTTCATCGCGACCTCGCCGTCGATCCGGGCGGCCACCTCGGCCGCCGCGTCGGGCGTGTCGACGACCTCGCCGTCGGGCGTCCGGATCCCGTAGGCGTCGAGCAGCCCCATCGCCTCGACACCGAGCCGTGCGTCGTCGCGGTCGGCGACCGTCGAGAGGATCGCCCGGGCCCGCTCGCGGTCGACGTCGAACGTCGTCGGGTCTTCGTACTCCCGTTGGGTGATCGTCCGGTACTCCGCGAGCGTGTCGAGCGCGTAGACCGCTCGAGCGGGGTCGAAGTAGTTCGGGATCCCGGCGGCCGACAGCGCCGTCTCGGCGGCTTCGACCCGCGCGCCGCCCATCAGACACGCCGCAACCGGCTTCCCGTGGTCGGCCTGCAAGGCGACGGTGTCGCGGGCTAACTGCTCGTAGTCGAGGACTGCTGTGGGACACGCGAGTACTATGACGCTGCCGACCGATTCGTCGTCGAGCACGACGTCGAGCGCCGAGTTGAACCGGTCGTTGCCGGCGTCGCCGACGACGTCGACCGGGTTGTAGATGTTTCCTTCCGCCGGCAGCGCCGCCGAGAGGGCCTCGAGCGTGTCGTCGGCCAACGACGCCATCGAGATCTTGGAGTCGCCGACGGCGTCGGTCGCCATCACCCCCGGTCCACCGGCGTTCGTGACGACCGCGACCGTATCCCGGTCGGGACGCGGCTGCCCCTCCAGAACGCGGGCGGCGTCGAACAGCTCTTGGACCGAGTCGGCGCGGATGACGCCCGCCTGGTCGAGCCCCGCCTCGTAGGCCTGTTCGGAGCCCGCGATCGTCCCCGTGTGACTGGACGCCGCCTGTGCGCCGGCGTCGGTACGGCCCGACTTCACCACCACGACCGGCGTCTCCGGCGTCACCTCCCGAGCGGTCCGGATGAACGCGTCACCGTCTTTGATCCCTTCCAGATAGCCGATGACGACGTCGGTCCCATCGTCGCCGCCCCACGCCTCGACGAAGTCGGACTCGTCGAGGACGGCTTTGTTCCCCAGCGAGACGACGTCGTTGAACCCCAGTCCCTGTTCGTTTGCCCAGTCCAACACGGCGGTGATGAACGCGCCGGACTGACTCATGAACGACAGTCCGCCGGCGGCGGCGTCTTCGGGGCCGAACGTCGCGTTCATACCCACCGGCGTCGACATAATCCCGAGGCTGTTGGGCCCCACGAGGTCGATGTCGTACGCCGCTGCGACCTCGACCAACTCCGACTCCCGTGCGGCCCCCTCGCTGCCGGCTTCGCCGAACCCTGCGGTGATCACGACCACGCTCCTGATGCCCGCCTCCCCGGCCTCGCGGACGACCGGAACCACGGCGTCCGGCGGCACGACCACGACCGCCAAGTCCGCGTCGGCGTCGCCAACGCCGTCGAGCGCCGGCTCCCCGAACACGGTCTCGCGGCCCGGGTTCACCGGGATCACTGTGCCGTCGAACCCCGACCCGAGGTTGCGCATAATCGCCCGCCCGACGGAGCCCTCGCGGTCGGTCGCACCCACGACGGCGATCCGATCCGGCGCGAACAACCCGGCTAGTGTGCCCATCGGATCTAGATTGTCGGAGTGGGTGTTAAATCCGACTGTGGGCCGTGTGGGCTCCACCGAAGCCCGTACCGTTTCTCCGTCGTCGCCCCCGGTAGAGCCTACGCGACGGCGGCGACCCTGCCGGGCGTTCCGACGGGGACGACGACTCCCGGGCCCGGTCTGGGCGCACCGATGTCGGGTTCGGGTGCCTTACTTCGATAGCGTATCACATCCGGACACACTGCGGGACGCGATCCGCCGGTCGGCTTGACGAGCGGAACCCGCCGTCGAGGGGGGCGGCCGGCCGACGGCACGTTCGTTTCGCGGGTCGAGTCCACCGAAGTACGACGGGCCGGCAGCCGGGTCCCGAAGAGCACGGAAACGAGCGAGAATCCGCGTCGAACCGGCTTTAGAGAGGTTTTCGTCGGCGCGAGTCGCCTCCGTCGGCCGCACGCTTCCGTCACGTGGCGTGCAGGGGCCTGGGAGTGGACCGAACCTCCCGGACTGGGATAAGTGGGTTAAACAATTAATATACAGACCGATACGGGTACCCGTTTTCTATTCGGGCGTATGCCAGCGCGAGTTCACACCGATAGTCGAGACAGACCCGATTCCAAATTCTACGGTCCCGCGGAGCTGGGCCCGGCGTCCATCGCAGGCCGGTTCGATCGCATCTGGGCAGCACTTTTCAACCACGACGTCGTACCGCGGAGGTAACGTTCTGATGTCTGAAGACAACCACCCGAACCACCCCAGTGTCGACCAGTCCGATCGCACCATTCCCAGAAATCTCCGTCAGACGGGCGATGCGGACATCGACCTCGTCATCTCGACGCGGATCCGGAAATCGCCGTTCTGGCACCTCTCTGTCGAGGAAGGCTGTCACGAGGCGACGGTGTACAACCACATGTATCACCCCCGTGCGTACATCGACCCCGAAGACGGCGGGGCGAGAGCCGAGTACGACCTGCTCGTCAACGACGTAGCGCTGTGGGACGTCGCGGTCGAGCGCCAGATCCGCGTGAAGGGCCCCGACGCCGAGGCGTTCGTCAACTTTGTCATCACGCGGGACGCGACCGACATCGAGCCGATGCGCGGCAAGTACGCCATCTGCTGCAACTACAATGGCGGGGTCATCAACGACTTCGTCCTGTTGCGACCCGAGGACGACGAGTTCTGGTTCTCCATCGCCGACTCGGACCTGCTGCAGTGGTTGCAAGGGGTCACGGTCGGGAACGACTTCGATGTCGACATCGACGAGATTGACGTCTCGCCGATGCAGATTCAGGGCCCGAAATCGCCCGACGTGATCGAGTCGCTCATCGACGCCGCGGTCGAAGACGTTCCGTACTACGGACTGTTGGAGGCGACCATCGACGGCGTTCCGGTGTTGGTGAGTCAGACGGGCTTCTCCGGGGAAGCGGGATTCGAGATATACGTGCGTGAGGCGACAACGAACGCTGAGGGAGTGTGGAACCCGGTGCTCGAAACGGTCAAAGACCACGGTGGTGCCGCGGCGCCGGTGAACGGTCGCCGACGGATCGCCGCCGGAATCCTCTCGTTGGGACAGGATATGGACCACGAGACCTCACCGTTTCAGGTCAATCTCGGCTATCAGGTACCCGACGACAAGGACGCCGACTACGTCGGGAAAGCGGAGCTGGAACGTCAGAAGGAAGCCATCGAAAACGGGGAGTTCCCGTTCACCCACAAGCTGGTCGGGCTGAAAATGGCGGGCGAGCCGATCATCGACTGGGCCTCGGACTTCTGGCTCATCTCGGATCCGGAGACGGGCGAGGAGTGCGGCTACCTGACGTCGGCGGGGTGGAATCCGGACCTCGAGACGAACATCGGGCTCGGATTCGTGCCGGCGGCGAAACTGGAGGCTGCGACGGACGTCCCGCTCGACGACGCGATATACGACGCGGAGATCGACGCGGAGTTTGCGGTACACCTCCCGGACGAGTACGCTGAGACGCCCGGTGAACCCGTCTACGCGACGGTGGCGAAGGTTCCGTTCAAGGAATCGGCCAACCCCAGCGCCCGCGAGCAGGCCAAGATCCACGCCGGAGAGGAGCCAGAGGAGTGACGGCGGCTCTCCGGAGCGGGGCTGTGACGAACTCGGCGACGGAGACATCCGGATGCGACTCGGAGCCGGACAGCACGGACAACCGACTGAGTTAAGCCACCGGACGGCCAGTGATATACCCCTGGTAGCAGATATTGAGAACAGAACCACACGAGGCGTCGCAACCACCGCTCGGTTGGATGGGTTTGGACATCGAAGCGACTCTCCGACAGTACGATGACCGATATTAAGGCGGTCGTCCGGGCTGAACATCCTGACATAGTGCTCACAGGGACAGTTACTCACGACCGAACTTCGAAGGTTACGTCGGTGTCGGAAGCGGGGACTGACCCGACGTCGGGGAAGTTCTTCTATCGGATCGAATCAGGTGATTTCGACCGGTTCGAGGACGGCCTGCGGAACGATCGTACCGTCGGTGAATTCGAGCGAGTCATCGAGACCAGAGACGAGGAAGCGATCTACAGTTTCGAGTATACGGACGAGGCGAAACTCCTCTCACCGGTGGTTTCGGCGGCGAACGGCGTCATCCTCGATATGAAGAACGACGGAAGCGCGTGGATCCTCACGATATGGGCACCCGACCGGACTGATCTGGTCCACCTCTGGGATTACGCACAACAGAATCACATCGACATCGACTTGCTCCGGGTGAACGACTACGATAGTCTGGGGAATACGGACGCTGGGTTGACAGACAGCCAGCGGGAAGCGCTCCTCGTCGCACTCGAAACGGGGTACTTCGAGGAACCGCGGGACGCGACCCTCGGCGAACTCGCCGCCGATCTGGGTATTTCACAACCTGCGGCCAGCGGTCTCCTTCGACGCGGGATCAAACGGCTCGTTATGTCGTCTCTCGTGGACGACAGCGAAACCCCGGATTGACGGACGGCGACGCGGGTCGGAGGACGGCACCCCGAGGCGACGACGCACGCAGAGACGTACGTCTTGGCCTCACCCGTCCCGGCGGACGAGCCGAAGCCGTCGGAGCTCCCGCGGACGGACGTGCGGCCGCCGTGTTTCGGAACCGAAGACGCCAACTCCGCGTGCGAAAGCCCCGGAGGATACGGCGGCGACGCCGTTCAACCGAACGGCGAGTATCGCGGCTGGGCCGGCGATCCCGGCTGCGAGCCGGCGAAAAGGTAATCTGCCACCGCCGACCGCGGCCGCCGTCCCGACTGTCGCCACGTCCAGCAACCCCAACTCGGCGTCCGGCTCCCGCTGGTCGTGGCTACTCGTCGCTTCTCTATCGGTCTGCGGTTGCGAAAACCACCATCCCGCAGGCGCATCAGCTCCCCCGACTGCACACGTGGGTATGCGGTCCCGCGGGCGGACTGACGCCTGCACGTTCGAGAACACGAGTGATATGCGCTCACGCTCCGGAACCCGCAAGAGACGCAGCGGGGCCGATCAGCATCTCCACCGGGACGCCCACGTTATTATGGGGATGAAACGGCCGGGGTCGTGACAGTATGTTTCAAACGGTCGAAACTTACAATTACGTGTACGCCGGAGTCGTTCGAATGAGCGCGGACCTGCGAGTCGTGATCGTCGGCGGACAGCACGTCGGCTACCACACCGCCCGACACCTCTCGGAGCGCGGCCACGACGTCGTCATCGTCGAGAAGGACCGTGAACGGGTGGAGTTCCTGAGCGACCAGTACGAGGCGACGGTCATTCACGGCGACGGGGGGCGCCGATCGATCCTGGAGCAGGCGGGCCTCGATCGAAGCGACGTGATCGCGGCGTTGACCGGATACGGTGCGATGACGAACATCGGTATCTGTACCATGGCGGCCACGATCGAATCCGGGATCGGGACCGTGGCCCGGATTGACCACGGCGACAAGTCGGAGTACGCCGGGCTCGTCGATCGGGTGGTCTACCCCGAGCAGTTGGCCGCACACGCGGCGACAAACGAGATTATGCACGTCGCAGGCGGCGGCGTACAGACGGTCGAGGAGGTGACTGGTGACCTCACGGTGCTCGAACTCACCGTGGCGGGGGACGCCCCGGTTGCCGGCCGGGAACTCAGCGACGTGGCGTTCCCACGCGGGGCTGTCGTGGTTGCCGGGCGGGATACCAACCAGGTACCCGGTCCGGAGATGGTACTGGAAGCCGGCTTCCGGTACCTCGTCGCTGTCGAGACGGACGTCAGCGACGAGGTGGTTCGGCTATTCAGGGGGTGACGTCCCGTAGCCGTTCGCGATAGTTACGGACACGTTAGAGCCGTCGGTGTGAACGGGGCACCTGTACCGCCGACGGGAGAGACCGGATCACAACCGAGCGAGAATCTACGACTAGCCGTGATGACGTGGGTGTAGTGTGCGGGGACGGCGGAGCCAGGGACTCACAGCAGGTCGCTGTTTTCGAGACGCATTTGCTTGTTAGTGTAGGTGTGGAGCAGGGAGAATATGAAAATCGCCACGGAGAACAGTGCGGAGACTGTGACGACGGACGCGTGCGCCAACGGACCGAGCCCCAAGTGAACGCCGGCGAGGAGCGTTCCGAACCCCACAGAGAACGCGGTGTAGTAAAGACTCCACGGAACGTCGTACCCCGAGACGACGTCGAGATAGATGTCCAGATCCGCGGCCTGGTCGGACAGTTCGACGCTTCCTTCCCGTTTATCGAAGCGAACCACTCCCTTCTGCGTCATCTTCGGCAGGTGGAACTGCCGCAGGGCCGTGTAGGCGTTTTTGCGTTCGGAGGAGTGAACCTCCTCGGGAAGTTTGTCGTTTTCCCTCCCGGCGACGTGTTCGGCGAGGTCCCCGAGTTCGGCCGACCCCTGGTTCCGCTTGAGATGCTGTAGCACGTACCGACGTCGGTTCGAGCTCAGTAGTTCGAAGATTTCGTTCTGTGAGAGTTGCTGGGTCCCGTCGTCGTCCCCCTCGTCTTCGAGAGCAGTCGTTTCGTCCCCACCCTCCCGAGCGTGTACGGGCCTCGTCGTACTCATCACATCGTGGGTGAACGTCAGTGGTAGTTAGTTATGGATTGGCTGCGACACCGGGGCCACCTGAGGCGGTACGGTGACGATACTGAGAGTAAGGCTATCGTAAAACGGACCCCCAGAATATGGATCGACGTCTCGCGTACGCTCCCGTCGAACCCATATAAACCAGGTACTAATCGGTTATATATCTGATACACGGGCGAGCACGAGCGAACGACTGCGTCGGATGCGGAGTTGTGACGACAGAGAGCGCTGTTCCCGTTCCGGCGTAAATGTATATTTACCGATGATTAGTGTGGTCGTGTGAGCCGATCGTAGAGAGATTGACGGAATCTCGTCTCGGTCAATCCGTCTTTGAGTCGGGTACGTACACCGTTTGAAGAATTTCTGGGCGCCTTCGATCGAATTCTATCAGCGTACAACAAGGTGGGTACGGCCTCAGGGTGGTTCTGTCGCATTCGGTGGACGCGGATGCAAACCGGGTGCTGGTTCGCAGACTACTGCGGGAAAGCCAATGAGCGACAACGAATTCCAGTCCAGGAAGTCTGTGCGGAAGGACAGGTGGCTAACGGACTACCGTTAACGGGACGTAAAATGTCAGACGAAAATAACGGCAAGTTCAACTTGTCACGGCGGAAGGCCCTCGCAGGAATCGGTGCAGCTGGCGCTGCGATAGGGCTCGGAGGTATCGGCACGGTTGCACAACTGAGCGACACAGAATCGAACGCGGTCACGTTTACGGCCGGTGGACTCGACGGAGAGATCAGCTGGTCGGGCTCCTACAACGGGGATCCCGTTGGGAGCACCGATCTCGTCAGTATGAGTACTGACTACGAGGGCTCTGGCTACAACAATAGGGCAGTCCCCATCGACGTGATGTTTAACGACGTGAAGCCGGGAGACTACGGCTGCGTCAACTTTAGTATCGAGGTGCAGAGCAACGCTGCGTGGGTTGCGTCAGGTCTCAACGTTCTGGAGAACATCGACTACAAGAACTACGAACCTGAAGTCGACGCAGACCCGAACGTCAGTTCTGCCAACGCAGGTCTCGAAGCAGATTCAGAGTTCACCGCGACCAGCTACGACGACCTCAGTGGGGAACAACTCACACAGGGCGAGCTCGCACAGAACATCTACGCGCTGCCGTACTACGACGGTGACGGCTCGTGTACGTTCTTCGATGCAAGCTCGAACCAGTTCGACGCTACCAAGTACGACGGTGCCGGCCCGAGTGCATTCTGGTCGAACTCCCAGAGTGGCAAGGAGCTCGTTAACGGCGACCCCTTCATCGGTCCAGACGGTGACGAAGAGTACTACCTAGCCCCGCGGGACCTCGTGGACATCTCCCAGAATGTCCGCGCTGTGGATACCGCTCACTGGACGTCGGGCGACGGCAGTCTCGGCTACCACACCGCTAAGGGCGGGCACGCATCTGTCGCAGATGGCAGTGTGATGCTCGACGGCTCTGTCGCTACTGACGGGACGGCGGGGAACAACACTCAAGGCGTCGCTCCGCTCCAGCCCGGTGACACTCTGAACTTCGGCTACGACTTCCACATTCCGTTCGGTGTGGGTAACGAGGTCCAGGGAGACCGTGCCTCGATCAAGATGGACTTCGCGTTCCTCCAGAGCAGACACACCGAAGCACCGGACTTCAACGGGTTTGCCCCTGGCAGCAACACGCCCGAGTAAATCGTGAACTACCTGAGAATCATCAAGATTCTCGGGTTCACCGCACTGGTGGTCGTGGTAGCTCTGTCCGCCATCAACGCCTTTCCGGCCTTGGTGGGAGCAGACTACTCGTTCATCGTCCAATCAGGCAGCATGGAACCAGCAATCTCAACCGGATCGGTGGTGTTCGTGGAGGGGATACCTCCAGGGCAAGTAGACGAGCGTATTGAGGAAGGTGACGTGATCACCTTCAGTAAGTCCGGGAGCATTACCCGGACGACGACTCACAGAGTGGTCGAGAAGAGGTCCGGTGAGATAACCGACAGCGTATCCTTCGTCACAAAGGGGGACGCGAACGAGAACCGAGACAGAGAACCTGTCCTCAGAGACGAGATCGTAGGGAAGGTGACGCTCACCGTTCCACTGATGGGTTACGTTGCTCGGTTTGCCGGGACTACTACCGGGTTAGCCGTACTGGTTATCTTTCCAGTGACGCTGCTGTTTATGGACGGTCTCTGGCAGGTCTACCTCGCGTTTGAACCCGAGGGGAAGGAGGAGTAGTTAGCTAGATAATCACCCACAAGGGTAGAACAGAGGTTCGACTCCTCTGGTGGGCTTGCGGTGAGGTTGAAGCAGCAAACGGCGAAGACGGAGGCACCCAAACCGGAGAAAATTGTGGAAATGACCGATAGAAAACGGATCAGTCGACGGAAACTCCTGGCCAGTGCTGCGATCATCGGCGCTGGCTCGGCGGTCGGAGGAGCTGGCACGTATGCCGCACTCTCCGATAGTGGTACAGCTGAGCTGGTGCTGCAAGGGGGCAGCGTCGTGCTCAAAATCAATCCCGCGGAAGCGTCGTTCGGCCCTCCGGACTCGTATTCGGCGAACGAAGGCGAACCCGTCGAACACGAAGCCACGTGGACGGTCTCGAACACCGGTACTCTGAACGCGTCCAGTCTGTTCCTGACTGGCATCGAGTATACGGTCTCACACTCGGGACAAGCGACGAGAAAACAGATCCTGCGCGGCGCAAAGATCACGTCGTTCGAGTATGCCGGAAGTAGCGTCGAAGTGCCGGACAACCTATTCGCGCTGGGCCAGCGACTCAGTTCCGCACTGGAACTCAGTTCCACAGACGAGTCGGCCGAACTTCCGGCGTTCGCCGACGAAACGCGCGAACTGACGGTCGGAATCGAATTCGACTACGCAAACATCGACGGAAGCGGGGGCTTCAGCCTCACAGCCAAGCCCGCCTTCTCCATCGAGCAGTAGCGTAGTCCGCGCGTGTGTGGTTTTTCCGGCGGCGCGCCCCTGTAGCACGCTCCGTTCAACCGACGAGTGTGACTACCGGTGTCCGAGACGTGACGTGTGAGTACAACAGGGCGTCACCGACGGGCTAGAGAAACAACGACAATGCAAGAAACCCCCTCCGAACAGGAACCGAAAGCGAGTGTATTCGCGCTACGATTGCCCCGGTTCAGTCGAGGCGTACGGTGCTCTCCGGACGTTGGTTCGTTCTTGCATTTTGAGTTGATTCGAACTCGAAGTCGGTCTGCCCGAAATCCTCGTTTTTCTTGACGACTCCGTGCTGAATTTGGGAGGTGTCGTCGTGGCCAATTGCGATGTACTCGTAGGTCTTGCGTGCAGACTCGTCAGCGTGGCAACTCGCCGGGAATTCCCTATCGAGCCCGGATTGGAAGACAACGAAAGGGACTCTCCCCAGTTATGAGCATATCCCCTCCGGTCTTCCCGTCGTGGGCTGCTGCACCGGTTCTCGTAAGCGTAGCACCGCCGAACCCGGCTACACCACGTGTTTCTGAGGACGCTCCGTCTCGTCGGTCCGTCCCGACCGAGAGCGGTTGCCCCGTTTTTGACGATATGATCTCCAGTCGCTTGCGGGACAGGACGCCCGCCCACGTGAAATTAATAGTTGCACGCCGGGAGTGGCGTTACGAATACCTGAGTGACTCACGAAAACCACACGGGAGACGCGTTGCATACGCGCGCTGTATGCAGCACAACCGTTGGTGTGTAGCACCGGTCGCTCGTGGCCGCGACGTTCGAGTCCGACTGTGGGCACGTCGTTCACCCGGTGAAACCACCACTCCTGCTTCGATCTCCTGCGGAGCACGCCTTCGATTCCCACGCAGTCTGCGCTCGGGTACCGCACCTCACAGGAGGTACGGTTAATTGCGGAGATGATTCCCGGAGAGGAAGAATTCGCCCCGGTCACTAAATTAATTAGACAGAGCATCAACCCGTGGACGTACGACCAGCTAAACGGTGGCTCTAAACAATGAGTGGAAGTCAGACTCGGTCGCCGGAGGCCGAGCTCGGATTACTGGACGCGACGATGATCGGGATGGGGGCGATGATCGGGGCTGGCATCTTCGTGCTGACCGGGCTGGCCGCCGAAATTGCCGGGCCCGCTGCGATCCTCGTCTTCGCACTGAACGGCGTTGTGACCGCATTCACCGGCCTCTCGTACGCAGAACTGGCGGCCTCGATCCCGAAAAGCGGCGGCGGCTACGCCTTCGTCCGGGAGATCTTCGAGGATCTCCCGTCGTTCATAATGGGGTGGATGCTCTGGTTCGCGTACATGATCGCAGGGGGGTTGTATGCGCTCGGCTTCGCGCCGAACTTTCTCGAACTACTACACGTCTACGGGATCGTTCCACCCCCCGATCAGGTGGGGGCTGTCGTACTACCGGTCGTTGACGCGGCAGTGCCGCTTGCGTTCCTGTTGGCATTCGTTGCCGTGCTCGGACTGGTAGCACTCAATGCCGTCTCGACGGCCGCCAGCGGGAGCGCTGAGACGATCTTCACCATCGTCAAGGTGAGCATCCTGGTGGTGTTCGTCGGCTTCGGTCTCGCGTCTCCGATGTTCTCCGGCGCCGAGTTCCAGCCGCTGTTTCCGGAGGGGGCCGGCGCGACCGCGATCCTGCCGGCGATGGGGCTGACGTTCATCGCGTTCGAGGGCTACGACCTCATCACGACCGTCACTGAGGAAGTCGAAAACCCCCGTGAGAACATCCCGAAGGCGATCTTCGTCAGCCTGATTGCGACCGTGATCGTCTATCTGGCGGTCGTCACCGTTGCTGTCGCCACACTCGGGGCAGACGGACTCGCCGAGGCCGGAGAGGCAGGGATCGCCGCGGCGGCGACATCGTTCATGCCGACCGGACTGCCGATCATCCAGAACGGCGGGGCGCTCATCGTCTTCGGGGCGGTCTTCTCGACGCTGACCGCGCTCAATGCTGTCGTGATCGCTTCCTCACGGGTGGCGTTCTCGATGGGGCGGGAAGGGCAGTTGCTCCCCTCGTTCGGCCAGATCCACCATCGCTACGGGACACCGTTCGTGGCCATTCTCGCCAGTGCAGTCGTCATGCTCGGATCCGTCGCGCTCCCGACGCAGAGCGCCGGAAATATGGCGAGTCTGTTCTTCCTGCTGTCGTTTATCATCGTGAATGTGGCCGTGATCAGGCTCCGTCGGGAGCGGCCGAACATGAATCGCCCCTACAAGATGCCCTACTACCCGGTTCCGGCACTGCTCGGTATCGGTCTGAACCTGATTCTGGCCGGAGTACTCGTGGAGTATCTGATCCGGACGGATCCCCTAGCGCTGATACTCAGCGTCGCGTGGATCGCGCTCGGCGGCGTTATGTACGTTCTACTCAACCGGCTGAGAGCACGGTCGGATCGCGGCGCAACCGGAAACGACACGGAAGTGACACCGGCGGCTGAAGACTGATCACATGGCCAGCAATCAAAATTACGTGATCGCGGGCGGCGGGCGCGTCGGGTTTCAGACAGCCGAGATACTCGCCGATCTCGGCCACGACGTAACGATCATCGAACGGGACGAGAGAATCGTCTCCGAGATTGCCGACGAGTGGCTGGCGACAGTCATCCGCGGCGATGCGACCAATCCCGACATCATTGAACAGGCCGGCATCGAGCGGGCCGACGCAATCGCAGCACTCACCGGGGAATCGGGATTGAATCTCGCGGTCTGTCTGGCTGCGAGGGAGTTGACCCCCGGCATCCGGACGGTAGCGCGTATCGACCGCGCGGCCGGCGAGTCCTACACTCGGTTTGTAGACGCGGTGCTCTTTCCCGAGCGAGCGGGCGCTCGAGTGGCGGCGAACGAGATTCTCGGCAGCGACGTGCAAACGCTTGCGGACGTGACGGGGAATCTCGATATCATGCTCATCCGCGTCGCCGAGGGGGCACCAGCCGCCGGGAAACAACTGACTGACGTGCGCTTTCCCGCGGGGACACTGGTGGTCTCCGACGACGACGGCAACCGGGTCGCCCGGCCCGACACGGTCCTGACACCCGGCAGTCGTTACGTCATCGCTGTTGAACCGGACATCGCCGACGAAGTGATGAACCTGATGCGAGGGTGAGCACCGGTTCGGCTTCAGACGGTGGGGGTTGTCGGGGCACTCCGAGCGGAATGCTGTATCTGCGCCTTTCTGTTCAGCACACGCCTCTGAACCTGACAGACGTACGGTACTCCCGGTAAGCGTCGTTCCACACTCGTTGTTAGCACCACTTTCCGGAGCTTCGACAAGTGAAGGAGTTATCTGTGGAGCCCCGGTCACGACTCGCCGGACTCGACCTCGGCACTGGCGGCGGATTGATCACTGCTCACGGACGTGTGGCGACCCGTCCATCCTACCCAAGATGACGACGTCGTCGCCCGGGCGAGTGTTGCAGATACTGCCAGGACTCTCTTGCGGAACGCTCGGACGCTCTCGGCTCGAGAGGTGGGGGACGCCGTGCACGAACGCTCCGAGTGGGTCGATCGGTCGACGTGACGCTCGAATACGTGGGCCGAAACTGGCTGTGAGACGGCGTTCCGAATCACAAATCTGTACGTTTCCGAAATAACGCACCGTGGCAAGGAGTATAAGCCACCCTCGTCCGGATCGTGCTCCGCGGTCAACTCCCGGCTCTCTCGGAACCGGACATACGCCGGATCCAGCCCCTACTCCGTCCCCGTACCCGCCGTCGTGACCGTCACCATCACCGTATCAGCAAGTCTCGTAAGATGCTCACGCGCAGTTGAGTCGACACCGCGAGCGTGCGCTGCGATCTACAGGCCGAGTGCCTCGGGGCTTGACCCCGAGGCGGTTCACCCCGCCGGCCGCGCTTCATCGACAGCCCGCACCCGCGTGCTCATTCCGGTCGATTCACAGTCAACACCTACGTATCGGCTACGCGGTGATAGTTCGTTTCACAGTTTGAATAATCGATACGAGTTCGCGACCGGCCGAAGTCACTGTCCGCACTCGTTCCGGGCGTGCTATGCCGAGTCGCTGAGAACTGAAACGAGATTTTGAGCCTAAACTGTCTTTATGTCCGGCCCAGACGAATTCAAAATTACGTACGGATGACAACGACATCGTCAGCCCCGTCACGGATCGACCCGAGTACAGTCGTCTATCGAGTGTGTACAGCACCGTTCCGTGTCCAGACCTACAAGAACCTCCTGTATCTACTGGTTGCGTTCCCGCTTGGGATCGCATACTTCACCTGGCTCGTGACCGGCAGCGCGCTCGGCGCCGGTCTGTTGATAACCTGGATTGGGCTTCCGATTCTGGTTCTGACGCTATCGGGCGCAACGATCGCTGCTGGGATCGAAGCGTGGCTCGCAGAATCACTCGTCGGTGTGGATGCTTCGGTTCCATCATTTCTCAATGAGTTTCGACTCGAAGATGGAGTGGCGCTTCCGGGTGATGGATTCGTCGAAGCCATTACGCAGCTCGTCACCGCCCCGTCGACGTGGACGAGTGTCGTTCTTCTTGCGACGAAGTTCGTGGCCGGAATCGTCTCCTTCGTCGCAGTCGTAACCAGTAGTGCGATTGGGGCAGCGCTTCTTGCTGCACCGTTGGTCTACGACGACGCGGCAATCACCGTCGGTGCCGCGAATCCTGCAGGTGCGAGTGAGTACACGATCGGGTCGTGGACCGTCTCGACGCTTCCGGAAGCGCTCGTCGTCGCTGGCGCGGGCGTCATCTTCGTGGTGATAGCTCTCAATCTGCTGAACGGGTTGGCACGGGTTCAAGCACTGTACACGGCGCGTCTGCTCGGCGTGCAAGGCGGTGACTGAACGAGGATGAGACTGACTGATTCTGCATCACCGCCCGCGTCGGCACTCGACGCGTCGGCAGCCGGCGGTGATCACGACGCGATCGAACCGTTGCTCAGCGACTACGTCGTCTCGCGCGAGACCCACCGCAATGCAGACGGGGTCGTGATACGGCCGGATGCAGTCCAAGATGTCCTGTCTCTTCTGAAGACCGAAGCGGGGTTCGACCATCTCTCCTGTCTGACGGCACAGGAGTACGAAGATCGGTACGAGTGCATCTATCATTTGAAGACGTATGCGGATCCAACGCGGGAACTGTCGGTGATCGTCCCGCTGCCCTCGGGACGCCCCGTCTGTGAAAGTGCCGCGCCCGTGTACCGAACCGCAGCGTGGCACGAACGCGAAGCGTACGACCTGGTCGGCATCCAATTCGAGGATCATCCGGATCTCCGACGGATCCTGCTGCCGGAAACGTGGCACGGTCACCCGCTGTCCAGAAACTACGACCAGGACCGTCCGCAGATCGTCCCGCTCACAGAGCACGCCAACCCCTTGGAAGACGACCACCGGACACCCGAGACTGACTCCGACACGATGTTCCTGAACATCGGCCCCCACCACCCCTCGACCCACGGTGTGCTGCACGTCAAAGCCGTGCTCGATGGGGAAGTCGTCGTGGACGTGGATCCCGATATCGGGTATATTCACCGGTGTGAAGAGCAGATGTGTCAACAGGGAACGTACCGCCACCAGATTATGCCGTACCCCGACCGGTGGGACTGGTGTGGCGCTGGCCTGCTCAACGAGTGGGCGTACGCACGGACGGCGGAGACTCTCGCTGACATCGACGTGCCGGAGTATGCGACACTCATCCGGACGATGTCCGCAGAGTTGTCACGGATGCTCTCGCATTTCCTGGCAATCGGCACCTACGCGTTGGATGTGATCGGTGAGTTCACAGCCGCGTTTATGTACGCGATCCGGGATCGAGAGCAGGTACAGGGTCTCTTAGAGGACCTGACCGGGCAACGCCTGATGTTCAATTACTTCCGGTTGGGCGGCGTTGCGTGGGATCTTCCAACCCCTCGACAGGAGTTCATCGAGGACGCACGGTCGTTCATCGATGTGGTACCGCGGCACTTGGCGGAGTATCACGATCTCCTCACGAGTAACGAGATCTTCCAGATGCGAACGGTCGACACCGGCGTTCTCGACCCGGACGCGGCGAAGGCCTACGGCTGTACGGGGCCAGTCGCCCGTGGCTCCGGCATCGATTACGATCTCCGTCGTGACGACCCCTACGGGTACTACGACGAGTTGGACTGGGCCGTCGTGACCGACGATGGGTGTGACAACTTCGCACGGGTGCTCGTTCGACTCAAAGAAGTCGAAGAGTCCGCGAAGATCGTCGAGCAGTGTCTGGATCGGCTCGCGGAGTGGCCGGAAGACGAACGAACCGTCCAAGCGAACGTCCCGCGAACGATCAAACCCGACCCGGATACGGAGATATACGAGGCCGTCGAGGCAGCCAAGGGTGAACTCGGGATTTACATCCGCGCGGATGGCACAGACACGCCCGCTCGCTTCAAGATCCGCGGTCCGTCATTTTCGAATCTCGCAGCCCTGCCACAGATGGCAGAGGGCGAGTACGTTGCGGATCTCGTCGCGACGATCGGGAGTTTAGATACCATCATGGGAGAGGTCGACCGGTAACGATGACCGACACACGTAGCCGTCGTCGGATACGGAAGTCGTGTTATCGCGTGCGGCACATCAGTACCCCGGAGTGACGCCCGTGAGTACGACAAATACGGCGACCGGTGGGATCGGGATGGAAAAGACTTCGAGTACCTGTGTAAACCGTGTCACCGGGACTGCTGCCATCAGCCTCGGACCGGATTGGAAGAGACGCTTGTTCGGGCCGAGGGCGAACACACGACTACTCGAGCGTTCGTCGCAGAGTATTACGCGGTAGTCTCTGAGGACATCTCAACAGAGTCCTAATCGAACGATCTCGTAGCCACGCGGTGAACCGCCTCGGGTCACGCATTTCGAGAGAGCAAGGGTCTCTCGTCATTGCCAGACTGCGTCCGGCAGGCAGCCAGGAATCGACGATTTCCGGCCACAGCACCGAAGATTAGGTGTTTTCGTGACCCCGAGCGACTCCGTCTCTCGGTCGATACCTTCCGAAGAGCGGGGCGAGTGGTGAGAACAGATGGGCGTTCGCCTTGCTCCGCTGTAAGCGGTAGTTACGGAAAATTCGAGGCGAAAGCCTCGCCCTTCAGGGCGGGGATGAAGCCGACCAACAGTATTCAACCGCCGACGACAGCACGGACGGGGTTCCAACGCAATCTTTAATCCGTCCGACTGTGATAGTATGCATAGATGGTAAAGAGTACCCGTCACGCGAAATACGAACTCTACTACCACATAGTGTTCGTGCCAAAATATGGGTGTTCGCACCTGACGGGGAAGACGAGGGAACGTCTTGAAACCATCTTCGAGGAAATTTGTGAGGACAAAGACCTCGAACT
>Ga0102942_1000355_pt1 | contig 17166 bp, 21 predicted proteins | sample SalPon2_C_H2O_MG_FD_78171 | JGI IMG/M metagenome (GOLD analysis project Ga0102942, IMG submission 78171) | Salt pond water microbial communities from South San Francisco under conditions of wetland restoration - Salt Pond MetaG R2_C_H2O_MG | ecosystem: Environmental > Aquatic > Non-marine Saline... | reverse complement strand
ATATTTCTTTCTCCTAGGCTCATCATAAATAGATCTACAAAATTTTCATCAGGCATTTCTTCTGAGGTTTCTAAAGCAAGTATTTTACCTTCTAATTTTTGAGGTTCTGGTAACGGCTTGTCTGCCTGTAAGTTAATCTCTACTACGTCAAGACATCCTCCCCAGATACGACCTTCCACTATCTCTCCACTAGTGTTGTGCCATTCCCATCCCGGATTTTCTTCCATCTTCCTGTGTTTTTCAAGGTTTTCTGGTTTGTTCCAGTCTAGGGTTTCATCTGTAAACTGTTCTGAAGCTTTTACTTCGCCTATTGAGTCTTCAAATAATGCTTTCTCTGAATGATTTACCGTGTAGTCGTGCATCTCTCCTTGCATCGCAAATTCTGTCATTATCATCGGTCCTTGAAAACTGATTATCCCATGTTTCCAAAGATACAGATTAAGTGACGTGTTATCGCTATAGCCGTAGAACCGTGTAGGATTGTTCCTCAAGACTTCAGGATCCAGGTATTTTAGTATCCTTAGTTCTTCGCCTGTACCGCCTATAGGAGCGATGACTCCTTTAATTTCATCTTCTTTGAAAGCATCCATTAACTCTTGTGCTCGTTGCTCAGGTTTCTCTGTTCTTTCTTTCATGCTCATAGTTGCTGTAGGATATTCAACCGGTTCTAGATCAAATAGGTCTTTGAGTCGTTTTATTCCAAGCTCATACACTTCTGAGAACTTATCTTTGGTCGGTCCGTTTCCAACTCCTACAATAGCAACTTTATCTCCTCTTTCAAGTGCTGGAGGTAAAACAAAATCATCACTCATGCTAAATATGGTGTTATAAACAGATTAAAAACCAACTGAGGACGTACACCATACTCGTTAAGTTTCCTATTTAAATCGATTACAAAAATTCTCTTTAACTAATAATTAATTAAGGTTATAACTGCAGGGATTAAAGTTTCTAGAAGCTAAAAAATTGGTTATGAAGGCATTTATTAGAAATGCAAGAGTATCTGATGCTGAAGATATTGAAGAACTGAACACGAAGTCATGGCTTAAAGCCTATGAAGGTATTATACCTGAAAAAAAGATGAAAGAACACATAAGTTATCCTGAGGATAGGCTTAGGAATAAGAAAAAAGATGATAAACTCATTTTTCTGGTGGCGGTCGTCGAAGAGAAAGTTGTTGGGACTATAAACTTCTGCTGGAGTAAAGAGAACACTCACGACTTTATCAATCTAAATAACGGAGAGGCACAGCTCCGTTCAGTCTACCTACATCCTGACTACTGGGGAGAAGGAATAGGAACTAAACTCTTCAATGAAGGGAAAGAGAAACTTCCCGACAATATTGACATATTGAAAGTTGAATCAATTAAAGAAAATAAAATAGGAAGAGGATTTTACAGAAAATTAGGATTTGAAGAAATTGAGGAAAGCCAAGTAGAGTTGTTCGGAGATAACTACGATACAGTAATTCAGAAGAAGCACTTAGAAAATTAGTTTAGATAATTTGAAAAATCAATAATTCACTGATCTTTCTGATAAACCGTAAGTTTAGTAGCATTGTAAGCTGCTATATTGGTGTTTGGATCAGTTAATTGCTCATGGAATGATACTGGGGCAGGTTCTATAGTCCCTACAGCCTTTGCTTCGTCAATATCTCTATCTGACAAAATATAACCATCATCTGATACTTTACTATAGGCTTGCTCTATCACAGCCTCCTCCAATTCCGAACCATTAGAAGTGGATCCAAGTGTCTTGATTAGAACTATATCCTGAGAACCGTCTTCTAACTGAGGCAGACCTTGCGTAATATCTTGATTAACAAAATTGATATTTGCATCTCCTTTTTCAAAATCTTCTCTTTCATAATCTAAACCTACGTACTTCCAGTTGCCTCCGAACTCCACTGCAGGTACTGTATCACATCCTGCACACAGGTAAACTCCATCTGGGTCTTCGATATCAAGCTTTTCAGCAGCCATTTCAAAGTAATCTGAGTAATTAGACTTCTCTAGTTCTGCTGCCTCTCTGCTTTCTAAACTGAAAGATCTTCCGACCTCCTGATCCTGAATCAAATCTCTCAATGTAGGCTCGAGAAGTGAAGTTGACCAGCTATATTCGGTCTCCTTCTCAACTTTGCTGCGGAAATCATCATGTAGATCTGTGTTGTCGGTGGTTGAACCTGAATCCAAATCTTCGGTCAACGTATCGACTTCCACAGTTTCGAAGTCATCATCCCAATCATCAATACTGAATCCCGAATCTTCATTTGAATCTTCAGTTTCAAAATCTTCACTAGATATATTTTCCTCCGTGTAATCAACTTCATTAGAGATATCTAGCCTATCAGAGTGATCTTTATGAAATTCCTCTGCGACTTCGACAAGTCCTTCTCTGATACCTCTCAAGACCTCATTCCTATTCTTGATCCTATCTGCAGCAGACATATTTGAAAGATTATGACTAAAAGTTTTATTACTTTTTCATAACAAACTACTGAATGTTTTGAAAATCATAGTATTTCCAAACTAATTTCGTAAACCGAAGAATTATCTGAATAAAATCTTGTAATGCGGGGGACAGGATTTGAACCTGCGAACGGCTAAACTAACGCTTAGCACCCTAATACACAAAACAGGTTTTCCATCTCGCCTACACGCAAGAAATCAGTCACAAATTAATCTCTCTACCAATCTTAATACACCATATAGAGATATGTCTTAATTTGAAGCTGAACTTACACCCGAAAAACCAAGAACCCGCCAATAGAAACAGGAGAACATATTACCAAGACACATCTCAGATACAAGGATAACTGGATGAATTCCTCAACATGTAACCGTTCTCTGTCTCAAGAAGAGATTCAACAGATTTGCAGTTTTAGAAATGAGCTTGTGTGTTAAATATCTGTACGCTGACATATTAGGATCGGTAAGGATTTTTGTAGTTGCTGTTCTCAAATCTCAGTATGAGTGATGGATTTTTCAGGAAGATTGTTTTGGATGAGGATGTTCCAATCCAGATAGGATATAAATTAGAAGGTAGAGATATAGAGACTTTGAGCCATGAAAGTAGTGCCTCTGACAAAGAAGTCTTGAAATTTGCTGTGGAAAGTGAAGTTCCGCTATTAACTAAAGATGAAGACTTTAGAGAAAGGGATGAAGAAATTGAGCATTTTGGTATTTTGATTGATAATCAGATGCACTTGCGTGACTGGAACTTAGTCGCTGATACAATCAAGGAAATGCTGGAGAATATTCCAAAAGAAGATTTGAGAAATAATGTCTGGAGAGTATCAGATTACTACGGAGTATTTTAAGCTATAGCAGCCGCTTTATCTCCATCCTGTTTCTTCATATATTCTACTGCTGTTTCCACATCTTCAGCAGTAATACTTGGATACTGTTCTGCTATTTCATCAAAAGACATGTCTCTGAGCTTGTAGAGCTCGTAGAGTGTCTTTGCCCCTATCCTTGTTCCTTCGACTCTTGGTTTGCCGTGAAGCGTATCCTCTGTTTTAACAATCTCACTCATAATAAAACTGTATTACTGAATTGTTTTATCTGTTGTGGTATACTCATATCATTCCGATATTGGACTTTCAAATATTTCAGAAAATGATGCTTCAAAGAAATAAAAATTAGGTTGCGGGGGACAAGATTCGAACTTGCGAACCCCTAAGGGACAGGATCCTAAGTCCTGCGCCTTTGACCACTTGGCTACCCCCGCATACACTGGTCAAGAAAATACACTTAGGTTCTTAACCTATGTTATGTGGGGTGTGGCCAATTTTTATTAAGTATTGTAGTGCGTAGATTTCTGCGGCAAGGTAATGGATTTAAGTATAGGTATTCGAAGCCGCTTTTGTGGAGGGGATCAGGTTTTTTGTTTGAATACAATGTTTTCGATGTTTCCTGGGATGGAGGTAGAGCGATTAGAGTTACCGATAACGAATTTACGGTGGCTGTAGATCCTCAGAAAGAGTTTTCCCCTAACTTTGAAGCCGCAATAGTCTTGATTACATGTGAGGATGGTTTTGACAGTGAAAAGCTTGCAGAAGTATGTGGCAGAGGGACATGTGTTATCTTACCTGAAAGCATGAGTGATAGAATGGTTCCGTCACAGGATGTTGAATATGTTGGATCTGGTGAGGAATTGGATATTTACAATGTTTTCATACAGGCCAGGAGATCTGGTGAAAGTTTTACCTACCGTTTCAGCATGCAAGATGTATCTTTTCTAGTTTCACCTGATTCTACGAGTATTGAGAGGGTTTTAGAACTTGAGGATACTGTTGACTTGGCTTTTCTCTCCGCAAGAGAAGATGAAGATCTTGATGAGATAGTCAGGAACGCGGTCAAGATCAAGCCAAAAAGACTTATACCCTACTTTTTTGAAGGAAAGAGAAGTCTTGAGGGATTTAAAGCCGAGCTTGAGGACAGAAATATTGAATGCACTTTAGAAGAATTATGAAAGAAGAAATAAACTGTGTTTGGTTTCTCTAGGCCAGTGACGAGAATAATTCAAGCACTCCAAACATTATTGAGTTGCCGAGCGTGTATGTCTCGTATTTGATCTCGTTGTTCTTCATCATCTCGTTCAATTTTTGAGGTGGTTTCTCTGCATTCTTAAGTGACTCTACATTTTCTTGTGTGATCCAGATCTTCAGGGTTGGTTGGTCAAATTCTCCCCATTGAATGTCTTGTGTTTTCACTCCATTTGTCTTTACACCTATGATATCTTTTTCAAGCATCTGTGAACCTGTTTCAAGCTGAGTGAGGTTAACTGTGATTGTTTGATCTCCTATCACTGTCCCCACGAAGCTGGGTATTTCCTCAGAATTCTGGTTGTACTGTTCCTGCAACTGGGTCAGATTTATTGTAGGTGCTTCAGCCCTCAAGTCTTGTCCCTGCATCGCGGATGCGTTCTGCGAGACACCGGTGTTTTGAGAAATACCTGTAACTGCAAATGAAAGTACTGTCAAAGCCAAAATGGTTCTTTTCAAATTCATATTAACAAGTAGTATGCCACTGTTGTTAAATCTGTTTCCCTTTTACTTTACGGTAACTGACTTTGCAAGATTTCTTGGCTTGTCAGGATTGTTTCCTTTCTTCACTGATGTCAAATATGCTGCCATTTGGAAAGGAATAATCTCCAGTATTTCAGAGTTTTCATCTTCTGGAATATTTATATGGAATCTGGATTCCTCAATTTCTTCAGTACCTACGGAGATTATATCTGCTCCTCTTGAATGGGCTTCTTTCATGTTTGAGTATGCCTGACTGTAACCTTCCTCTTTCAGAAAAGCCACCACTGGTGTACCTTCTTCCACCAGTGCCAGAGTACCGTGCTTAAACTCTCCTCCTGGGAAGGCTTCAGCGTGTATGTATGAAAGCTCTTTCAGCTTGAGGTTGGCCTCTCTCGCCATTTCATATCCTTTATTACGTCCGATAAAGTAGACGTGCTCTTTCTGTGTCAGATAATCACTTAGGTCTTCTACAGTACCGCGGTTATCTTCAATAGTGTCTTCTATTTTATCTGCAGTCTCCAATAGTTTTTCTCTACCTTTTTCTACTCCTTCGCTGATTGTGTAGCTCAACAGTTTTAGTACTGCTATTTGAGCTGTAAATGCTTTTGTACTTGCTACTCCTATTTCTGGTCCTGCGTTGACATAGAGTTTGTGGTCTGCCTGTCTTGCAAGAGTTGACCCTACAACATTGACTACTGCAAGCACGTCTGCATCTGTTTCTTCAAGCATTGATAGTAGGTCTGCTGTTTCTCCTGACTGGCTTACAGCAATCACAAGATCATCTTCTGTTACTTCTTGGCTTCTGTATTCAAGTTCATGAGCTTGTTCTGTAAGGGCTTCTACACCTGATTCTCGAAGGTATTTTGCTCCGAGACTTGCTGCAAAACTGGCTGTTCCACATCCTGTCAGGTAAACATCGTCTGCTTCTTCAATCATTTTTTCTGCTTCTTCCATGTCGCTTTTGTCTTGGTATGCTGCTCTCTTTACTGTTTTTGGTTGTTCCTTGATTTCTTTCTCCATGAAATGGTCGTGACCCTCCTTTGATGCTTGTTCTGCATCCCAGTCAATGGTTTGAACTTCTCTCTCAACCTTTTCTCCTGAGTTGAATACTGTGTAATCGTCTTCAATTATTGCATAGTCGTCGTCTTCGAGAAATACTGCTTTTTCAGTGTGTTCTAGGAAAGGTGTGACGTCTGAGGCCAGGAAGAATTCTCCCTCATCTACACCGAGTACAAGAGGTGATCCTTTTCTGAATGCGATCATTTCTCCTGTGTCGAGCATTGCAGCTACTGCATAGGAGCCCTCTAGCTTCTGCATTACTTTTTGAACTGCTTCAGAAAGACTCTTTGCCTGGTTTATTTCTTTTTCAAGTAGGTGAGGGATTACTTCAGTATCTGTTTCTGACTTGAATTCTGCTGTTAAATCTTGTTTGAGCTCCTTGTGGTTTTCTATTATTCCGTTGTGTACTACAGCTACTTTGTTATTTTCTGATACGTGTGGATGTGCGTTTTCTTGTGTGACGCCTCCGTGTGTTGCCCATCTTGTGTGTCCAATACCTGAGGTTCCATCGATTTCTGGTTCTGAAACCTGGTCAACTTCACCTACAGCTTTTTCAATTTTGATTGTAGGGTTTCCAGCTGTCGCTATTCCTGCAGAATCATATCCTCTATACTCAAGTCTCTTGAGACCTTTGTAGACTTTTTCAGCTGCCTCATCTTCGCCGCGGTATCCTATAATCCCACACATCTCTACGTTAAATTACCTTCTTATCTTTATAAAAACACCCTAAAAAGCCCGAAAACCAGTTAGACAGAGGTTTTAACGGCAAGACGCATAAATCGTTAAATCTTATAACTAGGGTTGAAAATGACCGAAAGCAGTAAAACATTTATTACACCGGTTGCAACTAGATTAAATATGTACTCAGTCATCAGAAAAAATCCTGAAGACTATTCAAGGATAGAGGCTGAACAGCTAGATGAAGAGAAAATAAAAGCTCTATCTGACCCAACCAGGCTGAAAATACTTGAAAAATTGACTGATAGCTCTTCATACCCCAGAGATGTCTCAAGAGACATAAAAATAGATAAACAAAAAGCTTACTACCATTTTGACAAACTGGAAGAAGCAGGTTTAATCGAAGAAGAAAAAACCAAAAAAGTATCAGGAGGATCCGCAACTTTCTATAAACCAGTATCACCGGCATATATACTGGACCTTGGAAAACAAGGAGTCAAGATACCATGGAGTCATGCAGATCAAAAATCAACAAGTTTTCTACAGAACTTCATAAGCGAAGGAGACCTTGATGGCGCAATTGTTGTAGGCTCGCCAGACCAGCATGGACCTGACCAGGTACAAGCCAAGGATGGACATCTTGCAGCCGAGATAGGTATGAAACTTGGAGGGTTCTGTAATTCAAACCAGCCTTCAGCAAAATTAGATACTGAAATCCATAGAAACTCAAGCTTTGATCAAAACATGATTCTGGTGGGAGGGGTCTTAACAAATACGGTGACCAAAAAATTCAACAAAAAATTTCCAGCAAGTTTCGAAGGCAATACATTCCCATATCGTGAAATAAGCACGCCAGAGAGTACTTACAGCGAGGATACGATTGGTATGGTTGCCAAAACCGAAAACCCTCAGGACCCTGAAAAGGATATTATCATGGTTGCAGGTGTCAGAAACCAGGGTACGGAGGCAGCTGTCAGAGCCTTCAAAAACCTGGAAGACATACTAGATGATTACGGGGGAGGAGATTTCTACCGTGTCGTCAGAGGGCTTGACATGGATGGAGATGGGGAGATAGACGACTACGAAGTGGTAGAATGACCAAGAAAGAAACAGATAGGCAAGACTGGATGGTATTCCAACAGGATGTATTAGACCTTCTTAGACAGTACCAAGGATTTTTTGATTATACTGAAAGAGTTGGAAGTCTCAGTGATGACTCCAGACCTGATTTTGTTGCCAGAACTAGTAGAGAAGACAAAAAAGAAGTCTGGATAGTTGATGCAAAGAAAAAACCGGAGATAGGAGAGGAAGACAAAAAAAGAATGAAAAAATACCTGGAAATGCTCGAATCCAATCCGATAGATTTAGGTCTGGAAATAAGCGAAATATCAGAATACAACTTTCGTGGAATATTTGTAACAAGTAGAGAGGATATTCAACCTGAAGACTTTGAACAGGTTAAGTTTTCTGATCTGCATCAATTTCTGCAGAAAGAACTGGTTTACTCTGATACTGAAAAGGTAGTGCGTGATGTCGCCAAAATGGCTGAGAGAAAACAATTAAGTCAGAGCCAGGCAAGGTTACTGTTCAGAAGTCTTAAACCATTTGAAAGAACTAGAAAGACTGCACTTAAACAACTTAAGCAAATTGAAACTTCTTATACTGGATTTAAACTTGAGACGCCTCCTTTCGAAAAAGATCTGCCTGTTGAGGCCATACTTGAACACAAAAATAGAGAAAAAGCTTTCATGATTGATATCCCTTACTCTAGAGATGCTCTTGATGAAATAGATCAGAAGGTGGATGAGATAAAGAATGTTTTTGAGGCTCCTGAGAAAGATGTCTTCTTTGCAGCTGTAAACACTTTCAATCAGAAAAAGGATTCTAGATTTATCTACAGTGTGGATGAGCTTGAGGAAGAGATATCTGAAACTGCAGGAGTTCTTTCGCCAGAGAAGGTGGCTGGAATGTTCACTCCTAAAGTCTCCACTGAGAAAAAATGGGAGGATGGTTATCTAGATGTGAATGATACACGCAAACTAGGATTCAGGCTTAGGGTATACACACAGGATGATTACAGCTTCAGGGTAGAGGCTCAGATGAATAGAAAAGCTGTGGAGGAGATGAAGGAGAGAATGATGAATTCTCGTAAAGAGCTTGGTGAACTTGAAGGTAAAAGGTTCAGACTTGAGTTCCAGTTGACTGAAGAAGGATTGATCCGTTATGCAGGTAAAGAAGTGAGTCTTCAGAATTTCAAGGATGTTGTTAGAACGGTTTACCAGTCTTCAATCAACCCGGTTCTCAGCAAAAACGTAAAGGCAACGGTTGAGTAGGGAATCTCAGTAAAAAATATAACAGACATATCCTATTTTGGTTATGTGAGGACAGAGGATTATAAGGAACTGAAAAGACTTGAGCAAGTTGTAGAGAATCTTGATAGAGACCTTGACTCCATTATTGTAGAAGGATTTGATGACAAAAAAGTGATGAGGAAGCTTGGTTTTACAGGTAAGATATTTCTATCAGCTGAGATAACTATTGAGTCGCTTGTTGAGGATGTTTCTCGTGGATCGAGCAAGACTGCTGTTCTTACAGACTTTGATTCTCATGGAAAAGAACAGAACAAAAAAATCAGGCAAGCCTTAGAAGGTGAAGTGAATAACTCTATAAGTGCGAGGGAGGAGTTTGGTCTTCAATTAACCTCCAATGATCGGCATGCAGTTGAAGATGTAAGACCTTTGTTTGAGGATAAGGATCAGAAGTTTGTGGATGCAGCACTTAGCAGGTTATTTACCTTTGAATGATTCTCTATAAGTTTTATCTATCTTTGCAGCTACTATAAAGTCATTTTCATGAAGTCCATAGACTTCAGGAGTCTGAAGAACTATCTTTACCTCTCCATAGGACAAGAAAGTGTCTGGAACATGTCCTTCATCTATGGCACTCTCCGAAACTTTTTGTACGAAACTAACTGCCTTTTCATGTTCAGGAAAATTAAACACTCTTGAAAGGTATTTATCTCCTAGAACTCTCCATGAATTGTCGAGTTGTGCCATGTAATGAGTAATATCGTTACCCTCCAGAGCCTCTCCGCTCTCATCCGGTAGAATACATTTTTTCTGTGAAAGATGGGTCATAGTAATTTGATAGATTTGCTGGAATAAATTACTTGACATCAAAAAATTGTCTAAGAATAATGATCTTGTTCAGAACTGTGAGAGAGATGTCTGATTCTTCTTCAGTGCCTTTGCATTGTATCCGAGTTCCTTCTTAAGGTGGGATGCAAGCTCCTCGTCAAACCCATGCTGTGTATACACTTCTTCAGGGTCCACAGCCTGTACTAATTCAATGAGTTCATTGAAATCACAGTGATCCGACAGAATAAAAGTTTCATCATAATCTCCTCTGTACTTAAATGACTCTTGTGAAGCCCAGCCCGAAAATCCTGCCTTTAAACCGCCGAATCTATCCTTGTTTTTCGCCATCCAGTCAGCTTGAGAACTTCTGGAAGGAGCAATTAGTATAGCATTTTCTTCCTCCAGTTTTTTCTTATTCTCTCCATAAGGTACTGCAGAGAACTCTATATTACTGGCTTTTTCCACTGCATCATTCATCTTCTTAACTGCTCCATGAGCAAGAACAGGTCTTTCAGCTACGTCTTCGATTATTTTCTGGATTTTCTGTGCCTTACCAAGAGAATAACCGAATAAGTAAAGTGGTTCATCTCTGTTATCCTTTACAAAATCCTTGATGTGCGACTCAATATCATTTTGACTTGGAAAAGTATATGCAGGAATCCCGTAAGTGGATTCAACTACAAGCACATCCGCACTTACTGGTTCAAAACCTTTCAGGTATGCAGTGTCTCTCATTGATACGTCGCCAGTGTACAAATACTTCTTTTCTTCTCCGAATCTTGCAGCACTGGATCCAAGTATATGTCCAGAAGGGATTAACTCTACACTGTGGTTTTCAGCTTTTTTAAGTTGCTCTCCTGTACGAGCTTCAGCAAGCTTTGCTGTTAACTCAGAACAGACAACCTTTGAATCTGATTGGTGCAGATGGTCAAAATGCGCGTGAGAAACAATATTCACATCACCGGAAGAAGACCGCGAATCAGCAACATACTTCTTACCACCTACATCAAAATGGATTCCATCTTTCTCCCGAATCATAACCAAAAAAATATCTCCAAATCGTTTAGTACTTATTGCTTAAAAATCTGAAGATACTGTGAAACTGTTTACTTAATTCTTGGTTTTCAAAGATTCACTTGATGGCTGAGGGTTTTTCTTATCCTATAGCAAGTTTGGGAGATTACAGGGAATTAGAAAGAAATAAAACAGGTTTTGAAAGTTTAGCCGAGCGATTGGAATCAGAGTTCAAAAAAGATTTTTTAGTTGCATGTAAAACAGGAACAAAGGCATCTTACGCGTTAATATATAGTTTAGATCAAAATTCAAAAGGCCAAGAATTTGCAAGATGGTACAGACAAAATTATGAAATAGATCAAGAATTTACCGATCTCACATCACAGGCACTAACTTCGATAGGCAGTAAAGCACGCTTAAGCACTCCAAAAAGAGGCGATCAAGTTGACTTAATTATAGGTGGAGCTCATGGATATCAGGCTTACAGGGCATTTGATGATAACTCTCCCGAACCAGAATACTTGTCTAAAGAATATTTTAAACACATAGTAGCAGATGAAGAAATAACTTTAGATAGTGTTGAAAATTATACGCTTAAGGATGTAATATCAAGAATTTAGAACTTCATAATGTTTTATCTCTACTTTAGTTCTTAAGCCAATCTCATTAATTCTTTTGTGCCTCAAATACCGTGATATGCTCTGAATAAATGTAAAGTATTTCTTCAGTGAACCTTGGACGCGTTCTTAACTCCCCATTCGAACATTGGTTCTATCACTTTTTGAAGTGATTCTCCTGTTTCCGTGAGTGAATACTCAACTTCTTTAGGTTTCTTCCTCAGCACTTCTTTTTCTACTATTCCTTTGCTCTGAAGGTCGCTCAGGCTATCTGACAATACCTTGTCGGAGATTTGGTGTACTTCCCTCTGTAGTTCGTTGAATCCCATCGGTTTCTGAAGTAGTCTGTGAACTATTACGGGATGCCATTTCCTGCTGAGTAGTTCTGAGGTCACTGTGACTGGACACCATTCTTCTGTTTCACACCATTCCGGCATGTCTTGTTGTTTTTCCATGATATGACTAGTATTATCAAGAATTAAGGATTTTTAGATTGGTGCTTACCTGAGGGAATTCTGGAACGTTATAAACTAAGGTTACTAATAGTAACTTATGACTGAACTTGAAGATGCACGAAAAAACTTGAAGGATGCATTAGAAAAAATCGGAGAAGAAGAATACTACTCAAGGCTTGAGAACCCTGAGAAATTCCTCGAAGTAAACTTCAAAGTTGAAATGGATAATGGCGAGAAAAAAAGTTTCAAAGGTTTCAGAAGCCAGCACTCAACAGTAAGAGGACCAGGAAAAGGAGGAATAAGATTTGCATCACACGTAAATGAGCAAGAAGTAAAGGCTCTCTCAATCTGGATGAGTCTGAAGTGTGCGATCGCTGATATACCTTATGGGGGAGCTAAGGGAGGAGTAATAGTAGATCCTTCAAATCTAAGTGATTCAGAAGAGGAAAGACTCTCTCGAAACTATATTGACGCAATTTCAGAGATAATAGGTGTTGATAAAGATATTCCTGCTCCTGACATGAACACCTCTGGAAAACACATGGCTTGGATGATGGATGAATACAGCGAAGATAACAGAGAACATATACCGGGCGTTGTGACAGGCAAACCTGTCGAAGCCTTCGGAAGTAAGGGCAGGGCTGATTCCACAGGATTTGGAGCAGTTTACATAATCGAAAAAATCATAGAAGAAGAAAACCTTGATCCAGAAAACCTTACTGCCGCAGTTCAAGGATTTGGGAATGCTGCAGCTCCAGCAGTAAAGAAACTCGACGAAATAGGCGTAAAAATTGTAGCTACTTCAGATTCATCTGGCGCAACATATCAGGAAGAAGGTTTTTCTTACAAGGAGTTGACTGAATGTAGGGATGAAAATGGAACAGTATGCAAAGTAGGAGAAGAAATCTCGAATAAAGAGCTTCTAACTCTTGATGTAGACTTCTTGATCCCGGCTGCAATTGAAAACGTGATTACTGAAGAAAACGCAGAGAAAATTTCTGCAGATTACGTTGTGGAGATTGCTAATGGTCCTACAACTCGTGAAGCCGATCAAATTCTGGATGAAAAAGACGTAAACATGATACCAGATGTTTTAGCCAATAGTGGAGGTGTAACAGTTTCCTATTATGAGTGGGTACAGAATAAGACCGGTGAATACTGGAAAGAGGAAAAAGTTTTGAATAAGCTTAGAGAAAATATTCAGGAAGCATATAAACAGTTTAGAGAAGTGAGAGATTCCAGAGATCTTTATGGAAGGGAAGCTGCATACATTATAGGTGTTCAAAAAATCCTGGAAACAATGAAGGCTAGAAAATAATTTCGAAAGGAATATTTTTTCTTTATTCCAAGTTACAAACTTCTGGGTTACCTGATTTAGTGATGAAGTAAATCAGCATTAGTATGGCTGCAGGAGTTATTAGCTGTCCATTGAATGGAAGAGATGCTAATGCGCCCGTTAGTCCCAATAAGCCGATTAAACCTGCTCCACATCCTACGCATCCGCTTGCAACCATGCCGGGAATTATGCTTGCCAGGTTTTTGACTCCTGAACCGAAGGACTGGAATTGTAAATACATTAAGACCAGTGCAGGACCAGTTAACGCAGCGTATATTACTGTTGATGCCATTTGAACTTTGTTAAGAGAGTTGTACAGGAAGACTCTTACAACTGCTTCAGGTAGAAGAAAAATATCTTGCATTAACATCTGTTTTGAGAATATAGGTCTTGCAGCCAAGTTCATTAATACAAAAACTGTAACTGCTATAGAAAAGCTGGCTAAACTTCTCTCCTTAGTCTTGAATGCTGATTTTATTCCTCTCTGAAATTTTTTGGTTTTCTTCATCTTGTTTTCCTATTCTTTGACTGTTGTGAAACTGTTTTCGATGTTGAATATTCTTCCTTTGTTGTCCGATACTCCGTAGAACTGGTGGTAGCCGTTTTTCTGTTTTAGATCGGCTGTCAGAATGTTTTCAACTGTTCTTCCAACGTCTTTATGGCTCCAGTAAAGGCTGTAGAAGTACGGTTCGTTTTCCATCTCCGGTTTATCTTGTTTGTTTACTCCTCCTATCCTTATGCTGATTCCTAGTTCGAAGCTGCCCTTGTTTGTTTCGTCCCTAAGTATTCTCTCCGTCATGATCTTATGCCATCCATAAGGGCTGTCAGGATTATCTACTCGAGGGTCCAGTAGTTTTTCTGGTTGCTGTTTTCTCAGGTCGAAGTCTGAGTCCGGGTCTATACTGCTCTTGTAAGGCTCAGGTGTTGTTTCAAAGCTAGGGTTTACTGTGTATGCATCTATATCCCCAGTACCTGCGTGTATGCTGCTTCCATTAATGAAGATCGGTACTTCTGCATTCTTTGAAGCCTCTAAAACATTCAGATACATGTCCATGTTTCCTTTCCAGGCGTTGTGAGTGTCGAAGTTTTCCACAGGAATGTTCCAAGCAAGATGGAATACTGCATCCACATCTTTCTCGACCATCAAGTCTTCTAACTTCTCTAAGTCATCTTCTTCTAGTAGATCGATTTGGGCTGTCTTGGTGTAGCTGTTGGCAGATTCTTTTATGCTCCGGCTTACCCCTATCACATTGTGTCCTTGACTGCAGAGGTAGTCTCCTGCAGCAGTTCCAACTGTTCCACTTGCACCAGTTATTAGGATTGTCTTTGTCATATTAGTAAATTTAGACCTCTGTTTTGTATTTCTTGTTATTGTGTTATTTGAAAGAGGAGCTAACTTCACTGTTAGCAGATTTTACAGTGTATTTGGGATGAATTTGGGAATACGGTTTTATGATAAGCCAACCCTTTCATACATATGAAATTGAAGGAGACTCTCGAACAGAATAAAATGATTTTAGCGGTTTTAGTAGTTTCTATTGGTTTAATGGGCACTCAGTTACCTAGCATTGTAAATCAGTTGGATCAAGAAAGAACTGCTGTTTCTGAAACTCAGAGAAACGGAGCAGAGCCTGATCAAAGATTCAGTGAAGAGATAAACAGTCTTTCAGACAGTGAATACTATATCACGCAGGAGAACGGTACTGAGCGAGCTTTTGAAAATGAGTACTATGACAAAAAAGAGCCTGGTATCTACGTTGATGTCGTAAGTGGAGCTCCATTGTTCTCAAGTAAACATAAGTACGACAGTGGGACGGGTTGGCCTGCTTTCTACAAGCCTTTAGAACCTGATAACTTGATAACCAGGAAGGATAAAGGACCTCTCGGCGTCAGGACAGAGGTTGCAAGTAAAGAAGCTAAAACTCATTTGGGTCATATCTTTGAGGACGGTCCGGAAGACAAGACAGGACTAAGATACTGTATCAACAGTGCATCACTTGAGTTCGTGCCTGCAGATGAATTAGAGGAAAGAGGATATGGAGAGTACAGCTCAATGTTCAACGAAACCAACAGTACTTCGGGTGAAGATCAATGAAGAAGAAATCGTTTAGAATCGCAATGGTATTTGTTATTACAGGAATAGGTTTAAGCCTCTGGCAGTTCGGTTATCTGCAGGGTCTACAGAATAGTACGAATTCACCTACAACCTATGAAGCATCTAATTCGGATTGGAAGTCTCAAGTAGTGAATAAAACTCCGGAAAACGCTACATTTGCAGGAGGATGCTTCTGGTGTATTGAAGGAGCATACATGGGAGTTAAAGGAGTAGAATCAGCAGTAAGCGGATATACAGAAGGGAAAGCATCAACAGCTACCTATGACCAGGTCAAGACAGGACAGACCGATCACAGAGAAGCAGTAAGAGTCCAGTACTATCCTTCAATAATTTCATATAATGAGTTATTGGATATTTTCTGGACGAGTATAGACCCTACTGATCCAGGCGGACAGTTCAGTGATAGAGGACCACAGTACACGACAGCAATCTACCCACACAACGACAAACAGTACACACTGGCTAAACAATCAAAGAAAAATCTTTCGGAATCCGGAAAGTTTGAAGAACCGATAGTCACGGAAATTGAAAATCACACAGCTTTCTACAGGGCTGAAGACTACCACCAGAACTACTCCCGAAGGAACACTGCACAGTACAAGGCATATGAAAGAGCTTCAGGAAGAGCAGGATTCATTGAGAGAGTCTGGAACTGAATCTTATTGAAAATACCCTTCTCATTAATTTTGGGGTGTAGCAAACTCTTAGTAGTTGAAAATTTAAAGAAGTAATCTTTAGGTTTGAAAAGAATTTAAAGCCTATTTTTCCCATAGAACTGCTATGGAGAAACAAAAGCTGTATCATATTTCGATGACTATTATTGGTCTGAGCCTTACCGCTATAGGTGTTAATGGTCTTTCTTCAGGAACACAGTCCATCAGTTCACAGCTTATGGGTATCGGAGGAGCTGGCATGGTATTAACTACTCTTTACTACTATTGGGCAGGTGAAGATATTGAACTCAGTGAAATAGGAGCTTTAATCTCAGTTGTTGCAAGTATATTTGCATTAATCGGATCACTCATCTTATATCTGTGATAGCTATAGCTATGACCGATACTGTTGATATAGAAGCTTCTTGTATTGAGACAAAAGGCAAAGCATTTTTATTACATAGCGAAGTCTAGTGCATAATTTAAAATTCTAGAAACTGTTTGAATCATTGAGTCTGTTAAAACATAGATCCAAGCCAGGTGCATGTACGTTCTGGCGAACTGGTACACAAGTTCTCCAATTAAGGTAAGGGGCGGATTAAAGTACTGTAGCTGGCTGAAAATTCTTGCTGAAGCTGAGAAAGAAATATTAACTAAATCTAATATCTGATTAGATAATCCTAGAGTGAAAGAAGCTGTACTTAAGGTGAAAACCACGCTAGTTAAGATTATGGTGTTTTTGTTTTCTGTAAAGAACTCTGAAGTCTTTTCTTCAATTTTTTCTGCGTTGAGATATATCCATTTTAAAGGCTTTGACAGAAGTAAGACTACGATTAATCCTACAATGTTGAGTATAGATGTTTGTCTGTACACTGAGTATGCTTGAAGCATTATAGTTGCTGATAATATAGAGGTGAAAACTGTTGCAATTGAGATGATTGTTTTCTCATTTTTGTTCATAGCCCAAGTACTCCGAAGACGTTGACCAGGTAGTAAAGTGATATTGAAAGCATTACTACTCCTGAGCCTCTGTGGATCAGTGAGTCATGTTTCTGCAGGAATCCTATTACTT
>Ga0102942_1000353_pt1 | contig 17181 bp, 26 predicted proteins | sample SalPon2_C_H2O_MG_FD_78171 | JGI IMG/M metagenome (GOLD analysis project Ga0102942, IMG submission 78171) | Salt pond water microbial communities from South San Francisco under conditions of wetland restoration - Salt Pond MetaG R2_C_H2O_MG | ecosystem: Environmental > Aquatic > Non-marine Saline... | reverse complement strand
ACTAGCAGAGGTAGCTATAAAACTATATAGTCTAGAACGAGAGATAGTTGCTGACCCATTTCTTGGGTCTGCTACTACTATCGAGCGCGCACAGTCGCTTAACCGCACTGGAATTGGGTATGAGAACTTCGATGCCGAGGACAAAGATGAAGATGACTTCAAGTCCATGATTGAAGAACGGATAGGTGCTAATGATAGAGGATTAGATGAGTTCATGTGATGTATGGATAGAGTTGAAAAGTTCTCTATAACATCATCAGCTATAATGGCTTTTGGTATCTTAACAGTTGTAGCATCAGTCAGTCAGATTCTAAATAGTGGAGGAAGTCTTAACATATTGCTGCATTATATCATTGGCCTTTGTGGAATAATAGCGACTGTTTGGGGCTTTGTCTACGACGTGTAAACCTACTGCTAGCGTAAAAGGTGCAATTCCTTTGGTGGGTAATTAGAGGTGAAGTTGTTACTTAGTGGCAAAAACGGCAAAATGAAAATAGTAACCGAAACGGTTATTAATGGGGCGTTCGTTAATGGAAACGTAGCAACCAAAACTTACCAAACATCACAAATGAGTGCTATAAGTTTATCAGATAAAGGTCAAAAAGACCTTGAAACGATTATGGAAACCTTTGACCTAGAACCTTCAAAGAGAAAGGTTGTAGAAAGAGGGTTAGAACTGTATAAGGAGAAAAGGCTCAATGGGCAGAATGACGAACAAACAACTACGGAGACTAACTAATAATGAGTGACCTAGGCGACGTATTCGGCAGTGATTTCGAGAAGAAGTACAACCAGAAAGAACAGATGCGGCAAGAGCAGCGACGTAAGGTTGACAAAGAATCTCTTATGGAAGCCTGCTGGCACGCTGTTGAAGGCGATGGCTTCGATGGTGAGGAACCCCGGTTCACCTTCGACGCTGGTGAAGTCGAGTACGATGTTCTTCTGATGCAGGCTCCTGAAAACAACATGCAGAAGTTCATCCACGAGTTCGGTGATGATGGGCAGACGCTAGGGATGTTTCACCTTGGAGAACTCTTCTCGTGCGCTTTCCTTGGCGACATGCAGAAGCTCATTAGCAAGGTAGAACAAGGTGAACACTACATTGTTGTGGGAACTTATCAGGAGAATCCGAAAGAAAACTCCAGTGAGGTGTACTACAACATCAATCCGGTTGCTGGGATTGCTCCAATCGCCCAAGCAAAGAAGTACGCTGATAAGATGGACGAACAAATGCAGGGTTCTTCCATTCAGGAACAGGCTGAGCAACAGTCTGAGGATGAGCAAATTGACGATACAGATGATGAAGATGACGACATGGACCTTGACGGGCTTGACGATGAAGACGACAAGCCTGATGAGGAAGACGTAGTCAAAGTCTTCAAAGTCGTGTCCAACAAGAAAGAACAGATAATCCGAGACGTGGCTGGTGGTGACGACAACGCACTAGAGAAGCTCACTGGCTTCGTCAACAAGAACACCAGTGGTAATGCAACTGAGGAATACATCGCTGACACCTTCGAGGAGCATATCCAAGACATTGAAGGTCGTGGTGAAGATGAAGAAGACAATATGGACCTCGGTGACTTAGATGATGATGAAGACGACAATGACGATGAGATGGACCTTGGAGGTGACGACGAGGAAGATGATGAACCCGAAGCAACTGACGAAGAAGACAATGGCGGCGACGACGAAGGCGTAGAAGACTGGTTCTAACTAGGACCAACACACATACCGTGTGGGTATAGCTTTTTAACAATAACGCTTTAGATAGGTATTTCGGAGTCGAGCCCGACTAAAGCAATTAAGAAAAGAATGCAGAAACACAGCAACGTAGGCTTCGTATTTCATACTTATAATATGAGATACGATGGTCTTAACAAGTACTACCTTCCTGATGGGTCAGATAAAATACACTCAGATAAGTATTGCCCATATATAGAAGGTAGTACAGTTAGAATGATGGAAAGCCATCAAGTAGCCACCGAAATGGATACTTGTGGTCATTGTACAGTAGAAGACCCTGAATTTCGTAAAAGTAGAGATAAGTTGATATAACAATGATGGACGACATAGACCTTAGTGAAGAAGACGATGAGAAAGAAGAACAATCAAGTAGTGGTGAAAAACCACTAATTAGAGAGGTCATTGAGTTCTGTGGTGGGCCTGACCTAATCCAGATATTTGGTGATACTGGTAGTGGTAAAAGCACGTTTGCTGTTGAAGTTGCTGATTCAGCAGTTGATGATGCAAACAAGAGTGTGCTTTTTATTGATACTGAGAAAAACCTGAGTGACAACAATAGAGGTGAAAAAGTCGACTATGTGTATATCCCAGACTGGCAAGATATATACGCATATGTTACGGGGAAGCCCCACATGATGTCTGATGAACCTTTCGGAATTAACACTACCGGAAGTCAGACCCTCAAATCTGGTTACGATGTAGTAGTTATTGACTCGATGGGCTTACCAGCACTAATGGCATACGATGAGTACAGTATTGCTGATGATGCTGACCAGTTCAAGATATTCCAGATGTTCCAACATGTATCTGGTGAACTCAAAAAGTATGCACAAAAGAACAACTCACTAATCATAGCAACCAACCAGCCGGGTTCAAAGCTAGGAGACGACGGAGGAGCTAACCCGTTCGGTGATAAGAGCCAGTTCGCTTTCAAAGAACTATGGCGTAGCTACAAGGAAAGCAGTAGTGCAATCAAAACTACTTGTACCTTGAAAGCACACCGTTCTCGACAGGCTGGCGAAGGAGCAAAACTGTTCAAGATGGAAATTGACGACGATGGAGTAGACATAAGCTTCATTGATGAAGAAGCAGAAGAGGATGAGTGGAGTGTGTAATATAAAGTATTGATATACCTAATTGAGTATATGAGAAATGAATAGTTGTCGGAAGCTTTATTACATACCAAACACACTCAATACACATGGGAAAACGAATACAATTCAAAATTGAAGATTCAGAGTATAAAGAGTTAAAAGAAATAAAAGATGATTATGGGTTAACATGGAAAGGCATGGTAGTTAGAGGAGCTAATGACATAACAGACGGTGATTATTAATGCCAGATATTGACTATAGTAATCTAGTTGAGGACCCAATAAAAGAAGAGTTAGACTTTGTAAAAACTCCTTCAGAAGATAGAACAGGTCCAATAATTGAACAGCTAAATCATCAAATAGTAGAAGAAGAAAATGACAGCTACCATCAACAAGACCCTACAGTTGGACATATGTCAGCATCATCTGGCTGTTCGAGGAAAAATTATCTGAGTTATATGCATAAAATGAGGGATGACTTAGTTCCTATATCTGAAAGTGCAGACTCACTGTGGACATTTGCACATGGGGACTTACTTCACGAACATATCCAATCAATGTTTATAGATATGCTAGGTAAAGAACATGTTAACATTGAAGAGTCAATAAGTATAGAAATAACAGATGAGTATAGTATATATGGTCATGCTGATATTGTAGTTAGAGGTGTTGATAGCTTACCAGACCCGTTTGTTATAGATATAAAAACTAAGTCCGACTTTACTTATTACAATAGAGGTAAAGGAGGACATGCATTGACTGTTCCATCTAGAAAGAATGTAATGCAACTTAACGGGTATCTGAAAGCAATAAATGCAAGACATGGTGCTCTTCTATACTATTCAAAAAAGAAAGACACCATGCAAGAGTATTGGTTTAGCTTTCAACAAGACTTATGGGAAAAAGCTAAAAATAACATTATATATGTGTTAGATGCAGTTAATAATGAAAAAGCACCAGAAAAAGATGCTGACTCATACTTATGTTGTGATGAATATTGTAAGTACTATAGAGAAGGGTTATGTGGCGGGGTAGACAATGATAACCCAAAAGTTAAGGAGCATGAGGAGATGAAATAATGGGGCTTGACCAATTTAAATCAACAGATACAGAAAGTAAAGGCGGTAAAGTACAATCATACAGCGATGAAGAAATATTAGAGGCATTACAAAAGTTCTATAACAGCTATGGACAGTTTACTTCTGATGAGTATGAAGAAAATATCAGTAGCCCATCTTATAGCACTGTACAAAGGAGGTTTAATACATTCAACAACGCTAAGATAGAAGCTAATATACCAGTTACAAGGTCTGGAGGGCAACAAAGTACTGTTTCAAATACAATGAAACAGCCTTCTAGAGATAAAACTTTTGTAGTAGGATGCTTATTGTGTGACGGATGGATTCACAACACAGATAGTGGACATGTGGGTTTTCAGGTGAAAGATAAAAGTCTAGCTCAAGAATTTGCTTTGTCATTATCATCATGGGCTAACCTGAAGTGGAATGGCTTTAATGATGATAAGACAGAGATGGAGGCCAGAGGTCCAATAGAAATAGATGGTGCAGAAGATAATTGGAGGGTTAAGAAGGGTAGTAAAGAAATATCTGGTTACATGTCAAAGTATGAAAATAAATCAGCTAAAGAGTTAATCAGTGAATTTGAAGATTATAAAAAAGACTTATTAATAAGTATATGGGACTGTGAAGGCTCAATCAATGAAGGTGGTCAAATTAAATTTGCTAACTCAGATATAGAAATATTAAAGTTATATATGTTTCTTGTAGAAGACATTATTGGAGTAAGTTATAACCAAAATTGGGAGTGGAGCAGTAATAAAGAAAAGTATAGGTCATACGGTGAATTTACTGTATCTACTAAAATATCAGACTCAGATACAAGAAATGTGATAATACCTGTAAAGTATAGTACAGATTTTGCCAATGTAGTTAATTCATTTGTCACTAGAAAAAGTAAAAGACTGAATGAGTGGGCCTAAAATGTCATACACAGTTCAAGAAGCTATTGAAGAATTAGAAGAAATCGCTGATGAGAACCCTGACGCTATATTGAAAGTAGACCCACCACACTACCATGTTAGAGATATCATGTACAGAAGCAAGTCAAATGTAGTAGAAATACATCACTGATTAACATATGGGTCTCGATGACTTCAAATCAGATGACAGCAGTGATGAGTTAGATGATGATGTAAAAGATACAGATGGTGAGATTGACGAAAGAAGTAAAAATGTAGAGGAGAAAACAGAGCAAGGTGGGTTAGAGTCATTCGTAACTGATGTTGAAGATACAGACTGGACAGATGAGCTTGATAGAGAAAAAGCTAATCCGTGGATGGATGACTTTACTGCTGCTCAGTGGAACGATATGACCACTAAGGAGAAAGTAAGGTATGTAAGAACAAATTATTATGAAGATTATAGACCTGAAATAGAGATTGAACAGGAGTGGAGTTACAGAAAAGTAATAGAAGTTGAGTGTAAATGTCAGAACACTTTTACATTCAGGTCAGCAGGAACCTGTATGCATTGTGGTAGAGGTTACACATTTACAGGTACTTCTGTTGTAATGAAGTATGACCCTCATAACTAACCGGAGAAAAAAATAATGGCACAAACAGCAGATGAGTTAACCAGTGTAAAGACTACAGTTAACGCCGGGCATTTAACTAATGTCTTTGAGGCGTTGAGCGATGTAAGAGACGAAGGAAAGATTAAATTCACTGAAGAAGGGTTATTCGCTAAGGTTAATGACCCATCTAATACAATGATGGCAGTGTGTAAGCTATCAGACACTGCACTGAATGGAATAGTCATAGATGGTGGAGATGAAGTGATGATGGGCTCCACTTACGAAGATATTTATGACACAGTTTCTGCGTTTGGTAAATCAACTGAACTTCAGATTGAATACCCACATGTTGTCTCTGGAAGTCATGCTGTTAGGTTCAATGCACCCGATGAGGGACTTGAGTTCAAAGAAACAGTACTTGATGTTGACTCTGTTGCTGATATGCCACAAACATCTCCATTATCACATAAGCGGAGAGTAGTGGTTGACGGAACCGACTTAAAGAAAGCAATCGGCCATGCTGAAAGGTATGTGTCTGATTCAGATAGTGGTATAGAATTGGGAACTGACGGTGATGTGTTCTATATAGAAAGCTCAGACAAAGTCGCTGGTAGTATGCGTAAAGAATTCTATCAGTCAGGTCCATCCGGTAACGACGACCTTGGAAATGTAGAGTCATCTATTGGCCACATAAAGCTTGATGACATTAAAGGAGTCATCGGTAGTGCAAAGAATGTCACTGTCCACATTGCAGATTCTAACCCAGTGAGAATTGATGCAGACCTTGATGAGAACGGTGACGCACAGATTATCTACATCATAGCACCACGGATTGAAAGTAACTAATGTCTAGTAAAATAGAATCAAACTTAACAAGTGAAGAACAGATACCTAGACAAATAACAGGTGAAAGTAGAGAATTATTAAAGAGTTTTATAAATGATGGAGAAGATAAGAGAGGTAATGAGTGTAATAAAGTCACACAAGATTTATGTGACACTATATGTAAGTTAAAAAAGCTAGGAAAGTCTGGCTCTGAAATTGCAGATATGATAGGAGTAGTTTCGGAAAATGCAGTATACTATCATGCTAGAGGAGACTGCACACATGAAAAGGGCGACATGATAACGTATTCAGAATGTGGGTGGATGAGAGTAAAATCAAGAAAAGGAGCACTGACAGAAACTCTTGCTGTGTTATATGATACGACTAAAAGAACAGTTCAAGTACATCTGTCAGGAGACTGTTCACATGTTGATGGTATTGAGCCAGTGTCAAAAGATGTTAGATATCAAAACTATAAGAACAAACTATGACTAAGTACCTTGATGAGTTATGTAGAAATTGTGGCTCAATGAGGCTAGTAGCACAAGCAGGGTGTAAACATTGCGAAAGTTGCGGCGAAGAGTACTGCTAACCAGTACATTATTTGCCAGCTTAGCTCAGTGGTAGAGCCCTTCACTTGTAATGAAGAGGTCCTGGGTTCAAATCCCAGAGCTGGCTTGAGGTCAGTGATGTTCCAATCAGGAGAGTTTGTGGCAGAGCATGTCACAAACATGGACGATAGTAGAGTTAGCGACGATGCTATAGAGACTCACGGAGTAGAGCTAGGCATTGATAAAATATACAGGTTGAAAGGTACAGCGTTCATCAGTAACGAAGGGTATAAAAAGCCAGACAGAAAAGTAGTAGAAACTAGAACTTCAGAAGAAGTTAGTGACCAATTTGAGGGTGTTGGGTCTGAAGAAATAGAAAATGTCCTTGAAAGTGAGCATTACACCCTGCCACGCAGTAATTACGTTATTAAGTACGATAAGAAAATACATATCCCCGACGACACGGTAGGGTTTGTGTATCCACGTTCACGTCTAATGCGTAGTGGACAGCACTTAGAAACTGCTGTATGGGAATCGGGGTATGAGGGCGAAGGAGAAGGCAGTTTATTCGTAGATAACCAACTATTCCTAAAAGCAGATACACATGTTGGACAGATGGTAATGGCACGAGCAGAGGTGCTTGAAAAATACGACGGTACACATAACAAAGAAAACTTAGATGTCTGAATCAGAATGGCCTAAACCGTGGAAGCGCATAATGGAAGAGAATAGCGGTCACGGTATTAGCTCTTTCAAAAGAGACTGGGTAGAGTTTGACGGAGGTGTTAGAGGTTATAAAGAAACACTCTACGTGGCAAAGAATGCTGGCAAGGTAGAAGAAGAACTACTCGACGCTTGGATGCCATTTGACGTGTATATCAGAGAAAAGGTTAAAGAAGCATGAGAGAAGTAATGGCAACTACAGGCCCAGACTTCCACAAAGATGACCTAGCTACTGTTGCCCACGAGTACTCTCTAAAAGGGATACAGTCGTATGACGGTATGGGTGTGGGTGCAGTAGTTAGTTTCACTAAGACAAGGACTAACCAGTCAAAGCACTTTGCTTATGCAGGAACAAACATGAACCTTAGTGGGTTCCAGACCAAAGTTCATGCTGAGCAAAATGCACTACAGCAGGCATTGCTTGACTTCGAGGATGATGACCTTGGTGTAAGAGTGAAAATGAATAAGATGGTTGTAGCAGTCACAGGTGATAAAGATTACCTCACATGTGGTCACTGCCTACAAATAACTAGGAGTGTGTGCGATTATCTTGGGTGTAGCCCAAGACAAGTTGATTATATAGCAGCTAATCATAAAGGTGAAGATAGAGATACGTTCGAGTTTAGAGAAGAAAAGCTCGACGACCTTCTATCAACCACTTATGCAGAGTGGTAGCTGAATAGCGTATAGTTTTTAACCAAAACGTTTATAACGTCGGAAACGTAAATAACGTATATACAATGCCTGAAACTTTTAGTAATAAAGTTACTAGCAGTGGTAGAGTTACTATACCAAAGGATGTCCGTGAACAGTTAGAATTAGAAGAAGGAGATAGGGTTAAAGTTAAAGTCCAAAAGGATGAGTGGTGATTATGGGACTAGAATCATTCAAGAATAGTATACATAGTAGTAATAGTAGTGATGATAATGATAAAAAAGATAGCAAAAAGCTAAGAAAGTGTATAGAATACAATAAGTATTTATGTAATAAGTTAACAGATGATGTTCTTAATAGGCAATGGGCTTCCGAGTCTGATTGGAATAGTAACAGAGATGAATATGGAATAAATGTAAGAGCAGAAAATTTAAAAAGGGATGTAGGGTTTACATTAAACCAAATTCATGTAAAGTCTGGAGCACATCCTGCTGAACTGACTGGTACTCAATGGCGTACTGAGTGTATAGATGCATCTTTGTACTGGGCTTATGAGTATATAGGTGGTGACTTCACATCTAACGAATTAGATAAATACTGGTGGCTTCCTTCAGATATTCAAATAAAAAACACTACTGGTGATACTGTTAACGAAAGAAGAACCCATTTAGAATTAGGTCACAATGTAAGGTTTGATTTAGATAAAGATGAAGTAAAAGCAAAAATAGATAGCCTCATAGAACAGAATAATATAGATATAATAAAATCTCAACATATAGATGATGCAGATGTTGTGTTTAGTAGTAGCTTAATATCATCGAGATTTGGTGATGGAAGCTTCACACAAGGGCTTAACAACTTAGGATATGACTCGTCCAATATATCTAGTAGTAAGTCTAATGGCTCAGTTATAAAAGAAATAAGAAGCACATTACATGAAAAGTCAAAGTATAATGATAACGCTGATGGATATATCTATACCTTAGAGCTTACAAATGACAAGTTTGGTAAGTTTATATATGTTGGAAGTGTTAGCTATGATAAATCATTAGTATCTAGATTAAGAGAACATAAGCTTGTTGGCTGCCAAACAAGCCAGAGGGTTATTATAGATTCAGATGTAGTAAATACAGATAATCTTGATTTTGATGTTAAAATACATGAAGTAGAAAGTTACTATCAGTATGAGAAATCAGTAGATAAGTTTAACTCTAGAATTGAGGCATTAGAGGATAAAAAATATAAGAAGAAAATATCTAACTCAGATGCACATATGAATAAAGTACTTGGAGGTAAGTAAAATGATAGATGTAGATATTAAAAAGGTAGACTATACAGTAGACTATGAATATGGGCCATCGTGTACTATGCATATACTTGGACGCACAAAGGGTGGAACTAGAGTCCATCTTAGAGATAGTGACTTTGAGCCTTATTTCTATGTCCCATATGATGAATTTGACTCTGATTTAGAGACTAATGATAAAGTAGTGAGGCATCAGAGAGGATATGAGAATATTAGAGGTGACGAAGTAGTTAAGGTACATACTCGTATTCCAGGTGATGTACCAAAGCTAAGAGATAATTATGACCATCACGAAGCAGACATTCTCTTCCCAAATCGTTATCTTATCGACAATAATATAGAGGATGCTATCAAGATACCAAAAAAGCATGCTACTCCAGAACCTACTGATATTAGTTTAAACGAGATAACTCCTGTTAGTGGCGATGCTAAGTCTCGCGTATGCTTTTGTGATATTGAAGTTTATAATAAGGAAGGGTTCCCAGATGAAGAAAATGCAGAAATGCCAATCACAAGTATTGCTGTATATGATAACTATATTGACGAGTATAGAGTATATATGTATCACCCAGACTTGCCGCAGATTCATCACGATAAAGCTGAAGTATATGTGTATGAAGAAGAGCATCAGATGTTAATAGATTTCTGTGATTATCTAACAAATAGACAGTTTGACACTATAGCTGGATGGAATTTCAGTGATTTTGACGCAAGATACATTGTTAACAGGTTAGACACATTATCTGACGACTATGAAGATATACACATGAATAACCTGTCGCCTCTTGATTCTGCGTATGATGATGGGAGTTGGTTTGGAGGAAAGATTAAAGGTATATCAGTCTTCGACATGCTCATGGCATATAAGAACCTCCAGTTTACCGAGCTAGATTCATTCAGCCTAGAAAACGTAGCACAGGACATTCTAGGTGAGGGTAAAGTTGAATATGATAAAGAGTTGTGGGAGTTATGGGAAGATGACCCACAAACACTGGTGGATTACAACGTAATCGACGTTGAGCTAACAGTAAAGCTAGAACAACAGGAGGAAATAATAAAGTTCTATGAAGCAATGGCAACTTTCGTTGGTGGCAGAGTTGCAGAAGTCATTGACCCATCCAATGCAGTAGATATACAAGTACTTCGTCAGGTTAACGGCGAGTATGCTGTTCCTTCGGCAAAGAATAATGATGGCGGCGACTTCGAGGGCGGTGCAGTGTTCGACCCCATCACTGGTGTTAGAGACAATGTTATAGTTCTAGACCTGAAGTCCCTGTATCCAATGTCCATGAAGACAATCAATGCAGGACCCAGAACTAAAGACCCTAACGGCGAGATTACTGCACCCAACGGCATTAGTTTCTCTGACGAGAACAAATCTATTGTTGTCGATATTATCGACAACTTACTAGATGAGCGTGAGGACCTAAAGGAAAAACGAGACTCATTCGGAGAAGGTACAGTACAGTACAAAACTTATGACCGACAGCAGAGGGCAGTGAAGGTCACGATGAACACTCTATACGGAGTGCTGGGTTGGTCTAAGTTCCGTTTGTACGACAAAGATGTGGGTGCTGCTGTCACTGCCACTGGCAGAGAATGCATTGAATACACTGAGAAAGTTGTTAATGACCTAGGTTATGATGTAATCTACGGTGACACTGACTCAGTGATGATTGAACTTGGGCCAGATGCTACAAAAGAAGATGCCCTAGAAATTGGTCACAAGCTTGAGGAAGAAATCAATGATAAGTATGATAAGTTCGCTAAGGAAGAACTCAATGTTGATGAGCACTGGTTCCAGATTGAGTTCGAGAAACTATATCGTAAGTACTTCCAATCTGGGAACAAAAAGCGGTATGCAGGTCATATCACTTGGAAAGAAGGTAAAGATGTAGATGACACAGACATTGTAGGGTACGAGACTAACCGTTCAGACTACTCTGCAAAAGCAAAAGCATTAATCAAAAAGGTGTTCAATATCATCTTAGGTGGTGGGACACTTAGTGACGTTAGTGAGGTTGTTAACAGTACTATTGATGAACTACAGAGTGGTGAGGTTGACCCTGACGAGTATGGTATCCCGTCCAGTGTAAACAAGAACTTTGATGAGTATGATACGCCAACTAAAGAAGTACGCGGTGCTATGTACTCTAATGAGGCGTTTGGTGCTAGGATACAGCCTGGCGATAAGCCTAAAGGAATGTATGTTAAACGTGTAGAACCTAATGAAGATGGAGTAGTTGAATATGACCAGCCTCCAATGCTTGGGTACGGTAGCATGTACATATGCTGGATGAGTTTCAATGATGTACCAGATTGCTTTGCATGGGACTGGGAAACATACATCGACAAGCAGTTGAAGTCACCAATTGAGCGGATACTTACTGGTACTGACTGGACGTGGCAAGAAGTAAGAAGTGGTAATAGACAACCAAGGTTGGGCGAATACAACTTTGAGGAGAAAGAAGGTGAAACATATAATATTGAAGGTGCTGATGATGAAGTAGAAGAAGACCCACATATTGAACCAACAAAGTCTAAAGATAGTTTAGCCCAAGAATTGTCCGAAGCACAGAATGCATTAGATGAGTTTGATAAAGGCGATGATGATGGAGAGACATTACAAGCATCAATGAAAGAGCGAGATAGAGAACACGCTGACCTTGACGCATTTATGGGGAGTGACTAACAATGAAAGATGATGAAAACATTGAGTTCATAGAAGACAAGTCTCAAGACCTAATTAACCACTTGATAAAACAGGATAGCGAGATAAAAGGCAGTATAAAAATAGATGTGAGGCAGGACGGAGGCTTTGATATAATAAAGCATAATGGCTCTGACACTGAAGTCAATAAAATACATAATGTAAGCAAAGAGAAGCTAATTGAACTTCTTGATAAGCGGTTATAGAACAGTTCTCCAATTTTCTGGGGTTTGTGGGTTGGTGATTTTGCGACCATGAACCCCCGATTTTCACGGGGTACAGCCGTTCTACGGGCCGCTACTTTTGGTAGAACTAGCAGTATTGCATATTGATGGTTTTACCCGAACAATCGGCAAACACGAAAAAGTACTAGTTTACTAGAAAACTTTTACCGCTATTGCTTTTCGATATAGGATTGGACTGTCCTATATCCAAGCTTTAAGCCGGACTCTACTAGCGCAATTGTCCCAGCATAAGTAGCTAACTGCTCGGTTATAGTAGGCTGGTCTATAGGTATCCCATAATAACCATAGAACACACCTATTACTGCGCCCACTATAAGCGTAGCACTTAGCTTTTTAACATCTATTGACTCCTTACTTTTACCCGCTCTCTTCTTTGCATAGAAGAGAAAACTATACACGAGTGCCGAACCCATGCTACCTAGTATGGCTTGTAGTTCTGGTCCTACCATATCCATCTAAGAGTACAACATCGTGGGTATTAACCTTTACTGTACTTAATGTACACTACGAGTTATGGACTAGATGTTTCGTCTAAAGTACCAGCTATAGTTAAATTACCAGTAGTCCTATCTAATGCCATTCTATCACTGGTGTTAGCCTCGTCTCTCCATTTAAGGTCGTCATCTCCACCGTCATACCGAGTCGACATAATGAGATTAGAGCCATAGAATACTTTAATCCCATCGCCAGACATGGCTAGACCATTATCGAAATCTATAGTAGATGTGTAAGTAAAGTCAAAACTTTCATCTATTACTATGTCTCCATTATTGTCTAGCTTTAACCCATCAGATATAGTTGTAGCTAACTGTTGCTGAATCCCTAACTCTTTAGGGTGTCTAAGTTCTCCCATTGTTGCTACTAATTAGTAAACCACTTACATACAAAAAGCTACCGCATAAATCTACAATGCTGAGAAGTTTACTTCTTTAGTGTTGACATTACTCCAAATAAGTTTAATTTCGTACTCAGACTGAATACCCGAAAGTTCATCTATTTCAAGGTGAACTGTATTTTCGTCTTGCTGGTTTACAAACGGTATTCCTGCATCTCCACCCAGTACAAATGATTCGGGGCTGTCATTTGTATCAAGATTGGTTATTTGAGCAGTTTGGTCTATAGCATTTCCAGTTTCATCTTCATATAATGTTAGAGTAGTGTTTGTACTGCCACTCTCTATATTTATACGGATAGCTAAAAACCTACCAAACTTAGGCAGATTTTCGTCTGTAGGCGTGTATGTTAATGAAGATACAATATCTTCATCTTTACTCACCTCAAATAGTTCTGTCCCATTAGCAGAAACAGAACCTGTTTCTATAGTCACAGAGTTAAACGAGTATAACTCTCTTCTTATAGACCCAAAGTCTAGCTCTCCTTTTAAGTTCTCACCAGTCATTGTAGGTCTTCCTCATATGTTTGAAGGAACTCTTCAACAGTGTTTCCATCACCGAAGCTCGGATTTACAAGCTTCAGATACTGTTTAGTGAATTCTCTAGGTCGGGTTATACCAATAGAGAATATAGTTGCATCTACAACAACTCCTTCTGATTCATTTGAGGCTCTTTGAGCAAACTTAACAGTGTCATTGTACCCTATAACTCTTTGTGGGTTATGTATAGCTGTGTAGATATTATTAGTGGTATCATATCTACTAACACCTGGAGCTATTCCTTGGGAGTTTACAAACCCGCTTTCATATAGCTCTTCTGGGGTAACGTCTGCTGTAAAGTCGTCAACAGTTATGCTTAGCTCAGTCTTTTCTCCTCCTTCGCCTATTATTGTTGTGACAGTGCCAAAGTAAAACCCTCTATCAGCACCTATTTCAAGCTTCTTTCTCTTACCAGGATCTATCCGTTCGTTAGACACGTCCTGGTTAAAGAAAGTATATGTACTACCATCAATTAAAGGTAGTAAATCTAGAGGATTAGCCATTATCCTGTCAGCTCATCTATCCTTACGTTGATACCATAGTCGTCTGCACTGAGTGAAGTGTCATTCTTGATGACAATCTCCTTGACAGCTCCAAACTCTAACACAGGGTCGTCAAACTCACCTACATTATAGTTGGAGTTACCAGCCATCTTAAACTCTGTGACTTCACCCACACCGGTTTGCTCTCTGACAACTACACTATAGTCTTGAACATCAGCCCCATAAATTCTTATGTGACTAACTTGACCTTCGTTATCTAGCTCTTTAACAATCTGATCAGTGTCTGCACCATCGTTATTACCAGTTGCAGTTAAGTAGTACTGCTGGTATTTTTCTTCACCTGCGCTTGCCATTGTTAGATACCTCCATCTGAACTGCCACCATAGTCTAACACTCTGTTAGGGTCAATAGCTCCTTGCCTAGTAATGACATTACTAGCATCAGTCCACTCGTCTGGAATGTCAAAGGTGAAGGAGTCACGAATAGCTCCCCACTGGAAGTGGACTACACTGTTATGCTCATTAATAGCAGCGTCGAGTACTTTCTCCTTTTTCTGCTCTCCTACAACTGGTGATAGCGAGTAACCAGCACCTACGATGCTAAGCTTTGGCAGCATACGTCTTTCTTGGTCATTGTTATAGAACCCAAATGAAAGACTAGTGTTAGCATCTTCATTCCACGCTAAGAACTCATTAATCCCCGTCTTCGGGTCGTAGAAGTTCTCAACGTCGTTCCCGTCTTCGTAGCCAACAATGTCTCCAGCCGTGGGTGCTGGCCGATTACTCGAAAGGTACTGGAAAACACCTTCAGGCTGACTTTCAGGAATCTGCGGATAAACTCTTAAGTTTTCCTGTAAAGGTGCAATAGTACCATGGTATACGAACCAGTCATCTTCATCATTTCTGAGAACGTCATTACCGTTTTCATCAATGAGTGGGACTGGGACTGCTCCTTCATCAGGGTCAAGGTATGGAACTTCGGGAGTAATTCCAGCTTGAGATTTGTACGCTTGGACTGATGCTCCAGCATTGAATGGTCTCTGGACAAATTCTTTTGAAGCATCAATCTGGAATATCCAGTGCTCTACTTCGTTTGTACGGACTGTACTACCTAAGTCTTCTTCGTCAAGAGGTCTTTCAACCTTCTGGATAGAAATTACTAGGTAGTCTCCAGTAGTTCCTATCTTACTTGACATTTCTTCTGGTTCTTCAGCAGGCATTGTCACTTGTAGTCATTTTTATCTACTTTTTCTACCACTACATTCACCGAGTCTTTATGAAAGTGTGGTATTGGGTCATCTTGTACGATGATTAAGGCGTTTGCCTTATACCTTCTTTCATAAAGTTCCCCATCTAAAGAAGGAGCATACATAGGCTTAGATGCTCCATTCTCTTCAGTCAGAGGAACACTGTACTTGTAAACTGTACTATCGTCTGACATTATACACCTTCAGCAGTTACTTCAATAGTAACATCTGAAATATCACTAATAGTGCTATTACTCAGACTCTGAATTACACCGTCAGAAGTACCAGTATAGAAAGTCACCGTGGCAGTGTTGTCAGACGTTGATGTTACTTCTGCAGCGATGTTTTGCGACTCGTCAACCCCTTCGCCTTCAATCAGCACTGCATCAGCATCTTCAATATTAACTAAGCCCGTCATGTCAATAGTGGTAGTCTCTGCACCTGTTCCGACAGTACCCACAACAACGCTTCTGGTATCTTCAACAATGCGTCCTTTTTCTACTGCTCGGCCTAAACTATCTTTGAAAGGCATTTTGAGTCCCTCGTATATTCCTAAACTACCATTGGGTATAAATATTGTGGTTACGTAGGTACGTGACGCTGTGAGTATTGATGACTTTAAAAGTGAAGCAGATAGAAAAGTATGGCAAAACAAGAATGGTTCTAATGTTATGAGCGTCAAAGGATTCTTGACTAAAGGTGAATATAAAGTGAAAGAAAAAGAAAGCCATAAAGGCACGCTCTTACTGTTTAAAGATATCTCTGATGAATGAATTAACGCCAATAAAAATGAAAGTGCTTAAGGTCTATACTCAATTAGGGGTTAACCTAATTAGAGTTTAGTCGTGATAGACTCGTGGTTAGCAGCCGTGTTGAGGTCCACACCGAATGGGAACAGGTCTGACGTAGCTGCCTCGGTAGCAGTACCGTTAATGTCGAAAGTATCATCGTCAGTGATGTACTCGACAGAAGGCGTCTCGAACGCCTGGAGTGTACCAAGGTTGGAGTTACCATATACGTCAAAGGCTGTACGGTCTTCACCGTCATCTACGTCAATGATGGCCTTGTCAACAACCCGTGGGTTGGTACTCTGATACATCCCAAGGACAAAAGCCGCTTGGGTGTCAGTATCAAGTTGGTGAGTACCATCGTCTTCAGAGCCGACATTGTTACCACTGTCACTGCTAGGGTCACGAGTGTCAGAAGCGTCGCCAAGAGAGGGAGCGATGTTGAACTCACCTGCAACAGTGTCATACGTTCTAGCCGTCGAAGGAGTCACAGACGAGCCTGCAGTATCGTTAAGGGATGCAATACTGAGCTGCTGAAGGTCCCACTGTGAACCCCCACGGGCGTTCTCCCCACGGAAGGAGCCAGTACGGTCGCCCTCGTTCAGGAGACGGAGCGTGCCTGCAGAGATGATATCTTGCGAGTTGGCGTATGCGTCCAGCGAGAATGGGCCGAGTTCAGCGGAGATAGTCGAAGCGATGGAGGTAAGCTCCTTGTCGAGGAGGAACTTCTCGTTAACACCTTCCTGCTTGTCGAACTGCTCGCTGTT
>Ga0102942_1000349_pt1 | contig 17293 bp, 16 predicted proteins | sample SalPon2_C_H2O_MG_FD_78171 | JGI IMG/M metagenome (GOLD analysis project Ga0102942, IMG submission 78171) | Salt pond water microbial communities from South San Francisco under conditions of wetland restoration - Salt Pond MetaG R2_C_H2O_MG | ecosystem: Environmental > Aquatic > Non-marine Saline... | reverse complement strand
CGAGGTGGGCGAGGAACTGTCGATGCCCGCCGAGGTCATCTGGGAGGACATCGTCGAGGGCGCCCACGAGAACGGCGAACCCGGCGTGATCTATCTGGAGCGGGTGAACAAACAGCACTCCTTCGACGTGGAGGAACACCCCGATCACCGCATCCTCGCGACCAACCCTTGCGTCACCGGTGACACGCTGATCAGTACGGAGAACGGTCTGGTTCCGGCCGAAGATCTGTACGAGAGTGGGACCGCCCGCGACGTAGTCGTCGATGGCCGACTCGGTGGGGAGACCCTGAAGGAAGCGAGTAGCGTCTACAAAACCGGCGAGAAAGACGTGTACGAACTGACGACGGAGGAAGGGTACACGCTTCGACTCACCGCGGACCACCGCGTCATGACCGACGACGGCTGGGTCGAGGCCGAAGACCTCGACGCCGGCGACACCGTCCACATCCAGAACCGCAAAGGATCGTTCGGCCGGCACGGCTCCGCCGAGGAGGGCCGCGTGCTCGGCTGGCTCGTCGGCGACGGCCACCTGAAAGGCGGCGAGGAGCGGGCCGTCCTGAACTTCTACGACGAGGACGCCGAGGTGTCGACGGCGTTCGCCGACGACGTGAACGCCGTCGTCCGGGAGCCGGCCGGAACCGCCGACTACGAGGTCGGGGTCTCCGAAATCAGTCGAGGCGACGACTACCGCGGCTCAGGCGCGGTCGAACAACGGATTCGCTCGGCGCGCCTCTACGAGTACGCCGAGGAGGCCGGCCTCGTCGAGGACAAACTCAGTGTGCCCGACGCCGTGATGCGCGGGAGCGAGAAGATGGCCCGTGGCTTCCTGCGGGCACTCTTCACTGCCGATGGGAGCGTCCAAGGCAACGCCGAGAAGGGCGTCTCGGTCCGGCTGTGGAGTGCCGATGCCGACCTGCTCAGTGACGTACAGCGACTCCTCCTGAACTTCGGCATAGCGAGCAAGGTGTACGAGAACCGCGAGGACGCGGGGACAGCCGAACTCTCCGACGGGCGCGGTGGGACGAAAGAGTACGAGACGCAGGCCGGGCACGAACTCGTCGTGGTCAAGGACAACCTCGAACGCTTCCGCGACGAGATCGGATTCCTGCTCGACTACAAGACTGACGCGCTCGACGAGCGACTCGACGCGTATGACCGTGGTCCGTACGGCGAACGGTTCGAAGCGACCGTCGAATCGGTCGACTACGACGGTCACGAGGCGGTCTACGACCTGACTGAACCGGACACGAACTCGTTCATCGCGAACGGACTCGTCGTCCACAACTGCGGCGAACAGCCGTTGGAGGAGTACGAAGCCTGCAACCTAGGCCACATCAACCTCTCCACGCTTGCCGACTTCGACGCGCCGGACTGGCGGGTGTGGGCCGACGAACACGCCGACGAGTACGACTCGCAGGCCGACGCGGTCGACGCCTTCCTCGAAGACGCCATCGACTGGGACGCCTTCGACCACCGCATCGACTACGGCACCCGATTCCTCGAGAACGTCGTCACGATGTCGGACTTCCCGGTCGACGAAATCGAGCAGAAGGTCCGCGAGATGCGTAAGATCGGCCTGGGCGTCATGGGGCTTGCACAGCTGTACGTCCAGCTAGGCATCCGCTACGGTAGCGACACGGGCAACGAAGTCGCCCGGCAGCTGATGACCCACATCAACCACGAGTCGAAGTGGGCCTCCCACGAACTCGCGGCCGAACGCGGCTCGTTCGAGGACTGGGACGACTCGAAGTACGCCGACCCCACCGGCTACCGCGAGTGGTTCGAGCACCACACGGGCGAGGACGCCGACGAGTGGGCCGACGGCTTCCCGATCCGCAACCACAACACGACCACCATCGCGCCGACGGGAACCACGTCGATGGTCGGCAACACCACCGGCGGCTGTGAGCCCATCTACAACGTCGCGTACTACAAGAACGTCTCCGACGACGTGCAGGGCGACGAGATGCTCGTCGAGTTCGACGACTACTTCCTGCGGACGCTGGAGGCGAACGACCTCGACATCGACGCCGTGAAACGGGAAGCCCAGGAGCAGATGGCCGCAAACGAGTTCGACGGCGTCGAAGGGCTGGAGACGGTGCCGAACGCCATCGGCGAACTGTTCGTCGTCACCGGCGACCTGACCGGGAAGGAACACGCGGCCGTCCAGTGTGCCTGTCAGGAGGGAGTCGACTCCGCCATCTCGAAGACCTGCAACTTCCCGAACAGCGCGACGGCCGAGGATATGGACGAGGCCTATCGGTACATCTACGAACACGGCGGGAAGGGCGTCACCGTCTACCGCGACGGCACGCGCTCGAAGCAGGTGTTGACGACCCGCGCCCAGAACACGGAGTTCGCGGACGAGGGCGAGGCCGCCGAGACGCTGGTCGAACAGATCGAAGAGGTGTTCGGTGGCCTCGAGGGCTTCCTCGACAACGAGGACGTGCAGGCCGCCCTCGACGCCGAAGTGGAGGAACTGCTCGCGGCCGCCGACGGCGAGCGTGAACTCGGCACCAAGCGTCCGCGTCCCGACGTGCTCCACGGCGTCACCCAGCGCGTCGACACGGGCTACGGGAAGCTCTACGTCAACATCAACGAGGACGAGGCGGGCCGGCCGTTCGAACTCTTCGCCAACATCGGCAACTCCGGCGGCTTCACCGCCTCCTTCACCGAGGCGCTGGCGAAGACCATCTCGACGGCCCTGCGCTCGGGCGTCGACCCGCGCGAAATCGCCTCCGAACTGCAGGGCATCCGCTCGCCGAAGGTGGCGTGGGACAAGGGCGAACAGATCAACTCCATCCCGGACGCCGTCGGGACGGCGATGCGTCGCTACCTCGACGACGAAATCGACCGGCCGTACCCCAAACAGCAGAACCTGACGGAACTCGAGGAGGCCGAAGCCGAGGCGGGGGCGACGCCGATGCCGGCGAACGACGGCCCCGAGGCCGACGGCGGCGCGGCGGTGGCGAACGACGCGGCCGACGATACCGCCGACCTGCTCGCGGCCGGCGAGAGCCCCGAGTGTCCCGAATGCGGCTCGATGAGTCTCTACTACTCCGAAGGCTGCAAGACCTGCGAGTCGTGTGGCTGGTCGGAGTGCTGATCGACTGAGCGACTGATCGTTTCCGAACCCTCCACATCTCCTCTCGGTTCAAAAACCGACGCCCTGCGGATCGAAACGTTTCCATCCCGACATCGGTCGACCGAGCGGCGGAACAGTCATGTCGATGTGGAATGTATATAAGCATATGCCTGCTCGGTGTCCCCGTTGCGAGACGGCGATGCATCGCCGTCACTGCAAGTACGTCTGTCCGAACCACGGGGTTGTCTACGACTGCAGCGATACGTTCTGGTGACATGACAGTTCACGATTCAGTCACGATCACGGCCGGCCGCGTTCGCGTCCGCCGTCCGGGGGAGGGGTACCGACGATGGTGAGCGACGACGGCGTCGCTCGCGGGAAGGAGATTCAGCGGCGTACGGGGAAGACGTTCCACCTCGCCACCCGCCTCCTGCCCGAACGCGTCCGCGAGTCGACGTACGTTCTCTATGCCTTCTTCCGGGTAGCGGACGAAGTAGTCGACGACGCCGAGGGCGTCCCGCCCGCGGAACAGCGGGCGGAGCTCGAACGTCTGCGTGCGGCGGCGCTCGGCGAGGAACCGACCGACGATCCGGTGCTCGACGCCTTCGCCGACCTTCGTGAGACCCACGACATCCCCGATTCGGACGTGAACACGTTCGTCGACGCGATGTTGACCGACGTGACCAAGAGCCGCTACGAGACGTTCGAGGAGCTCCGGGCGTACATGGACGGCTCGGCGGCCGCGGTGGGGCGGATGATGACCGCAGTGATGGACCCCGACGACCCGGAGCGTGCGCTCCCGCACGCGACGGCGCTCGGCGAGGCGTTCCAGCTCTCGAATTTCCTTCGCGACGTGCGCGAGGACATCGTCGAACGCGACCGGATTTACCTCCCCCAGGAGACGCTCGACGAGTACGGTGTCAGCGAGTCCGACCTCCGGAACTTCGAGGTGACCGACGAGTTCCGAGAGGCGATGGAGCGGGAGCTCCGCCGCACGGAGGCGCTCTACCGCGAGGGTGTCGCGGGCATCGAGTACCTCCCCGACGATTGCCAGTTCCCGGTGCTGGTCGCCGCCGTCCTCTACGCCGACCACCACCGACTGATCCGCGGGCGTAACTACGACGTGCTCTCCGAGACTCCCTCCATCGGCACGGCCAGAAAACTCGCGCTCGTCGCCCGGACGCGCTGGCACTGGCTCTGGAATCACGACCCCGAAACCGTCTTCATGCGGGTGAGCTGTGTCCCCGAGATGTCCGGGGATCTGGACCCCGACCGCGGGCGCGACCCGAGCCGTGGGGTCGGTCGTCGTCTCCTGCGCGGCGCGGTCGAGGGGCTCCGGCGGCTGACCTAGACGGCCGGGTCGGTGCGTCTCTCCTGCGAGTCGATTCGAGGGGTCTACAGCCACCGCGGCACGAACGCCCGCGAATCGAACCGCGCCGCCCGCACCAGTCCGAGCGCGAACAGGCTGCCGACCGCTGCGGCCCCCCAGTTGCCGAAGTAGACGTTGACCGCGCTCCAGAGCAGGACGAAACTCACCAGATCGTCGAGCGCGAACTCGCAGGTTTCCAGCCGGTCGGACAGCGCCGAGTGGTCGAGGACGGAATCGAGAACGAGCACGGTCACCGTCGCCGACAACACCCAGCCCGCGAAGTTCGAGAGCGGGACGCCGTAGACGGCGCCGCCGGCGGGGTAGGTCCAGAAGCCGAGCGCCACGGCGCCGGGGTCGAGCACGAGGTCCATCGCGACGACGGTGCCGATGACGGCCGGGAGGCGGACGCTCGCCGCCCGCGCTCGGGGACCGAGGAGGAGCAGGCAGAGCAGGTAGGCGTTACAGACCAGCGGCAGGAAGAAGACGGGCAGGCCGACGGGAACGCCGGCGACGGTCGGGCCGAGGTCGATAGCGTAGTGGAAGTCGCCGTAGGGCCATCCGGTCCGCAGGCCGACGAACTCGATGGCGTAGGCGTAGCCGGCGAGCCCGGCGATACCGACCGCCGCCTTGCGGTCGATCAGCGGTGCGATGCCCACCAGTAACGGCGAGCGCATGACGAGCGTTCCGAGCAGGATGAGGATGGGGTCGAACGCGAACGGTGGGGGGACGACTCCCTCCGCGCTCGCGACGAGGAGGACGGCGCCGACGACGGGGAAGACGACGGCGATGGTGAAACGATTCTCGCGGATCAGGGCGTCGAGGCGGGCCTGTATCTCGGCTCGGGCGTCGTGGCGGGTGGGCGTGGGCGTCGTGACTGCCCCCGCCCCACCGTCGCCGCCGTCGCTCCCGTTAGCCATGGACGAGCCCCCAGAGGCCGCCCATCGTGATGAGCGCGCCGACGACGGTGTTGACGGCGGGGAACCACCAGTACGCCCGGTCGGCCGCCACCGACGACCGGGCGACGAGGACGACGCCGACGGGGTACAGCCCGATGAGGGCGCCGAGCCGAACGTCGAGCAGGCCGAAGGCGACGGCGGCGAGCGCCCAGCAGACGGCGCAGTAGGCGTACGTCAGCCCCTCGCCGAGCATCGTCGCCGTCGTCTCGATGCCCGCGCGGCGGTCCGGCTCGATGTCGGGAATCGCGGAGAAGGTGTGCATCGCCATCGTCCACAGCCACCCGCCGACGACGGCGAGGAGGGGCGGGTGGGCGCCGGCGACGGCCGCGTAGGCCGCGGCGCCGGGCAGGACGTACAGCCCGTTCGAGAGGGAGTCGAGCGGCGGATGGATCTTCAGCCGGAGCGGCGGCGCGCTGTAGGCCACCCCGAGCGCGAGGAAGCCGGCGAGCCACGGCCACGCGAGCGGCGGCGTCAGCGCCGCCGGTGCGAGGACGAGGAGGCCGCTGACGCCGACGGCGACTGGGACGAGTCGGTCCCCGCCGTAGCGCACTTCGCGGCCCTCCTTTTTCGGGTTCTCCACGTCCACGTCGGCGTCGAACACGTCGTTGACGCCGTAGAGGAGCACGTTCGCGGGGAGCAGGAAGTACGCGAAGAGGGTGAGCGTCGTCGACGTGAACAGGTCGGCCGTCGACGCCGCGCCGTAGACGACGCCGACGGCGACGGGGCCGGCCAGATAGAGCCAGAACCGCGGGCGCGACAGCTTCACCAGATACCGCGCCGCGGCGGCCGTCATCGTCGCTCTTTCGCCATCCGTTCGGCCGTCAGGCGGCCACTGATGAGACACATCGGCACGCCGATGCCGGGCGTCGTGTAGGAGCCGGTGAAGTAGAGGCCGTCCACCTCGGTCGAGGCGTGTGGCGGCCGGAGCAGCGAGGTCTGGCGGAGCGTGTGTGCGAGGCCAAGCGCCGTGCCCTGCGCGCTGTTGTACCGGTCGGCGAAGTCGGAGACGCAGAAGGACTCCTCGAAGACGATGCGGTCCCGGATGTCGACGCCGGTGTGTTCGGCGATGTCGTCGAGCAACAAGTCGCGGAACTGCTCGCGGCGCTCCGGGCCGTCGTCGAGGCCGGGGGCGATGGGGACGAGGGCAAAGAGGTTGCTGTGTCCCTCGGGGGCGACGGTGTCGTCCGTCTCAGAGGGGACACAGAGGTAGTACGCCGGCTCCTCGGGCCACGAGGGGTCGTCGCCGAAGATGGTGTCGAAGTGGGCGTCCCAGTCGGTCGGCAGGACGAGCGTGTGGTGGGCCAGCGGGTCCACGTCGCCCTCGACGCCGAGATAGAGGAGAAAGGCCGATGGCGCGTAGGTGCGCGAGTCCCAGTAGTCGGCGTCGTACTGGCGGTCCTCGGGAACGAGGAGTTCCTGCTCGGTGTGGGCGTAGTCGGCGTCGGAGACCACCTCGTCGGGGAAGAACTCGCGGCCGTCCTCGGTACGGACGGCGAAGCCGCCCTCCTGACCCCTGATCGCCGCGACCGGGTGGTCCGTGTGGAACGTGACGCCGAGTTCCTCGGCCATCGCGACGACGCCGTCGACGACCCCACCCATCCCCTCCTCGGGGTAGTAGACGCCGAGATTGAAGTCGACGTGACTCATCAGGTTGTAGAGTGCGGGCGTGTTGTCCGGCGCGCCGCCGAGGAACACGAGAGAATACTGGACGATCTGTTGCAGCTTTGGGTGGTCGAAGTAGTCCTCGACGTGCTCTTGCATCGTCCCGAGCAGGGAGAGCCCGTTGGCGTACCGGAGGACGTCGAGGTCGACGAAGTCGCGCAGGCGGGCGCGGTCCTCGTAGACGAAATGCTCCATCCCCACGTCGTAGGTGTATTCGGCCTGGTCCAGATACGCCTGTAGCGCCTCGCCAGCGCCGGGTTCGTAGGACTCGAACAGTTCGCGGTTGGCGTCGAACTCCGGGAGCAGATCGACCCGGTCGCCGTCCTTGAAGAAGATGCGGTAGTGGGGGTCGAGACGCTCGAGACCGTAGTACTGGTCCGGCCGTCGGTCGAAGTCGCCGAAGAAGTCCTCGAACACGTCGGGCATGAGATACCAGGAGGGCCCCATGTCGAACCGGAAGCCGTCGGCGTGGAGGCGACTGGCCCGGCCGCCGAGCTGTTCGTTTTTTTCCAGGACGGTCACGTCAGCGCCGGCGTCGGCGAGATAGCAGGCCGTCGAGAGGCCGCCGAACCCGCTGCCGACGACGACGACCGACCGCCCGTCGGCCGACCCCGTCGACGGAGTACCGTTCATACCCACCCGTAGGGACGTGATCCGTATATACTACCCGCCACGCTCGCGCGGTGATCGCCCGCCCGCGGGCTCGCCGGAACCGAGTCATAGCGTTTATGCTAACCGGTTACCGGCGTGGTGCCGCCCCGTTCGGCACCACGCTGGTACTGACGTACAATCATCCCTCTCATAGCCGCCCGTTCAGCACCTTCGCCGCGACGAGGACGGGATCCCAGACGGGGCTGAAGGGCGGCGCGTACGCCAGGTCGAGGCGTTCGAGTTCCGCGACGGTCAGGTCGGCCTCGATGGCCGTCGCGAGCGTGTCGATCCGAACGGCTGCGCGGTCCTCGCCGGCGATGGCACCGCCGAGGACGCGCCCACTCGTCCGGTCGGCGACGAGCGTGACCGCCGTCTCGTCGCCGCCGGGGTAGTAGCCCGAGCGCGATCCTGCGGTGATCGTCTCGCTGACGGGGTCGAAGCCGGCGTCGGCCGCCGCCTCGGCGAGGAGCCCGACCCGTCCGCATTCGAGGTCGAAGGCTTTCACTACCGCCGTCCCGGCCACGTCCCCGACGGGCGTCGGATCGCCGGCGACCGTCGAGCCGATGGCCCGCCCCGCGCGGTTCGCCGTCAGCCCGAGGGGGATCCACGTTTCCTCGCCCGTCACCGCGTGGCGCGTGGTCGCCACGTCGCCCGCGGCGTAGACGGCCGGGAGGCTCGTCCGCCCGTGGCCGTCGGTTCGGATCGCGCCCTTCGGTCCCCGGTCGACGCCCGTCCCGTCGAGGAGGGCCGTGTTCGGTTCGACGCCGATGCCGACGACCGCCATGTCGACCGGGCGCGTCTCGCCGTCGACGCGCAGGGCGTCGATTCGACCCTCGCCGACGAGTTCCTCGACGGTCATCCCGGTGTGGACCGTGACGCCCTGCGATTCGAGGGCTGACTCGACCCGTTCGCCGACCGCCGCGCCGAACGGCGGGAGGAGGCGGTCGGACCGCTGGTAGAGGTGGACCTCGACGCCGCGGGCGACCAGCGCCTCGGTCATCTCGACGCCGACGTAGCCGCCGCCGACGACGGCCGCCCGCTCCGGCGGGTCGAGCGCGGCGTTGTGGTCGATGCGGTCGGTGTCGACCGGGCCGTCGCCGAGGCGGTCACGGTCGTACTCGTCCGGCGCCGCGAGATAGGCGTCGATGGCCGCGGCGTCGTCGAGGCCGTGGAGGGTGAAGCCGCCGTCGAGTGCGGTGTCGAACGGCCCGGCTGCGGCGCTCGCGCCCGTCGCGACGAGCAACTCGGCGTACGGCTGGTCGAAGCGCTCGCCGTCCGCGCGGACGGTAACGGTTCGATCCTCGGGCGAGACGGACACGACTTCGTGGCCACGCCGGAGGTCGATCCCGCGCTCCTCGGCCGCGGCGGGCGAGAGCGACAGCAGGTCAGTCAGCCGTTCGACCGACCCCTCGACGAAGTAGGGCGTCCCGCAGTGGGCGTAGGAGATCCACTGCCCTTTCTCGAAGACGATCACGTCCCGGTCGACCTCGCGGCGGAACTTGCTCGCTGCACTCAGGCCGGCGGCGTCGCCACCGACCACGACGAACGGGTCGCGTGCCATGGGCCTCCTTCGACGGGTGCCGACAAAAGCGTGCGCCGCACCTGCAACGATGGTGCGACGCCGTTACGTCCGGTACAGGAAGTAGCCGAGCAGTGCCGCGAGCGCCGTCTCGGAGGCGAGTGCGAGCGTTTCGACGGGTCCGGCGACGACGTGCGCGGCCAGATACGCGAGCGTCGACCCGCCGTGGTGGGTGCCGGGACCGACGAAAAAGAGCGGGCGATGGCCGCTCGCGTGCCACGCGAAGTAGCCCCCGACGTAGAGGACCATCAGGACGATGCCGCCGACGTATAGCGGGCGACGCTCCGCGCCCCCGACGGCAGCGACGAGGCCCCCGACGAGGGCGACTCCCGAGAGGACGAACAGCGGCCACCGCAGGTCGGGTGGGACGAGGATGCCGGCACTCAGATACGTCAGCCAGTTACTGACGCCGAGTGCGAGGTGAATCACGGCGACGAGAACGACCAAGTGTGCCGCGACGACGTGGGCCGGGTCGAAGGCGCGGAGGTTCATTCCCGAACCGAACCGGCGAGAGGGTAAAAACGACGCGTGTTCACAACCGGCCGCGGCGCCGGAACAGACGGGTGAGGAACTGCTCGATGGGACCGGGTTCCGTGGCGACGGACACGCCGGGGAGATAGTAGTCGTCCGCTGACTGCTCGTCGGAGATGGTTGCTTTACTCATACTCTCGAATTCGTCCCGGAACGGATTAAAAATTCCGAAGTAAAGTTAGTAAAACGCAAATTAACATCCGTTATTGACTAACATTCACACGGTTCGGCCGCACACCGTCCGGGGATTCATGCGGCTCCCACGCCAACGACGGCTATGGACGGAACGAACGCTGTCGTTACGGGAGCGAGTCGGGGAATCGGTGCGAGCGTCGTGCAGGGGTTCGCGGCCGAGGACGCCCACGTCACCTGCTGTGCTCGTACGCTCGACGACCTGGAGTCGGTCGTCGAGTCGGCCGACGGCTCGGTAACCGCGGTGCGGGCGGACGTCCGCGACGAGTTCGACGTGGAGCGGTTGATGGAGACGGCCGCCGGCGAGGGCGCTATCGACGTGGTGGTGGCGAACGCCGCCGTCAACCACGGTCCACCCGGAAAGAGCCCGCTCGGGGAGGAGTCGTACTCGCGCTTCGACGACACCATGCGCACCAACCTGCGCGGCGTCTTCACGACGATCCGTGAGGCGCTGCCACATCTCGCGCCCGACGCGCGAATCCTCGTCCCGTCGGGGAGCGTCGCCCGAGAGTCGACGCCGGGGATGGGTGCCTACGCCGTCTCGAAGGCAGGCGCCGAGGCGCTAGTTCGGGGCTTCGCGGCCGACATCGACCAGTCCGTCGCCGTCGTCGACCCCGGCTACGTCGCCACCGACCTCAGCGGCGGCAAGGGCCGCGACCCGGCCGACGTGGCGCCCATGTTCGTGTGGGCGGCCCGCGACGCCGAGGACGTCGACGGCGAGGTGCTCGACCTGCGGGCGTGGAAGTCGGCCACGCGATAGCCGAATCGAACGTATTATTAATTGCGGTGGTTTCGTTGTTAATATGCGCGTCTCTTCCACCGTCGGCCTCGCCAGTGCCGGCGTCTTCGTCGTCCTCTCGGCACTCGCGACGACTATCGGCGCCTGGAAACTCATCGGTATCTCGTGGGTGGCTTTCGTCGCGATGGCGCTCGGTATCCCGCTCGGTCGGCGAACGCTCGGCGACCGGTCCTGGGCGCTCGTCTGGGGCTACGGGCTCGCCGCCGGCGCGATGATCACCAGCGCGGCCGTCTTTCTCGTCCCGCAGGCCATCGCCCACGACGCCAACTTCGGCGGGTTCGGCGTCGCGCTCGGCCTTCTTGTGGGCTTCGCCGGCCACACCGTCGGCCACCGACTCGCCCACTACGACCTGCCGCTCGACCGCACCGTCGCCGAACTCTCGGCCCACGCCTTCTCCGCGGGGCTGATCATCGGTATCGTCTACGGCAACATGCCGACGCTCGGTCCCATCCTCGGCCTCGCCATCGTCTCGCACAAGGGGCCGGCGGGCTACGCGGCGGCGCGACGCCTCGTCTCGAAGGGCCGGAACCCGACCGTGCTCCTCCTCCCGGCGGCGGGCGTGGGCATCGCGGCTATCGTCTCCAGCCTGATTCAGCTCCCGGCCTCCGCGGCCGTTCGGGGCGTCGTTTTCGGCTTCGCCGCCGGTATCTTCCTCCACGTCGCGATGGACTTCCTGCCGCGGTGTGAACTCGGGAGCGACGTGCACGAACTCCTGACGGTCACCGGCGACGCGCACGAACTGCTCGATCAGCTTCGGATTCACGCCGTCCTCAGCACGGGCCTCGGCGGCATCGCCGTGTTCGTCGCGTGGGTCGCCGTTACCTAGCCGTACAGCCGCCGGAGCTGGTACGAGATGCCCAGCCCCGCCGCGAGCAGGACGACGAGGTTGAACGCGGCTTGGAACAGCGACCGGTACTCCGGCTCGATCCACGTCCGGATGACGTTCGAAACGCTGAGATACAGCTGGATCACGGCGACGAAGGCCAAGAGGCCGAGGACGAGCAGGACGGCGTAGTTGGCGTACTGCCGGACGCGACCCCGGTCGGTCGTGGTCGCCTCCTCGGTGGTCTCTGACGCGTCGCTCTCGTCGGGGGTGGTGTCTGTCTCGCTCATTGGTGCTTCCTCCGTGCGAGCAAGGCGACCGCGAGGAGGGCGATGACGGCGGCGCCGACGCCGAAGCCTGGCGCCGCGCCACCGGCGGCACCTTCCGCCGTCGCCTCCGGTCGAGGACGCTCGCCGTCCCCGTCGCCGCGGGTGAAGTCGCTCACGCGCAGTTCCACGTCGCGTCGCGTCTCGTTGACGCTGATCGTCTCCGTCGGGTCCAAGTTCGCCGCCCCGCGGGCGCTGTCGATGACGACCCCGTCCTTCCAGAGTACGGCGTCGATGTAGTAGTTGTAGCCCGTCGGCACCGTCAGCCGCGTCGCCACCGTCTCCGTGCGACCGGGACGGATCGACCCCACGGGGACCGAGGTGCGGTTGGCGACGATGTTCGAGTCGGCCTGCCGGAGCGTCACCGTGACGCGCAGGTCGTCCGGCCGGTCGTCGCCCGCGTTGGTCAGCGCCATCTGCAGGGCAAGTGTGGTTCGGTTATCGGCCGTCTCGGCGACGGAGAAGGCGACGGGTGGGAGGGCGTCCGCCTCGGCGAAGCCTACGGCGCTCCGGGCGTACGGCGGCTGGAGGGCTTCGAGGCCGCGGAGTTCGCGCGTTCCGCTGTCGACCCGCTGGTCGTCGCGGTAGACGACCGCACGAATCCGGTAGCCACCCTCGCGCTCGACGGTCAGGTTCGTCGGCACCGCTACCTCGCGCTCCCCGGTCAGGTCGCCGGCGGCCGTCGTTCGCGTCGTTTCGACGAGCCCCGACTCCGCGTCGACCGCCTGCACCCGAACGGTCACGTTCCGGGCCGGCGGGCCACGATGGGAGAGGCGCGTCGTGACGTTCAGCGTCACCGTATCGCCGGTCACGTCGCCGGCCGAAATCTCCATGTCGGCGATGTCGACCGGGCCGGGACGAACCGGTCGCTCCTCGCTCGGATCGGCGAGGGCGCCGGGGACGAGGACGGCGGCGACGACGGTCAGGAGGGCGACGCCGGCCGCACCGGCGGCCAGCGTGGTTTCGCGGCGCATACGCCGCCATCCTCGTGGACCGGGCAAATGTTTTGGGGAGGGTGAAACCTTGTTTTATGCTACTCCGCTTCGATGGGACACGCATGACCGTCTACGTCGTCGGAACCGACACCGTCGATACGAGCGCCGCGCTGTGTGATTACCTCGACCACCGCCTCGACGCCGGGGATACGGTCCACGCCGTCAACTCCCTTCCCGGCGGTGACGCCACCAACGCCACCGACGCCCGCGACGGTGAGGACGCGATCACGGTCGTCCAGTCGCGACTCGGACCCGTCGCGACGGTCGAGACCCACCAGTTCGTCCGCGGCAACGACCCTCACGAGGACCTCCTCGCCCACGCCGACGCCGTCGACGCCGACGAACTCGTCATCGGCGTCCGCAAGCGCAATCCGACATCGAAAATCGTCTTCGGCAGCACGGCCCAGGCGGTCCTCCTGCGCTCCGCGCGCCCCGTCGCCGTCGTCCCGCTGACCGAGGGGAGCTAACAGACCTTCTCGGCCAGCGTCGGCACGAACGTTCCCACGTCGGTGACCATGCCGACCGCCTGCGAACTCCCCCGGTCGAGCAGTTGCGTCACCGTCGCGGGGTTGATGTCGACACAGACCACCTTCGTCGTCGAAGGGAGGCAGTTCCCGACCGCCACCGAGTGCAAGAGTGTCGAGAGCATCACCACCATATCGGCCGCGTGCGCTTGCTCCCGGATGGCGTTCTGGGCCTCGACGGCGTCCGTGATCGTCTCGGGAAGCGGGCCGTCGTCCCTGATCGACCCCGCAAGGACGTACGGCACGTCGTGTCGCACGCATTCGTACATCACGCCCTCCTCGACCAGTCCGTCCGCGACGGCGGCCTCGATTCCGCCGGCCCGGATCACCTCGCTGATCGTGTAGATGTGGTGTTTGTGGCCCTTGCGCGGGTGTTCGAGCGTCTCGATGTTCATCCCGAGCGACGTACCGTAGATGGCGCGTTCGAGGTCGTGAACGGCGAACCCGTTACCCGCGCTGATGGCGTCGACGTACCCCTCACGCACGAGGCGGGCCAGGTCGTCGCCGGCGCCCGAATGAATCACCGCCGGCCCGGCGACGACCAGCACTCGCCCGCCCGCCTCCGCCGTCTCCACTAGCGTCTCCGCCACCCGCTCGATGAGCGACTCCGAGGGACGCTCGCTGGAGACGCCCCCCTGCATGAATCCGAACGGGCCGCTGGGTCCGCGGGGACGGTCCGGCGGGTCGACACGGATCCCGGCCTCGCCCGTCACCACGAAATCGCCCCCCCGAACGGCGTTCAACACCGCCGTGTGCGCCCGCGGGCCGTCGGGGTCGACGACGATTGCACAGTCCATCTCCACGTCCTCCACATCGAGCCACGCGCCCTCGTACCGGATCTGCGTGGGGTGGTTGGTCGTCGAGTAGAAGCCGGTGGGTACCACCCGATCCGCGGGCGCCGGATCGAGCGTCGCGTCGACCGGGTCCGAGAGGTTCGCCCCGTTCTGGTGGAGTTCGTGGAGGATCGACCCCAGTTGTGCCTCGGTGTCGGCGCGAACCTGCAACCGACAGTACGACTCCTCGTCCTCGTGGCGGCCGATGTCGAACTCCTCCACCTCGAACTCCCCACCCAGATCCATCACGAGGCCGAAACACCGGCCCATAGTCCCCGAGTCGATGATGTGCCCCTCTAGCTCCACGGTTCGTGTGTGGGTCATTACCACGACTGAGGGGAGAGCCGCGTATCAGAGTTGTGGGGCTGGGCGGCCCGGTCGACCGAGGACCACTCCCGACCACAGTTCGGCAAGCACCCGGCCTACCGCCCGAGAACCCCGTCGAGGAAGGCGAGCTGGTGGGCCGCGGCCGTCTCGAATGCCGGGCCGAGCGCGTCGGCGTGACCGATCGGGAGACGGAGAAACGTCGACCCCTCGATCCGGTCGGCGGCGTCGGCGACGACGGCCGGCGAGGCCACGTCGTCGTCGGCGGCGGCGAGGAGGAAGGTCGGACAGCGCACCCGCTCGGCGTCGGCGAGCGGGCGGTAGCGAAACAGGGAGAGGAGTCCACGCGCGGGCGTCGTGTTGTGCCAGTCGCTCCGCGGCGGAACGAGATCCAGATACGTGTCGCCGGTCGGGCGCGGCAGGGCGCCGAACTCCTCGCGCCCGCCGACGACGGGGACGGATCGGGACCGGCCGAGGGGGGCGAGTAGCCGGTCGCGGACGCCGGCGCCGACTGCCCGAGCGAGCGCGCGCGGCGACCGAGCGCGGGCGAACGCCCGCCCGTCGAGCAGGGGGGCCACGGCGACGACGGCCGCCACGCGCCGGTTCGCGGCCACCCGGACCGCGTGGCCGCCCCCGAGGCCGAACCCCCAGAGCACGATCCGTCGGCGCTCGCCGTCGAGACGGCGGACCCGGTCGACCGCGGCGTTCCAGTCCGTGATCTGTCCCGCCGGATCGACGAGATTCCGTGGTTCGCCCTCGCTCTCGCCGAAGCCGCGGTAGTCGAAGACGAAGGCGGCGTAGCCCGCACGGGCGAAGCGTTCGGCGTACCGCGGGTAGCCAAACGAGGCTTCGGCCGCGAACTCGGGCCCCAGGACGATCACCGGCGGCGTGGCGGGTCGGTCCGGCCGGTAGAGTCGACCACGACACGTCCGGCCCTCGCTCTCGAAGGAGAGCGTCGTCGTCGCCACGTCGAACCGGCGTCGGGGGCGTGTCGCGGTCACCGACATTACAGGTCTTCCTCGAGCGTTTCGAGGACGCGCGTCGAGAACTCGGTCTCGGAGATGCTATAGTCGCGTAGCCCCTCGAACCACTCGGCTTTGGCGTACCAGGTGTTCATCACGTCGTCCTCGAATCGGAGGACGGTCGCTTCGACGCGTTTCGGGTTCCACTTGTCCTCCTCGTCGAGGTCGATGAAGGCGTTCAGCACCTTCCCCATCTCCATGTGATTGACCTCGTCGCCCGGATAGCCGGTGATGTACGACAGTTCGACCGGTTCGACGTCCTCGATTTCGTGAATGTCGACGCCGAAGTTCCGCAGTTCCTCCTCGAGTTCGGATTCGTCCATCATACCCGGTCTTGCATCTCGGCGGTCAAAACCCTTGCCGGAACGGTCGCGTCGCTATCCGCGGTGAAAATGTGGGAGGATGTGGGGCCGCTAGTTCGTGGTGGGCTTCGGGCCGAGTCCGCCGCGGTCGATCATCGGGATCGTGGTCGTCGGCTCCGGGGTCGGATCCGGCTCCGGTCGATCCCGCCCTCGGTCGGTCGTCGGGCCGCTTCCGGATCGCGGCTGCAGGGGGATGACGGGGTCGATCGTGATGGTGGAACGGTTCTTCTGTGTCGTGCGTCGGGACGTGCTCATTGGGATGTGTCGTATGCTGTGGTAGTTGTGGAACTGCACTGCGTCATCGGGCCACGATCAGCATACGAGTACGACGCGTTGCATCGTAGTTCGTCCATAGCGCCCATCCATAATAAACCTTCATGATCGTTACTGGGTGAGATACCACGGCACGCGGTCCCACGGCGCACCCCCGAACGTCGGTATCTTGAATGCCCTCGACTTCTTCGGTCCGTCGAAGACGTGTCCCGAGTTGGTCCTGCGGTCGATGTCGTGGCCGCCGCGCCCTTGGCGACCGCCGCGATGTCGACCGACACCCTCGTCGTCTTCGGCATCGTGTTGCTCGCGCTCGGCCTGTTCGTGACGGAACTCCTACCCATCGACGTGACGGCTATTTTGATCATGGTCGTCCTGATGGTGTTCGGGAGCGACGGCGTCGTGAACTTCACCCGCATCTCGACCGCCGAGGGAGTGTCGGGCTTTTCCAACCCCGCGACGCTCACCGTCCTCGCGATGCTCATCCTGAGTTCGGGCATCAGCCGGACGGGGCTCGTCCAGATTCTCGGCCGGAAGATGGCTGCTTTCGCCGGGGAGGACCGCGACCGACAGCTTCTGGCCACTATCGGCGTCGCCGGCCCCGTCTCGGGGTTCATCAACAACACGCCCGTCGTCGCCATCCTCGTTCCCGTCATCACCGACCTCGCGCACGCGGGCAAGACGTCGCCATCGAAGCTCCTCTTACCCCTCTCGTACGCCTCGATGTTCGGCGGGATGCTCACCCTCATCGGTACCTCGACGAACATCCTCGCGAGCGACGTGTCGGCCCGCCTGCTCGGTCACCCCTTCTCCATGTTCGAGTTCACCTCACTCGGCGTCGTCATCCTCGTCGCCGGCAGCCTCTATCTCGTGACCGTCGGCCACCGCCTCATCCCCGAACGCGTCCCCGTCGAGGACGACTACGTTCAGGAGTACGCCATCGAGGAGTACCTGACCGAAGTCGTCGTCGAGCCGGATTCGCCGCTCGTG
>Ga0102942_1000335_pt1 | contig 17624 bp, 9 predicted proteins | sample SalPon2_C_H2O_MG_FD_78171 | JGI IMG/M metagenome (GOLD analysis project Ga0102942, IMG submission 78171) | Salt pond water microbial communities from South San Francisco under conditions of wetland restoration - Salt Pond MetaG R2_C_H2O_MG | ecosystem: Environmental > Aquatic > Non-marine Saline... | reverse complement strand
TCCGTCGGGTCGGCTGCCGGTCACGTTCCCGCGCCAGTAGCCGTTGGCTTCGAGCGCTGGGAACGCTTCGGCCTCTAGCCGCTCGACCTCGTCGTCGTCGTACAGCTTTCGCCACGTGTTCCCAAAAAGCTGCTCCTTGTCGTCGAAGCCGTACATGTCGACGTGGGACCGGTCGACGTACTCGTACTCGTCGCCGTCGAGGATCGCGACGCCATCTCTCGCCGACTCGACCGCTCGCTGGAACGATCTGAGTTCGCGCTCTCGCTCTCGACGGTCGGTCACGTCACGAACCGTACAGACGATTCGGCCGTCATCGATGACCGTGAGGCTGAGTTCGGTCGGAAACGTCGTCCCGTCGAGGCGGCTGCCGGTGGCCGTCCCGACCCATGAGCCCCCGGATTCGAGGGTCGAGAGCGCCTCCGCCTCGAGTCGCTCCACCTCATCGTCGTCGTACAGCTTTCGCCACGTGTTCCCCAACAGTTGGTCCTTGTCGTCGAAGCCGTACATGTCGACGTGCGTCTGGTCGACGTAGACGTACTCGTCACCGTCGAGGATCGCGACGCCGTCTACCGCCTCGTCGATTGCCTGCTGGAACGATTCCAGCTGTTGTTGTCGGTCCTTTCGAGCAGTGATGTCCCTGAGTACGCCGGCCGTACCGCGGAACTCGTCGTCACCGACCAGCCCAAGTCGATTCTCGACGATCTTCCGGTGACTATCGGCCGTTTCGAGTTCGAACTCGGCGGTCGTCGACCGCCTGTCCGTGGTCCTCAGCTCCTTGATCTGCCCCCGGATCTGTTTCACGTCAGACTCGTTCATACCGATCGACGGGCGCTTGCCGATGATCTCCGTTCCATACCCGAACTCCCGTTTTGCGGCCTCGTTGACGTACGTGAAACGCCCCTCGGTGTCCAGCGCGTACACCGGGTCATCGACGGCCTCGAGTATCGTCTCATACCGCTCCAGCTCCTCGAACCGACGGCGACGTCGGATCTCGGTCCCGATCCACTTCGCGACGAGTTGTACGAACTCCGTCTCTTCCGGGCGAAACGCTTCCGCACGCGCCCTCCGCATCGAGAAGTTCACCGTCCCGTAGGCCCTGCCGTCGACGATCACAGGTGCTCCGATGTACGCGACGGCGCTTTCGGACGCCGGGTGGTTCTCATGATCGCTTTCCTCGATGTCGGCAAACGCGAGCGGTTCGGTCACGTCGCCGGCGAGCGTCGCATCGCACATCGTGCCCCCGAGATCGTACACCGCGCCCGCCTCGTGTGTCCCGGTCGCGTCAACCACGGTGTCGATCTCGTAGTCGTCTCCGTCGACGTGTGAGAGGATGCCCGTGTCGAGATCGAAGTATTCGCACCCGAGTGACAGCAGGCGCTCGATAGCCTCGTCGAACTTCTCGAAATCGACCGCGAGTTCGCTCAGCCGACGGAGCGCACTGATGTCAGCTTCTATCGGTTCCCCGTGTCCTCCCAAATCGGACTCCGCACCCGGCGATGTGTCGTGCGCCACAGTGCGGACGTAGCTCGCCCCGTCGACGTCGAATGGTTGACTCGTGAGGGTAACCGTGAGATCCGGTTGCTGTACACGCTCAAGCGACGCCGTGGACGGTTCCGACGCTCCGGTGATGGCGTCGTCGAGGTGTTCCCGGATCGCCGCCGCGGTGTCCCCGGTGATATCGGCGAGCCCGCTCCGCAGAAGCGTTTTGCGATCGCTCCCCGTTAATTCGACCGCAGCACGGTTAACGGCCACGAGAGCCCCGTCGGTATCGCTGACGAATGTGGCCCTGTCCGACTGGTCGAACAGCGCACGAGCGATATCGCAGTCCGTGGTCGACGACTGTCGGTTACCGATCCGAGACAACGTCGTTTCGAGTTTGGCCGCAATCGCTTCGATGATGGGAATTTCTTCGTCATCGAACCGCTCCCGTTCCGTGCCGACGCGTAGCACTCGGTCGCGCCCGACGGGGGCGAGCGCCTCGATCTGTACCGGGTCAGACGGGTCGTCGCCGACCGTCGCTTCGGGCATATTCTCAACCGTGCGGTCGCCCTCACGATCACCTACCTGCCTGACGATCGAGTCCGGTATCTGGTCCGGAACGCGATCGTCTGCGGCCGAAGAGGGGACAGCGGATCCGAGGGCGGTGACCGTCTCCGTCGATGGGTCATCCGTACAGACGCTCGCTACCGCGTGGTCAAAGGCGGCTTCCACGAACTCAACCGTACGGTCGACCGCCCCCTCAACCGTTTCCGCTCTGTCGAGCTCCGCCGAAAGGGCGAGATACCGCTCGGGGGCGGTCAGAGGCGATTGAGTGCCGGTCATACGATCGTAAATCCTTCCATGAATATAAATTGTTGAGTTACTGATTATTCCGCGCTGGAGGCCGTCGTTCCGGGGTCGCCGCGGCATTCTGGGCGGTCCTTCCCGCTGGGGCGGATCCGGTCGGTCCCTGGGCTTCGGTCTGGGTGGAGCGTTCAAGCGTTGACGCGTCGGTGCCGACTGCTTCCCGGACACACGTCCACGCGAAGACCGAGGGTACCGGGGCAAATCTGACACCCACAGCGTCGGTCGTTCTCCGATATAACGTCGCGCCGGACGCGTCCCCTTCGTCCGCAGAGACGACGCTCAAGAGACCGACTGCCACCAGTTCACTGACACGGCGATAGCAGGTCGCGATTGGGATGTCCAGCGAATTACTGAGCTGAGTTGCCGAGGCCGGCTCTCCGGCCGCTCCGAGAATTTCCATACTGTACTCCCGGCCGAGTGCTCGTACGGGTTTCATGAATTGTTATCCTCGGTAAACCGAATATTATCACGAGTGAAAGACTAACTTCCAATCAGTATCGGTTGCCCCGTTCGTACACCGATGCTCATCGGTATCCGAACTCTCGACCACGCGACGACGCCGAGCAGTTCGGGGCTCATACGTCGTTTCCACGCGAACTCCCGTTGGAACTACTGTTTTCAGCCCGCCTCGGATTCGGACGCTTCACGCCTCGGAGGTCGATTCGTTGGACAGGCGAACTCGAACCGGCAGCGTCCATCCGGTTGTCACGTCCCTCAGCGCGACCGAGACATCCCAGCAAGTCGAGGACTCGCTTTGGTAGACGTCGCGACCCGACGCCGATCTCCGGCCGGACGAGCCGCCTCCTGAACCGTTTAGTACCGTGCCGGCGAACTCCATTCCATGTACGCGCTCGTCGGCGGGACCGTCCACACGGCAACGGAGCGGGGAACGATCGACGCGACCGTCGTCATCGACGACGGCGAGATCGTTTCCCTCGACGACGGTGAGCCGCCCGAGGAGGCGACGGTGATCGACGTCTCGGGCCACCACGTCACGCCGGGGCTCGTCGACGCGCACAGCCACGCCGGCATGGCCGAGTGGGGCGAACCGGAGGACGGCGACGTCAACGAGGGGACCTCGGCGGTCACGCCGCACGTCAACGCGCTCGACGGGTTCCACCCGCGCGACGAGGAGCTGAAACACGCGTTCCAGAACGGCGTCACCGCCGTCTCGGCGCGGATGGGGTCCGGCAACGTGATCGGCGGGATCATCTGCTCGATGAAGACCCACGGGCTCACCGCCGACGACATGCTGATCCGCGAGGACGGGATGAAGGCCGCGATGGGCGAGAACCCGAAGCGCTTCCACGGCGAGGAGCAGGGCCGCCAGCCCTCGACGCGTCCCGGCGTCGCCGCCACCCTCCGGTCGGCGCTGATGGAGGCCGAGGACTACGTCGACCGGCGCGAGCAGGCCCGCAACGAGGGCGATCCGTTCGAGCGCGACCTCGGCATGGAGAACCTCGCCCGCGTCCTCACCGAGGGGCTCCCGCTCCGCGTCCACGCCCACCGCACCGACGACATCATGACCGTCTTCCGGATCGCCGAGGAGTTCGGCATCGAGTCGCTCTCGATCGAACACGCGACCGAGGGCCACCTGATCGCCGAGGAGTTCGCGGAGCGGGACGTGCCCGCGATCGTCGGCCCCTCGCTGTACTCGGGCGCGAAGTACGAACTCCGGAACATCACCTTCGAGACGCCGGCGATCCTCCGCGAGGCGGGCGTGAAGGTCGCGATCCAGACGGACGCGCCCGTGCTCCCCCAACAGCACCTCGACGTCTGCGTCGGGCTCGCGGTCCGCGAGGGCTTCCCCGCGGACGAGGCGCTAGAGGCGGTGACGCGCTATCCGGCCGAGATCCTCGGCATCGACGACAGCGTCGGCACGCTGGAGGTCGGCACGGACGCCGACGTGGCGGTCTGGGACGGCGTCTTCTACGAGAACGACAGCCGGACGCGACACGTGTTCGTCGACGGCGAACACGTGTTCGACCGCGAGCGCGACGCGGTCGACCCCCGCGACGAGTACGACTGGTAGCCGGCGCGTCGGCGACGACGGCCCTCGCCCCGAGCCGACCGTGGCCCGCCCCGCTATCTTTTAGTCGCCCGTCCGTCTCTCGCGTAGTCGTGCCCATCCGCCGCGCGACCCCCGTCGACGCTCTCTACGCGGAACTCCGCGACTACGACCTCGTCGTGACCCCCGACGCCCCGCTCGCGAGCGCGATCAACCGTCGCCTCGACCGCCCGCACTTCGGGACGTTCGCGACCACGCCGCGGCGCCTCGCGGCGGGTCGACGCGAACGGGCGGAGGACCGAATCGCCTTTCTCGAAGCGATCGAGCGGACGGACCACGACTGGAAGGCGGTCGCGTACGCCGTCGGGAACGTGCTTCAGTGTTGGGAGCACCGCGGCCGCCTCGACGCGGTCCTCGACTACGACGCGTACGTCGACGACGCGACTCGCGACGTCGTCGAGGTCATGCGCTCCCTCCGGACGACGTCGAAGCGGCTCACTGAGTACACGGTCGACGACGGTCGCTCGGTGGCCGTCGTCGGTGCCGAGCAGCTGACCGCCCTAGAACGCAGCGTCCTCCCGGAGACCTGCGACCGGGTCGACCTCTTCGCGGACGAGGCGTTCGACCACCCCCCGTTCCACGTGTTCGAGTCGGCGACGGATATCGTCGGCGCGCTGCTCGACGCGGTCACGGCGGAGAACGCCGAGCACGTCGCCGTCGTCCTCGACGGCGGGAGCCGGTACTCCTCGCTCGTCGAGTCCGCGTTCGAGGCGGCCGGAATCCCCTTCTACGGCGGTCCCGGGTTCGCCGACGACCCGCACCACCGTGCGTTCGTCCGGCTCCTCCGGCTCGGATTTCGCGGCACGGAGGCGACCGTCGGCGACGCCGCGCCGGTGCTCGCGCAGATGGGCGTCGACGTACCGCTCGCCGATCGGGAGCGGCGGCTGGACGCCGTCGACCGACCGGAGCTGGCGTGGCTCCGACGGTTCCGCGCCGGGATCGATGAGCGGACGTTCGGGGAGGCGCTCGACGCCTACGCCGCCGAAGCCGGCGTCGAACTGCCGCGCTTCGACGAGGAACTCCAGCGGTTGGGGCTCGCCGACGCCCCCGTGACGAGCGCGGCGGTCGACCGGCTGGCGTACTACCTCCAGACATACGAGGTCCCGGTCGACAGGGAGAACGAGGGCGTCCTCCTCGCCGACGCGAAGTCCTCCGCGTACGTGGACCGCCCCGTCGTCTTCCACCTCGGCATGGACGAGGCGTGGACGCACTCGGCCCCCCAGCGCCCGTGGGTCGACACCGAGGCCCAGTTCGAGCGGTACGTCGGTGGCTTTCAGCGACTCCTCCAGAGCGGCGATCGGCAGTACTACCTCGTCCGCGACGCGGCCGGCGGGGAGCCGGTCACGCCCTGCCTGTACTTCGGCGACCTCCTCGACGAGGAGTACGAGCGGTTCAGCGACCTCGACTCGGTCGAACACCGGCGGCGACCCCGCTCCGCGGGGACCGGATTCGACTACGATCCCCTCGATGTCGAGCCCCGATCGGACGACACGATCAGCCAGTCAGCCCTCAACGGCTACGTCAACAGCCCGCGCGACTACCTCTTCGGGCGGCTCCTCGATCGGCCCGATCAGGAGCGGTTCGTCGAGGGGAACCTCTTTCACGACTTCGCGGAGTTCGCCGCGTGCCACCCCGACCTCGTCTCGGAGACGCCGACCGCGGAGCTCGTCGACGCCGTGCTCGCCGAGACCGAGGCGTTCGTCGCGCCCGCGGACGAGCCGCTCCGCCGCCGGAAGTACCGGATCGGGCTGGAGCTGATCGCGGAGTACCTGGCCGAGAACGGACCGGCGTCGGACGAGTTCCTCACGCCGGCCTCGGGGTGGGGGACCAACTTCTTCGCGGACTACTTCGACGAGCCGGTCGACTCCCCGCTCACCGAGCGCTGGTTCGAGGACGAGGCCCTCGGCGTGAAGGGGAAGATCGACCTCGTGCGCTCGCCGACCGCGCTGCTCGACTACAAGAGCGGCTCGCGGAAGCGGGCGTCGCAGGTCGTCGGGGGCGCGGCGGTCGACCCGCCGGCGGACGCGCCAGACTTCCAGGCGGCGCTGTACCTGACCTACTACCGGACGCTCCGCCCGGACGAGCGGCTGGAGTTCACCTTCTTCCACTTCCTCGAACCGATGGACGACGTGATCGCCGGCGACGCCGACCTCGACGACGCGCTCACGACGGTCACCTACCACCCGGTCGCGTTCGACGAGTACGTCGGCTCGCGAGAGGCCTACGAGCGGCTGCTGGACGGGTACACCGACTGCCGAGAGACGTTCGACGACCTCGGCTACCAGGCGTACGAGGCGGTCGTGGCGCCGCTGTCGTTCCCCGAGACGACGGACAGGGGGGAGCTGCGCGCCTCGGAGTTCGCCGAGCGGTTCACCGACGCGGTCGACGCTCGCACGTCGTCGGACGTCGACGCCGAGAAGGGGGCGGACCAGGCGGTCCGCGAGCTCAACGGCGTCCGCAGGCGGGCGTTCTTCCGCGAGGACTTGGACGCGTTCGAGTCGTTCGTCGACGAGCGGCTGGCGGAGCTCGCCGAGCGGCGCGCCGGCGAGGAGCGGTTCCCGGTGGACGGGCTCTCGGGCGGTCCGAACTACCGGCGCGTGGACAACCGCGACCTGCTGTTGGAGGGCGACCGATGACGGACCCGACGCCGAACGAGGCGCAGCGGCGGCTCATCGAGAGCACCGAGGGGACGTACCTCGTCGACGCCGGCCCGGGCACCGGGAAGACGTTCGCGATCGCCCGCCGCTACGGGCGGATCGTCGACCGATCCGGCGTCGACCCGGACGACGTGCTGCTGGCGACGTTCACGCGGAGCGCCGCGACGGAGATGAAAGAGCGCGTCGTCGACCACAGCGCGTACGGGGTGCGCGAGCTGGCCGACGCCCCGATCCGGACGTTCCACTCGCACTGTCACGAACTCCTCCGCGAGCACGGGTACGCCGCCCCGACGCACCTCGGTCTCGACGAGCGGATCACGGGGTCGACGCGGATCGTCGACGACGACCTCGTCGAGGCCGAGCGCTTCCGCGAGTTCTTCGGCGGGTTCCGCGACGAGCACCCGGAACACGCCGCGTTCTACCGGGCGCTCCCGGCGCCGGGCGAACTGCTCGACCTGATCGACGAGCTCGCGTCGAAGGGGATCTTCCCCACGACCGACGGCTGGTACCGGGACGGGGAGTCGCACCTCGACGGCGACCTCGCGGCGTTCGCGGAGCGCTTCGACGCCGCGAATCGACCGCGGAACGACGGGCGGAAGCAGTCCCCGCTGCGGGAGGACCTGAGCCGCTTCGGCCGCGGGAAGACGTACCTCCCGGACGCGCCCTCGAAGTCGGAGCTCCGCGGCGGCCGCGGGACGAAGCGGCTCGACGACGACGTGGCGCGAGACGTCTTTCGCGAGGACCGCGAGGACCTCAAGACGTTCGTCCACGACGTCTACGTCGAGTACCTCCGGTTCGCCCTCCGGCGCAACTACCTCTCCTTCAGCTTCCTCCAGCTGTTCGCGTTCGTCCTCCTCTGCGAGGACGAGCGCGCCCGCGAGGCGGCGCAGGTCGAGTACGTGATGGTCGACGAGTTCCAAGACACGAGCGAGATCCAGTTCAAGCTCGCGCTGCTTCTGTCGGCGGGGACCAACCTCTGCGTCGTCGGCGACTGGAAGCAGAGCATCTACTCGTTCCAGTACGCGGACGTGCGCAACATCCTGGAGTTCGAGGACCGGCTCGAGCGGTTCGCCGCGGACCTCAACGCCGACGCCGACCGCACCGCCGTCGACGCCGCCGACCCGACGCGGATCGAACTGCGCGAGAACTACCGGTCGACGGCGTCGGTCATCGACCTCTCCGAGCGGGCGATCGCGACGCCGGCGACGGGCGGCGAGACCGTCGACGCCCCCCTCGACGACGTCGTCGAACTCTCCTCGAACGCCGCCTTCGACAACACGGTCGTCGAGGGCATTGCGCACGAGGACGAACACGAGGCGGTCCTCGCGGAGATTCGGGAGATCGTCGGCAACGACGAGTACGCCGTGGAGGACGCGGACGGCGAGCCGCGCCCGCCGGAGCACGGTGATATTGCGGTGTTCACGCGGACGCGGGAGTGGGGCCGCGACCTCTTGGCCGTCGCGGACGAGTACGACTTCCCGATGGCCTACGACGGCGGGATCGAACTGTTCCGGACCGACCCGGCGAAGCTCCTGCTCGCGTGGCTCCGCGTCCTCGAGTCGGACGCCGACCGCGGGTGGGCGGTGATCCTCGAGGAGATCGGCTACGCGTTCGACGAGATCGACCGCGTGCTTGAGACGGGGTCGTACCCGGCCGACGCGGCCGCGTTCCGCGACGAACTCCGCGACCTGGCGTCGGTCGGCGCGGTCGCGCGCCGCGTCCTCGACCGGTACGGGTTCTCCGGCGACACGGCCGACGCCCTCCTCCACGCGGTCCAGTCGGTCCACGACGCCACGACTGCGACGCGGGGGGACCTGATCCGGCTCATCGAGCGTGGCATCGAGACCGGCACCACCGTCGACGTCAGCGCGACCGCGGGCGACGACGCGGTGACCGTCCAGACGATCCACGCGGCGAAGGGGCTGGAGTATCCGATCGTCGTGCTGGCGAACATGAACGAGGGGCGCTTCCCGCCGCGGGCGGGCGGGTCGAGCGTCTTCGAGTATCGGGACCCGGTCGGCCTCCGACAGCGGAAGCTGTACTCGGAGGCGGGGACCCACCCGCACGTCTACGACAACTGGCGGCACGACGTGATCCGGCGGTGTCTGCCCCGCGAGTACGACGAGGAGCGCCGGCTGCTCTACGTCGCGATCACGCGCGCCGAGAGCCACGTCGTGTTCGCCGCCGGCGAGGACCCGAACGCCTTCCTCGAGGGGCTCCCGGTCGCCGTCGAGGCGGTCGACCCGGACGTCGAGCCGTTCGACCGCGACGAGCCGGCCGACGCCGAGCGGCCGTTCGCGGTGACGGCCCCGGACGGACCGGTCGGCCACACCCCGCACTCGCTGATGGACCAGACGGTGTTCGAGGAGACCGGCGAGCGGCGGGAGGCCGGTCCCGAGGTCTGAGCCGCCGCCGAGAGCGAGACCGAGACCGGGGGGATAGCGTTCGGCTCCCGCGTCCACGACTTCGCGGAGGCGTACGCTCTCGGCGACGACGTGACGCCGTCGAACGGCCACGAGCGGCGGGTCGTCGAGTTCCTCGACGGGCTTTCGGGCGATTTCCACGTCGAGGAGCCGGTCACGCTCCCGATCGAGGTCGACGGCCGCCGCGTCACCGTCTCGGGGATCGCGGACCTCGTCTGCGTGACCGACGACCGAGTCGACGTCGTCGACTACAAGACGGACGCCACGCGGCGCGCGCAGCCCGAGTACCGGAAACAGCTCAGCGTCTACTACCACGTCCTCGACGACTGGTTCGGCGACAGGGAGGTCGAGACGAGCCTGTTCTACACGAGCGACGGGACGCGCGAAGCGATCGAGCCGCTCGGCCTCGACGCGCTGCGATCGCTCGTCCGCGCGGCCGACGCGGCGTCCGACTGACGCACTCGGGCGGTCCGGTCGCCGCCGGAATCGCTGGCCTCCACTCGGCGCGACGCGAAGCGAGCCGGGCCCCGCGTCCCGTACCCCGGCCCGGGCGACGGGGTTGGATTTTTGCCGACGCGAACCGGACGACGCGTATGGCGCTCCTCGCCAGAGGTCCGACCCGCGCCGGCGCCGACGACCGCGACCGGTCCGGACCGCGGGGGTCGAGCCCGTGAGCGCCGACGCCGCCGACGCGGAGTCGTCCGGCCCGCTCGACGCGTTCCGCCGGTTCTTCGCGCTGGAGCGCGACGTGCTCGTGTTATCGGTCGCGATGTTCGCGTTCAGCCTCGGGTTCCAGATGACGAACCGGTTCCTCCCCGAGTACATGGTCGCGCTCGGCGCGTCCGGGTTCGCGGTCGGCCTGTTCGGCACGTTCGGCAACGTCATCTCGGCGGTCTACCCGTACCCCGGCGGCGCCGTCTCGGACCGCCTCGGCTCGCGGTACGCGCTGACGCTCTTCGGCCTGCTGTCGACGCTCGGCTTCGTCGTCTGGCTCGTCGCGCCGAGCCTCGGCGCGGTCGACGTCGCCGGGGTCGTCGTCGAGCCGTGGGTGTGGATCTTCGTCGGACTGGTCCTCGCGCAGGCGTGGAAGTCGTTCGGCCTCGGCGCGACGTTCGCGGTCGTGAAGCAGGCGACGGACCCCTCGCGGCTGGCCGCCGGCTTCGCCAGCACGGAGACGTTCCGGCGGACCGCGTTCCTCGTCGGCCCGGTGCTGGCCGCGGTCCTCATCGGGCTCCGCGCGGAGTTCACCGCGAGCTTCCGGCTCGTCCTCGCGGTCGGTGTCGCCGTCGGCGCCCTCGGCACGCTCGTCCAGCACGTCCTCTACGACGCGAGCGGCGACTCCTTCGGCGACTCGTTCGCGGGCGTCGAGCGGATCCGACGCGACCTCCGGGAGATGCCGGCCCCGCTCCGGCCGCTGCTCGTGGGAGACACGCTCGTGCGGTTCGCGAACGGGATGGTGTACGTGTTCTTCGTGCTGGTCGTTACCCAGTTCTTCCAGGTCGGACTGGACACCACCGTCGCGCTCGGCGGGTTCTCGTACGACGTGAGCCTCTCGCCGCAGGCGTTCTTCGGCTACCTCCTCGGCGTCGAGATGCTCGTCGCGCTGCTGATCATGGTCCCCGCCTCGAAGCTGGCCGAGCGCGTGGGGCTCAAGCCGGTGGTCGCCGTCGGGTTCGCGGTGTACGCCGTCTTCCCGGTCGTGCTGATCTACGCGCCGGCGCTCGCGGGGTCGGTCCTGCCGCTCTCCGCGGTGATGGTCGCCGTCTTCGCGTTCTCGGGGCTGCGGTTCGCCGGACTCCCGTCGCACAAGGCGCTGATCGTCGGCCCGGCTGAGAGCGGATCCGGCGGCCGCGTCACGGGCACGTACTACCTGCTCCGGAACACCGTCGTCATCCCGAGCGCGGCGGTCGGGGGGTACCTGTGGGACTTCGTCAGCCCCGAAGTTGCGTTCACCGTCGCGGCCGTCGTCGGGCTCGTCGGTACCGGCTACTTCCTCGCGTTCGGCGAGGAGTTCGAGGCGTACGCGTGAGGCGAGACGCCCCGGAGCGGGGACCGGACGCGGGCGACCACCGGCCCGTGCGCCGGACCCCGATCGGTGGCTCGGGTGGGCGGCTCGCGTAGGTTTAATTGAGCGGCGACGCTCATCGATCCCATGCCGACACCGTACGGCGAGTGGCCGTCGCCGGTCGCCCCGGAGGACGTCGCCGCCGACGTCAGGTCGTTCGCGTCCGTCGAGACCGACGGAGACCACGTCTACTGGCTCGAACGCCGCCCGTCCGAGGGCGGTCGAGGCGTCGTCTGCCGCGCCCCGGTCGACGACCCCGGCGCCGGTCCGACAGCGGTGACGCCGGAGGAACTCGACGTGCGCACGCTCGTCCACCAGTACGGCGGCGGCGACGTACTCGTCGCGGACGGGACAGTGCTCGCGGCGAGCATGGACGACCAGCGGCTCTACCGACTGCCCGCGGACGGGAGCGCGGCCGAAGGAGACGCGGAACCGACCCCGGTCACGCCGGAGCCGCCGAAGCAGATGGCCCACCGCTACGCCGACATGCGGCTCGCTCCGGACGGGGAGACCGTCTACGCCGTCCGCGAGCGTCACGTCGGGCCGGAAACCGACGAGGAGCCCCGGAACGAGCTGGTCCGCTTCCCGCTGTCCCCCGACCCGGCTCCGGAGACCGGTGTCTCGGACCCGGTCGTCGTCGCGGCGGGGCACGACTTCTACGCCGCGCCGCGGCCGGCGCCCGACGGCGACCGGATCGCGTACCTGCGGTGGAACCACCCGAACATGCCGTGGGACGGGACCGAACTCGTCGTCGCCGCGGTCGACGAGGCGGGCGACGTCCGCGACGAGCGCGTCGTCGCGGGCGGCCCCGACGAGTCGGTCGTCTCGCCGAAGTGGTCGCCCGACGGCGTCCTCCACGCGGCCGCCGACCCCACCGGCTGGTGGAACCTCTACCGGTTCCGGGCCGACTCCGGCGGCGACGCGGCGGGCGGGCGCGACGGCGACGCCGCACTCCCGACGGCCGGGGACGCCGAGGCCCTCCGCGAGACCTCGGCCGCGTTCGGCGTGCCGATGTGGACTCTCGGCGTGTCGACGTTCGCGTTCCTCGGCGACGGGCGGATCGCCACGCTGGTCACCGAGGGGGGTGACCCGAGCCTGCGCCTGCTCGACCCGGAGACGGGCGACCTCGCCGACCCGGGCCTCCCGTACAGTTCCTTCCGGCCGGCGTCGATCCGCTCCGACGGCGATCGCGTCGCCTTCGTCGGCCACCGGACCGACGCGCCGAGCGCCGTCGTCGCGTGGCGGCCGGAGGCGGACGACGGGGGACCGCGCCGGCTCCGCGAGTCGACCGACGACGCGCTGGACCCCGCGTACGTCTCGGAGCCGGAGTCGGTCACCTTCCCGACCGGCGACGCGGTCGGCGCCGACGACGCGACCGCGTACGGCCACTACTACCCGCCCCACAACCCCGACGCCGAGGCGCCCGCCGACGCGGCGCCGCCGCTCCTCGTCAGGGTCCACGGCGGACCGACGAGCCGGTCCGAGGCGTCGCTGTCGTCGACGGTCCAGTTCTGGACGACCCGCGGCGTCGGGGTGCTCGCGGTGAACTACCGGGGGTCGACGGGGTACGGTCGCGCCTTCCGCGAGGCGCTGAAGGGGGAGTGGGGCGTCCGCGACGTGCTCGACTGCGTCAACGCCGCCCGGTACGCCGCCGACGAGGGGTTCGCCGACCCGGACCGGCTGGCGATATCGGGCGGGAGCGCGGGCGGGTTCGCGGTGCTCGCCGCGCTCGCGTTCCACGATACGTTCGACGCGGGCGCGAGCTACTACGGCGTCGCCGACCTCCGCGCGCTGGCGGCGGAGACCCACAAGTTCGAGTCGCGCTACCTCGACGGGCTCGTCGGCCCGCTCCCCGAGGCCGCCGACGTCTACGAGGCGCGGTCGCCGGTCGCGCACGCCGAGGGGGTCACCGCGCCGCTGCTGCTGTTACAGGGCGGCGAGGACGAGGTGGTCCCGCCCGCGCAGGCCGAGGCGATGATCGACGCCCTCGTCGCGAACCAGACGCCGTACGCGTACGTTGAGTTTCCGGAGGAGCGCCACGGGTTCCGTGACGCCGACAACGTCGCCCGGGCGCACGCCGCCGAACTCGCGTTCTACGGCGCGGCGTTCGACTTCGACCCGGCCGGCAGCGTCGCCGACCTCGAGCTCCTCGTCGGCGAACGGCCTGAGTGAGTCGCCGGCGACGCCGGGATCAGTCGGCGGTTCCGGACTGCCCCCCGTCGTTCCCTCGCTGGCGCTCCGGCAGCTCCCCGTCGTAGCCGTCCGGCACGTACGGACACAGCGGGTCGCTGCCGGTGGGGTCGCCGGTGACGGCGTACGCCCGCGAGCGGCTCCCCCCGCAGACGTGGCGGAACTCGCAGGCCCCGCACTTGCCCGAGAAGCCGTCCGGATCGCGGAGCGACTCGAACAGGTCGGCGTTCCGGTAGACGTCGACGACGGACCTGTCGCGGACGTTCCCCGCCGACTCGGGCAGGAAGCCGGACGGGTACACCTCGCCGGTGTGGCTGACGAACGCGAACCCGCGGCCGGCCGTGATCCCGCCCCGTCTGTCGGCCCCCGCGTCGGTGCCGCCGTCCTCGGCGCGCTGGATGCCGACGCGGCGGTAAAAGGGGGCCTCGGTGGTCTTGACGCCGAAGCGCTCCTCATTCGCCACCTCGTGGAGCCACGCCATCGCCGCCTCCGCGCGCTCGGGGGAGACGGGGTCGAGGACGCGACCCCGGCCCACCGGGACGAGGAAGAAGACGCTCCAGAGGACCGCGCCGAGGTCCCGGACGCGGTCGCGGATCGCGGGGAGGTCGTCGACGGTGTCGGCGCAGACGGTGGTGTTGATCTGGAGCGGGATCCCGGCGTCGCGAGCGGCGCGCGCGGCCGCGACGGTGTCCGCGTAGCTCTCCTCGCCGCGGAACGCGTCGTGGCGCTCGCGGGTCGGGCCGTCGAGGCTCAGCGCCATCCGCGCGATTCCCGCGTCGCCGAGGTCGCGGACGCGCTCCGGTGTGAGCGACCGCGTGCCGCTCGGGGTGATCGTCATCCGGAGGCCGAGGTCGTCGCCGTGCGCGACCAGCTCGGTGAGGTCGTCGCGCGCGAGCGGGTCGCCCCCGGAGAGGACGACGAGCTGGCCGTCGCCGAACGCCGCGGCCTCCTCGAGCAGTCGCTTCCCCTCCGCGGTCGTCAGCTCGTCGGGGTGCCGCTGCGGCCGCGCGTCGGCCCGACAGTGCCGACACGCGAGCCCGCAGGCCTGCGTGACCTCCCAGACGAGGACCAGCGGCCGCCGGTCCGTGTCGAGGTCGTCGAACATCGCTTACGACCGGCTACGGTCCCGACCCGCTTGGGGCCGTCCCCGAACGTGTTCCCCCGCCCGCTCGGGACGAATATTCCGCCGGTCGAGAGCCCCCACGCCGCGGTCGCGTCGGCGTCGTCGGCAGCGCCCTCGACCGATCGGTCGCCCCCGCCGGATCGCCAGATCGCCGTGACGACCGCGTCGGTCCGCTCGGCCACCGCCCGTTCGACCGCCGTCGGATCGCCGGTGTCGGATCCCATGTCCGCCGCTTCGGCCGCGCGCCCCGCGTGGTTTGTGACGAACGTGTTCCGGCGACAGCGCAGCCGAAGGTACTTCCACCCCGGCGGCGAATCCGCGGGCATGGCACAGGCACGCCTCCGCGTGACGATCCCGGACGGCCCGTGGGTCGGCGACGTCTCGCGGGAGTTCCCGGACGCCCGGTTCCAGGTGCTGACCGCGACGCCCGACGACGGCGCGGGGTTCGCGCTGGTCCGGATCACGGCCGACGACACGGAGCCGATCCTCGACGCCGTCGAGGCGCACGACGTCGTCACCCACTGTTCGGTGATGGACGGGGACGACGGGATGGTCACCGTCCAGGTCGAGGCGCTCGTCCCGCTCTTACAGATGGTCGCGCGCCGGGCCGGCGTCCCGATCGAGATGCCGGTCGAGATCCGCGACGGCGTCGCGCGCATCGACCTCACCGGCGACCACGAGCGCGTCGCGAAGTTCGGCGACGCCCTGCGCGACGTCGGCGCGGAGTTCGACGTCGAGTACGTCCAACAGCGCGTCAACCCCGGCGGGTCGCTCACGGAGCGCCAGCGCGAGGTCCTCTTCGAGGCGGTCGACCGCGGCTACTACGACGTCCCCCGGGAGTGTACGCTCACGGAGGTCGCCGACCACGTGGGGATCGCCAAGTCGACCTGTAGCGAGGTGCTCCAGCGCGTCGAGCGCACCGTCGTCCGCGAGTTCGTCGACGACCTCCCGCGCCGCCCGGCCGGGCTCGAAGCGCCCGAGGACGACGGCATCGAGCGGATCCAGTGACTGGCTGAGAACGGGTCGAGGAACCCCGACGCGTCCGGATCGCCCGGCTCAGAGCCGGCGGCGGCGGACCAGTCGAGATGCGGAGGCGAGGGACTGTGCTGGGACGGGAAACGGTGAGTCCGCGACCGAACGAGATCCGCTACTGGAAGCCGCCCTCGTAGTCCACCGTCCGGCGGAGTAGGCGGAGCCCGAGCGTCTCGCCGTAGAACTCGACGTGGCTCTCGGGGTCGCGGACGCTCCCCGTGACGCGGCGGCGTCCGGGGTGTCAGCGAGCGCGGGATCGGTTCGGTGCCGCGCCCGAGAGTCGATGTCGGTCTCGGGGACCCCGGGACGAGGCCGTCGCCCGCTCAAGCGAGCCACAGCAGGCGCACGTTGCTCGCGGTGAGGTACGTCCCGGTGATCGTGAGCAGCACCGGCGGGAAGTAGTAGAGGAGTCCGTCGCCCTCGCGCGCCCCCTCGACGCTGATCCAGAGCATCACGAGGTAGACGGCGATCTTCAGCGCGACGAGCCCGGAGAGGCCGAACGACTCCAGCGCGAACCGCACGACCGGGTTCGCCTCGTCGATCGTCGGGACGTATCGGAGGAAGGCGACGGTCGACACGATGTCGCCGACGCCGTACGTCGCGGTCGCCGCGATCCAGAGCCAGTAGAACTCGTTCGGCCGGCGGCGGTACGCCGGGCGACGCCGGGACCGGTCGCGGGTGCGGGACACGACCCGAACTGTCGGGCGGCGGACGTGAAACTGCCGGTTCCGCGCGGGCGACGGCCGCGGCCGGTCCCCGCGCCGGCGTTCGGACCGCCATCCAGCCGACTTAAGAGGGATCGAACCGTTTCGCCGGCCGTGACGGAGCCGTCGACCCGCGACGAGAAGCTGGAACTCGGCGTCGAGCTGCTGGCCCACGTCGAACGCGAGGCGCTCGACCTCGCCGCGGCGGTCGACCGGATCGAGACGATCACGACGAGCCCGGCGCTCACGCGCGACATCCTCGACGCCGCCGAGAAGCGCGGCGTCATCGACCGCGACGGCGCTCGGCTCCGCGTCAACACCGGGGGTACCTACGTCGAGTACGAGAGCCAGGTCGTCGAGCGCGAGGGCGACTTCGACTGCCGGCGCTGCGGGACCTCGATCTCGACGGGCCACTTCGTCCGGCTGGACGCGGGCGAACTCGGACCGTTCGGCTCCTCGTGCGTCCGGAAGGTGACCGGGCGCGAGTCGACGTCGGAGCCGGAGTGAGGGCGGCTTTGGGGCGCGCTCGCGGGCCGGCCGGGCGTGGGACCGCCGACCGTCGACCGAACCCGCCGGAGTATTTACGTCGGCGGCCGAAGCGACGGCAATGACCGCGCCGAACCGGAACGTCCTGTGGGCGAACGCGCTCGTCGACGAGCTCGTCGCCGCGGGCGTCGACGCCGTCGTCGCCTCGCCGGGCAGTCGCTCGACGCCGCTGGCCGTCGCCGCCGCGAGCCACGAGGAACTCACGGTGTTCTCCCAGTTGGACGAGCGCTCAGCCGCGTACTTCGCGCTCGGCCGTGCTCGCCGGACCGGCCGCGTGACGCCGCTGATCTGTACCTCGGGCACCGCCGCCGCCAACTACCACCCCGCCGTGATGGAGGCGAGCGAGGCCCGCGTCCCGCTGCTCGCGCTCACCGCGGACCGGCCGCCGGAGCTCCGCGACTCGGGGGCGAACCAGACCGCGGACCAAGAGAAGCTGTACGGCGACGCGGTCCGGTTCTACAAGGACCTCC
>Ga0102942_1000331_pt1 | contig 17675 bp, 19 predicted proteins | sample SalPon2_C_H2O_MG_FD_78171 | JGI IMG/M metagenome (GOLD analysis project Ga0102942, IMG submission 78171) | Salt pond water microbial communities from South San Francisco under conditions of wetland restoration - Salt Pond MetaG R2_C_H2O_MG | ecosystem: Environmental > Aquatic > Non-marine Saline... | reverse complement strand
GTCGGGCTGCTGTACTCCCGGATCCGTCGGGACGAGAAGCTTCTCCTCTCGGAGCTCCGCGACCGCGGGCACGAGGTGGCGAAGATCGACGTCCGGGACGAGCAGTTCGGTCTCTCCGACCCGCCCGAATCGTTCGAGGGCGTCGACGTCGTCGTCGACCGGTGTCTGGCGACCAGCCGGAGCCTGTATATTACCCAGTTTCTGGACGCCTACGACGTGCCCGTGGTCAACAGCGCGGCCACGGCGGACGTCTGTTCGGACAAGGTAAAAAACAGCCTCGCCTTGGAGCGTGCCGGCGTGCCGACGCCGACCACGGAGGTTGCGTTCACCACCGACAGCGCCCTCGAGATCATCGAGCAGTTCGGCTACCCCTGCGTTATCAAGCCCGTTGTGGGGTCGTGGGGGCGGCTGATGGCGAAAGTCGAGTCCCGCTCGGCCGCGGAGGCCATTCTCGAACACAAGGCGACGCTGGGGCACTACCAGCACAAGGTGTTCTACATCCAGGAGTTCGTGGAGAAGCCCGGTCGCGACATCCGGGTGGTCGCGGTCGACGGCGAGCCCATCGCCGCGATGACCCGGTCGTCGGAGCACTGGCTGACCAACGCCGCGAAAGGCGCGGAGGTAGAGCCCTTCGAGGTCGACGACCGCGTCCGCGACCTCGTCGCGACCGCCTCAGACGCCGTTGGCGGCGGGTTGCTTGGCATCGACCTGATGGAGACGGGCGTCTCCGGATCGTCCGATCCGGAGACTCGTGTGGCGGAGTCCCAGGCTGATTACACCGTTCACGAGGTCAACCACACCGTCGAGTTCAAGGCGCTGAACGACGCCGTCGACGTCGACGTGCCGAGCGCGGTTGTCGACTGGCTCGAGTCGACGGTCGACGCCGAGCCGGAGGCGACCGTATGAGCGGCGGCGACGGCGACGCAACCGGGGACGCCGACTCCACCTACACCGCGTCGGTGGTCGGCGGCTCGGGGTTCACCGGCGGCGAACTCCTGCGGCTGCTCCATCAGCACCCCGAGTTTTCGGTCGTCCAGGCCACCAGCCGTTCGAAAGAGCGCAAGACCGTCGGGCACGTCCACCCCAATCTCAGAGAGCTGGACCTCCGCTTTACGTCGCCGCAGGACCTCGAATCCGTGGACGTGCTGTTCGCGGCGACGCCCCACGGCGTCTCGATGGAGCGGATCGACGCGTTCCGGGAGGCGAGCAACACCGTCGTCGATCTCTCGGCGGACTTCCGGCTCGATTCCGAACCCCAGTACGACGAGTGGTACGACGGGCACACCCGGCCCGACCTGCTCGCGGAGTCGGAGTACGCACTCCCCGAGATCAACCGCGGGAACCTCCCGGGCGCCGACCTGATCGCGTCCGGTGGCTGCAACGCCACCGCGGCGATCCTCGGGCTGAAGCCGCTGTTCGACGCCGGGATCCTCGCTGGCGGCGAGCAGATCGTCGTCGACGTGAAGGTCGGCTCCTCGGAGGGCGGCGCCGGTGGCGGCGACGCCTCCAGCCACCCCGAGCGGTCGGGAATCGTCCGGCCGTACGCCCCCACCGGCCACCGCCACGAGGCCGAGATCGAGGCGTTCCTCGGCACGTCGGTGTCGTTCACCGCTCACGCGGTCGACATGACCCGTGGCGCGAGCGCGACCTGCCACGTCTACCCCGAGGCCCCGGTCTCGACGAGCGACCTCTGGGGTGCCTACCGCGACGCCTACGCCGAGGAACCGTTTATGCGGACGGTCGCGGGCGGCGGCGGGGTGTACCGCTACCCCGAGCCGAAGGCGGTCGCCGGCACAAACTACGGAGAGGTTGGATTCGAACTCGACCCCGGCAACCGCCGGGTGGTCGTCTTCTCCGCAATCGACAATATGATGAAAGGCTCCGCCGGTCAGGCGGTTCACGCGGCGAACGTCGCTCTCGGGATCGACGAGACCGCTGGCCTGGAGTTCGCCGGGCTCCACCCGGTCGGAGCCCCCTGATCCACAGCCACCGATAGCTATCACGATGACGTACGAACCTCACACACACGACGCGCGCGGCGCCCGCCGGACGACACCTGCTGCCGGAACCGGACGGCGACTTCGAGTCGGAAAGCGACTCCGAGCCGACGGCGGGACCGACGCAGCGTCGCAACCGCCCGTGGTCGTGAAGGTCGGCGGCGCCCGCGCCGTCGACCCGGCGGGCGCGATCGATGACGTGGCGTCGCTTGTCGACCGCGGCCGCGACGTCGTGGTCGTCCACGGCGGGTCGACGGCGGTCGACGACACCCTCGAAGCGCTGGGTGAGGAGCCGACGTACGTCGAGACGCCGGGCGGCGTTGTCGGCCGGTTCACCGACGAGCGCACGATGGACGTCTTCTCGATGGTGTTGCCGGGGAAGCTCAACACCGACCTCACCGCGTCGCTCCGGGGCGCCGGCGTCGACGCTCTGGGGCTCTCCGGCGTCGACGGCGGACTCCTGACCGGGCCGCGGAAGTCGGCGGTGCGGGTGCTCGAAGACGGAAAACGAAAGATCAAGCGCGGCGACCACTCCGGGAGGATCACCGACGTGAACGGCGATCTGCTCGAAACCCTGCTCGGAGACGGCTACACGCCGGTCGTGACCGTGCCAATGCTGGCCGACGACGGCGTCGCGGTCAACGCTGACGCCGATCGGGCCGCTGCGGCCGTCGCGGGGGCGCTCGACGCCGAACTGGCGGTCCTCACCGACGTCGAGGGCGTATACGAGAATCCCGACGATCCGTCGACGCTGATTGGGTCGGTCACGACCCAGGAGGAATTCGACGGGCTAATGAACGCAGCGGACGGGTTTATGCACAAGAAAGTGATGGCTGCCGAAGAAGCCCTCAACGCCGGCGCGTCGACGGTCGTCGTCGCGAGCGCCAACGCCGACGCACCGATCACCGCCGCCCTCGGCGGGAGCGGCACGCACATCGCGGCGAGTGCGGTCGCGACGGGCGACGGTGAACCGGCGGACGCCGACGACACGGAGGCCACGGGATGACGGGCGGCTTCGTCTTCTCCGAGAAGCCGATCGAGATCGAGGCCGGCAAGGGCGCGTACCTCTACGGCGCCGACGGGACCGAGTATCTGGACTTCGGGGCCTCGTACGCCGTGGCCGCGATCGGCCACTCTCACCCCGCAGTCACCGAGGCCGTCCGGGGACAGATCGGCCAACTCACCTACGTTCAGGCGTCGTATCCCGTGGACGTCCGGACGGAACTCTACGAGAAGCTGGCGGCGCTGGGTCCCGGCGACGTCGACAACGTCTGGCTGTGTAACTCCGGGACCGAAGCCAACGAGGCGGCCATGAAGTTCGCCCGTTCGGCAACCGGTCGCTCGAAGATCGTCGCGACCAAGCGCGGCTTCCACGGCCGGACGCTGGGCGCCCTGGCGATGACGTGGAAAGACAAGTACAAAAAGCCTTTCGAGCCGTTGGCCGGCGGGATCGAGTTCGTCCCCTACGGCGACAGCGAGGCGCTCGCCGACGCGGTCGACGAAGAGACCGCCGCGGTCTTCCTCGAACCGGTCCAGGGGGAGGGCGGCATCCACCCCGCCTCCACGGAGTACCTCCGCACCGCCCGCGAGGCGACCGACGACGCCGGCGCGGCGCTGGTGTTCGACGAGATCCAAACCGGCGTGGGACGGACGGGCTCGTTGTGGGCCTGCGACGGGGTCGGGGTCGAACCCGACATTCTCACCGCCGCGAAGGGGGTCGCCAACGGCCTGCCGCTCGGAACGACGCTGGTAAACGACTGGATCGCGGCGGACGCCGGCGACCACGGCTCGACGTTCTCCGGTGGCCCCGTGGTGTGTGCGGCGGCCAACGCCACCCTCGACACGATCGTCGAGGAAGACGTCCCCGGCAACGCCGCGCAGGTCGGCGAGTACCTCCGAGGCGAACTCGAGGCCGCAGTCGAAGCGCACGACCTCCCGGTCCGTGAGATCCGTGGCGTCGGGCTTATGATCGGGGTCGAAGTGAAACGCGGTGCCAACCGCGTGCTGAAGAACCTCGCGCTGAAAGAACAGGTGCTCGCGCTCCCCGCCGGCCGGACGGTGGTCCGGCTGCTCCCGCCGCTCACGATCGACGAGGCGCACGCCGATCAGTTCGTGGACTCGTTCGTGGAGGTGCTGGGATGAGTGCCGAACTCGACGCCGACGAGGTCGACGACTCCAGGGACGACGCCGCGGGGTTCCTCGCGGACCACGACGTCTTCGACGTCCAACCCGGGCTGACAGAGGGGCTGACCGAGGCGCAGACGCTGCTCGCGGATCTGGTGTCGATCCCGTCACCGTCGGGCGAGGAGGCCGCCGCGGCCGAGCGCCTGGTGGCGTTCTTCGAGGCCCACGACCGGGAGGTCTGGATCGACGACGCCGGGAACGTCCGCGCGCCCGCCGACGACTCGGTGCTTCTGACCTCCCACATCGACACCGTCCCCGGCGACCTGCCGGTGAAGATCGAACGCGGCGTGCTCTGGGGACGCGGCAGCGTCGACGCCACCGGCCCACTCGCCGCGATGGCGGTCGCCGCGGTCGAAACCGGCGTCTCCTTTGCGGGCGTGGTGAGAGAGGAGACCGGGTCCAACGGCGCGTGGCACCTCGTCGATGACCGCGACACCCCCGAGGCCGTCATCAACGGCGAGCCCTCGGGGTGGGACGGCATCACCCTGGGCTACCGGGGGTTCCTGTCGGGCACCTACGTCGCCACCAGCGAACTCGGCCACTCCTCGCGGCCGGAGGACAACGCGATTCAGTCGGCGGTGAACTGGTGGTCGAGCGTCGCGGCGTTCTTCGACGCCGACGACTCCGAGGGCGTCTTCGACACCGTGACCACAAAGCCGGTCAGCTTCGACGGCGGCCCCACCGACGACGGCCTCGCGGTCGAGGCCACCGTCGACGTCCAGTTCCGCGTCCCGCCGAAGTACTCCATCGACGACGTCCGGGAGGTCGCAGAAGGCGAACTGACCCGCGGGGGCGTCCACTGGGAGACGCCCATCCCTCCGGTGATGGCCAGCCCGCGGACCCCGGCCGCGCGGGCGTTCCGTGCCGCGGTCCGGCAGGCCGGCGGGAAGCCGCGGCTGCTCCGGAAGACCGGCACCAGCGATATGAACATTTATGCCGGGACGTGGGACTGCCCGATGGTGACCTACGGCCCCGGCGACTCGGATCTGGACCACGCGCCGAACGAACACCTCGACCTCGCGGAGTTCGACAGCTCGATCGACGTGCTGATCGACGTCTGTGAGCGGCTCGCCGACTGATCCCGACGATGCTCGACACCGACCACTTCCTCGATATCGACGACCTCGCGCCCGACGAACTGGACGCTGTACTCGACCGTGCAGCGGCGATCAAGGCCGGCACCGACGACACCCGGCTCCCGGAGCACACCCTCGGGATGCTCTTCGAGAAGCCTTCGACCCGCACCCGGATCTCCTTCGAGACCGGTATGACCCAACTCGGCGGCCACGCCATCTTTCTCGGCCCTGACGACATCCAACTGGGCCACGGCGAACCGCTGTCGGACACCTCGCGGGTCCTCTCCCGGTACGTCGACGCGGTTATGACGCGGCTGTTCGACCACGAGGACCTCGTCGAGATCGCCGACTACGCCGACATTCCGGTCATCAACGGCCTCACCGACGACGCCCACCCGTGTCAGACCCTGGCTGATCTCCTGACGATCCGGGAGGCGTACGGCGGGTTCTCTGGGGTCGAAGCGGCGTGGATCGGCGACGGCAACAACGTCGGCCAGTCGCTCGTCGTCGGCGCGGCGATGGTCGGGCTCGACCTGACCGTCGCGACGCCCGACGGGTACGGGATGGACGACGCGGTGCTCGATCAGGCCGCGGATCTCGGCCACGCCCCCGAGGTCGTCGACGACCCCGCCGACGCGGTTGACGGCGCGGACGTCGTCTACACCGACGTCTGGATCTCTATGGGCCAAGAAGACCAACGCGAGGAGAAGCTCGCAGCGTTCGAGGGGTACCAGGTGAACGACGACCTCCTCTCGGGCACCGAGGCCGACGTGATGCACTGTCTGCCCGCCCACCGCGGCGAGGAGATCACCGACGCCGTTCTGGAATCGGACCGGGCGCTCGTGTGGGACCAAGCCGAAAACCGGCTTCACGCCCAGAAGGGGCTGCTGGTCGAGTTGCTCGACGCGTAACCGGCACCCGAGTCGGCCGCGCCGGCGTAGTTTTTTGTCCAGCGACGAGCACAGACACAGTATGTACGACGGCCGAAGCCCGGCGCCGGACCGGCGGGAGACGCCGTTCGCCGACGCCGACGACCCGGTCGTGAGCGCCGTCGCGCTCCTCGTGCTCGGCGCCGGGCTGGGCTCGCTGTTCGGGGTCCCGGTTTTGACCGCGGTCGAGTTCTGGGTGATCTTCGCGATCGGATACGCGGTCGTGGTCCCGCTGACCTCGCTGCTCCGCGGCCGGGCCGACGACGCGGAGGCCGACGGATCGCGTCGCGAGCGGGTCGGCGCCGAGCGGGTCGCAGACGCGGACGCCGACGACCGCCCGGAGGAGTCGGTCGACACCGCACTCGACTACCTCCGGGACCGCTACGTCCGAGGCGAGCTTTCCGAGGCGCAGTTCGAGCGGAAGTTGGAGACGCTCTTGGAGACGGGAACGCCGGCGGACGCCCGGGAGCGACTCGACCGGACGGCGGACTCGGCCGCGCGCGACGGCACCGCCGAACGGGAGTTCGAACGGGACCGCTGACGGATCCGTGGTCGATGCCGAGGGAGAGTTTCTTACCTTCCGGGCGACTACCCGTGGTCGATGGACGCGCCCCTCTGGACCGAGACGCACGCCCCGTCGCTGTCGGAGCTTCCGCAGCCGGAGGTCCGCGAGCGGCTCTCCCGAACGGTCGACGAGCCGATGAACCTCGTGGTCCGCGGCCCGCCGGGCGCGGGGAAGACCGCGGCCGTGCGCGCGCTGGCCGCCGAAGCCCACGACGACCCCGACGCCGACCTGATCGAGATCAACGTCGCGGACTTTTTCGACCGGAGCAAAAAGCAGATTCGGGAGGATCCCCGGTTCGACCGGTTCCTCCAGGGCCAAACCGAGTTCTCGAAGCAGTACCGCCGCGGCGACGGCCGGAACAAGTACAAGCGCGATTGGTCGAAGCGGGCTATGGTCTCTCACATTCTCCAAGAGATGGCGTCGTACCAGCCGGCCTCGGGATCGTACAAGACAGTGCTTCTCGACAACGCCGAGACCATCCGGGAGGACTTCCAGCAGGCGCTTCGCCGGGTCATGGAGCGGTACCACCGGAGCACGCAGTTCGTGATCGCGACGCGGCAGCCCTCGAAGCTCATCCCTGCGATCCGGTCGCGGTGCTTTCCGGTCCCGGTCCGCGCGCCGTCGACTGACGAGACCGAGGCGGTGCTCGCGGACGTTGCAGACGCCGAGGGCGTCGACGCCGAGGCGCTGGCGTTGAACCTGATCGCGTCGAAGGCGGGCGGCGACCTCCGGTACGCCGTGTTGGCTGCGCAGCACGCCGCAGTCGAGGCCGGCGGCGACATCACGGCGTCGGCCGCCGAGACCGCGCTGTCGAACGTCGGCCACGACGACGCGCTGAAAGATGTACTTGACGACGCCGCAGCGGGGGAGATCCGCGACGCCCGGACGACCCTCACGTCGCTTTTGGACGATGAGGGATTCGGCGGCCAGGAGCTGCTGGCGGCACTCCTTCGGGTGGCCGACACCTACCCCGAGGAGTTCGGTGCACGGAACATCGTTCGGCTCCACCGGTTGGCGGGGAGCGTCGACCTGGACCTCGCGGAGGGCAACGATCCGCGGCTCCATGTCACCCACCTGCTGGCCGCGTGGGCGGGCGGGCAGTCGGAACTCGACCGGGAGGCGCCGGCCTGACCGATGCGGTTTGCTCCTGGCGTCAGACGGTTTGCGCTTCCCGCCTTCGGGGCCGCCGCGGTCTTCGCCGTCGTGGCCCCGCCGCTCGCGGTCGTCGCGCTCGCGGTCGGCGGGTTCGTGGTGTGGTTCTTCCGGGACCCCACCCGCCGACCCTCCGGTCCGGGTGTGGTGTCGCCCGCCGACGGCGAGGTCTCTGTGGTCCGTGAGGAGGGCGACCAGCTCCGGATCGGGGTGTACATGAGCGCGACCGACGTCCACGTTAACCGCGCGCCGCTTCCCGGCCGGATCGAGCGCGTGACTCACCGGCCGGGCGCGCACAAACCGGCGTTCTCGAAGGCCTCGGAGCGCAACGAGCGGGTCGACATCGACATCGCCACCGACGACGGCCCCGCGGAGGTGTCGCTGATCGCGGGCGCGTTCGCCCGCCGGATCCACCCCTACGTCGCCGCGGACGCGGAGCTCTCGCGAGCCCAGCGGATCGGCCACATCGACTTCGGGTCGCGGGCGGACGTACTCTTGCCGCCGGCGTACGACCGCGAGGACCTCCTGGTCGCAGAGGGCGACACCCTCCGCGCCGGCGAGTCGATCGTCGCGAGTACCGAGCGGTAGCGGTCGGCGGCATCGGCGTTTCGCCCGGGCTATCTTTTTCCGAGGAGAGAATCCCGCCGTAACACGTGGACGTGCCGGGTCAGCGAGCCGTGGACCGGCCGCTCGAACCGCGCGTCGACCACCCACCCGGCGTCGCGGGCCTGCTTCTCGTAGGATCGGTCGGCCACGAGAACGCACGACGGCGCGACCCGCGCGGCCTCCGCGAGCGCGCCGCCGACGAGCGCTTCGAGTTCGTGGCCAGCGATCTTCGATTGGCGGCCGTACGGCGCGTCGAAGACGACCGCGTCGGCGACGTCGTCGGCGAACGGAAGGGCAGTGGCGTCGCCGCGGACGACGTCCCACCGCGATTCGGGCAGGAAGGTCGCGAGGTTCTCGGCGGTCCCGCGGGCCATCTTCCACTGCGCGTCCGATCCGAGAGGCCGGGCGCCGACCAGGCCCGCTTCGAGCAGGAGGCCGCCGGTGCCGCACATCGGGTCAAGCACGGTCGCGTCCGGGAGCGCTGGGCCAGCCGCGAGGTTACCGTACGCTCGGGCGTCGACCGGAGCCATACTCCCCGGCTGGAAGAACGGTCGGTTCGTGGGCGCGCGTGCCCCGAACGCCGCCGCCCGCTCGGCGACCTGCCACCCCAGCAGGCAGACGTCGTCCGCAAACAGCGCCCGAAGTTCGTGGTCAGGGTGGTCGAGGTCGACCCCGAACCCGCGGTCGACCAGGACGCCTCCGAGTTCGCGCTCGGCCGCTGCGGTGCTCACGTCGGCGGTCGATCGGACGTTCCGGGCCCGGACCGCGACGGTGCCGGTCCGGTCGATCGACGCCGCCTCGAGGAGCGCGACCGCGCTCCCGACGTCGGCGACCGTCCGGCCGAGAAGTTCCGAGGCACGGCGGGTGTACGCAAGCGTCGGCACGCGGTCAGTACGGATTCCGCGGGCGGTCGCGAGCCCGGGTGCGACCCGCTCTACGGCCGACGCGGCCGCCCGTTCGGCCTCCAGAGTCGCGATCGACTCGTCGGCCGCCTCGCCCGCGAACTCCAGGCAGTACACGCCCGGATCTGGGGGCCAGTTCCAATCAGCGTGTCGAATGCGCCCCGGCCCTCCGGACACCACCGAAGCCGCGGGATGGCGAGTACGATGCGCCCGCAGGCTCCCCGACGCCAGGCGCTGAGTCGGTCGCTGCTCCCGGGAACACGTTCGTGCTCCTGCACCAACCTTTTTAAATCTTAAATACGTCGTTTAAGTCGATATATGAGCGACCCCAAGGACACGATCAACATCGAGAACGTCGTCGCCTCCACCGGGATCGGCCAGGAGCTCGACCTCCAGAGCGTGGCGATGGACCTCGAAGGCGCCGACTACGACCCCGAGCAGTTCCCCGGCTTGGTCTACCGCACCCAAGATCCCAAGTCGGCGGCGCTCATCTTCCGGTCGGGCAAGATCGTCTGTACCGGTGCGAAGTCGACCGACGACGTCCACGAGAGTCTCCACATCGTCTTCGACAAGCTCCGGGAGCTGAAGATCCCAGTCGACGACGACCCCGACATCACGGTGCAGAACATCGTCACCTCCGCTGACCTGGGCGAGAACCTCAACCTCAACGCCATCGCCATCGGGCTCGGCCTGGAGAACATCGAGTACGAACCCGAGCAGTTCCCCGGTTTGGTCTACCGACTCGACGAGCCCTCCGTGGTCGCGCTGCTGTTCGGCTCCGGGAAGCTCGTCATCACCGGGGGCAAAGAGCCCGACGACGCCCGCGAGGCCGTCGACGTGATCGTGTCCCGCCTGGACGAACTCGGGCTGCTCGAGGGCTGAGACCGTCCCGAATTTCGGGTCTTTTCCCTATGTCTTTCCCGCTCCAGGCCGCCCCCGAGGGGCCGCTCGCGGTCGCCGGCACGTTCGCCTCTTTCGCGTTGTTCCTGTCGATCACCGCCCACATTGCCGCCCGGAACGTCCTCGGCGACGTCCCCGTGCGCAACGCGTTCGTGGTCGGCCCGGTCCCGGCCGCGGTCAGCGTGCTGGTGGCGACCTTTGCCGCCGACAACTCCGCGGTGATATTCGCGGGGCTCGCCGTGGCGATCCTCCTCGATTGGGCCGCGATCCGGGCGCTCTACGACGAGTCGACCCGGATGGCAGCCTACATCACGTTCATCCACTTCGTGGTCAGCGTCATCTTGGGCACCATCGTCTTCGGCATCTGGGCGCTGGCGATCAGCGCGCCCGGGTAGCGGCCACACGCCGCCGGCAGTGTCACTCCACCAGCCGCTCGATCTCGGTGACGAGGATCCCCGAGGCCCCGACCGACTTCAGGTCGTCGACGGTCTCGAAGACGTCGCGCTCGTCGACTACCACGTGGACCGCCACGGTGTCTTCGCCCGCGACGTCCATGACCGTCGGGCCACCGAGCCCCGGAATCACCTCCCTGATCTCGTCCAGCCGGCCCTCCGGAGCGTTCATCATGACGTACCGCTTGCCCTCGGCGGCCAACACCGACTCGAAGGCGGTCACCAGCTGCTGGACCTTCTCGTCGGCGGCGTGGTCGGGGTGGGCGTAGAGCCGCACCGACGACTCCAAGACCTCGTCGATCACCGCAAGCCGGTTCATACGGAGGGTCGTCCCGGTGGAGGTGATGTCGACAATCGCGTCGGCCATCTCCACGTGCGGGGTGAGTTCTGTCGCGCCCGTGACCTCGACCACGTCGGCGTCGATCCCTTTACGCTCGAGATACTCCCGAGTGATCTTCGGGAACTCGGTCGCGACAGTGCCGCCGGCCAGCTCCGCGGCCGCGGCGATGTCGCCGTCCTCGGGCGCGGCGAGCACCAGCCGACACCGCCCGAACTCCAGGTCGACCAACTCCGTCAGGTCGGCGCCGGACTCGACCACCTGGTCCCGGCCGGTGATTCCCACCGCGGCGGCCCCGTCGCGGACGTACTCGGGGATGTCGGCCGCGCGGGCGAACAGCACGCTCACGTCGGGATCGACGGTGTCGGCGTAGAGCTTCCGGTTTGCCGTACGCTCGATCGGGAGCCCGGCCCGTTCGAGGAGATCCACGCTCGGCTCGTGCAGGCGGCCCTTGTTGGGGACGGCGACGCGCATAGGATTGACTCATACGGATTACTGTAACAACTTACCGGTCAGCGCCCGTTCGGTTCGGTGGTGACCCGGATCCGATCCCACTGCTCCGATCACGCGCCCACGGCGTAGCACCTTCGCTCGCGGGACGGCGTCGGCCGCCCGAGTGCGGAAGCGTCAGCACAGCGGCTTCGGTCGGTGCGTTCGCGTCCATCGTGAGGTGCTCCCGGCAGACGGGAGCGACCGCGGCGGCGGAGTACGTCGAACACCCCGGTGAAACAGCACCGGACGGTGGATATCCGCCACTGTGTGCGCGACCGTGCATCGCCCCGGAGCCGCGCCTCCACGCGCTCGCCTCGCTCATCTATCCACCGTGTGTCAGGCTACACTCCCCGGCTCGATACGACGCCGCAGACGACTGCCGGCAGGACTCCTGTGTCGGACCGTCGGTATCGGCGCGGCAGCGGGTACGTTCACCCTTCCCCGACTGCGTCCCAGTTCCGGTACAGGCCGACACCGAACGCGAGGACGATCCCGCCGACGGCGAGTTGTCGACCGACCGTACCGATTTCACCGTTGACTCCGGCGACAACGCCGCGGATTCCCATCACGACCGTAACCACCGCGACGAGCGACAAGACCGCGTGACGCGTTTCCATACGCGATGTAGCGGTCTCACGACCCAAAATATCCAGTTGGCGCAGGACAACACCCCCGGTCTGAAGCGTGCGGCGTCGACTCGCGTCACACCTGACGTGGGTTGTCCTGCGCCAAACAGGGCGTTAATCCTGCTCAGGTAGTAGCCGTATGTGCCGCCCCCCCGTCACACCCAGCACAGCGAGACGACCGCAAATTCCCCAACTGACGCACAATGATCGACCCCGTGATCGCAAGCCGGCTCCAGTTCGCGCTAACGACTATGGTTCACATCATCTTCCCGGTGATGAGTATGGGTCTTGCCCCCTTCTTGATCTACTTCACGTGGAGAGACGTCCGGGGCGGCGACCCAGTGTACGAACAGTTACGCCGGTTCTGGACCAAGATCTTCGCCATTTCGTTCGTCGTCGGCACCGTCACAGGGATCGTCCTGGAATTCGAGTTCGGAACGAACTTCGCGGCGTTCTCCACGGCCGCGGGCGAGCTCTTCGGCGGTCCGTTGGCCGTCGAGGGGATGATGGCGTTCATGCTCGAAGCCACCTTCCTCGGGATCTTCGTCTTCGGCCGCGAGCGCGTCTCCGACCGGCTGTATCTCGTCTCCAGCGTCGCCGTCGGGCTGGGAACGTGGCTCTCGGCCGTGTGGATCCTCATCGCAAACTCGTGGATGCAGACGCCCCGGGGCTACGATGTCGTCACCGAGAACGGCCAGACGATCGTCCATCTCACCGATCCGATCGCGGCGTACCTCAATCCGCGATTCCCGTATATGTTCGTCCATATGCAGAACGCCGCCGTCGAGTCGGTCGCGCTGTTCATGGCCGGCGTCGCCGCGTACTACGTCTATCGACACCACGTCTGGGAGTACCCCGTCGAGAACGTCGCGTTCTGGGAGACAACGCTCAAGATCGCGCTCGTGGCGCTGTTGATCACCGCGCCGCTCCAAGCGGTTCAGGGAGATCTGTACGCGCGCCACGTCTACGAGACGCAACCGCAGAAGTTCGCCGCCATGGAGGCCGTCTGGGACACCGAGGCGTACGTCCCCGAATACATCTTCGCGATCCCGACTGACCTGAGCCAGCTCACCGACCCGCGCGCCAAGGAACTGTTCGGGATCGGCATCCCCGGTGGTGCGTCGTGGCTCGCCAGCGGAGGAGATCCCACGGCCGAGATCCGGGGGCTGAACTCCTTCGAGTCGGCGGCGCCGCCGGTTGCGGTCGTGTTCTGGTCGTTCCGGGCGATGGTGGGGATGGGGTTCTGGTTCATACTGCTGGCGTTCTGGGGCGGTTACCGGTGGTTCACTGGCGACCTGTTCGAGGACGGCTTGCTTCATACGGCGCTTATGGCGTCCAGTCTCTTGGGGATACTCGCGGTCGAACTCGGGTGGGTGGTCACGGAAGTCGGCAGACAGCCGTGGGTGATCCAGGGGATCCTCAAGACGAGCGCGGGCGTCTCACCCGGTCTCACCGGAACCGAGGCACTGACAACGCTCGTCGGGTTCGTCGGCGTCTACGCGGCGATTCTCGGACTGTACACCTACGTCGTCGCACAGATCATCCGTGGCGGGCCGCCGGGCGAAGACGATCTGGACTCAGTCCCCCGCAGTCAGGACGCCGACGAGACGACTCCTCCGGGGGTCGCCGGGGATGATTAGCGTCGACTCCCTCGCGGCGGGGCCACTCTTCGACCTCCCGCTCGCGGAGGTGTGGTTCGCCCTGATATTCGCCCTACTAGGAACGTTCCTGTTCCTCGACGGCTTCGACTTCGGGTCTGGCGCCATCTTCGCGACGCTCGACGACGAAACGGCGCGTGAGACGGTGCTGTCGGCGATCGGCCCATTCTGGGACGGCAACGAGGTCTGGCTCGTCGTCTTCGGCGGCGCGCTGTTCGCCGCCTTCCCGTCGGTGTACGCTGGCCTGTTCAGCCGCCACTATCTGCTTATGTTCGGCATTCTCGGCGCGCTCATCTTACGCGGCCTCGCCCCTGAAATGTACGAGCAGCGACACGACGCGCGATGGCAGCGCTGGTGGGGCCGGTCGTTCGCCGCCGGGAGCGTCCTAGCGCCGTTCCTCCTCGGCGCGTTCGCGGGCAACTGGGTCGTCGGGAGTCCTCGGTCAGCCACGCTCGTCGGCGTCGTCGTCGGTGCGACCGTCACGGCGCTGACCGTCGTCTCCGGCGCGGCGTTCCTGCAGTTGAAAGCCGAGTCGGCGCTTCCGGGGTCTGTACGCCGGATCGGACGCGGCGCGGTCGTGGCGTACCTCCTCCTCGTCGTCGCGACGCTGGGAACGCTTGCGGTCCGTCTCCCGACCGGGGCTGACGCACTGCTGTCGGTGCCCGTGCTCGCGCTGGTCGCCGCCTCGATCGCACTCGCTGCCGGCTACGCCGCCGCGCTTCGGCGGGGCGCGAACCTCGCGGCACTCGCGTCGGCTGCGGGGTTGACCTACGGGCTGGTGACGCTCGTCGCGGTGGTGATGTACCCGTACGTCGATCCGGCCGCGGGGCTGACTGTTACGGAGGCGATCGTGTCGACGCTCCCGCTGAACCTGATGTCGATCGGCGCCGCGCTGTTGCTCCCACTGGTCGCGACGTACTTCGTCGTTCTGTACACCGCGTTCAGCGGGCCCATCACGGCCGAGGAGGCGTACTGACGTGCGCGACGACGTCGATACCGCGAGTTCCGTGGCCCGAGCCGACAGCCGTCTCCTCTCACGCGTGCTGATCACGTGGGCGGAGCTGCTCGTCGCCGGATTCGCCGGTGCCGCACTCGGCGGGGCTGCGTCCGGCCCGCCGCAACTCATCGTCTACCTCGGGACGATACTCGCGTCGGTCGCGGTGCTGCTCTACAACGTCGATCGACTCATCACGACACGGATGCGGGGCGCTCAGTGATCGGACTGCGGGCACGCGCGACCGCCTCCCATCGCGCGTCCACCCGGGACCCGACAGTCGGACAGGACGCCGACAGACGTGGGGCTCAGGTGCAAAGGGAACTGTCCGGAAGCGGTCAGTCTGGTCGGCGCTTCGACGGTGCGAACGGACCGACGCCGTGGCGTTTGGCGACGATTCCCAACAGGAGTAGCCCACTCGGCACGAACAGCAACGCCCCCAGCGCAGTGACGATGTCGTCGTGTGAGAGCCCGAAGGCGACGCCGCCGACTCCGGCGCCACACGCGACGACGGCGGGCACCAGCAGGCGGCTCCGCAGTGCTGTCAGCACCCTCGCGGTCGACTGTGAGAGCCTCATACGAGAGAGATAAGTGCGACAGAGTCATACCGTCCCCGTTGTCGAGAGCCAACCGGAGCCAGACCCCGGCGGCTGGCGGGGCGCCCAGGCCCGACCGTACGACGTCTCCCGACACACGACCCCAGGCCCAAATGTACGACTTCAGCTTCGAGATAACGTACGATCCCGGTTCAGACGAGTACGTCGACCTGTTCATCGATCGCGAGTCCCTCCGGTCGGAGGCGATCTACTCGTGTCTCGACCCCGACGAACTGTGGACCCTCGAGTCGGTGACGGGCGATCCCGACGCCCTCTCAGCCGTCGACGAACTGCTCTTCGACGAGTCCCTCGACAGAGAGTCGATCAGCGGTCGGGAGTGCGGTTCCACCCGAACGACGAGCCTCCTGACCGACGAACACCGACGCCGTGTCGCGTATACCTACGTGTCCGACGTGGACTTCTGCGACGCCGTCCCGTTGCTCGTGGCGAAGTACGTCGACGGCGGTGTGCTCTTCGAGCAGACGCGCACGGACGACACGGTCCAGTGGCGGGTGCTTCTGCAGGACGACTCGAAGATCGGGTACCTGTACGACACACTGTCTGCGAAGCTTGGTGACGGGCTGTCGTTCTCGTTTGAACACCTGACGGAGGTCGACAACTGGGAGAGCGGCCTCCTTCCGCGGACCGACATCCGTGCCGAACAACGCGAGATCCTGACAGTGGCTGTCGAACGTGGCTACTTCGAGACGCCCCGGCAGGTAACGCTCGACGAACTTGCCGACGAACTCGACGTTCCCCGCTCGACGGTGTCGTATCGCCTTCGGCGCGCGACGGCGGAACTAGCAAAACGGTTCACCACCCAACAACTATGACTCCCGACGACCCCTCGGACGCTGGGACACGACCGGAACCTGACGAACCGACTGAATCACCGTACCCCACAGATGTGCTCGTTAGCCCCGAGTGGGTCGAAGCCCGACTCGACCGGTTCGGTACCGACAGAACCGACGCGAGGTTGCTCGAGGTCGACGTCAACACCGCGTTCTACGAGGTCGGCCACGCTCCCGGCGCCGTCTGCGTCGACTGGCAGGAGGAACTCCGGTCGGCAGACGCTCACGATATCCTCAGCCCCGAGGAACTGACGTCGTTTCTGGGCGGGTGTGGGATCACCAACGAGACGACGGTCGTCGTCTACGGCGACAACTCCAATTGGTTCGCGACCCATCTGTACTGGCAACTCACTCACTACGGACACCCGGACGTTCGGATCATGGACGGCGGCCGCGAGTCCTGGGTCGAACACGACCACCCGATCTCGACAGACCCGGTCGACCCTCCAACTGTCACGTACGGGACGACGCTCGATCGCCCGGCCAGACCGGACGTACGAGCCTACCGCGACGACGTGTGTGAGGCACTCGACACCGAGACGGTGTTCGTCGACGTCCGCCTCCCTGAGGAGTTTCGCGGCGAGATCGTGACGCCACCGGGCATCGACGAAGGCGCCGTTCGCGGCGGGCACATCCCCGAGGCGGTGAACGTCTTCTGGGCCGAGAACGTCCGCCCGGACGGCCGATTCAAGCCACCGGACGAGCTCCGCGCCGTCTACGAGTCCCACGGGATCACGCCCGACGACGAGATCGTCGTCTACTGCCGGATCGGCGAACGGTCGTCCGTGACGTGGTTCGTCCTCACGGAGCTACTCGGATACGACCACGTTCGGAACTACGACGGCTCGTGGACGGAGTGGGGGAACATGATCGGCGCCCCGATCGAAAACGGCCTGTGAGTGCCAAGCCGAAGGTTCGGGCACGACTCGACCGGTCAGCAGATCTTCGACCCGATAGGCTCGTCACCGACGCTCGACGGTCGAACGAGGCACGTCTGTGCGCCCCGTCCGGTGCCACGGCGGTTTAGATATCTATTACTAAATCTTCTCGCAGTGAAAAATTGTCTTGCGACAAACCAAGTTTCATTCCGTTTCCCGGTGTAGACTGAACTGCGATGTCCGAAGAGAAAACACACGGGAGTGGCGCTGTTGAACCGGGAGACACGAGCACGCGTGTCGGCGCTGAGGTCATTCGCGAGCGCGGTGTCGATCCCGAAGAGCTTCGGGAGAAGCTGATCGACGCCATCGGCGCGGAGTTCACGACGTACTACTACTACACGAACCTCCGGATGCACCTCGCGGGTGAGGAAGACTACAAGGAGATTACCGAAGACGCGCGTCTCGAAGATCGCGCACACT
>Ga0102942_1000328_pt1 | contig 17727 bp, 20 predicted proteins | sample SalPon2_C_H2O_MG_FD_78171 | JGI IMG/M metagenome (GOLD analysis project Ga0102942, IMG submission 78171) | Salt pond water microbial communities from South San Francisco under conditions of wetland restoration - Salt Pond MetaG R2_C_H2O_MG | ecosystem: Environmental > Aquatic > Non-marine Saline... | reverse complement strand
GGAGTAGGGCGGGGGCAGCGAGGAGTAGGGCGGGGACAGCGAGGAGTAAGGCGGGGGCAGCGAGTGAGGCGGGGACGGACCGGGTGAGTAACCGGGGGTTCAGTTCGCGCCGTCCGACGCTTCGTCCGCCAGCAACAGCCCGAGATACGAGGTGCGGACCTGCTCGTCGCCGTCGAGTCCGAGGCGGTCGAGCGCGGCGAGCGCGTCGTTCCTGACGGCCTCGATTGCGGACTCGTCGGCGACCGACCGCTCGATTTCGACGAACTCGCCGAGCCCGTCGACGACGTCGAGCGTCACTGTGAAGCCGTCGAACGCCCAGAACTCGCGCCGTTTCGCGACGGTCGCCGCCGGCTCGAAACCCAGCCCGGAGAGGACGCCGGCCGCGGCCTCGGCGTCGGACACCTCGGTCTCGTGTTCCGCGCGGGTCTTCGACCCCTCGTCGAGCAACGGCCCTTTATACGTGATCTTGGTCGTCTCGGAGGGAACGGGCGAGTCGCCCGAATCCGTCGTCGCGTCGCTCGATCCGATCCCGTCCGGGAGCGACGTCTCGCGGCGCACCCGGAGGGCCTCGTCGGTCTCGGCGAAGTCGCGATGCGGCGCGTCGTAGTACTCGTCGCGCTGGCGACGCGCGTCCACCCGCTCGGCGCCGGCGGCCCGGAGGCGGTCTCGAACCGCGTCGACGTCCGCCGGTACCTTGATCTCGACCTCGAACATGTCACTGCGTCCGGCGGGCGCGTTCTTAAGCGCCGCGGGACGCTGAGCCCATCTCGAACCGCTCGTCGCCGCGTCGAACCGTGCGCCTTAAGGGTGTAACAGGTGACGTTCACGGTATGAGCGATCAGGAGCAAGCGGACGCGGCCGAAGACGCCGACGAGGCCGAGACCGAGAGCGCCGGACTGGCTGACGGCGACTTCGTGCGAGTCGCGTACACCATCCGAACCGCCGACGACGACCGCGTCATCGACACCACTGACGAGGAAGTCGCCGAAGAGGCGGAGATCGACACCGAGGAACACGAGTTCGAGCCGCGCGTCATCGCGCTCGGCGCCGGGCACGTGTTCCCGTCCGTCGACGAGGCGTTCATCGGCGCAGAGGTCGGCGACGAGGGCGTCGTCGACGTGCCGGCGGACGACGCCTTCGGCGCGTACGACCCCGACGAGGTCGAGACGGTCAAGGCCGACAAGATCCCCGAGGACAGCCGCTACCCCGGCGCGCAGGTCCAGATCGACAACCAGCAGGGCTACCTCGAGACGATCATCGGCGGCCGCGCCCGCGTCGACTTCAACCACCCGCTGGCCGGCGAGGACCTCGAGTACGAGTACGAGATCCTCGAACTCATCGACGACCGCGAGGAGCAGGCCGCCGGCATGCTCGGGATGTACCTCCAGGACGCGCCTGAGGTCCGTATCGAGACGGTCGCGGAAGAGGAGGAGACGGTCACCGAGGACGACGACGGCGAGGAGGTCGTCGAGACCGAGGAAGTCGAGAAGGACGTCCTCTACGTGACGGCGACGCAGGCGATGCAGATGAACCAGCAGTGGATGTTCCAGAAGCAGCAGATCGCGCAGGACATCATGGGTCGACTCGACCTCGACCGCGTCGTGGTCGAGGAGGTCATCGAGGGCGGCGGCATGGGCGGTCTCGGCGGCATGATGGGCGGCATGGGCGGCGCCGGCGCGGGCGACATCGAAGACGCGCTCGAGGACGTCGACGTCGACGCCGACGAGATCGTCGACGAGCTCGACGAGGAGTAACGCTCGGTCCCGCGGCGTTCGGGCCGACCGACGAACCGATCCCTTTTGGACGACGCTCGATCCAGTGAGAGACATGGAAACCGACTGGGCGACGGAGAGCGACGCGGAGGTCGACTGAGCGATGGAGATCGAACGCGCCCGCGAGGACCTCCTCGTCGCGGCGAGCGCCGGCGCGACGACGGTCGCCATCGCGGTGCTGTCGAGTGTCACCGACGCCGTCTCGGTGGGGACGCTGGCGACGCTGGCTCCGCTCGCGGTCTACGCCGTCTACCTCTTCTCGCGGAAGGGCGGACCGTACGGCTCGCTCGACGAACCGCGCAACTGGGCGATCGCGGCGGTGCTCTCGGGCGTCGCCGTGCTCGTCGCCGCTGTGGTAGCGTAACGGGTAGACGCCCCCGATTCGACGGCGGCGGCCGTTTCAAGCGATATCTCGGCTCGTGTCGACCGCGACCGAGTCGGTGAGCTTCAGCTTGAGCGGCTCCTCTAACGCCGCGCCGCCGCGGAACTTGGGGACGACGAGCCGGTTCGCGATCTCGGTTCCGGTCACCGTGGTCCGGAGGTCGAAGACCACGTCCGCGATCTGCTCGGTGACGACTCGATTCCGGTCCGTCGACGGTTGCTTGAGCGCGTGTAGCACCGCGAGCCCGTCGGCGTCGTCGACGCGTCGCTGTAACTCGTTCAGGAACTCGCCGTACGCCTCGCGGTCGCGTGCCTCCAGCGGCTCGACGGAGTCGACGACGACCGTCCCGCCCTCGGGGAGCCCTTCGGTCGCTTCCAGCACCGCCGCGAACGGATCGTCGCCGGCCGCGTCTCCCACGACCGTCTCGTCGTCCGCGTCCTCGATCGTGAGGGTCGCCTCTACCGCGGCGACCGAGCGCACCGTGGTCAGGTACCGACACTCTCGAACCCGCGCGAAGCGGTCCAGAATGAGCTCCGACTGACTCGCCGGGCTGGCCGTGAGAACCACGACGCTGCCGCTCGGAATCCCGCCGCCGAACTCCCGGTCCAGCACCGAAATTCCGGTTGCGAGCGGCTCCATACGATCGCTCCCGTTTCCGAGGATTTGGCTCTGTCGATGGTCGCCGAACGGTGCGGGGGCGGCGGGGTCGGCGGTCACGCGACGCGCCACCGATCGGCGCCGTACTCGCGGCCGAGGCGACGCGCCACGTCGTCGTACGCCGATCGGACCGCCGGGTCGGCGAGCGGCGCCGGCGCCGCGGGCGGAACGCGCCCGAGTACCGGGCAGCCGAGCAGGTCGGCGACCGAGTCCGGGACGGAGTCCGCACGGACGGCGACGACGCCGAGGGGCGAGCAGTCGAGTCGCCGCGCGATAGCGGCCGTCTTGGCCGCGTCGCGCAGGGCGGCCCGCCTGAGCGGCGTCACGAGGAGCGACCGGTCGGCCGCGCGCATCGGTGCCGCCGCGTCCGGCGAGGCGCCCGCCGGACAGTCGAGGAGAGTCGGTGCGTCCTCCGGGACCTCGTTCGCGAGCGCGTCGAACGTCCGGGTCGCGGCGGCCGAGTCCGGATCCGCCGGGGCGGCGAGTACGGTGGGGGCGTCGCGCCGGGAGACGACCGGACCCCGGTCGCCGACCGCCTCGACGACCGTGACCGGCTCGGCTCGGTCCGAGTCCGACGTTTCGGACGCCAACCGAGCGAGGTTCGGGAGGTCCCAGTCGGCGTCGGCCGCGACCGCGGACGCGCCCCGACGCGACAGCGCCCGCGCGAGGCCGAGGGTCGTGGTCGTCTTGCCGCTTCCGCCCTTGCCGCCGGCGACTGCGATCACGCGGCGAACTGCGTCGCTATCGGGGAAAAACGACGGGACGAAAGCGGGTGTGTAACGCGAGCGATCCGCCGGACGCGGAGATCAGTCCTGGCAGCAGCCGCCGGCCTCGCCGCCGAAGTCGACTGCGAGGGGTTCCGAGATGGCCTCGTTGACCGTTTCGAGGGTGTCGGTGAGTTCGTCCTGCGCGTCGAGGAACTCCCGCATGACGGGCATCGAGTGGAGCTCGTCCTGTGCCGCCTGCACCTTCTGGAGCCCGGAGTTCGTCGCCTGACCCGTCTCGCGGGCCTGCATGAACTCCGCGCGGAGCTGTTCGAACTCGTCGATCTTCGCTTGGACGTCCTCGTCGCGCTGTACCGCTTCGCGCGCCTCCTCGAAGCGCTCGTACTCGGGGGTTCGGGCGATCTGTTCGCCGAGCTCGCGACCGAGGTCCTCGATGGAGGCCTGTTCGACGCTCATAGATGGATTTCGGCGCGGAGCGGTTTCAACCTGCCGGAGCCGGGGGTCCGGCGCCGCGGCGCGAGCCGTCGGCTACGCCGTCCGTTCGGGCGGGCCCTCTCACGCCGCGTGCGCCTCGACGAAGGCGACGACGTCGGCGAGCTCCTGCTGTCCGATCCCGTGCCCGCCCGGGTAGCTGCCGCGGACGACGTCGGCGCCTATCGCCTCGAACCGGTCGGCGGCCGCCGCCGACCTCGACTCCGGGATCACGCGGTCGCCGGCCCCGGCACCGACGAGCACGGGCTTCCCCTCGATGCCCGCCGGTTCGAGGTCGGCGTGCGCGTCGGCGAGGTAGCCGTGAAGCGCGACGACCCACGCGTAGCGGTCCGGCTCCTCCAACACGAGCGAGAGGCTCGTGATCGCTCCCTGACTGAAGCCGAGCAGGCCGATCCGGTCGGGGTCGAGGTCGTGCGACTCGACGGCGGCGTCGACGCTCTCGGCGACCAGGTCGAGGCTGCGCCGGAAGCCGGCGGCGTCCGGCTGGCTCTCCTCGAGGCCGCCGGCGGACAGGTCGAGGTCGTACCACGTGTACCCTCCCTGTAGCGGGTCGGGCGCGCGGAGGCTGAACACGTGGAGGTCGTCGGGCAGGTGGCGGGCGACCGGGAGCAAGTCCTCCTCGTCGGCGCCCCGGCCGTGGAGCACGAAGACGGCGGGCGCGGCCTCTCCGTCGGGGCCGTCGTCGGGCGCGACGTGGACGTGGTCCAGCGGAATCTCTGTCATGTCTCTCCCGTTCGTCGGCTCGGTGGTTGTATCCGTCGGCCGCGGCAGTGCGGCTGTCGACGGCCCGCGTCGGTGCGGCTGTCGACGGCCCGCGTCGGTGCGGCTGTCGACGAATCTCGCCGTCTGCCTCGCTCCCGCGTGAGTTATTTATCCGACCGCGTCGAGACTGAAGGCGATGCGTCCCCGAACCCTCGCTACAGCGGCGGTGAGCCTCCTCCTCCTCGTGGCCGGAATCACCGCCGCGCCCGCGGTCGACGCGCGCGCACCGCCGACGCCGATCTGCGGCGTCTGCGACCTCGACCGAACGACGTCGAATGGAGTGCCGATCGTCGCCGACGATAGCTCCCTGACGGTCACCGTCCACGGCGACGGGTCGACGACGTGGGCGGCGCGGGTCGACCTCGAAGCCGGCGTCGACGCGCTGTCGGCGAACGAGTCCCTCCGTCGGGCGGTCGTCGACGACGCGGTCCGCGACGGAATCGCGGACCCGAGCGACGTCGACTCGCGGATCGACGGTGGCACCCTGCTGGTCGACTATCGAGACGCCGACGCCACGGAACGACACCTCGGCGTGGTGGTGTTCACGCCGCTGACGCCGGCGTCACCGAGTGCCCCGTTCGCGATCGGCGGGGAGGGGCCGCGGTACCTCGGCACCGATCGGCTCGTCGTCCGCGGGGACCCCGGCTGGTCCGTCCGCGGTGTCGGGAACGCGAACGGCTCCGCCGGGCGCCTCGTCTGGACTCGCGAGGCCGGCGATCCCGACGACGACGGCCGAGTGTTCGTCGGCGTTACCCGCGATCCCGTCGCGGTCGAAGCGGGGTCGGTGCTCCCGGGCCTGCGAGCGCGGATCGGCCGACTGCTCACCGGAAACACCTTCTGAGGCGGCGCGAGCGACGCCGCGGGCGCGGAATGTCACGAACGTCTCGAACAGCGCTCGCGATCGAACGCGCCGTTTAACCGTCCTGCCGCACAATTCGTTCGATATGAGCGGCTCCACGGAGGGCGACCTCACCAAGACGGGGATGGCCCTGAAACACGACCGAGAGTGGGACTACGAACTCGACCGGATCGTCGAGGCCATCGAAGAGCGCGACGCCTCGAAGGTCGGCCTCCAGTTCCCCGAGGGCCTCAAGCGCCGCGGCCCGAAAGTCGCCGACGACCTCCGCGAGGTGGCGCCCGACGACGTCACGTTCATGCTGTCCGGCCAGCCCTGCTACGGCGCCTGCGACCTCGACACCTACCTGATGCGCCGGACGGACGTGTTCGTCCACTTCGGCCACACGCCGATGAAGGAGTCCGACAGCATCGTCTACGTCCCCCTGTTCTCGAACGTCGACCCGTTCCCGATCATGGAGGACGCGCTGGCCGAGGAGCTCGACGCCCCCGAGGAGAACCCCAACGTCGGGCTCGTCACCACGGCCCAGCACATGAACCGCTTCGAGGAGATGACCGACTGGTTAGAGGAGCGCGGCTACGAGGTCCACACTCGCCGGGGCGACGACCGGCTCACGAAGGAGGGACAGGTGCTCGGTTGCAACTACGCCTCCGCGGACATCCCGGCCGATCAGGTGCTGTACGTCGGCGGCGGGAAGTTCCACCCGGTCGGGCTCGCGATGGAGCACCCGGAGAAGCGCGTCGTCATCGCCGACCCCGTCAACAACGCCGTGTCGGTCGCAGAGCACGACCAGTTCCTCAAGCAGCGCTACGCCTCGGTCCACAAGGCGATGGGCGCCGAGAAGTGGGGCGTCATCTTCTGCACGAAGATCGGTCAGGGTCGCTGGGAGACGGCCCAGGAGATCGTCGAGAACAACGAGAACGCCTACCTGATCACGATGGACGAGGTGACGCCGGACCGCCTCCGCAACTTCGACATGGACGCGTTCGTCAACACCGGCTGTCCCCGCATCACGACCGACGACGGCCCGCGGTTCCACAAGCCGATGTTGACCCCTGGCGAGTACGAGGCCGCGATCGGCGAGAAGCCGCTCGACTCGATCGAGTTCGACACGTTCCACGACACCTGGTGAGCGGCGCGACACGGAGCCGCTGACACCTCGGCGGCTGCGGACCCGGTCGGTTTTGCGCTCCTCGGATGGAGAAATGGTTTCACTCGCGAGAGTGATCCCTCCGCATGGTCCCGACACAGGTTGCGTCCCTCCTCTGGCGCGTCGCCGCCGCGACCGGTCCCGCGCTCGATCGTCCGCCGCAGTGGACCGGCTTGGAACTCCTCGGATCGGCGGCCGTCGAGTTCGTCGTGACCGCCGTCGGCGTCGCTCTCGTCGGCGTGGTCGTCTCGACAGTCGCTCCCGACTTCACCGACGGCGGCGTCGAATACCTCCGAGCAGAGCCCGGAGAGGCGTTCGTCTACGGAGTCGCGGCGTACGTGACGATCGTCGTCGCGATGTTCCTGCTCGCGGTCACCGTCATCGGTCTCGTCGTCGTCGTCCCCGCGGTGATCGTCCTCGCTATCCTCGGCTTCGGCGGGACGGCGGTCTCAGTCATCGCCCTCGGAACGTGGATCCGATCGGCGTTCGGGAGCGACGCCGGAAACGGGCGCGAGACCGCGCTCGTCGTCGGTGCGGTCGCGTGGGCGGGTCTCGGTGTAATTCCCGTCCTGGGCGGGCTCGTGACGTTCGTTGTCGGGGCGATGGGGTTCGGCTATCTCGCGCTCTGGCTCGCCAACGGGCAGTTCGGACGCGATTACGGCTCCGTCGACGCTGGCGGGGGCGGTGGCTCCGGTGGATCGAGACGCGATCCAGCCGTTTCCGATCGCAGAGACGCCGGCGACGCGCACCCCGACGACGACCCCGACCGCTTCCGCAACATCGCGGCGCTGGACGCCGAACGCGAGGCGGAAGAGAACGAACAGAAGGCCGTCGACGACGAGAGCGATTCGGCCGATCGCGAGCGATAGCGTCGGAAAGCGAGCGGCAATAGACCGAGGACCAGGTCACGGTCCCGCACGACTGGCGGAGCGGCTCACCGCGTCGCCCCGGCCTCGCGCTCGACGTACTCGACGGCGTCCGCAGGTGATTTGACCGCCTCGACACCCGCGACATCGTGCGTGTCGATCCCGGCCACCGCGCGCCCGTGGGCGAGCGCCATCCCGAGCTCCGAGAGCGTGCCGTGCGAGCCGTCGATCGCGATCGCGGCGTCGCCGTTTAAAACGACGAGCGCGTTCCGGGCGTGGCCCATCCCGGTCGCGATCGGGACCGTGACGTGCGGGTTCGCGTCGGCCCGCCGGTCCGTCGGGAGAATGCCGATGGTCTCGCCGCCGGCGCCGCGCGCGCCCCGACAGACCGCCTCCATCACGCCCCCGAGCCCGCCGCACACCACCGTGTGACCGCGGTCCGCGAGCCGTTCGCCGAGCCGTTCCGCGACCGCCGCCGTCTCGGGCGAGACGGAACTCCCGCCGATGACACTGACGCGCATATCGCGGGACGCGGGACGGATCTATATAAATGAGCCGCCGTTCCCGTCGCGACGTTGGTGAAACCCTTTTAAGTGCTGGACGACACCGGACTGTATGACGTACGATACCGTCGTGTTCGACAACGACGGTGTCCTCGTGGGCCGCACGCGGTTCGGCGTGCTCCGGGATGCAACCCGGAACGCGTTCGAAGAGTGCGGCGTCGAGGAGCCCGATCCGGACGACGTAGAGCGCATGACTATCGGAGCGACCCCCGGCAGCGTGGGGACCGTCTGTCAGACGTACGACCTCGACCCGGGGTCGTTCTGGCGGACTCGCGACGACGTGGTCTCGAAGGCCCAACAGCAGGAGGCCCGCGCGGGCCGGAAGACTCCGTACGACGACCTCGACGAGCTACAGAGCCTCGAGGTGGAGATGGGGATCGTCTCCTCGAACCAGCAGGCGACGGTGGACTTCCTCGTGGATCACTTCGACGGCTTCGAGCGGTTCGGCGCCGCGTACGGCCGCGAGCCGACGATCCACTCGCTCCAGCTTCGGAAGCCGAACCCGCACTACATCGAGCAGGCGCTCGGCGACCTCGACGCCGGCAACGCGCTGTTCGTCGGCGACAACGAGTCCGACGTGCGCGCGGCCGAGAACGCGGGCATCGACTCCGCGTTCATCCGCCGGCCGCACCGCCGCGACTGGGAGCTGAACGTCTGGCCCACGTGGGAGATCGATCGGCTCTCCGACCTGCACGACATCGTCGGCTAAGCGCGTCGGCGACGGTCGGGTCCGTCCGACGGTCCGACCGCTGCCCCGTTCTCTCAACGTTTAACTCCGATCGGGAGCTACGGCGCTACAGTGACTGACTCCCCGCGGTGGACCGATATCTTCGGCCACGAAGAGCCGTATCCTGAGCAGGCCGACGGGATCGACGCCGCCGTCGACGCCGCCGAGGACGGCGGGTTCCTCGCGCTGGAGGGCGCGTGCGGGACCGGCAAGACGATGCTCGCGCTCACCGCCGGGCTCGACCGCGTCCGCGACCCCGACTCCGACTTCGAGCGCGTCTTCGTGCTCACGAGCGTCAAGCAGCAGCTGCGCCAGTTCGAGACGGACCTCGACACCGTCAACGCGAACCTCCCGGACGAGTACGACCCGGTCTCGGGGCTGACGCTCGTCGGGAAGGCGGACGTGTGCCCGTACGCCCGCGAGAACCGCGGCGGCGTCGACCGCGAGAACGTGTACGAGCGGTGCGAGGGGCTCCGCGAGCGCACACGCAACCTCGTCGGCGACGGGGGCGCGACGACGACGTCGAACCTCGTCAGCGAGGCGCGAGGCCAGCAGGTCGGCCTCATGGACTCCGGGCGCGACGCCGGCGCGACCGAGACCGGTTCCGGCGCCGCCGACTACCTCAGCGTCGACGGCGAGCCCACTCCCTACCGACCGGACACCGAGGAGTACGAGGGAACCGAGTTCTGCCCCTTCTACGCCGGTTTCCTCGACGACCTCCCCGAGGACGGCGACCCGGCGGAGGCGGTCCCGTTCGACGTGACCGACCTCGGCCACGTCGGGCCGACGGAGCTCGTCCGGCTCGCCGCCGGTCACGGCTCCTGTCCCCACTCGATCATGGGCGCGCTCGTCCCCGAGGTGGAGGTCGTCATCGGCAACTACTACCACGCCTTCGACCCGGTCACGACCGGGACGTTCACCGGCGCGCTCCTCGACGACGCGACGTTCGTCGTCTGCGACGAGGCCCACATGCTGGAGCCGCGCGTCCGGGACCTCGTGAGCGACGCGGTCGCCGACGCCAGCCTCCGCGACGCCGAGAACGAGCTCACCCGCGTCGTCCAGCCGCTCTCGTTCGAGACGGCTGGCGCCGAGTCCGACGACGCCGAACTGGTTCGCGGCGAGCTGGCGGACGCCGAGGTGACCGTCGAGGAGATCGAGTCCGTCCGCGAGTTCTACGCCGACCTCCGCGGCGAGCTCGACCGCCGGGTGACGGCGCGACTGGACCGCGAACGTCCCGACTGGCGAGCGTCGATGCGAGCGCTCGACGACGACGAGATCCCCCTCCGCGACCCCGAGGCGCCCGCCGAAGACGAGATAACGGCGTGGGCGAAACGCGAGGGCTACGGCGACCGCGTCTGGGCCCGCGCGCAACAGGTCGGCGCCGTGGTCAAGCGCGTCCTCGACTCGCTGGAGTCGGAGGACAAACAGCGAGCCGCGCCGGGCGTCGGGCGCACCCTCAACGCCTGGTACCGCGAGGACCACGAGGAGTTCTTCCGAGCGATCGACCTCGAGCGGACGTGGGACGAGACGGCCCCGCCCGACTCGTGGCGGCGCGCGTACAACGCGAGCCTCGCGCTGTACAACTGCGTGCCGAGCGAACCCATCGGCGAGCGGCTCGCCGAGTTCGGCGGCGGCGTCCTCATGAGCGCGACGCTCGAGCCGATGGACGTCTTCCGCGAGGTGACCGGACTCGACCACCTCGAATCGCGAGGGCGACCGGTCGTCGAGCGGACGTACGGGCTGTCGTTCCCCGAGGAGAACCGCGCGAGCCTCGCCGTCGACGCGCCGAAGTTCACCCACCAGAACCGGGGAGCGCCCGGCGAGGCGAACGACACGCGGCTGGCGCACCTCGACGCGACGGCGGCGGTGGCGGGACGCGAGGGGAACGTCCTCGTGGGGACCCCCAGCTACGCGGAAGCGACGTGGATGGCCGAGTCGCTCTCGGAGCGGCTCGACAAGCCCGTGTTGCTCGACGAGTCCTCCGGCGACCGCGCCACGGAGTCGCTGAAAGACGACTTCTTCGCGGGCGACGGGAAGGTGCTCGTGACGAGCCTCCGCGGCACGCTCACCGAGGGCGTCGACTACCGCGGGGACCGCCTCTCGGCCGCCGTCGTCTGCGGCGTCCCGATCATCAACACGGCGCGGCCGCGGACGCGAGCGGTCATCACCGCCTACGACCGCCGGTTCGAGTCGGGGTTCGAGACGGCGCTCACTGTGCCGGCGGTCCGGAAGGCCCGACAGGCGGTCGGTCGCGTCATACGCGGGCCGGACGAGCGCGGCGTACGCGTGCTGCTCGACGCGCGCTACGCCCGCGAGTCGTGGAACAGCGTGCGGGAGTACTTGCCCGAACACGAGCGCGGGGAGTACCAGCCCGTGAGCCCGGACATGCTCGGACTCGCGCTCGATCGGTTCGAACGAAACGCCGGCGACGACTGACGCGGACGGCCGCGGCGAACCGCAGCGGTGCGACCGGAAGGGAGTCGAATAATGACTGGCTTAACAACGGTACGGTGCGTTTAACTAGGTCGCAAGGACGCGTGGGTGAGTCCATGAGTTCCGTAACCCAACAGCCGAAGTACCACGTCGTCTGCCGCGAGTGTTCGGTTGAGCGCCTGTTCGAGGACGGCGACGAGGCGACCGACTTGGAGCGGAAACACGCGAAAGAGACCGGTCACCGGATCGTCGTCGGTCGCGTGCGGTAACTCACGGAAGACGAGGCGGAAGCCCACGACTTCAGTCGCGGGTCACTGACACGACGTTCGCGCCGATGTCTCGCGGGAAGTGCGTCAGCGTCTCGGTCCCCGACTCGGTGATCGCGACCGTGTCGGAGTGGCGATACCCGAACTCGTCGGTGTAGAGCCCCGGCTCGATCGTGTACACCTGTCCGGGCGCCATCAGGGCGTCGTCGCCGTCGTAGCGCTCGCCCCAGCCGCGGTCGATGTACGGCGGCTCGTGGGCGCCGAGCCCGATGTTGTGGCCGACGTGGTGCTGCGCGAGGTCGGACACGCCCTGCTCCTCGAAGTACTCCCAGACGACCTCGTCGACCTCGGCGACCGGAACTCCCGGTCCGAGCGCGTCGATGGCGAGCGTCTGCGCCTCCAGCATGAGTTCGAAGTAGTGCTCCTGCTCGTCGGAGTAGTCGCCGACGAACATCGTCCGCTCCAGCTCGGAGCGGTAGCCGTCCACGTTCGCCGACGCGCCCGTGATGAGAACGTCGCCCTCGGAGAGCCGCTCGTTCGGCGTGTGACCGTGTGGAAGCGCCGTCTCCCGTCCGGAGATGTAGCCGGCGTGAACGGGGCCGTCGCCGCGGACCCGGACGCTGTACGTCTCGCCGAGCGTGTCGAGCATTGCCCGTGAGGCCTCCGTCGACGCCCGTTGCGAGACGGTCGCCGGGTGTGCGCCCGGCTCGGAGAAGTCGGCGAGGTAGCGGTGGCCGAGGTTCGCCCACTTCGCCGACTCGCGGATCAGGTCGACCTCGGCGTCGGACTTCTCCCAACGCATGCGATCGACCCACGACTGGGTCTCGACGTCGACGAACTCGGAGAGGGCGGGACCCTCGTACCCCATCACGCCCGGGGCGCCGTCGGCGTCGGTCGCGACTCGCTCGGCGTCGAGCCCGTCGAGCATCTCGACGACGACGCGGACCGGGTGGCCGCCGGGGTAGTCGAAGTAGTGGTGGACGGCGTCGATCCGGTCGTTCGGTTCGACGCGCTCGACCTCCAGCCGCGGCACCGTTATCTCGACCCGCTCCGCCGTCACCGCGAGGGCGACCGGCCGCTCGGTTTGGATGTGGTGGAAGCCGGTGAGATACTCGATAGCGGTCGCGCCGAACCACGTCGCGGCGTCGGCGTCGGTCGCGGCGAGTCGGTCGCGGACCGCCGCGAGCCGGTCGTCGAACGCGTCGTCCGGAAGGCGTGTCGCCATGGCTCACGATTCGGGAACGAGCCGATAAACGGTCGGGTAGCGGAACGGGTCCGTACCGACTGGCGGAGCCGCGGCGGGCCGATCAGTTCTCGCGACGGGCGAACGCGAGGTTGCCGGAGACGTTCTTGATATAGGCTTTGACGGTCTCGCCCTCCTGCGCGCCGGGGACGAAGACGGTGTACTCGCCCACCTCGGCGACGCCGTCGCCCTTGCGGCCGGTGCCGACGATCTCGAGCTCGTACGTCTTGCCGGACTCGATGGCCTCCTCCTGTCGCTGCGTGTTCGACGTGTTCTGCTTCGCGACGGGACGGAAGGCACCGCAGGCCTCACAGCGGAGCATCGGCGTCCGGTTCTCCGTTTCCAGTCGGGTGTCGGGGAGACCGCACTCCGAGCAGGTGACGAACGACTCGATGTACGAGTCGATCGCGGCCTGGAAGTCGCGCTCGCGGAAGTTCCCGCTGTAGCGGGCGCGGCCCGACTCGTACTGGCCGGCGGTCCCGAGCTCCTGCTGGATCTTCGAGTGCACGTGTTCGGGGTCGCGGCTCAGCGCGTCGGCGATCGCCGAGAGGTTCGTCAGTCGGGTGAACGCGCCGTCCTTCTGCGTCTCCGGGTCGGGAACCGACAGGCGCTCGTCGGAGCCGCCCAGATCCGGTACCTCCTCCATCGCGCGGTCGAGGCTCGATTCGTAATCCATACGCGTGAGAACGACAGGGCGACGGAAATCGCTTCCGGGTTCGAGAGCGGGGCTCGTTCGGACGTTCCGCCGGGCTCAAAGCGCCGTCCAGAGCAGTTCGGCGGCGAGGAGGCAGCCGAAGCAGTAGGCGAGGGCGACGAGGACGTTCCGCTTGGGCGCGTTCGCCGCCGCTCCGGGCACGCGCCTCGCGAGCGAGTCGGAGGATACCGAACGGACTCCGGACAGGTGACCCGAGTCATCGGTCCCGTGTTCGTCGATCACAAGTACGCTCTCGCGTCTCCGACTCTTAGCTATACACGGCGGTACCCGGTCTAAGACAGCGTTAACGGCTCGTCCGTACCCGCTCGTAGCCACTCCGTGCTGCGCGTCATCGCCGTCTCAGGGACGAGCGCGTCGACGGACGGACCGGTGTGGCGGTTACGATCGGCTTTCACCGAGTCGCTCCCGTCGGAATCGCCGCTTACCGCCGAGTACGCTGACCCGGACGGAGCCACAGCCTCGGACTGGTGGTGCAACAGGCTGCTCAGACTAGTAACGGTCCCCTCTCTTGTGTGTCGTGAGTGCTCGTGGTCAACACGCGGCGACACGGCCGGTCGGAGTTCGGAGGGTCGGTCCGAGCCGCCTGGCGGCGACGAGCGCCAAACAGGTGACAACACTATGCAACGACGAGACTTCGTAGTCGGTATGGGTGCATTGGCTTCGGGATCCGCGGCGGTACTCGGATCGGGCGCGTTCTCGTCAGTAACTGCTGAGCGTTCGGTGTCTGTCCAAGTCAGATCTGACAGCAATGCTTACCTTGGGATATCTGGTTACCCGGATTACACTGAAGAAACGAACGGTACACTTGAAATCAACTTTGACGGCAACGGTCAAGCGTCCGGCATTAACGGCAACGCTACTACAGAGTTCACCGACGTTCTGCAGATAACGAACCAAGGAACTGACGACGCTCTCGTGTGGATCAATCTAAACGATCTCAATAGTCAGATCGGTTCTGTTCCGGGAACAGGTGACGGTGAGTACGTTACTTCTTACCTCTCCATGGACAACTACGGTAATGGTATGGATGCGGGCGATGGAACTGGGAATGGTACTAGCGGTGGTGCAGGTGCTGCGGGTGTGTTCGTTGCCCCCGGTGAGATGGCGGAGATCGCGCTTGGATTTTATAATATTCCTGAAGGTGATATTGGTTCGGTGTACGATACAACCCTCGGTGTCAACGCCGCAGCACAAGATTCGGAATTCTTTAAATACGTTGTTCCGAACTACGATTTCCCAGGTGAAAGCGGCGGGCCATCTGTGCCCTACATCGACGGGAGCTAAACAGATAACTCACCTCCCGCATTAATCCTATTTTGATACGTGGAAATCTGAGAACCGGTGAAGGTATTCCGTTACATCTCGATATCACAAACTTGCTCTATACCGAGAGGCTACTGTATCACATCACGGTCAACACTAAATAATGAATTTAGAATGGTTCCCCACTAGAAATCATCTGATTCCTGTTATAACAAACTCTGTCTATTTCGAAATAATTTCTGATTTCTGATTAAACGGATGACGTAACAATGTGCACCCATTGTAGACAGTATCTCGAACAGGACGACTCGGTATAGTCGATGCCGGCATGTCGCGCTGTCGCTGACGAGTATCGCGGGTCGAAACGACGGTTCGGGTCAGCGATGGAGGGGAGGGAGAGGACGTGATCCAGGAAATACAGAGCCAGCGATCAGACGATCCCGACACGAGATCCGATCGGGACACGACGAGGGGGAAAGAACGCGGTCCCGAACTCGACCGTGAAGACATTTTCGACGTACTGAGCAACGGGCGGCGACGATACGCGATCGAGTATCTCAAGAGTCGCGACGAGGGCGAGACTATCGAACTCGGCGACCTCGTCGACTACATCGCCGCCCGCGAGAACGACACCACCGTCGCGCAGGTGAGCTACAAACAGCGCAAGCGGGTGTACTCCTCGCTGCGCCAGACGCACTTACCGAAGCTGAGCGACTGCGGACTGATCGAGTACGACCGAAACCGCGGCACGATCGCGCTCGCCGAGGGCGTCAGGGAGGTACAGATGCACCTGGAGTACGTCCCCGCGGACGACATCCCGTGGTGTTACCACTACCTCGGGCTGGCGGGCGTCATGGGGACGGTCGTCGGTCTCGTGTGGCTCGGCGTGTACCCGTTCGGCGACCTGACGACCGCCGGATTCGGGACGATCCTCACCGCGGCGTTCGGCGTCTCGGCCGTGGTCCACACGATTCACACCAGACGGAACGAGCTGGGATCGGACCTGGAGGTCGACCAATGACTCGGTGGCCGACGAATTGGCGTTCGAGACCATGACCGGCGCGCTCAGAACGCTCGCACTCGGCCTGTTCGCCGTCGGACTGGTGCTCGCGCTCGTCGGGACCGGCGGGTTCTCTTCCGCCGCGGCCGATCGCGACGTGACGGTCGCGACCGCCGCCGACGACCGCGCCTACGTCGGGTACGACTCGCCCGACGAGATCGTGATCGAGGCCGACGGGAACACGGCGAACGAGACCGACCTGAACGCGACGAACGAGACCGACCTGAACACGACGAACGAGACCGACCTGAACGCGACGAACGAGACCGACGTCGACCGGAGCGAGACCGTGACGCTGGTCACGCTGACGAACCGGTTCAGCGTCGCGGTCGACGTGACCGAGGTCGACATCGACGGGAAGCCCGACGGTCTCACCGTCGACGTCCGGCCGCCGCCGTCGGACGTCTCACCCGGCGAGTCGGGCTCCGAATCCGTCGTGGCAGCGCTCGAATGCGAGGGGACCTTCGAAGACGAGCCGCTGTCCGTGACGATACGCGTCCGAGGGGAAGACGTCGAGGCGGTCGTCTTCGGTGACACGGCGCGTCGCACCGTCTCGGTCACCTGTGAAGCGGGGCCGTGAGGCCCCGGCCGTGCCGTCCGAGCCGCGGACGGCTCTCGCCGTGTCGGTCACGCGAATGCGGATCTTCGAAGACGACGGTGTCCGAGGTCGATTGGCGTCGAAGTACCGAAGAGAAGTAGCGGGAGGTAGATTTGAACTACCGATCTCCGGGTTATGAGCCCGGCGGAATCTCCTGGCTATCCCATCCCGCTATCGTATCAAAACCCGTTGCGACTGTTAAGGGTTCTGATCCCGTCGCCCGTGTGCGATTCGACCACGTGCCCTTTATATGCCGACACGGGCGGTATCCGCCGGACGACGCGGCCTTTGACAGGCCCACCGACCCGCTCGTCGCCGCGACCGACGACGACGCGCTCGACGACGCCGCGAGCGGCTCACTCGCTCGGAGCGTAGCGGCGCTGCAGCCACAGCGCGAGGATCGAGCCGAGGCCGAACGCGACCGGGAGGACGGCGTCCGCGGGGTCGCCGGACAGCGCGCGGCCCGCGGTCAGCCCCGCCATAAGCGCGAAGACCAGCGACAACAGCCCCAGGATGGGAACCACGTACCCCTCGGAGAAACTCAGTCGCCCGGTTCCGTCGCTCATGGCTAGCCGTACGGAGCGCACCCGGGTAACTCCCGCGGCGGCGCTATGAGGGTCGACCGTACCGCCTTGCGCCGGCCGCAAACGCTTTTATCAACGATAAATAGTTATAAAATGATGCGAAAACCGCTACTGACGACGGACTTTCTGGATCGGGCGCGGCGGCACTACGGCGACGAGGAGGCGGTGCTCGCGACGGACGGGACCCGGTACACCTACGCCGAGCTCGGCGACCGCGCGGACCGGTTCTCGGCCGCGTTGCAGGCCCGCGGGATCGAGAAAGGGGACCGCGTCGCGGTGTTGGACCCCAACACGCACTACCACCTCGAGGCCGCCTACGGCGCGATGCAGGTCGGTGCGGTCCACACCCCGCTGAACTACCGCCTCACGCCGAACGACTTCGCCTATATGCTCTCCGACGCCGGCGTCGACGCCATCTACGCCGACGCCGAGTACGCCGATCGGATCGAGGAGATCCGCGACGAGGTGCCGACGGAGACGTTCCTGACGAACGACACCGACGCGGTCGCGGGCGAGTGGGAGTCGTTCGACGAGGCGCGCTCCGCCGCGGACCCCGACGCCTACGAGCGGCCGGAGATGGACGAGGACGACGTCATCACGATCAACTGCACCT
>Ga0102942_1000326_pt1 | contig 17736 bp, 15 predicted proteins | sample SalPon2_C_H2O_MG_FD_78171 | JGI IMG/M metagenome (GOLD analysis project Ga0102942, IMG submission 78171) | Salt pond water microbial communities from South San Francisco under conditions of wetland restoration - Salt Pond MetaG R2_C_H2O_MG | ecosystem: Environmental > Aquatic > Non-marine Saline... | reverse complement strand
TCAAGAAACGAGGCCGAGTGGTTTCGAGATATCCACTCTCTCGGACGACAGTACCGCGTCGGCCAGGATATCGACGACACGCCTGTAACCCAATTCCTCGTTGAGCACGACGAAGAAATCCCGGACGCGTATGAGGACTGGGGTCAAAACCGTGAATACCAGCGGCTCGCCTTCTTTTGCGTTCTCTTCGACACCGCTGGCCCAGCGACCGACAGCTGGGTACGAACCTATCTCGCCGCACCCGAGGAGTACCGCGAGAAGATCGAGGACAACGCGATGGCCGACGCCTGGGACGCACAACTGCGTGAGGAGTACGGCGTTGACGCCGGTCTTGATCCGAAGGAGATAGCGACACAGCTCCTGTTCGGTGAAGTTGCGAGTCGGGCACCGACGTCACGATACGACGAACTTGCTCCCGACGAACCTCGTGCTGCCGCGACGTTCTGTGACGAGTGGCAGCAATACGCCCCGGCGGAGTTCACGCGCTACGCCCAAAAGATCGAGGCGGATTACGATCTGGCAGAGGCCGTCATCGACTCTGATCGGATCAGCTGGGATGCCACGGCGTTCAAGGGAATCGATATGGGTCTCATCCGGCTCGTAATGGAGCGACTCGCGGAAGAGACATACACCGACATCCCCGACATCGCAGCGGATCTCGAACGGACAGTCAAAGCGCGCCAGAACAGCTTCTGGAGCAACGAAGACCTCGTCGACTGGTCGGTTCCGGCACTGGCAGTCGAAACCTTACAGCAAATCGGAATTGTCGACGCGGACGAGGCAAAGACGCTCACCTCCGAGGAACTTGCTGATCAATACACGAGTGACGACGGCTGGTGGCAAGTCGATTCGTCCTACAGGAGTTACATCAACGCAACCCAGGAGGCCACGTTCCCTTATCCCAACGAAACGACGGTGAAGCAGCGGGTCACCCAACATTACATGTCCTTCCTGCAAGAGGTGAACAGGCCACTCGCTGATATCCTGAGTGATGACCCAACCCTCGGGACGCCACAGACTTCGTTCTATGAGGAGTTCGCTGATCTTGAGGAAGGTACTGCGATCATCGTCTGTGACGGGCTTCGCTACGAACTTGCCGAGGCAATCAAAGAGAACCTTGGACTGCGCACCGACTTCGAGCAGAGTCTAAGCGCCGTCAGTGCGGCGCTGCCGTCGATCACAGAGGTGGGGATGGCCGCACACCTTCCCGGTGAGCTCGGGCTCTCACTCGACGACAACGACCTTGTCGTAACCAGTGGTGGCGAGACGATGAGCGGAAAATCGGATCGAGTTGAGCGTCTCAGTGCTGCTGGCTTCGACGTCGTCGATATGGACGAAGTGAGCGATATTTCGCTGGAGGAACTGACTGAGTCTGATCCCGTTCCGCGAGTTGTGTACTCCGGGACGATAGACAAACTCGGGGAAAGCCTCGACGACGATGCTGCGTTCAGTCAGGTATCTTCGCACGTCGACGACGTCGAACGAACAGTCCAGCGGCTGAAGCAAGCGGGATACACGCGGTTCGTAATCACGAGTGACCACGGTTTCCTCTATATGGATCGGCTAAGCGATGATCTCAAAGTTGATCCCCCAGATCTCGCTCCGGTCGTAAAGCGGCGATTCGCCGCAGCTGACGGTGATACACCACTCGTCGACACGGACGAATTCATCGAACTCGACCACGAAGCGCTGTCCGAACTGGGCATTAATGCTCCCGACCTGAAGTTGCTGTTCCCCCGGAGTGTTGCGTGCTTCAGAGCACGAGGTGGGAATATGCGTTACTTCCACGGCGGGATTTCACTTCAGGAGCTACTCGTTCCGTGCCTTACCGTGACCACAGGCGAGATCGAAGAAAGCGCCTCGATCAGCTACGACGTGTCGATCCCCGATCCGATCACAAATTCGATTACCCCCGTCGAAATCGAAGCGAAAAGCGGACAAGTAGCGTTTGACCGTGCCCCGACTCTGGAGGTCCGCGCAAACGTCGACGGCGAGCCAGTCGCAGACGCCGTCTCGATGGAAATCTCACCTGGAACCAATAGCACCCGAATTCGGCTGAAGCAGGGAGCGATCTCCGGTGAAGACTCCGTTCAATTCGAGGTCATCGACACCGACACCAGAGAGACCATCATCAAGAAGACTGTCGGATTAGACCTCCTCTTCGGAGATGACGATATGGGGTTCGACGTCTGAGAGTCGACGAATTTCAACGTGTATCCAACAATAACGGACGAGAATTAGAACCCGTGAATACCATCTCCAGTCATCTCGATTTGACCAACACCAATATGCCCCCGGCTCTACTTCCCGTATATAATGACTACTGAGGACGTCGACCAGAAAGCTCTCGACGTCTTTCCCGGACGCGTTGTCCGGAAAGATCTCGTTCAGGATATCAAATCGGGGGTGAACGTTCCTACCTATGTGCTTGAGTACCTCATCGGGCAGTACTGTGCAACAGACGATGAGGAATCGCTTGAGGAGGGACTCGAAAAGGTCAAGCAGATTCTGTCAAAGCACTACGTCCGCCCAGATGAAGCCGAATTCGTCAAGAGCGAAGTGCGAGAGCGGGGCCGGTATCGAGTTATCGACAAGGTTACCGTCAGACTTGACGAGCAACAGGACGCCTACATCGGCTCGTTCGTGAACCTCGGTTTGAGTGATGTCGAGATCAACGAACACCTCGTTAGCAAACACCCGAAACTCCTGGGCGGTGGGGTCTGGGCCATCATCGACTTGGAGTACCTTCCTGACAACGCGAACAGCCCAAAGAGCCTGTTCGGAATTGAATCATTCAAACCGATCCAGGTGTCGAACCTCGATCTCAACCAACTGAAAGAGCGGCGCGGGGAATTCACGCGAGATGAGTGGATGGATCTTCTCCTTCAGACTGTCGGCTACGATCCATCTTCGTTCAGCAACCGTGAGAAGTTTCTCTTCTTGACTCGCTGTCTCCCACTCGTCGAGTCCAACTACAACTATGTCGAGTTAGGACCGCGTGGGACAGGAAAGAGCTACTTGTACCGGGAAATCAGCCCACATTCGATTCTCATCTCCGGTGGCAAGACTACCGTCGCCAAACTCTTCCTAAACCTCAACACTGGTCGGATCGGACTCGTCGGTCGCTGGGACGTCGTTGCCTTTGACGAGGTCGGTGGACTCCGGTTCAGCGACTCGGAAGCCGTCCAGATGCTCAAAGACTACATGGAATCCGGGAGTTTCTCCCGCGGAACGGAGGAACTCACAGCACAGGCCTCGATGGTTTACGTCGGAAACATCGATCTCGACGTGGAGGGGGTGCTCAAGAGTTCACACCTCTTCGAACCGTTCCCGGAGGAAATGCAAGACCTCGCGCTCATCGACAGGTTCCACTATTACCTCCCTGGCTGGGAAGTCCCCAAAATGCGCTCTGAGTTCTTCGGTGACCAATTCGGGTTCATTGTGGACTACTTCGCTGAGTTCGTGCGCGAACTGCGGAAAGAGTCGTATAGTGATGTCATCAACGAGGAATTCGCATTCGGGGATCACCTGAACCAACGGGACGAAAAAGCTGTAAGGAAGACAGTCTCGGGCCTTCTCAAATTGCTCCACCCACACGGAGAATACACGAAGGAAGAACTCCGCGAATACCTCGAATTCGGTATGGAAGGTCGTCGTCGTGTGAAAGAACAGTTGAAACGCATAGGGGGGATGGAGTATCGGGCAGTCGAATTCTCGTATCTCGACTTGGAGACGAAAGAGGAGATCTACGTCTCGGTTCCGGAAGAAGCGGATGAGGCCCTCATTCCTCCAGGAACACAACAGTCGGGGACAGTCTATACGATTGGTGATAGTGAAGGACGACATGCTCCGTTCCGGATTGAGACACAGGCCCTATCCGGGTCAGGCAAGACGAACATCTCTGGAACGCCTGGTAGCGAAATGAAAGAGTCGTTCGAGACTGCATGCGACTACCTCCAAGCGAATATGCGGGAATTACGTCGGGATGAGAAATTGGACGACTACAACATCAATGTCCAAGTATTGAATCCATCTGATGCGAGTGAGGGTGGGGAGACAAGTGTTGGGCTTCTGGTTGGGATTGTTTCGGGAATCCTTGACCGGCCTGTCCGATCACAAGCAGTTGTCCTTGGAGCTATGAGTCTAATGGGTGAACTCGTTGCTGTGAGCTCGCTCGTGGACAAGCTTCAGTTAGCCGCCGATTCGGGGGCAAAGACTGTGTTACTTCCTGCAAAGAACAAAGAAGATCTAGCGAAGATACCCGATGAACTCTTGGATCAACTTCAACTCGTATTCTACACCGACCCGCTTGACGCAGCAAGTAAAGCAATCGAGTTGGAGTGATCTCGCAGAACGGGCAAGTATCTACTCATCTAGTTCCCAAAGAAGGGAATTTCCCACTTTTTTGCTTCTGATGCCCCCTTCCTCTTCGATTGATTTTAATTTCAGATACGCGGTTCGGCGGTCACAGCCAACATACTCCGAAATGTCTGTAGTTCCACTTGGGCCGAGTTCAGCTAAGGCCTCCAGAAAATCCTGGGAAGGATATTCCTCAGTGAACTTCCCACTTTTTTTGTCACGATCCCGGTCGCCCATACTACGGTTGTGAGTGCCAATTTACATATGGCTACTGGATGGGATCCCTTTAGTCAGCTGTCCAAAGGTTTATGCCAATAGACGTGTGACTAATGGTTGTGAACTCAGCCGTTAGGCACTGATCGGCAGAAGTGCCCGGGTGTTGCAGCACCCAGGCTGGGTTCCGAATACGATCCGAGAACCCATGAAGAACTCAAATCCAGAAGTACAAGAAGGCGACGACAGATCGCTGATTGAAGACATACATCAAATAAACTATACTTCGCTCGGGGAAGGGGCCGCGACGTGTCAAGCGTGCGGTGCTCCTCTTCGTGAGGGCGATGCGGTTGTTGTGTACGTGTTTCGACCGACAGGGTCGGTGCAGTACCAGGTTGGCCATGTTGTGTGTAGTGATGGTTGGCATGAGCTGGTTGATTTGTTCACGTTGGGTGTGCGTGAACTGGTGGTTGAGGGCCGTGTTGGGTGGTGTTCGGATGGGGCGATGCAGTCGTCGTGGCCGGTGTTGCTTGCGCCCGAGGTGGTGGGGGTGAGTGCGGCAGCGACGAGGTCGCTACGTCGTGTCCCACGTGGTGGTAGCACGGGTGCGAACGTTGCCTCTGGTGGTGAGGGGCGAGAGTCTGCTGAGTCGTCGGTGACGGTGTCAGTTGGTGAGGCTCGTCGTCGAGCTGACGGGGCAGATGGTGACGTGGTTCGCGGGTTGTTCTGGGGTGAGCAATGATGACGTCGGGACTGGAGGATTCGCATCTCGATGTTGAGCTCGACATCCCGGAGTCAGTGGAAGAGATGTTGCTGCCGGATGTGTACGTTGGGCTCGAAATCGATCTGCTGTCTCCGGGTGATGGTATTGTTACGGATCGGCATCATGCGTCGGCGGATCGGTATGAGTCGGATGATCCGATGAATCAGATTGAAGGCCAGATCTCGCCGTTTACGTTGTCGGGCTGGCTGCGACACGGGTGTGAACAAGTGGTACAGGTTGCGGGGGCGACGGCGTGCCACCCTGGTGAACCGAATGCGGATTACATGCGTGCGGAGACGTATGAGCGCGATTTGGAGTCCGGGTATCATGAGAAGGGAGACTGTCTCGACGAACACGACGATGGATGTGTCGTCTACGATTTGTTCGGCGGGTTCGGCTCGCAACCCGGGAAGTTGTTGCGTCGCCCGGTGTCGTTTTCGCCGATTCGTCGACAAGTGGATGTTCTCGACGGGGAAGCGGAAGCGCACTACCGACAAATATCGAATCAGGTGCGGTCGCGGAACGAGGAAGATGGTGGGCAGCCGCTCCGGCAAGCGGATCGTGATGTGCTTGGGAACGTCGAGGGGACGTGGAAGCTCACGCTCCGGGAGTTGAAGCCGGAGTTTGTCGGGCTGTTGTTGGAGGCGGTGTCGTTCCTCGATGCGCACAGCGACGAGTACGCGTTCCAGGTCGGTGGGGCGCGGAATTTCGGGGCGGGGATCGCGGACGCGTGGGTGATCAATCCGCTGTACTCTGAGTCGGAGGTGCGACGCGTGTTCGATCGTGCGAAGGCGTCGACGTCAGGGATGGAGGAGAAGGATGAGTTGTGGCGGTCGGAGTGCCGCCCGGCGTTTGTGCGGGCGTTGCAGGCGCGGACGGCGGCGCGTGGTGGTGACTTGCCGATGCCTGGCGATGATGGAGGTGAGTCGGCGTGACGGGTGCTGGTGATCCTGACGATGAGTTGGATGAGTTGCAGCCATCGTCGGCGGAGATTCGTCCGGTGACTGAGGGCGAGGCTGACGCTGGTGAGACTTCATCGTCGACTGCAGTTGATGAGTCAGCTTCGGTGAAGACCGATGATGAAGTGTCGATGCTGTCGGTGTATCGGCACGATGTGCACAAGTCGCGTGGACGGTCGCATGAGGATGCGGTGGCGGAGTTCGCTGGTGTGCCGGTGAATGAGCCGGTGCCGTTGGGTGCTGATGGTGACGCGGCACTCCTCAGTAGACCGCGTGGTGAGCCCGAGCAGTCCGTGAAGAACCATATTTCGCCGTTCCGGTTGTCGCTCGTGACTGGTGAGACGGCGACGTCGGCGGGCCGGGTTGATGACGGGATTCCGGGTGCGTTGGCGGAGCTGTTACAGGTCGGTGATCCGGTTGAGATGCACGCGGCGTGGCTTGACTCGTCGGTGGCGTCGATCTTCAACGAGTCGGTGTACTATCCGTACACGTCGCTGAAGTTCCACACGTTGCTGACGGCAGCGCTAGTGGATAATTACCGGGCTGGGTACGGGTTCGATGAGTTGTACCTTGTCGTGGATCGGGCTGAAGATGAGGGGACTGATCCGCGTGTGGAGCCGTATCGAACGGTGTTGCTGATGCCGTCGTTCGCGTTGCGAATCACCGGAGAGCCGGGTGACTTGCCGGCGGCGCGGCTGGGTGCTGCGCCGGCGCGGTCGTGGGCTGACGTGTGGACTCGACTGCCAGAGCACCCGTTCGATTGTGATGGCCGGATGTGGCGGGTGATGGATGCGCAACTGCGTCGAATCGGGTCGTGGTCGACGGCGCTGCAGTTCATCGAGGAGAATTACACGTGGTGGCAGACGATGGAGCGTCGGTCCCGGATTGGGGGTGATGAGCAGTGACGGTGATCCAACAGGTGCTACTAGAGTTGGAGTCGGATTACTACGGACGTCCATACCACGTGTCCGGGAACGCGTTGTACCGGGCCATAGCGCGGCGCGTGGATGCGTCGACGCGGCAGTCGTTAGCGGTGAGTCACGGGGTGTTCGTGCCGGGTGAGCACGGCGGGTACCCGGATGAGCATTCGCAGTCTGGTGGTGCGCCGTATTTCGGAGCGGGGCTGAGGCCGGTCGAGTCGTACGAGGATCTGTTCGTCTTCCGGAATGCGGCGCAGCGGTGGTTGTCGACGTCGCGGCCACGTGATGCGCACAACACGTACGATTTCCACGTCCACGGTGGACGCGTGGCGTTCGCGTCGACTGTCCGATTCGGGGTACCGCGGCAGGCGCGGAATTCGAAGCGGACGATGACGTGGTACGTGCACTGCTACGTGTACGACGACACCGACAGTACCGATGTCGTCCCACTCGATGAGGATGTACTGGACGGGCTGCGGCTCGGTGGTGCGCGGAATTACGGGCTTGGGGAGACGAGTTTGAAGGACACGCAGACGGTCGATCTCGACGCGCTCGATTACTCCACGTTGCAGGACGCTGAGAAGTCGTTCGAGTTGGAGTTGGTGTCGCCGTACGTGACGGCAAGTGAGTACCCGGGGGCAGATGACCAGTCGGTGCCGTGGTGGTGGACGCTGCGTCCGGGCGGGGTTCGTCAACGTGAGGAACGGCTCGTTGAGGACGGTGAGGTCTACGAGTTGGAGACGGTTGATCACGGACAGGTCGTCGGGTACGGCGGGCCAAGTCCAGTTGAAACAGCGAAAAGCGGCGTGTTACGGGTAGGAACCCACTCTAGATACGGGTTCGGTGAATTCCGGCTACGACCAGTGAGTACGGACCGGGTTCCGGAGCGTGCGAGTAACGCGGCGGTCCGCGAGTCTGCCGGAGGTGAGCAGTGATGACACTGGAGTTGGTGGCGTTCGATATCGAGACGACAGGGTTTGAGGTGCGTGATGAGGTGACTGTCGTCGGGTTTGCCGTTCCGATGGGTGTTCGCGTGTTCGTACAGACGGGTGGACAGGCTGCGCCTGACGTGGAGGCCTTGGTTCGCGATCGCGTTGACTCGCATGCTCAGGTGTCGACGCACGAGTCGGAGTGCGTGTTGTTGGAGGCGGTCGGGGCGTTCGCTGCAGAGCGATTGGTTGGGAGCGATGTCCTATTGGTTGCGTTCAACGGTGAATTGTGGCGGTCTGGGTTCGACTTGCCGTTCCTCCGGACAAGGCTCTCACGGACTGACGTAGAGTGGCCGTTCCGGGAGATGCCGTATGCTGACTTGTTGCCGGTCGTGACGAATCGGTTCAACACGACCGGTGAAGATGGTGAGTCGAGGTCGGATCTAGCCAGCGTCTACGAGACGTTGTGTGGAGGGCAGTACGGTGATCTTGACCCGTTTGCGGAGAGCGGAGAAGCCGTGACGGCGTACGAGGATGGTCGGTTCGTCGACCTCGTGGTGCACAACGTCGCGGACGTCCTGCGGACGCGGGAATTAGGACTGCTCGCGGAGCGATACTGCTCGAAATCCGATTTCAAACTGAAATCACTGACCCCGACACGTCATGAGTGATCAACGCGGGATTCGCTGGACGGTGAAGTCACGGGCACTCGCTCGTGCTGGAAGCGGTCAGCGTCGGTAATGCCGCCGGTGCGGATTGAAGCGATAACCCAGCAGATTGCGGCAGAGCGGTGCAGTAGCAGTCACAGATGAACGGAAGCACGAACTGAGATACGATATGGTAGAAGCTGAATCACGACCCCGAGATGATGAATCAAGCGAAGCAAACACAGAGAACAACGAGTCTGCAGTGGCCAATCCGCGCAAGTGCCACGAGACTGTTGACTCAGACACACGGAGCGCTGTGTTGAAAGAATACGGGCACCGATGTCAGGTGTGCGGGCGGCGTAGTCCTGAGAAGGGTGGGCTAGCGACGCTACACGTTCACCACATCGAGCGCGACCTGGATGAGATGGACGAACACAATATGGAGAACTTGACGTTGCTGTGCCGTTCGTGCCACAGCTGGTTCCACCAGCAGTCCACCCCGGACGACTCGCCGGTAGAGATCACTGAGCAAGACCAAGGTGTGTTACTCCCGCAGGATATCGAGATCCTGCGGTACGTAGCGGAGAATGGTCCGGATCGAACTGGAGACATCGCGTCCGGGCTGCCGAGCGATCACTCGGTGTCTGCGGTTCGTGAGCGGTTGTGGGTCCTGATGGGGCTCGACAACCTCGTCGACGCCCGTGACCAGCAGATCGTGGATAAAGACGTTGAAACCGGGGAGTGGGGGCTCACCGAGCAGATCGAGAACTCCGCTCGCGGGCACATCCCTGATGACCCACAGTTGTTGCTCCAACGCATGGAAGACGAGCAAGTCAGGCAAGCGCTCGACAGCGAGTGCGACCGGCAGAAAGTCATGGACGTGCTCGGTGTCTCACGACGTACCACTTTCAACAAGCACAAGCGCGCCTGTGCGTACGACTTCCCGCTTGGTGCGTTCAGTCGCGGCGGGCGGCCAGCCGCCGACGAACGTTCTGAACCCAGCACTGCCGCAACTGACCCAACAGAGGACGAAAACGATGGACAGCAGCGGCTTGATACAGTACCCGAACAGGAGCTAGACTCGGTGGATCGGACAGAAACGTGGGGGGCGGCAGAGACCAATCCCGAAACGCAGGGTTCGAATGGGAACGTAGAAGAAACTGATCAAGTGGTGAGTGAGGGTGATGCCGACGAGGAGATGCGCGTACATTTACAGCACGCAATCGACGCGCTACTGCAGGTAGAGCAAGTACTGTAGCAACCGCCTATGAGGTGAGGGTTCGAGCTCTGAACTCCGTGTAGTTGACTATCTGATCTCGGACAGGGGGAGTATCAGGATCGGGTTGAATCTGGCCCAGCGAGTTATGATGTGTTCGACTCAGAGACGAGGTCGTGGGCTTTGTTGGTTGGCTGGACCTTGTTGTTGGTGTCGCGTTCGTAGTAGTCGTCGAGTTCCGCGTTGAGGTGTTGCCAAGCTTCTTTTCCGGTTTGGAGTCCCCACGCGTCGGCTAGTTCACCGTTTGATGTTGGGGCTAACTGTACGATGTCTTTCACCCGAGAGTGGAGTTGCGGGTCACTGGGCGCAGTGCGGGTCAGATCGCCGCCAGAGCCATTCCCGGTACCGTCAGTAGTGTTCGTCGTGCTACCTGTGCCAGAAGATCTTCCACCGGATGGTTCGATGATGTCTGGCTGGTCACGCGGTTCGGGTGATGGGATGTCTGATGGGTCGATCCCGTCAGTCCAGAGACCACCGTCCCAGTTGAAGACGCCGCCGTGCTCGGCAGTGTATCTGATGAACGCACGAAGGGTGTTCCTCCACGGTGCTTCGTCTTCGATGGCAGTCTGATTGCCGACCATGATGAACTGGTCTTTCGGGCGGGTGCAGGCGACGTTGAATCGGTTCTTGTTCCCGGCGAATTGCAGGCCGTATTTCTCGGTGTTGACGGCGCTGAAGATGATTGTGTCTCGCTCGCGGCCTTGGAAGCCGTCGACAGTTGAGACCTCGACACTGCCGTAGTCGGTGAGTTCGTCGCTGATTAGGGTGCGTTGGCCGCGATACGGTGTGATGACGCCGAGTTCGGATTCGGAGACGCCTTGCTCGTCGACAAGGTGGGTCACGAGGTCTGCGATGACATCAACTTCTGCGGTGTTGACGGAGCCGCTGAAGCGTTTGCGCCAGGACTGCTCACCGGTGACGTCGACGAACGTGACGGGTGGGCCATCGCAAATGGCTTCGACCTTCGAATCAGGATCGTCTGCCGGAGCCCATTCAAATCCTTTGGGGCAGGAATCGTCGATGGTGATGTTTCCGTCATAGATGTGTTCTTGTGAGAACCCGATGATGTCAGCGTGGCTTCGATAGTGGTATTCGAGCCACTGATTGATGTCGTACCGGTTGCGGAGGAACGAAAATATCGAGGCGTCATCGGGTGGGCTGCCGTCGCTCGTTGAGAGTGTTTTGAGAACCGGTTGGAGTTGGTGGTGGTCGCCGACGACAACCCATTTCTTCGCGTTGATCATCCCGAGGAGGCCGAGTGTGACGGGGATTTGGCTCGCCTCGTCGATGATGACCGTGTCGAACTGAACTTGGGCAAGACCGCCGAGTTGCGAGCGGATGATCGTCGAACCAGTTATGTCTGCGTTCTCGATGGAGGTTTTCTCCGCTTCCGACTGGAGTTCCTGGATCTTTCGCCGCGTTTCGGAGAGCTTGGCTTGCTTCGCATCGATCTCCTCCTTGACCTCGCTCATCTGCGTGCTGCTCACGGGACCGGTTTCATCCGCTCGTTGTAACACCTCGTATTGCTCTTGGTCGTGTTCCAGTTGGTCCCCCATGTTGCTTATTTCTGATTTGAGAGCCTCCACTTCGTCTAGCAACTCTGAGACGGAGTCGTCGTCACTCTCATCGATGACTTTCGAGAGCATCACCTCGGACGTGCCCTTCGACATTTTTTCTGGCCGGCCAGCCCGGACGAGCTGATGTGTATCTTGATGGCTGAGTTTCTCGATAACGTTGTCAACCGCGATGTTCGTGTGCGACGTGACGAGCACGGATTCGCCTCGGGTAGCAAGTTCATGAGCAGCTTTGGCGATAACCTCGGTTTTTCCGGAGCCGGGGGGGCCGACGACGAGTGAGAGGTCACCGGCTTTGAGGCCGAGGATGTCGGCTAGCACGGACTGCTGTGAGTCATCTAGTTCGAATCCATCGAGACTCCGCGTATCCTCTAACTCGATAGGCGTCGGCTGGGTAATCGTGGATTGATCCAGTGTATCGAAGAGGTGCGGGCCGTTGACAGCGAGTTTCGCCACCGTTGGATCTGAGTCCTGCTCGTTCTGCCAGCCTGCGAAGTCGCGGCGCAGTTCTCGTAACAACCCGAGCTGCTGGGTTGTTGCGATCATCGTTTCGGAACTGCAGACTGTGATGTCCTGTCCTGGTTTAAGACTTGTTGCAACGCCGCCCCAGTAATCAACCTGAATGTCGCGGTTATCGACATTCACGACACGGCCCATGTCATGGAGGCTGCCGTCGATGATTTGGCCGATTTGCCCGCCTTCTTCGATCCATCCAGGAAGCGATGTTTTCGAGCGAACGACAAGGAACCGTTTCTCAATGTTCTGACTTAAGACGGTGACGTCGAGTTGTTCGCGCCATTTCGAATCGCTCTGTTCTTCTCCTTCACCGAAGACGAGGCCGGACCACCCGGGAAACCGTGTGCCACACGTTGTACAGCGATAACTAAATGGTGTGTCGAGTTCGTCGCCGCAATATTCACAGTGCTTGTGCAGATTCTCGTCGTCGTCATGTGCGTCTTCGATGCGCTTGAGTTCCATCGTATTCGCATCGAAATACGACCGGACGTTCTCAACTTCGGTGGCGATGTCGCGCCGCGAGATATCCTGTAGAAAGTCGTCAATGTAGTTCCCGAGGATGGCGAAGCCAACCGTTAGATCACCCTCTGTGCGGGAGGCGACCTCTGTACCGGCAGCATGGATCGTGGCGGCGACTGCGGCTTCCTCCCCGTAGCGCTCTTTGCAAAAAGCGATTCCTTGCGTTGGGTGCTCGTCGAGCCACGTGACCTGTGTGCCGAAGTCGGGCAAGTCGTAGTTCAGATACGGCGGCTGATTTTCGGTGAGGTACCCACCATCAGCGAGTACGTTGACGAGGTGCATCGTTTCGGGAGAGATATCGAGGTCAACGGCGATTTGTTGATAAACCCGCCAAGGAACCATGCTAATGTGAACCCCAGTCGCACATTTATAGATTCCCCAAGAGGATGATGGGTGGAGATCTCATCGTAGATTCGTCTGTGAGTGTTTGTATAGTAATTAAGTAAGCCGTACTGAGCGCGGCACGTACCAGTGTTACGCGGTATTTTGTGCTTCAGATGGATCTGGGGCGTACCCGGCCTCCTGTAAGTTGCTAAGAACTTGGTCGATAGTTTCGAGAGTGTTGGAGAGGTTTTCTGTCGTGCGGCCACTGCTGAGGAATTCGTTGCTATCGGTGTTTTCGACGAGAAGGTTGGCGTGCGCGACATCATTACGAAGATCGGTGACTTCGTGGAGTCGGGAGCCTGCACCACCTTTGGTGGAGAAGCCGCAGGCTTCCCAGCAGGCTTCGACGCTGGTCACGATGGTTTCGAGCGCTGAAAACGAGGCGTAATGGATCTCTTCTAACGCGACGTTTGCTGCTTGCGCGTCTTCATATCGGTCTTTGATGTCGTCAAGTTCGTTTCTGGTGACTGGTGTGTTTTTCCAGTCTGGCTTCTTCTCGAGAACGAGTTCACGGAGGTGTTCTTCAAGATAGGTAATGCGGTCGAAGAGGTAGATCCGTACAGGGGCGGTGTTGAGATCGGCTCGAGTGAGAATGCCGGTGACGTGGTTGGGGCCACCAAGGAAGTACACTGGGTTGTCGATAAGTGCGGAGAGGACGGCTGTGAAAGGCGTGTCGCCGCTGATCATGTAGTCGATGGTCAGTGTAGTGAGATGGTCGTCGAGAGTGTCACCATCGTCGTCAGTTGTGACGTCGTCAGTGTGGATGAATCCGATTGGGTCGTTATGAGCGTATACTGGAGCGGCGTCGTAGCCGTTCTCATTCAGCCATGCTGCAGCGTCGCTCGGAGGCGTCTCGTGTTCAACATGTTCGACTGAGTGTGTGGCAAGTTCGGTCGCGGTGCAGTCATAGAGGTCGCGGGACATATCGACAAGTGCGGGGCGAGGATAGTCAATCTGGGGAACAGAGCTTGTACGGCAGCGAATCGAACACCTAACCACCACAAGATTAATGAGCAAAAGGCATATATTTGTAATTGATTATGCTCAAAGGACATTTCGGATCGGCAGGGGCGAGTATCGAATACGGAGATGCTGGCTGCCTCTTCCCTGTCGAGGAACTGGATGCGATGATCCTCCAGTACCGAGATGCCCAACTCGCGCTTGGCGACGTCGATGGATCGAATGTCATCGTCGTCGCACCGACGAGCCTCGCAACCAGTTACTTCCTCACCCAGCACGCGCTCACCGCAATTCCCGTCGACAATCTCCCGGCTCCGGTTCAGACGCAAATCGCGGACGAGCTTGACCGGTCCTTGGATGCGTTCGAATTCATTCAAATTGGCAAGTGGAATCGTGACAGTCCAAACCATTCGCTCACGGAATTCACGACCGCCTGAGTCTCGACCTGTAGACGCACAGAATCAAACAAGTTCAGCAGCACACGACTCTAATGACCGAGACACTCGCCGACGAGTATCCAGAGGCCGCCACGTACATCCAGCAAGCCGTCGACGAGCACGGCGAAGACTGGGTGTTGGAGAATTACTATCAGCAACTCTACCCGCTCGGGCAGCTTATGCAGATGCCCGAAAAGGACGAACTCCCGTTCTATGACGAGGATGAAGACGACACGATGACTGAAGCGGAACGAGTGGAGATGTATCAGGCGTGGGCTGAGTACCGTGAAAACCTCCGTACTGGGACGAAACCCAGCGAGTGACCCTCTCCCTACATTTTTCTCACCGGTAGTCGTTGGTGACGTATGGATTTGGACCGAGCGCGTGGTGTTTTATTAGGGTTAGCGTGTGGGGATGCGCTTGGCCGGCCAGTTGAGTTTGTGTCTGCGTCGGAGATCAGTGCTGAGCACGGACGACTCGACGAGATGATGGGGCACGGAACGTGGAATCAGCCCGCTGGGACGATCACTGACGACACCGAGCAGGCACTGTGCATCGCACGAAGTCTTGTCGAACACCAGGCGTTCGATCCGGCGGATGTCGCTGAACGGTTCGTTGCGTGGTACGATAGCGGCCCGTTCGATATCGGGCGGATGACGATGCGGTCGCTTAGCCGGCTCAAACACGGCGACACGTGGGACGAGGCAGGCCAGCACGTCTGGGAGCAGAGCCGAGAAGGGCAGAACGCAGGAAACGGGAGCGTGATGCGGTGTCCACCGCTCGCCATCCCGTACGCGACGGACCGGGACCGACTGGCTGAGGTGAGTCGGCAGTCCTCGCAGATCACGCATGCTGACCCGCGGTGTACGGAAGGCTGTGCAATTCTGAATCTCACAGTGGCTGGCCTGCTTGAAGATGCGGATACACCGTTACAGGACGCACTCGACTACGTCGGTTCAGACGTGCCTGATGAGCTCGTGACGGCGCTCGAACCGCTCGCTCGTGGCGACACGCCTGACGCGCTGGAGACATCAGGGTACGTCGTGCATTCGCTACAGACGGCACTCCACGATGGGTTACTCGCGGAGAGTGCTGCGGAGGCGATTGTGGCTGCCGTGAATCGCGGCGGTGATGCCGATACGATTGGAGCGATTGCTGGCGCAGTCGCTGGCGCGCGATTCGGCGCGTCACAGCTCCCGGATCGATGGCTGAGCGCTATCGACGAGGTCAAAGAACTCGAAACATTAGCCGAGCGACTTTCGTCGGTGTGATCGAGGCGACGGAAGGGATGTCCCTGTTTCGAGCTGGTGTGTGAGACTATTATTTAGATTCTATGTACGCTGAGCGGTTGTAAAGACGACTTTAATCCAGATAATCCTCAACGGGTACCTTTATTCCAAGGGCGGATTTAGATTCTATGTACCCTGAGCGGCTATGGAGCAAACAAACAACGAAGAAGTTCAACGAAAGAGCCTGTCGACGCGCGAGTCGCAGGTACTGTCACGGCTCGCCGGCGAGAACCGACAGGTCATCACGATTAGTGACATCGCCGAGGCACTCGACATTCCGCGGAAGCCGGCCAAAGACATGGCGTATGCGCTCAAAGAGAAGGGCTGGCTTGAGCGGATCGCGCACGGAAAATATCTCATCCTGCCGCTCGCTGCGGGCGAGAACGCCGTATACACCGAACACGAGTTCGTGATCGCTTCCGCACTCGTGGAGCCGATGTACGTTGGGTACTGGAGCGCGCTGAATCATCACGGGCTGACGGAGCAACTGTCTCGGACGGTGTATGTCGTGACGACAGCACGCGCCCAGGAGCGTGAAATGCACGGGGTCACGTATCGTCCGGTAACGGTTACTGACCAGAAGTTCTTCGGCTATCAACCGACGGCGGTCGGGTCGAACCAAGTGAACATTTCGAGTATCGAGAAGACGCTGGTCGATTGTGCCGACCATCCCGAGTTCTGCGGGGGTATCAGCGAACTTGCGAAGGCAATGCAGAACGCCGTCGACACGCAATGTTCGTGGGACCAAGTCGTCGAGTACCTACGACGTGTCGGGAATGGTGCCGCCACGAAACGACTCGTGTATCTCGCCGACCAGTTGGATATCGACCTTCCGGAGTACGACGATCTCGTCGAGAACTTCACGACTGGGTACCCGCTGCTTGATCCGACGCGAGAAGCGAAGGGGACCCGCGACAGCACGTACCAACTCCGTCTGAACGTTAATCCTGAATCATTCCTCCCTGGCGACTTCTCATGATTTCCGAAGCGCAACTCCGACGGTTGGCCAGAGAACTCGATGTTCGACTTGGTTACGCGGAGAAGAACTACGTCAATTCGTGGATCCTCTGGGCGATCTACACGAGTCCCTACGGCGACAACCTGCTGTTCAAGGGTGGAACTGCACTCAGCAAATTGTACTTCCCGGAGACATGGCGGTACTCGGAAGACCTCGATTTCGGTGTCGAGGGGGAGTACCACGGGAGTGAAGCGGAGTTGCAAAGCACATTGGAAGACGCGACTATAGCCTCCGGTATCGACTTCGAGGTGACCAAACACCGCGAACTACAGAAAGAGGCGTATCCCACGCACTACGTCGATATCGATATCCAGTACACCGCTGTGCTCGGTCACAAAAACACGACGAGTCTCGACGTGATGATCGACGAGTACGTTGCGTTCGACTCAGTGACCCATCACCACAGCTACGAGGATGTCCCAGAATTCGAATTGACTGCGTACAGCGTGGAGGAGATCTTCGCGGAGAAGTTACGCGCGCTGTATCAGCGGTCACAGGCGCGTGACTACTATGATCTGTATCGGATGATTACAGAGGCTGACGTTGATGACTCGGGTATTCTCCCGGCATTCACGCGGAAGTGCGAACATGACGGCCTGGACATCGACCTTCGGGACGGGCTTCCCGGAGAGAAACGGCATGAGATTCGTGACGGCTGGCAGAATACGCTTCCCGACTTGGTTGCAGACCTCCCCGAGTTCAGTCTAGTGTACGACACACTGGAAGACTACGTCGATTCGCTGGTAGACGAACAGCAACGGTAGTCTGGGAGGTGGGCAACAACGCGACCGGGTTCGTAGGGGTGTTTGCTCTCGCTTACGTCGTATCGCTCTTCGATTCGCCAGCCGTTCGAGTTGAACGCGTTGTCAGTCGGTTGCGTTGAGGATGGTGAGATCGCGTTCCAACTGGGGTTCGATTTTGGGGCTTCGACAGTCGATATCGAGCTGTTCGTGTTGCCAGTGACGACCGTCTT